>ERZ1370068.11306-contig-9931_pt1 | contig 49060 bp, 73 predicted proteins | sample MGYA00561227_ERZ1370068 | MGnify/ENA primary metagenome ERZ1370068 (study PRJEB38410, sample SAMEA6850437) | metagenome | study: Metagenomic assessment of the ecological functions of the soil: analysis of the soil microbiota associated with the... | reverse complement strand
GTATGCTTCGTTCAGTTACGTATTATGGTGCGAGAAATGGGCCACGAACCACCACGGGAAGTTACCAAAACGCCGGCGGCTGAAGCCCAGCGCCGGCGTTTGCTGACATGGCGGGGCTCCTGGCAGGAGTCTGCGCCTGTTGGATCGCTGGCGCGAGTTCGCCCAGTTGTCTCGCGGGATAAGGAACAAATACTGAATTTTCCAGCCTTCATTGCTTTCCCAACGCGTGAGGCCCTCGAGGTCATTCGCCGCAGGTGCCATATCGCGGCTCGCCACTGCGTATCCTGGGACCTCGGTCGAGAACTCGTCGATCGCACCAGCTGTGGTGGGAGCACGGGACCGTCGGAATCGGAGATTTCCGCGCGGGTCGGCATGCGCAGGCCGGGATTCGAAGTCTTCGCCGCCCGCAGGGTAGGTCTGCCTGCTGGCCGGCTGGAAGCCAGGCGGCACCGAACGTCCGCGCGCCCGCGATCGAGTTTTGGCCCAGGGGCGGAACAGCTCGTCATTCGACGCACAGAGATGTCCGCATCGAAATGCTTTTTGTCTCGATTCTCGCCGGGACTATCAGACTATCTGATTCATGCTTCTCCGATGATCCACCTCCAGCGAAACGCGGCAACCGCTGCCGCACCAGTTTGCGAGACGCGCGGGATGTTTATCGCTGTTTTGTGCTCCGTCGGTGCGTTCGGTCATACGCGCCGTGAGCAGCATAATGTCTTGATGAGTTTGACTCATTTTGAGGTCAGGTCTGCCCGGCGCCTGGGCGGCACGCGAGGGAACCGTTCCGTGACCGATCGCTCGTCCGGACACCGTGATGTTCTCTTGATTACGACGACGCCATGCTGTCCTGCAGTCTCGGCGCTGATACGCGTCGGTGCTGCGCGCCTGCGCAGATCGGGCACGCGCTCATTGTCGGTCGCGGCGGGCCCGGTCTCGTTCGTGGCGGCCGCGGGCCTTTGCTGATGATACGCCGTAGGCATGGGGCCATCAGGCTGCCGGGCTGTGATGCAGGCGCGGTCGGCGCCGCGGCGCGGGCGTTGATGCTTGCGGAGGCGTGGCGCTCTGGAGCGCTCGAGAGTGGCGTGATCGCCGAGGTGCGCCCCCAGCCCCGGCTGACGCCTTGGCGAACTTCACTTCGTGGCAGAGGCCGCCGTTGGGCTGACGCCTGCGCCAGTGCGCCGTCGACGCCCACACGAATGCGCTCCGGCGTCATGGCACGGAATCGAAACTGTATGTTGTCGATGTGCCGCATTTCCCCACGACGCGATCCGGCCCGCCTCACGTCTTGCCGTCACGACGCCAGGATCCACGACGCCCGCCGCGCCCGATGGTCAGGACAGTGATTCAGGAGCTTGCGGACGCGCTGCGTATCGGCTGCGATAAGGAGCAACATCCTACCACAGACGCTCAATGACCGGCGGCGTTACGGCCGAAAGCGGCTCGCTCTTGCGCCAGGCACCCACCCAGGCGGTGGCGGCAGCCAGCGCCGGCGCGTGGCGGCAAAGAGGCCCACGAGGTGCGCGCCGATCGCCCGCTTGGCCGCGGACGCTCGCCTGGTGACATGAACAGCCACACGACAGGGGCGTGAACTCCTGCGCGTCCAGTCGTCTCGGACGCGCCATCCAGCCTGATGCTTGCGTCAGCCGCCAGGCCTGCTGTCGGCGCGGCGGAGGGTTTTTCAACGTCTCCTACGGGTGTCTCGACCGTGGTCGCTGGCTGGGGCCGGGAGGCCGACGGTTCGATGGCTCGGCGTCGAACGCGTGTGTGTGCTGCGACCGGTCGTCGAACGGCACGCTCGCGGAGCAGGTTGCACCAGTTCCGACGACGCGGCGATCCATGGTGGCAATGACGGCGGGTCGAGAAACGGGCCCATCCAGGCGCGCCTGCCGGTCCGTTTCCCCTGCGATCAATTGGCGCAGGTGCTGATCCCAGTTCGTCCCGGGTCGCTCCGGCGGTCCCGCCCAGAATGCCGCCAGCGTCGGAGTTGGCAGATCAACGCGATTGAAAATCGGGTGCCGAAACAGATCAGCATCAGGCTCAGTTCGTGGACCGGACCCTCGTCCACGAGGCCTTCGTCCCACTTGATAATCGCCGCGGCTGCCGCCATGGCGCGCCCATGGTCGTGCCTCCGGGGGCAGGGCCGCGCGGCACCGAGTGGGGATTGGCCCCGTAAGGTGTCAATCAGCGCCGTCAATGGCGGCGGCAGACCACTGGTCCAGGACCGCCGCCGGCGCTTACCGGACGTGAGCGCCTACGATTTCGGCTGGGGCCTCACCGAGGTTTGCTGCGCACCTGCTTCCGGGCGCTGAGCTACACGATGTCGCGGGCATGGTCGAGGTCGCCGGTCGTCGTGACAGATCGTAGTCCTCGGGGCAGCCAGGAGAGGAGCGAGCGTGGGGGCCCCAGGCGGGGTCGTCCGATTGCTCGACGGCGGCATGCAGCTGCGCGGTGAGCACCAGCAGCTCGCGACGAGCCTCGACGATGATGCGGCGGACGTCGCGCGGCGGTGACGTTCCAGCGCCTCCTGCTCGGCGGCCTGCCGGACTTCGACGTCCGTCCATGCGGTTCGGTAAACTGAGCAAGCCCAGGCGCGGCGCTGTTGACGGTATTGATCGAGTGAACCGGGCACCCGGACGGTGGCGTCGGCCTTGGATGGTTTCAAAGAGGTCTGATCGGCACAGCTGGGAAAAAGGGTGCCGAGAACGGCGATCACGCAAGCCAAATCTTGCCGATAGGCTTTGGTTGCTGGCTCCGGGTCTGGGGGTGGCCGGCGCGGTGACCGCGACCGTCCAATGCGACACGGCGTCGACCAGCTGGCGCCGGGGTCAGCTGGCTCGTATCTGGGATAGCGGCGCCGCACAGCCAGCCGCTCGCACCACTCCAGTTTGCCAGACCATTGACGTCGATATGGCGACATTCGGCAGAACAGCGTCATCGACAGTGAAACAAGGGCGGCGAGGCGTTCATCAACGTTAACTCCATCACTCATGATAGACGAACTTCATAAAGTCGATCAGCTCATCGGCGTTGTCTCCATTTAGGCAAGTGTTCATATTGACACGAAGCTGGCGTCGATACCTTTCCACCAAGGGCGGAAGTGAGCGCAGCATGTCGAGCGTCTTGTTGTAGCAACCCGGAACTCCTCTGATTCTCTCATGCGTATGCTCAAACCCATCCACGCTGATGTTCAAGTCAATATGCAGATTCGGGCAGCAGCTCAGCACGCGATCCAACCACTGGTGAGCACGCTCCTTGAAAAGACCGTTGGTAGGCAAGTTGACCCACGCGATCTGATTGTTCTGGTAAAACATCTCGCAGGATCTCAGGCAGATCTTTGCGCATGAAAGGTTCTCCGCCCGAAAGCCACAAGTCCGTGATGAGGGCATCGTTTCCGAAATCTTCCAGTTTGTGCCAGGGTGAGATCTCCTCGCTGGTTCAACTCCTCCCAGTAAGAACAGTGCCGACACTTCTCATTTACATCGAGGTAACAAAGAAGACGACGGTATTTAAACGTCGTTCCCTTTTCACCTGCTTCAACAAAGCCACGCACCTGGTTGAGTCTTGCTCATGGGTTAGGTGCTCAGTTAGGGACTGGAGGAGATAACTCCGAACGGTGACCAGAGCGTTTCGAGAGAAATTCGGAGCATTAGTTCTCGCACGGAATCGCCGTCCGGAGGACGCCTCCACACCAGCAGTGCATCTTAGCTTAACATCCCGAAGAAGCCAATGGTCCACCGATTCGTTCTCTTCGGGATAACCAGAAACATTGGCCTCATCCACTCCGAACCACACGCACTTCTTCGGCAGACCTGAGCTCGTACCGCACTCCCCTCCATTCCAATGTTGGGGTTAGCAGAGAAACGAGTAGATTGTAACCAGTCAAAGTAGACTTACGAGGGGCCAACAGTGTGTAGCCCCACCAAAACCGATTGATGGTAGTTCTCTCTGCCTGAAAGATGAGGCTGACAGCCCTCAACCGCCGACCCCCGCAGGGACTCAAGGAGATAGATGATCCCAATCATGATGCCGAGTTGCCCTGGAGTGGCTGGGTTAGGCTCGGTTGATCTGCACTTTCTCCCCGGAAGTGCATCGAAGCCTAGAATCAGTCCTCCCAACCCCCACCACCAACCAACCAGGAATGGGAACTGTGAGACAAAGGCCAGCTGCCATAGCCGCCGCGAATAGATCTTGGTAATCGGTATCTGTCGCGTTGACCGATTCCAGCAACTCGCTCCAGCTGCAGTCCCCATGAGAGGCAATGAGGCAGCAGTGGCTCGCGTAATGAACTTTTGAGTTCGGCATGCTTTAGGGCACGGGTTAAGGAATAGTCGTCCGCTGATTGAGTGCTTCCAGTAACTGGAGTACCTGAGCTCGATCAAATGTCGCCCGGCGGATGGCCATCGACCCGCCCCAGGCGAAGTTGTGATCATGATCACGCAGCAGCGTCGCAATCGAGCCGTTCCAGGCCGAGCGCAAGACACTGGCAAAGTTTCCTCGTGCCGGGAAAACCAGCGATAACCGGTACAGGCTCCGACGCCTTCATCTGTTAGGGCGAGGACAATTGGCGTAGCCAATTTGGCGGCACGCGGGAATCCGGAATCGGTAAAGACGTACACCACACTTTCCCAGCCACTTGACCTATCGCCTGATGAGTGATTGTTGACCTTTTCGCCGCGCTGGTCAGAAACTCCGGCTGTGACAAACTTGACTTTCCTCTCGGGAGCGCTTGCCGCCAAGGAATGAAGCAAGGGAACAGAAGGATCGCTGTCGGACGTTGTAACAAAGATTACTTCGTAATCGGGATACTCTTGGCGCAGCAGCGCTTCAACATTTTGTTCCAGTTCATAGTCGAGACCTTTGCAGGAAGAACGACAGAGGCAAATGGAGTCCAGGCTTTGACCGGGGCCCTCAAGTATTCACGGATGTAACGGTAGTAGCGAATTCCATCGATGACTCCTGCCAGGCCCTGAAGAAGGATGAAGAGTAAAAAGCCCACCCAGAAGAAAATCCACGACTCACACGCCTGTTGTTATGGTTTGAGTGCCCTGAAGGTTAGTCCGTTCAAAGCACGAATTCAATGGGATTGTGGGTAAAGACGCAATGCTTCAGCGACCATCATGTCCAGGTTAGTTCAGCGCGATCGCCGGGCGCTTGCGCCCGAAGCCGGTCGCCTGCTCGAAAGCGTTGGCAATCTGCGAAGACACCAAGATCGTCACGGTACCGACCCACGATCTGGATGCCGATGGGTAACCCTCAGAGGTAAACCCTGCAGGTACGGAGATGGCGGGACGGAAGGTCACTAGTAACCCAGTAGGACGATTTCATCCACGCGATGTAGTGCTCCATCTTAACTCCCTCCGATCTCCTTCGGCCAGTGCACCTTGGCGTCGAACGGCGGCACCTGATTCACCGCGCGCACAGCATGAACTCATACCTCTCCTGGAACCGGCGCACCCGCTCCAGGAGCTTCGCCGTGTCTGGATCATCGCGTTGGCGACGTCAGCTCCCTTGAATTTCGCTCCGGATTCGATCTGCCAGACCGCCTCGGGCTTCATCTCATCTCGATGTTGTCTCGAGCAGAGGCCCGAGGACGTTCCAGGACATCCACATGCGAATGTCGAGGAAGACCTTGTCCGCTCCGCTCAGATCCGGGCAAGCTTCCTCGACGATACAGCCGAGATCCCTCGAAGGTCTTTCGCTTGCACTTCCAAAGCGAGGCGCACTCGCCGATCAAGCGGAAGCCCGCCGAGATCTGGGCACCAGGCAACGCGGACACCTTTGAGGTTTCGATCCAGAGTCTTAGCAAACATGGAGGGGTCCGAGGGATAGCAACCAGGGTCGCGCGGATCAGCTCCGGCCATCACGCTCAGCAGGAAGGCGGTGTCAGCGACCGATCCCGAGCCATAGGCCCTTTCACTGCAAATCCGACAAACGGCAGCGGGGTCGGGGCCACGGGCACCAGACCCACGGTGGGGCGAAGGGCTACTGATGTTGTTAAAGTTGGCCGGATTCCGCAGCGAGCCACCAAGGTCACTTCCATCAGCCAGGGCAGCAGGCCGGCGGCGAGTGCGGCCCCGGCGCCGCCACTAGAGCCGCCTGCGCTCTTCGTTAGGTCGTAGGGATTGACCGTGGTTCCGGTATACTTTGTTGTAGGTGTGCGAGCCCATCCCGAACTCTGGCACGTTCGTCTTGCCAATGGGAACCACGCCCGCCTTCCGCAATCGCTCCACGAGAACCGCGTCCTCCGCCGGCATCTCGTCGCTTGAAAATCAGGGAGCCACGTGTGAAGGGAAGCCGACGGCGGCTTCCAGGTCTTTGAAGGCGAATGGAAGGCCGTGTAGAGGCCCGACTTGTTCCCCTCTTGCCATACGTGCGGTCCGCTTCATCCGCCAAAGCCAGTGCACTGGTCGTCGTCCAACTTCGCCACGATCGCGTTAATCTTGGGATTCACCAATCTGATCTGTTCCAGATGGGCCGACATCACTTCCCGCGCCGAGAGCTTCCGCGCGCGGATAAGGATTGCCAGCTCACGTCCGCTCATGAAGCAAAGATCTTCGGAGGTGGCGGGCACTGCCGGTGAGGCCTCGGCATGGCGTGAGCGAAGCAGGTGTGCAACCGGCTACTGCGCTCATCGCTGCAGTGGTGCCAGCCGTCTCGAGGAATTCGCGTCGGTTAAACCTCATGATCTCCACGCGTTTTTCTGGTTGAGCATCTCGAACCGGTTAACAGGCATATCAAATTGATCACTCGGTACCGCTCTTGGTGACTTGAGCATTCGCAAATCTGCCAGGCAGGGTATATGGGTCCCTCCAGTTCGATCTGAAGGCCACTGTCCGGCAGGCCGGGCAGCGCCAGCTTTCCACCACTGCTTGTGCTCCCGTCGGACTAACACTTCGACACGGCCGAGATCGATTTGCTCGAGCTCTTTTCGTGAAAAGAACGATACATCACTCCTCGTGGACCAGAAAGAGATCCCCCAATGCCACGCACATACAGGGAACCCTCGATCCATGAGTGCATCACACCCAGGACAGTTCATAACAACCCTCTGGCGTCGGCCTGCGAATGAGCTGTCACCAGTCGGGCAGCGGTGTTGACGCCACGCCAACCAACAGCTCAGGGAGAGCCTAATAAAGAAATTTGCTCCGGACCGACCGTGCCGGGACGGGGTAGAGCGCCCGACTGTACAGCTGGCTTCCCGCATTTTGAAGGCCGAAGCAGTCCAAGCATGATTGCCAGATTCGAGAGGGTCGCTGCCGCGAGTCTGCGCAGCGGCCTCGTTCTGCTGTACTCCAAACTTTTCTTCAGAGCCTGCTACTGAAGTGCGGATAATTCTCGATCTCTCTTCCACTCCCTCGCGGAATTCTGGAGACACGCTCCGAAAGTGTCTCCGCAGACCCGCCACACGGCTAGCCAACCCTCGAGATCTCCGCAGCGGCGACGGTATTCGGAGAGGAAGCCGAGGAGAGCCAGCCATTCGGCCTGCCATCGCCCAGAGTTGGTCCGCCGCGAATTTGACGAGTTCGTGCCAGTGTTGCGATTGAGAACGTTTGGTCGGCTGGGAGTTCGCTCGGCAGAAGCTGCGTGTCTATATGAGGGCATGCCGCGACGCTCGCCTCTGCAAGCTCGCGAACGTGGGCCAGGAGCTCATCCGCTGAATGGACTGGAGGCTTTTCAGGCATTGTCATGCTTTCCACGCCGACCGATAGACTTCTGCCCGTGCGCTGCTCTGTTGGATCGACGGTTGAACTACGCCGAGCCGAGGAACCTTTGGGTTATCGTCTGCCTAACCCCACGAGCGAGATGAGCTGGTCTTCTCAGCCGCTTTGCCGGACAGGCAGCGGAAGCGGTCTGCCCGCAACCAGAGTGGGGAGCTGACGCGAGTGGGATCGGCTTCACACGCAAAGTTAGGACGACCGTAGTTCCCAGGGAACTTTGCAACTTGGGATACGCTCTTGCCGATACCGACCAAGTGCCTCTGTGAAATGTTCTGGGACCATGCTGTGGAGCGGAGTCCCTGTATGGCTCATTGATGTTGTGTTTCCAATGCTGATACAACAAGGGGTTGGGTTCTTGCGTCCGTAAGGCGTGTCTCTTTGCGCCGATTCGAAGAGACTCCGTTGTGACGGCACTACCCAGTTCCCGGACGTGCTCGCTCCATTTGGGAGGAACTCGTTGGACGGTCCTTCCCGCAAACGGGCGTAAATGCTGTACCGATCGGTTCTTCTGCTTTTGAATGTGGATCAATATGGTGTCCGCGACGCAGCCTTGCACCCTCTCATAGTGATACTTTTTGCGTTCCAAGATTGCGGAACCAGCTCCTTAATTCCCGGACCGATACTCGAAGAACGGGGTCGGGCGAAGGTGTTCGATCGTCTGGTCAAGCTCATCCTGCTGCCGAACAGAATCATCACAGGAGCATCTGGGCTCTATGGATTTCCCTGAATTGCATTAAGTTGATAAACCAGTTGTCGCCAACGGTGCCAGTCCAATAACAGTAAACAGAGTTTCCACCTAAGCTCATCCAGAAAATGTGACTTCAACGCGGCTAGCAAGCCGGGGGGCTGCGCCCGCGGCCAGCGCGAAGCGCTCCCGGTGGGCGCCCTTCTCCAGCCGGGATTAGGCGACAACACGCTTACAGAGGCACCAAGAGACTCAACGCCCCACGAAACCGCAACAAGGCATTCTGTAGTCAGCCAAGCCGGCGTGCGCAACGCATGCCTTGTGTCAACCACAGAAAGAGACAGGAGTTCTTCAACGGCACACGGACATATGCGCCAGCTTGCGTCTCTGACATTATCCGCGACATGTTCCTGTATGGAAGTATTGCGGCTCCGGATAGATATGAACCAAGAAATGGCGTGACGCTTTAATCCAGCTCAGAAAAAGGCTGCGCCAAGTGGCGGGGGATTGCGGAGATGTGGCTCGGGAAACTGCGGTAAGCGACACGGGGTCTTGATTCGTTCGGGAAGCTCACGAATCTTCGGATTTCGCTTCAGATCTTCAAAGGTCGACGGATCGTTGAGCTCAGAAAGAAAGTTCTTCGCTTCGACGGAGCCGTCGTTGCCTCCGATCCCACAGGCGAAAAAGCTGATGATTCCACAAAAGACTCGGTAGCCGCGAGAAAGCTGTATATAACACTGATCCAGGGGCCATTGAAAATTTCGCGCTAAGTAGATCAGGCGACAACTCAAGATCTTCGTCTTTCCCACCGGCCGGGTATTGGCATAGACCGGTGTTAGTGCGGCCCCGTGCAACCTCAAGATAACGGTGCGACGGGCTCGAAGTATAATTCGGTGCGGTTGCGCAGCATCCATTGTCATTGTCGCCCAACGCCCGCGAGCACCGCCGCCATGGATCGGCCTCGGCTGAGCTGTTCGGGTCACTTCGCGGCGAGGACGGCTCAATGGTTCAGCTCGCGGTTGGGTGGCGCTCTCCAAGGCGAGGATCTTTTTCTTCACCGCACGCGGAAAGTCGACGAAGACAAAATGACCCTTTGTGATAAAGGTAGTCCTGCACCACTCTCGTCAACAATGCGCACCAAGTCATCTTTTTGCAGCATTGGGATCGGGAAGAATCCGATAGACTTTGCCAGCGATGAGCAGACGCTTCGATAGTCGGTATTATCGATACACAGCAAAGGGCTTTGCTCGCGGTTTCATTATTCGTCCAAGTAACCTTTGATCTTCACATCTCTCCCTTCCAATCCCGCGAGCTTCCATACCAGTGCAATTCTACCCTGCGGAGAGCCCCGTTTGGCAGACAAACCGTGGCGATTCCTTTCAGCCTTCGCCAGCGACCAGGGCCATAGGGCCTTCCGGTATGAGCGAACCCGGATTCCCGGTCCGGCTGCGATAACTTCCACGTCGGTGATTGGGCCAACAACCTCGAACCTCATCGGCCTCCAAAGGGTAGCAATGGCCGAGCGCGAAAGCCACCCAACAACCGGTCCGTGAGCCAGCGGTCCACCAGCGCTCGCAGGAAGACGACTCAGACGAGCCTAAAACCCAGAGAGTTGTATGGGTCTTGCCAAGTCTAGTTCAATTATCAATTGCTCATTCTCCAGCAATTTATCTAGCCTGCGTTCGCAATTGATCGGATTATATCGGCATCAAAGGGATGAGACAACGTCATTTCATCGCAGGCTCATTGCTTTTTTGATTCTTAGAAACTAGAATGCCCTCGAACCGAACGAAGCACTGTCGGTCACTGCTTCCATCCAAAGTCCCGTAAATGATTCATATCGAAAAAGAGCTCAATCCTCCACAACTCAAAGCCGTCCAAACCGTCGAGGGGCCCTTTGTTAATCTTGGCTGGCGCCGGCAGCGGCAAGACTCGAGTGATTACCTATCGCATCGCGCATCTGATCGAGAACCGGCAGGTCCGTCCCGACGCGATCCTGGCCGTGACCTTTACCAACAAAGCAGCCGAAGAGATGATGCAGCGTGTTCATTCTCTGCTTCGGCCCGGTCGTTCGAGCAATCCAACTCTCTCGACCTTCCATTCTCTTTTGCGTCCGCGTCCTCCGGCGTGATATCCCGGCGATCGGCTATGGTAGGGACTTCACGATCTACGACGACGCTGACCAACTTGCGGTTGTTAAGAGTTGTCTGAAGGAGATGGGACTGGATGAAAAGCTGCTGTCAGCCCGGTATGCGTTGTCACGCATCAGCTATGCCAAGAATCACGGACTTACTCCCGAGACTGTTTACCAGCAAGCATACGACGCCAAGACGGAGAAGATCGCCGTTGCGTTCGGGCTCTACGAAAAAGTTGAAGCAAGCCAATGCTCTGACTTTGATGATTTGCTGCTCAAGACGGTGGAGATTTGTGAGGCGCATCCCGTCTTGCGACAGCGCCTCAACGAGCAGTTTCGCTATGTCATGGTGGATGAGTATCAGGATACCAATCGCACCCAATATCAGCTTATTCGCCATCTCACCCAACTGCAACAAAACCTGTGCGTTGTGGGGGACGAAGACCAGTCGATCTATGGTTGGCGAGGAGCTGATATTCGCAGAACATTCTGAGTTTTGAAAGTGATTATCCACAAGCTCAAATTATCAAACTGGAGCAAAACTATCGCTCGACCAAGATCATTTTGGACGCCGCGGAGCTGTCGTGGCCCACAACGAGGCGCGCAAGGGAAAATCTCTATGGACTCCAAAAACGGGTGGCGAGGCAGTGACTCTTTATGAAGCGCCCAACGCGGAGAATGAAGCCCTGTTTGTTGCGCAGCAGATTGCTTCGCATCATCGCCTGCATCCCAACGAGAGTTTGGCAGTACTCTATCGGACCAACTTCCAGTCTCGTTCTGTTTGAGGAGGCCTGCCGGCGTAACGCTATCAAGTACTCGATAGTGGGCGGATTCAGTTTCTACGAGAGGGCGGAAATCAAGGACTTGCTCTGCTACCTGAAGGTCTGTCTGAATCCCCAGGATTCGATCAGTGTGCTTCGGATTGTGAACACACCCCCGCGCGGGAATCGGAAAGACGACCATCGACACTCTGGAGCAGGAGGCCCGCAAGCGGGCACTGTCGTTGTAGGGACACGATCCGGCTGGCTGTCGAGCAGAAGACGTTCACAGCCAGAACGCTCAATGCATTGACAGAATTTCAAGATCGCATTCAAGAGTTCATCGAGTCGGCACGCCAGATGTCTTTGTCGAAGCTTATTCAATTCATCATGGACAAATCAGGATACGTTGCGTGGTTGGAAAGCGAAGGCGCGCAGGAGGAGCTTTCACGGATCGAGAACCTTCAAGAATTGGTGAATGCTGCTCGAGACAGTGAGGGAGCGTGGGGAGAGTCTGCGAGACTTTCTGGATCACGCCGCGCTGGTTTCAGACACGGACGACTACGATGCGCGAGCCAAGGTGACCCTCATGACGCTGCATAGCGCGAAAGGCCTCGAGTTCCCGGTGGTCTTTATCGTGGGTTTGGAGGAGGGTCTTTTTCCGCATAGCCGGTCGTCATTGAATGCTCAGGAAGTTGAAGAAGAGCGCCGTCTGTGCTACGTGGGCATGACTCGTGCCCAGAGGAAGCTGACTCTTACCCGAGCCAAGTCGAGACGATTTCTGGGCAGTGAAGGGACCAGCGAAACTGAGCCGTCGCGTTTTATCTACGAGATTCCTTCCGATCTTATTGGACAATATTTCCAATGGACAGGCAAAACGAAAGGCTGCTGCTTACGAAGGACCGGCTTACAACACTATTGAGCGTATTCAAGAATTCTACAAGCAGCGCGGCAAACAGATTGATCTGTCCCCAACTAGAAAAACAGAACCTCGGCGAGACGAAGGATTCAAGCACGGGTGCTACGTGCGACATGCCAAATATGGAGTGGGCATGATTATTCGTTGTGAAGGCGAGGGCGACGACTCCAAGCTGACCATCAGTTTTCCTGGCTACGGACTCAAGAAGTTGGTGCCCAAGTATGCGGGTTTGGAGAAGGTTTAGGCTACAGCGAGCGACCTCGCACCACCAAGAGGGCGATTGCTTTCTGTGGCGACCCTCACCCTTTGATCCCCTTCCTTGGACGGGGGCGAGGACGAACAAGAACTTGACCGATTTGCTGCCCGCAACTTGGAACAGAATGAAAGCACACCTTTTCAAGACGAAAAGCCCCGAACGGCTGATCCAGGATTCCCAGGCCCCCGAACGCACGATGAAGCGTTCCTAACATCAGTGGACCTGACCGCCTTGGGTATCGGGGCTATCATCGGAGCAGGCATCTTCGCCCTACTGGCACAGCAGCTGCGGGTCAAAGCTTTCAAAGCGCGATTGAAACTCCCGTCATCAATTTCGTCGACGCCTGGATTTCAAGTACTCCTCTCCATCTGGGCAGAGCCGGGGCTGGCCCGGCCATTGTCTTGTCATTCGTCGTTGCCGCAATCGCGTGTGCCTTCGCTGCGCTGTGTTATGCGGAGATGGCTTCGATGATCCCGGTGTCCGGAAGTGCCTACACTTACTCTTATGCAACCTTGGGGGAATTCATTGCCTGGATTATAGGATGGGATTTGATCCTCGAATACGCGGTGGGGAATATTGGCGTGGCCGTGAGCTGGTCTGATTTCTTTACGAGGCTGCTCTATAGCTTGACCCAGGTCAAGCTGCCACTTTGGCTGGTTAAGGATTATGGGACGGCCCACATATGGGTGGAGAAAGCTCAAAAGTTAGCCCTCTATCAGCAGGGTCAAATCCAGCTCTCTCCTGAAGACGTGGCCAATTATACTCAGGCAGCCAGCAATTTGACCAACTACTCGAGTGCCCACCTCCCCGCCCTCTTTGGCCACCCAATCGCCGCAAACCTGCCTGCGTTCTTTATCGTTGCCTTCCTAACCGTTCTGCTGGTTGTAGGAATTCAAGAGAGTGCTCGATTCAATACCGGTGCGGTCATTCTTAAGACGTCGATCGTGATTTTCTTCATTGCCTTTGGCTCCTTCTACGTCGATCCTGCCGCCAACTGGCATCCTTTCATGCCCAACGGATTTACTGGTGTTAGTGGGCGGCGCGGCCATCGTCTTCTTTGCCTTTATCGGTTTCGACGCCGTGTCCTACCACGGCTGAGGAGACACGTAACCCGCAACGTGACTTGCCGATCGGAATGATGGCATCTTTGATTATTTGTACCCTGCTTTATATCGGCGTTTCCGGGGTCTTGACCGGAATGAAAAATATACCGCTTTTTGCCGATGACGCGGCTGCCATAGCCACCGCAGTGGAGGTGTCAGGCAAACCTTGGGTTCGAAGCGGTCATCAGCGCGGGCGCCTTGGCCGGGCTCACTTCGGTTATCTTGGTCTTCCAGCTCGGCCAGCCTCGCATCTTCATGGCCATGGCACGAGACGGTCTGCTTCCTCATTACTTCAGCGCGCATTCATCCCCGTTTTCGCACACCACACATTACGACCATCTGGACGGGCGTCTTCGTCGGTCTAATCGCAATGGTCATTGACATTGGGTCAGCAGCCGAGCTCACCAATATCGGGACCCTGTTCGCGTTCATCCTGGTGTCCTCAGGGGTCATCGTCTTGCGGCGAACTTCACGCAGACCGAGTACGTCCGTTCAAGACTCCTTGGGTTCCCTGGCTGCCTGTGTGTGGGATCTTACTTTTGCTTGACACTCATGCTGAGCCTCCCGCGTGCTAACTTGGATCCGTTTCGTTGTCTGGCTCAGCTGTTGGGCTGGCGATTTATTTCCTGTATGGATACAAGCACAGTGTTCTGGGACAGGAAGAGGGAAGGGATTTTCAGGACGCTAGCCCGCCATGTGGCGCTCGAACCAAGCTTAGAGCTGGTGAAGCCTTTGGGAGAAGTCTGTCGATCGCGACGGGGGACCGCTCCGCTGAGTTTACTGTTTGCATGAACAATGGCGGCTAGAGGTGTAACCGAAAGCGGGTTATGCCAGGATCAATAAATTCAGGCTTGCGCGACGTTACTTGTTCAGCTGAGGTTTGAAAGGAATTCCAAATAGGGCTTGGACTTCAATGGGCTTTTCGTCTTGCTGGGCTGGCTTGAACTTCCATTGTTTTAAGGCAGTCATGGCGCGCTCATCCAGGGCCGGATTGAGGCTTCGAATGACGCGCACTTTGTCGACTCCCCATCCTTACGAATAATGGCGTAGAGCACAAGCCAATGCCACGCAGTTTAGCGAGCTCTTCATCTTCCGGTCTGCCTGGGTCTACCTTACGTAAAGGGCGCGGTTGTGCGATGGGATCGCTGGCTGTCACATAAACTTGAGATTGAGCTCCCGAAGTTCCTGGATTATCAGTCGACGGGGCGGGCTGCGGAGCGCGATCTCCCATCTCAGAAAACTGCATGATCCATCGTCCCGCAGGCATTGGAACAAACACGGTGTAATTTCTCTTACCGGATAGAACGCCATAGACTCCCCAATCCAGCTCCACCGCGGCTCCCTTCTACCACCGTAATGTTGTAGGACTCTCCGGGGTCAATCAATGGTGACCATTTCACTGAAGCCACCCGGCGCCCGAGGACGCTTTCCCGGGCCTGCGATGGTAGGTGCGCCGCCATTGGGTCCGCCTTTCACGGAAAGTCCCGGAATCTGAATCTGGGCAATGTTTCCACCGCTGCCAAAACCGTTCCCTTTGCCACTCCGCCTCACACCTGGAACTCCACCACCCAAGATGCCACCATCAACTCCGTCCGGAGATCCAGCCCGGTTTCCTTCGGGAGAGATGGAGAACGCTCCCGTTCTGTTACCGGGAGGGACCTTGATCCCCGCCCGGGCCAGGCAAACCAGGATTGGCGCTGAGAACGACCAGATTGCGCAACTCGTCCCCGCCGACCGGTCCCGAGGGAACGATTGATGAGAGGGCCTGGATTCCCGAATCCGAACCGATACTCCATTCTGGGCGACGCGCCAGGATGTAACATCAGCTTGGGATTTATGTTGATGACATCACTCTTGGCGATGGTGAGTTCAGAGATCGACTTTTGGACGTTCTCCGGGTCAGGCGGCTGAAATTCGGGCGTTTCCGGTTTTCGACTAAGTGCTGCGGAAACCTGCTTGCTGGCAATCTGTATGGATTCAACTTTCGTCTCCTCCACGTTCCAAATCACGATGTTCGGAACTTTCACCTCCTGTTTGATCTGGACATCGGGAGTGCTTGGCTGGACGATCGTCTGAGTTGAATTGTCAGGTCTTGGTGGCGCGGATTGAATCGTTTGAGTAGGATGAAATGCCGTACTCCCCTTGGGAGGCTTAACATCCCTTTCTCTCACCGGCCGGGTCTTTGGGACCGTCGCTCGCGGAACTAATCTTGGGCAGCAGATCGGCAGGCTTGTAGTAGGTAATGTCGAAGTCTCGCTCGAGTGATGCCCCTGGTTAAAGGGAGAGTCTGACCGAACTTCATGCCCGAAAGACTAAACAGCAAGGTGATCATTCCAATGTGAAGCAAAACAGACGTTGCGAACGATCTGGCAGGATACCGCTTTGCCATCAATACATCCGAAAAGATCTCTTCGTTTTCAAGGGCGACTTCTCGACTTGAATCGAAGAAAGCAAGTTGTCTAGATCATAAAACTTCCTTTCCCTCGTCAATGGTAACGCTTGAGCCGGGATCTTCAACGGCGACGTTCACCTTAGCCAACAAACCATCCCAGTGGCTCGAACAGTTTTGACAAATCTCTCTGCAGAACAGATACCACTTAATTGTTTCGTCCACAGCTTTGACAGACGGCCATCGGTTATTGATCCCATCCTCAGATCAAACAAAAGGGCGCTCAACTGGAGTGCCCTTTCGGTGCGATCCAAATTGTCTTACCCAACTCTCGGAATTCATCTCCTATGATCGGAAAATTGACCGCCATTCGTTACCCAAAAATGAGCCTGTCAACGGTCAGGATATTACGCGCAACCCAAAATCTAAGTCAACACATAAGCCCTTCCAGTTCAACCCTAATGCGTGCGATAGACCTCAAGTGTTTTGGTTTCATAAACCAGTTTAGGTCCGCGATTGAATGCGGCTTCTGGGTCACCACATAATCAATACCCCTACCGTTCAGCCCTTGAATTTCAGTCTTGGGCAATCCCCCATGGTGTTTTCCCATCGTTCCCACCACTCCTTGGCAAACGATCGAGAGAAGTTAACCTGCCCACCCGACTTCAATCCACATAGACGGCCCGACTCGCATAATAGCGGAAAACACCCGGTGATTTGTCGCGTCCAACGTCAGGGAAAAGGAAGACTGCATCAACGGCGTGCACTCCTGGCCCAATCGGCCAGATGCCGAAGTTCACTTCGGTCTGGAGTGCTGGCGGGCTTCCCGAAGGACAATGGGCAAGACGATAAAAGCAAGATAGTCAAGATAGGAAGACACACGTAGCCTTCCCAGTCTATGGCGTGGCCGCCCTGGCTAAAAGAACTCCCAATCCACGCTCAAGGTGGCGGCGAGGCTCACTTCTTTGGCACCGGCCCAGGAGAGGAGTTCAAACCACAAGGTTTCGTCGCGGCGACAAGAGACAACAAGCAGTTGTATCAGAACCAGAGGATCCTCGAACCCAATTGCGTCGCTCTTGAGAAGGGTTACTTTCCAACAGTGAATTCTTCAAATTTCAAGACCAGGAGCGGCCATAGGAACAACCAGGAAAGACCTGTCCAGCGAGAAGAAGAGACTGGAAAGCACCCAGAGATGGTTCTCCAATTTCCATGGGTCAGCCAGCTAAACCTCTTGCCGCTGCGGTCCACGACAATATGAGCGTGAAAAACAACCATGAAGATCAGCGCACGAGCCGGCTGGAGTTGAGGGAATAGAGCCAACTTGAAATGGTCTAGAAGAACCCAGGAGCCCACAACCGTGCAGCAGGCTCCAGAGCCCTGTGGAACAACAAAGCTTCTTAGAAGCCATGGCGTGACTCGTTGGCATCGCCACCAAGCAAGCTGCAAAATGATTCCGGCACCAGATAAGAAATAGAAGTCGCACTTGCTCCACTCGGAGACAAACACGTATGGAGCCCCTTAATTTCAGTAGACTTTCCCATTGCGGATCGATGAACGTTAGAAAGTGGCGAGACTGTTCCCGGGAGATGAACCGAGCGCCGCCATCGTGAGAAGCAGAGCTGCTGCCACGGGCAATACGACAGCGCTGAGACGCTCGCCGGATGAAAACGCTTTCCCGTTGAGCTGCAGGACCGTCACCCAACCAATCCAAAACGGCACTGTGGTTGACGGATGAATCAAGAAACCAGACATGCCAAAAGAGTTCCCACCAGACTCGTCGGCGTATAACTCAAGGCCAAGCCAGCAGAGTCAAGCAAAAGCAATCCACGGGAACGGGTTCATATTCGACAATCAGGATTTGTGCGCCAGGAATAGCGCCGCCCAACATCCATGAGAGCCAGCTAGCGCCAAAGCACATCACTTTGGCAAAGCCGTGAAAGCCCTGGCGAGAAAAGCCAGTAACCAACAGACTCCCTTGAGATGAGTTGTAGGACTATCCTGGCCGAAGGCAGACCTTAGCGAATCGCTCCTGAAGCTGACCAACTCATCGAAGGCGTAAAAGCACGTGTGGGGGTGGTGTTGAGTAATGAGAGATCGTTCTCAGCTGTGAGTACGTCTTGAGCTTTCAAAAGGATCGGCGGGTAGATTTGAGTATCCTCTTCGCAGATTGAGGCGCCCGGGTAAAGTAGTAGCTGAAGAGGACTATCAGGATTAAGTAGAGGCCAAGCAGGCCATTCTCCAATTGATTGATCCTGGATAAGAAATTTCCTGGCTATTGACATAGAACTCTGTAACCGAAATGAGGCATTTACTTTCGAGATCGTCGGGCTTGGGCCAGAACCGCCGGTCTCCAGCGAAGAGGCAAAGCTGTGAGATTCGGCCTCACTTTTTCAGTGCTTTCTCTCGCCTTATGCTAAGATACGCTGGCCGTTGTTCCGGAACCTTCGCTTGAGAGGTCAGTTATGGCTGCTCTAAACTTGATTATGAGGTGGCTTCATATTTTTCGGTCATAACAGCGATTGGGAGCTACCCGGTGTTTATGCGATTTGTTCTTATCCCTTCGTTGGCGGGTTTCGAGCGAGGAAACAAGAAGTCAGTTGCTGAAATCTAAGAAAGCCCAGGGTTCGGATCTGATTCACAGCGCCATCGGCGGCATCCTTCTCTCTGGGCTCTACAATACTCACCTCCTTTGGGGAAGACTTCGATCTTCCCTACGGATACATCTACGCTTTGAAAATCCTGTTGGCTCTTATTGTTTTCTTATCGCAATTTTTCTCACCCTCTTACCTAATCCCAAGCGGGCTGCCTTGCAGGCCAATCGGAAAAAGAAATGGCTGGGAGTCAACTTTTGCGCTGGCGGTCCTCCCACGTAAATCCTCCGCCCACCAGCACGATCTCTCCACCAACCGTGACACTCACTTTCAGATGGCGGTCATGAAGCTTGTCATCTGAGGTTTCCGTAAAGGTCAGGCGAGTCTCGACAGAGAACATTTGAGGAGTTTTTGACTGCCACGCTCGTTCACTTCGAGGCTTACCTTACCCCAAAGTGCTTGGGGACTATCAAGGCTGAATGAGCTCCACATTCTCTTTGAAGAAGAAAGAACGGTTACGCCCGAATCACTCAATCGTCCTCGCCCGTCAATGCTTTGAACATCGAAGCGATGACGGAGATTAGCTAACGCACTGGAGAGGCCTCCAAGAGCAGAAGACCACACACCAAGCTGATCATCATCAACTCTGCCTGCAGGATCTTCAGCGCCAGCCCATCGACGACATGGTCGACATGCACCACGCAAAAAGTCTTTCAGCTCCTCGAGGCCTTTCACCGAATCTTTCTGACCACGGCGAGACATGGCCAAGCCCACCATTGCTGCTGTCGGCTGGTCCGGCGTTGGGTGCAGGGAGTGTGAATTAGCCACTTGCTGTGACTTGGTGATCGCCGCTGAAAATGCCAGAGTTTGGACAGCCTGAAATAAAGGGTCCCGGAGTGTTTCCTCCCGCAGCGGCGATTGTGTTCCCCTATCTCGTCGGCAAAGCGTAAGGCAGTGGAACTGAATCCTCACAGGGAGACCGTAGAAGCCACGAGGGCCCTGCTCGTCCTGAGGGCTGATTAATCGAATAGTTCCACTGGAAAAACTAAGATGAATCCGTCCTGGAGATGGCCTCAAAGATCACGGCCAACAGCGGTCCAGTCCTTCAGATGACCAAAAGAGCCACTGCTTTCAGGAGGAAAGGACGCGTAGTTTTGAGGAAGCCTTGAAGGACGCTCGGGATCTCTATCTCAACCAGTTGATGTCCCTGGAAGACACCAACGAGGGACTGAGAAAGCCTTTATCGAAAAGCGCTCTCCCGTTTGGAAAGACAAGAGTAGTTCGGTCACCGGTAGTCCACCCCTACTTCATTTTTTGTTGACTGATCGAGCGCACAGCGTAAGAGTATTACTGAGCTACCAGGGCGTTGCACTGGTATGCACCGTGACCCGCACCCCGCCGAACCGGGTGCCCTGTCGCTGTCGGGCGGTGTTTGGCGGCCTTCTCCACCCGGACTCTCAAAGATCGGGGGTTCCCCCATGCCCAGATTGAATTGGGTTTAACAGAAAGGATCATCTGGGTGCAGAGCGACCTGGTCGAGAGTTCGTAGCTCCCAAAAAAGAAGAATTACACCCGTGCAACTGCTGCGAATGAGGGGTGCGAACCATTACTTTGACCACGCCCCTCGCTACCGAAGCTGGCGAACCGGGCTGAACGCTGGGCATTTGTATCCTACGCAATATGGCGAGGGTGCAGGATTTGACTACATCGGTCTGGGACTTGCTTCCAGGGCTTGAATACGGTGAACGACACTCGCTTCGAGTGATCATGTGTCTGTTCATGTGGAGGCTGAACTGCCTGACGTTATTGAGTTGGGGGGACCGAGGATCAAAAGCAGCGATATCTTGTACCTCAAGCTCGTGGGGAAAAGATTGCAAGCTACGGACCGAGCTGAGCCGGATGCCGGCGGTGATGTCGTCGGCGTTCGAGCAACCGCACACCACGCCGCGAAGGAGATGAGTACATCTGAACGGTGAGAAGGTACCCCAGTCTGATTTCTTTAGCCGATGTTGCCGATAATTTTTCACCCGTGATTGCCGTGGACCGATCTGGAAAAAGAGAAAGGCGCGACCACAGCGGATTGAGTGCGTTGATAGTCGAACCGAAGCATGCCGGGCTTTTTGCCAGCGGAACTCTGAGCAGAAGTGGGAATCCGAGCCGGTAGCCGCAGAGGATTCTTTTCAATGGTGCGGCGTTCGTGTCCCGCTGACGAACCGACTGGGAGAGGAGGGGAAGGATTTAAGATTGCGATGTTCGCTCTGGAGCAAGGACGATATACGGAGAGTGGCTGCCGGAGCCACAGGTCTAATCCGAGGCTTTGCTTGGATGCCAGTAAGAAATATGCCCTGGAACGCAGAGACTTTTGGCCAACCCATCGCCCACCACCAACTGGTCGAAGAGATGAGTTGCCCAAATGGCTCTGGACTACAGGCTTCGCGCCTGCTCTGGCTTCGCTGCGGGTGGCTGAAAAAATCAAGGCAAACGCAATAACCGTGAGACCTCGATGATGGCCAAATGGTATGCCACGGTCGCCTTACTCGGAGCGTGCTGCTGCAGATGCCGTTCAAATCCGTGCGGGCCCTATGGCTATTCCTGGTAGAAGCACCCGTCGGCGCGCTTCTACCGCAACTGCAGGGATTGCTGTGATCTATGAGGGACACGCGAAATCCATAAGCTCCTGCAGGCCGGTACATGCTCTGGGTTTTGCCGGATAGACAAGCCCCGGCGGTTGCCGATCTGCCACCGATCCAGACATGAACCACTGGGAGGCTTTGGACTGTTTTTTCATGCCTGTCACCGCCAAAGCTGCGGAGAAAAATGACTATGGAGAGAGAACTTTCTCGAGAGTTTCTTAGAGTTGTCGAAGAATCGGCCATTGCCGCTAGAACTATGGGTCAGGGTGACCGCAAGTTCGCGGACCAAGCGGCAGTCGGAGCAAACATGCGGAAGGCACATGGACAGCATCCTGAACCGGAACCATTGTCATTGGCGAGGGAGAGCGTGATGAGGCGCCGATGCTCTATAGCTCGGTGAAAGAGTAGAATCCGAGGAGTCCACCGCAAGCGGGGTCCATGAAGTCGACATTGCGGTGGACCCTCATAGAAGGTACCAATCTCTGTGCTACTGGAGGACCTGGAGCCATTGCTGTCCTCGCCAGTTCGGAAAAACATGGCCCTGCTGCACGCGCCCGATTTGCTACATGGAAAAAATTATTGTGGGGCCTGCATCCGAAGGGGCTGTCGACCTGGATGCTTCCAGTCAGGAGACAATCTGCGTGCTATTGCCCGAAGAGCTAGATCGGGATGTTGAAGATCTCGTTATCATTGTCTTGGACCGAGATCGTCATTCCAGTTAATTCAGGATGTCCGTATCGCCGGGGCTCGCATTCGTCTCATTTCAGATGGTGATCTACTCCTGCGGAGGTATCACTGTCGCCTTAGCGAGAACCGGAGTTCTGCGCGGTGATGGGAACAGGGGTGCTCCGGAAGGAGTTCACGGCAGCCGCTGCGCTCCGTTGCCTGAATGGCGAAATACAGAGCCCGCTCATCATCGAGGACCGAGGCACGAGGCGGAGAAAGAATGCAAAACATGGGGATTAGGGACCTTAAAAGGGTGTATTCCACTGAAGATCTGGCCCCGGGAAAAGTTTGTCTTTGCGGCAACTGGCGTGACGGATGGAACGTTGCTTAAAGGAGTTCGATTCTTTGGCGATGGTGTCGCACCGCTCTCTACTGATGAACCTGAAGCATCGGGTCGTCCGTTTTGTAGATACGGTCTATCTGGCCCAGATCGCCAGACATTCCAGTCCGATTCTAAAAGAGACTCAAAATGGGGAGCTCATGAGATTGGCGTCTCTGTGCTTCGAATGGTTGCTTTTTCTGTCTGCCGTCTGGTGCGGTATCCTTGCGCGAGCTTTCCCTGGCTGGTACGATCTGATTACCCCGGATTGGCTGCAACGTCGTTTCATACTATGCTCCACTATCTGCCACCAGAACCCGCGTCACGTTCCCTTCCACGGCTTTCTGGGAGTGACTCACTGCCGGTCTGCTCGCGTTGCACCACGGCATCTACCTTGGAGTGTTGGGTGGAACTATGCTATTTCCCCTCACGCGGAATCGGGCGATTCTGCCTCGCAAGATTGGTTTACCTGCTGGTGATCTCAACAATGGCTTTGGGGTTGGATGTTTTGGCTGTGATGTGACTGGCGTTTGGAACAACACCTTCCTGTCCCCGTTCGATTTCTGGAGGATTTCTGAGAGGATGAGCTATAGCCTCGGATTTCTGATTCTGATACTTGGCCGTTCCCACACCCAAAACGACATTGCTTCTAAGATTTTATCCGTGTAGAATTATCGGCAGATTGCGTGCCGCAAGCTTCCGGAAGCGTCGCCGATCTCGGGGTTGCATTCATCGTTCGGCGCGAACCCGGACATGGTTGCGTCGCTTCACTCTTGAAGCTTGATACAGAGCAGTATCCGCAAGGCCAACCGCCCAATCAACTTTTAGTTTCAGCCCTGGATTTAGAACATGAAGCAGCTCCCGGGCTACAAGTAATCGACAGTCTTCTCCCGCCTAAATCGAGAGGGGCGGATGGAAGAGACGCCCACATTCGAGGCGCTTACTTCGCGAAGTACTGTATCGCCGATTTGATGTCCGAGTGTCGTTGACATGACTTCCCGTGCACAGGACTATAAGAGTTCGGCCTGCAGATCCAGAACTCGCTTCCCAGCATGCAGTTTGCACCTTGAGTTTCACTGAGTACTAAGGAGCTTAGTCAAATAGTCGATCAGCACCCGCCTCTCCATCCCCACGATGAAGTCTTCTTTCTGACTCCTGGCCGTCAGTGGCAGCGGGTATGCACGTAAGGCTCTGCGCGCGGCTCGCTTGCGGACCTCCTTACAAACTTGCGGTCCATCCATTTCGGGCATCATCCATCAGTAAGGATTGCCAGATTGTGGCGACTCTTCCTTTTTGTAAGAAGCTCCACGCCTGAGCGCCATCCGGAACGAGACAACGGCCTGCGTGGCCCCCGCTTCTCCAAGAGTCTTCAAGAGAACGCGGCGCGAAACGGCATCGTCCTTCGGCGATCAGGATTCTCATGTGAATAGTCAGGTGGTACCCAAGTCCTCGGTAGAACGCATCTCACCGAAGGCATTCAGGACCCACCCATCACAATGTTCTCCTAAACACTTCGGACAGGGGTTATGACTGAACTGGGCTTCGGAATGTTCGCTGACATAGCTCTCAATTTTGAAGCCAATAGTTCTTATCATCGCGGACTTTCGACACGGTAAGAACGAGATGGGCAAGAGGCCTTGCAATTTGCTTCAAGCGAGAGAGAGCGTCCTCCATTTCACACGCGCGATCAAGCCGAAACTCAGCTGCAAATCCACAATTCGCGAGCCAACCTGCGGGCCGGAGCCTGAAGCTGCTTCCGGATAAAACGGCTTAGTCATGTAATCATCCGCCCCAGCTTCCAGACCAGCCACGATGTCCGCGCTGCGGTCTCTGGCTGCTTAAGCAAGATAATGTATAAATCGGCTTGCCTTGGGGCCGCCGGCGCACCTCTTGGCAGACTCGAACACCATCTATCCCGGGTATCATCCAATCGAGAATCGCCATCCTCGGGGCATCCTCGTTTTGCGGAAGCATCACGAACAGCTTCCAGCCCCATCCTGGAGAGCGGCAGAGAACCTCGTATCCTCCACGTTTGCTTAGCAACTGCGACTTCGAGGCAAACGGCGGGGAGACAATATCGTCTTCAGCAGCCAGATTTTCATGCGACCGTCGCCGTCCCGCAGCGCCCGAAGTCAGCGCGGGTCTGCAGGATTGCTGCATGGCTCTCTCCAGTTCGATCCAGGCTTCCTCAGCCCTATCTAACTTCCCTTCTCGTCCGATTGGCTCGAGTCTCAAGAGGCGGCTTCGTAGGCGGCTGGAGCGCAAAGGATTCCCAACCGAGACCTTTCAAGGTGTGTGCAGCTTGCTCCACCGTCTTCAGGTCTTTTCGCCTCGCAAAGCGCCTCTCGAATTCGGATCCAACAATCTCAGTTGAATCATCAGAAGGACTTCAAGGATTTCAAGAGGGAGTTCGGCATCTCCTTCCAACTCGCGCCAATGCACCGCCTGATCGAAGAGTCCCTCTGCTCCACAGCACCGGAGCCAGCTCCCGACTGGAGCGAACTGGCATCGTAGCCGTAGCCCGTAGGCAGACTCACATCAGCGGGTTTGTTCCAACTCCAGAGTCCACATCATCATAACTCAAATGAGGGGCACAGCTTTTCAAGTTGGGGCTTCACAATTTCTTTGGTGGCTTAGCTTGGACAGATGCTATATGGCTGAACTGGGCGCCCGAATTTTCCGTAACGTACTCCTCGATCTTTGCCGCCAGTAGTTCTGATCGTCTCTAACTTTTTGCAGCCGGGACAAATTGGGGAAAAGCCCTTGCAGTTGTTTGACTCGCAGAGGCGTGGACTCGAGGATTCCTTCACCCGGTCGGCCGAGGCAACTACCGCAGTTCGAGGGTTCGAAATCCCGTTCAAGCCGTGCGCTCAGCTCCTCTCTCTACGGTCGAAGGGCTTGGTGACATGGTCATCCGCCCAGCATCCAGTCCACGGCAACGCGAAAATATCTTGGCTGCGGCCCCTGGTTGTCAGCAGGATGATATGAGGTGAGGCTCTGACTTGGACATTTGCGCCAGGCTTTCCGGCAAATCTGCCGACCGTCCATTCCGGGCATCGTCAGTCGGGAACCGCTATGCCGGGCGCCCCTGGAGCCTGGAGGCGTGACCGCACGTCGAGACCGTCCGGAGCGCAACAAATCGCTTCATACCCCCATTTCTGCCAAAGATGGCTTCCAGCAAACGTTGGCGATGCGGGATCATCTTCACCAATCCAGAACTCTCACGAGAAACTTCCCCACACAGGCGGTCCACGGCGAGTTCGGGCTCGTCAATTTCTAGTCCAACGGCGCAAAGGCCGCGTCGGGGCCGGCGCAGCCCTATTTACGGAGCTGGTCATCGCACAGCAGCGTCTGCTGCGCTTCCGCCAGCTTTACCGGAGACCGCGCCCCTGCGGGTCTGCAAGAAGATGCCAGTTCAGCGCGATTGCGCCCTTGTCGCTTCGCTTTCTGTAGAGCGCCATGTCCGCAACACACGCAAGAGGCTTGTCTTCGTGCCAAATTCCGCATTCACTGTTGGAGGCGGCTTGCCCAAGCTAAAAAAGCGCAAACCGCGCCGGCAATTTGATCGGCGCCAACAACTATTGGATTTCACAGATGAGATCCACGAAGTCTTTCAGCCAACCTTGAGGCATCTGCAACGGTTGATCCTGAGGTGCAACAACCGAGGAACTCCTCTCCTCCCGTGCCTGCCAATTTCATCCTTATGATCGTAATGAGGCTTCGCATTCTCCGGGCCCCGTTTCCTGAAGCTACGGCATCGCCAGCCCCAGGTGTCCAAACGTGTCGTTGATATCTTTGAAATGATCCAGGTCAATCGCTGATAACACTCCCGGTGACTTCGCGACTCGACTGGCCCGCGCCAACTCTCGACGGGGAGTCGGCAGAATCCCCCAGGCGGTTCCACACAAACCAGTTAGAGGATCGTGTGTGGCCTGATACCGAAGAAGAGACTCCTGGGCGGCAGAAATCAGTTCTGCCTGCAGAGTCGAAGGATACGCTTCTACCCGAGCGCAACCGCCCTTTCGGCTCCAGGTTGTTAAAAGGCGCGGCAAAGAGATAGTCATCGCGCTCCGGCTTCCGGAGGCCCACAAAGAGATATCTTCCCTCTGAGTTCTTTGCCGTCAGCATAACCAGAGTAAACATACGGTACGCACCTTTCCTCCTCTTGCGCACTTCCGCAGCGAATCTGCGCTCCCGTCCATCCCTGGCATCATCCAGTGATCAAGAATGGCCGGTTGTGGCGGTGAATCTGGGCTCTGAAGTACCTGCCGGGCCTCCAGCACCATCGGACACGCGATCACCACTTCGCAATAGCCCCATTTGAGCAGAGTCGCTTCAAGGGCTCGACGCACGACACCGGGTCGTCCTCGGCGATCGAGACCCTCACTGCGTATCCTCCTTGAGATCAATGTCTCCAGTTGCGAGGTTGAGGGGCTTGCATGGCTTTCTCCAGTCCCGACACGCAGCCTCGGCATCGGAGAGATCCTGATTGCGCGCGCCAGCGTCTCCGGTGTCAGGGCAGCGGCCGCTTCTGCACCAGACTCAGCGGAGGAAGTACCCGGCGGATCACTTAAGCTTGTGACTGGCTCGCGCAAGTGTCACGACCATCCCCGTCACGACGACACTGACTCTCGAGATCTCGGACATCAAACCTGGAGAAGCGTCACTCAGAAGGGCCCGGCCAGTTTCTGAACAGGTTGAGGTCGCCGCCCCAAACGATGCTCACCACGCGTGTGTCTCCAGTCCTAACGCTCCCCGACCTTGATCACTAGACCTCGTCTTCGGACCTGTTCGCATCGCTCTTGGGACCAGAGAGGAGTGAGCCTGTCAATGGCGTCGAATAGTTCTTTCCCCTCGAATGGGACGCGGAAGGACATAGCCATCCATGCCTACGGCCGGGCGGCGTTCCCGATCTCCTTGCATCGCATTGGCGGTCAACGCAGCGATCGGAATGTGCTGACGCTCGCTCTTTCACGCTTTCACGAATGGCTTTGCGTCGCCTGAGCCGTCCATTCCTGGCATCCTGGCAGTCCATCAGTACAGCTGCCTTCGTCCGCTTGCAGGGCTTCGACTTCAGGAGCCGTTACCGACCGTGTCAACTCGATGGCTTTGCTTCTCAGAGATTCAGCGCGACTGGCGATTGACCTCATTGTCCTCTGCCAGCAAAGAAGATTCGACTGAGCTGCTTTGGCCTCAGCCAGCGAATGACGCGTGACAAGGACCTGACTGGCCGCCTCGCTTTTACTTCCGTCTCCTTCTTGAGCTTGGGCTGCTCATCATGGTCACGTAAACCCGTCGTAGAGCTGCAGTTGTCTGACTGGCTTCATCAGGTAGGCTGCGAGCCACTCTCTAAACCTGTTTCCCATGACCTCTGATGCCGGGGACGTCAACAGCGCCAGCCTCGTGGATGCAATTGCTTGATTGGACTTGATCGCACGGCCCAAGTCGAAGCCACTGATACGGGCATCTGAGATCAGCCAGTGCTGAGATCATGGAAAACCAGCCTCGCTCAGCCGCGACACAAAGCATTTCAGAGCCTGAGACGCATCTTCGGCCGTTTCAGCTCACCATTCCCAGGCTCGTCTGGTGAAAGAAGGATGTACAATTGAAGATGACCCCTTCATCAACAATGAGCACCCACTGATCCTTTGGTCAAACTTAGGCTTGGCGAGCCGTCGTGAGCACCGACTGTTTCCTGCGCAGACGGTAAAGCAGAGTGCTTCGCCGGGATCACTCTCAACCGACATTTCACCGTAATCAGTTGAGTGAGTTGTTTCGAATCGGCAGGTCAGTCGGGTTCCCCATATTTCCGAGTCGTTGAGCCATCCGCTTGTGCAAAAGCTCCGAATACTGACTTTCTGCTTCTCGGTGAATTCCATTCCAGTGTCACATACCGCAAACCTGAGGACGCACGTCTCCGGAGCCGTTGATTAAAGCCCAGCAGCTGGCCGATATGTTTCTCCTCGAGATGGGTACCGCTTTTTCGATCAGGTGCCAGCGCTTCTGTTCAGTCCGGTCTGCAAAGTACGGGATAAGAGACTCCGTTCCCTGGTGGTCTCCACTGAACCAGACATTGGTTCCGTGTGGTTTCTTGTGTTCTCAAGGAAACTTCGACAGCGGCTTCACCCTCCTCGGTAAACTTGATGGCGTTTCCAGCAAAGTTGACCAGAATTTGCCGTAGTCGTCGAGGTCACCTCGCAGCGCGGACAGGACATCCTGGTGGATGTCTGGCGAGCTCCAGCCTCTTTTCTGGGGCTCTCTCCGCGAGCAGTTCGACACGACCTCCTCAACGACTACTTGAGTCAAAATTACATGGCCCCTCGATCTCCATCTTCCCAGCCTCGATTTTCGAAAAATCGAGAATGTCGTCAGCTGACCGTCAAGAGTGCGTCGCCCGAACTGGCTGCCTCCGCAAACTTGCGCTGCTCGATTAGCAACTCCGTCTCCAAAGAGCAAACTCGTCATCCCACGATAGCCCCATTCATGAATTGCAATTTCGTGACTCATGTTTTAAAACTGACTCTTGGCGATGTTGGCCTTCGCCAACTCTTGACTTCTGCAGCTCTTGCATGCACGTTCTTGCACGACCTTTTTCAAGGTCACGGTTGTGATCCTTGATTTTGATAGAGGGCTGAGCTTTCGAGCGCCGAGCGCGATGTTAAACATCAGAATTGAAAGAAGACTCTTGGACACTTCCAGTCAGATCCAGACCTTCTTCATCCAAAGCCCCGAGTGAACATACCGATTGACGCTCGATCGAGTCGAGAGAACGTGGAAACACGAGTGTTTGTCCGGAACTGTTTAGCCGGCACCGGCCACAACACGATTCAAATTAAGCGCCGAGGCAAATGTTCCTTCGGCAATCTGGAGACTTACTTCCTTCTCGATCTTGTCCCGGTCAGACACCACCGCGGGTTTGACATGTGGTCAACACAAAATCTGGAGCCGGAGGTCCTCCACCATGAGGAAAGCCATCGCTCAGAAACGGCATCAAACGCTTTAGGATGAGGACCTGGCTGCGGCCGGGATGGTGGCGGCATCGATGCCCGTGAGATTGAAGGCTGCCGGTACGACTCTCAAGCTGGAAGCGACCATGTCGAGGGAGTCCAGAATCCAGCGCGGTTCCTTCCTCGAGATACTTCCGGCCCCACGAGCTTCCAGGGCTGGAGGCTGAATTGTCGACCGTGGCGGTTCATTAAGCTGTTCATCTGATTGCGAAGCAGGGTCGTGGCCGCAACTGCGCAGCGATGCGAAAAGTTCTTAGAACCTCTCCCGGGTTCAGGGACCCGGCCGCTGTTCCAAATCTCAAGAAGCAGGCCACGGAGCTATTGGCGGCCCCTCGCCAGTTCCTCAAGTTTCGGGCCAGCGCGCGTCTGCTGTAGCAACTTACAATCGGACAAATACTATGGGTAAATGACGCGCGCTGTTTGTTTACGGCGACGTACTCCTCAGAAGCCCCAGTCCATTGATTGGATCGGTCGCGGATCGCTTCACTGCAATAAGAGCAATGGGCAACAGTCCTTCGAGCTGCTTCCACTTCCACAGCCCGCAGACTGAGGATTCTTTCAGCCACGATGCAGACGTGCGCTTAGTTCTTCCAGGATCAGATAAGAGCTACCGTCAATGAAGTCATCAGCACCAGCCTTCATCCCTTCCAGATAACTTCCCTTCCCCTAGCGCTGTCAGTAAGATGATATAGGTCGTACTTCGTCCGATTCTCCGAGCAGAATCATTCGACAAGAGCTCCAACCCCATCGATGCAGGGCATCATCAATTCGGAAATGAGGAGCTGACGGTTTTCTCTCTGGAACACTCCCCATGCATCCTACCCGCTGTCCGTGGCGACGAAGCATCGATGCCCTAACTTCCTTAACGACTCGGTTAGAGCCAGGGCGGGAGATCGCATCATCCTCAGCAATCAAGATTACCACGCGGAACCTCCATACGTCACTCCTGTGATCAGTGGAGGCACCGCGAAGTGTCCTGCTTCAAGCGGGTCCTGTTGAAGCCCCATGCGGTACCTCGGCTTACCTATCATTTCGGACGGTTGACCGAAAATCCGTGTGACCAACAAAAAGAGGTGAAAGTGGTCACTCATCGCGCGCGAGGAGAGAGTGGCTAGATTAAAGAATCGGATGACAGGGCTGGCGAGCTTTAGCCCTGGCTGCGAATCAAGAGGCTTACTCGAAGTGGCGAATACCGAAGGGCCGAACCGGCTGGTTGAATTGGCGATTTCACTCTTGACTTTTTTCCTGTCACATCAACCACGGTGGCCGTTCCGAGATTGAGCTCGCGGATTCGCTTGTTCGATCTTGCTGGGGTCTCCCACGCGCAACAACAACTATCGCTCTGGATCCCAAGATTGCTATGTTTCTCGCTGCTGCCTGCGCCTGCTCCAAGGTTCACTTTATCGAGTTTCGGTGGGATACCTGGAAATTCCCTTCCGCAGGTAGATCGCCAGAGAATGTTTCGTCGACATGCTGGATCAGCTCTCCCCAAAGTCTCAAAGCGCTGGGAAAAACCTCGGGTCCAGTTGGCGCCGGCGATGCTCTACAATTCTGCGGAAGTGATCTGGTTTTGCTACGGAGTTCCATCTAGAATTCCTTTACAAACTCCACTAAAAGGAATTCTTTGGTGAATTTGGAATTGCCGAACACCTGCTACTCCCGGCCCAAAGCCCAATCTGACGGCCATAGAAAACCCAGTGAATGCACCGTATGTATCCCTTCTGCTCACGTAGATTCAGATTCAGCCGACTCGTGAACGCACCACCCAACCGGCGTTCATCAGCTCAATGGAATAGTAATCGTCAACCCGGCGCTTGGTCCCAGAGGAGCCAATCCTTATTTGCGACTGAGCTGTGCGTCTTGCCGAGTCAACCAGGTAAACCTGGTGCTGGCGGGCGGCTCGATGGCTGGTACTTCGGTTTCGGGACTTTGCTCGGTTGCCAGGACCCAAGAATCTCCTTCGGCAAGACTCGCGGCTTTCCTCCAAGCCTGATGCTCCTCGGCAAAGATCAAGGCGGCATTGTTTGGTTTCCAATACCTCTGGTAAGAAGTTTTTCGAGATCATCGCGGGACAATACTTTGATGGAAGCTTCATTGCCCTCGGCTTCCTGTCCTAAGGGATGCTGCTCTCCAAACAAGGCAGATCCGGAAGCATCTTGCCGGCAATAGCGGGAGGATTGCTGCGCTCCTGAAGGATACTGTCTAGCCGCTGTTTCCGCTGCCTTTCCAGCTCGTCTCCCGGAAAGGTGGGATGGAGAATCAAGTCTGCCATTATTTGCAGCGTCGGCTTGAGGTTTTTCCTAAGAGCTTCGATACTCACTTCGGAACTCTCCGAGCCGGCAGAAGTGTGGAGCGAGCTTCCGAGGCGATCCAACTCTGCCTGGATCTGCAAAGCTGACCAGGAGCTTGTTCCTTCATCCATCATCTCTGCAGTCATCCAGGCAACGCCCGGCTTTCCGACAGGATCGGCCGTAGCACCTGTCTTTAAAGCCAAACTTACAGCGACCTTGGGCAGCTCGTGCCGCTCTGAGACAATCACGGTGAGGCCGTTGGACAGCTCCTTGCTACCGAATGTCAGGGGCTGAAACGCCTTTGCTGCTCGCCGGGACTCGGGCATCTTGGCGCGATCCGTCTCAATAACTTTGAGGCCGATCCGACTGCTCCGGTACGAAAGACACGACCAAACGGTTGCGCGTGTCCAGGTATTGCCGAGCAACATCGCAGATCCTGATTCACCGACGACTTCTGATAGCGATCGTAGTCCTGCTGGAAAAATCAGGAGAACCCAGGAAAGTGTTGTACTGATTCAGAAGATCTGACTTGCCGCCAAACCCCCAATCCGCTCTAACCGCTGATGAAGTCAAACTCTTGCTTAGCCTTCTCCCGAATCAACTCCTCATCTTCCAGGACCATTCTCTGGGCAAATCGAGAAATCTCGTCGTCAATGACTTTCTCGATTTCGTCCAGACTATGACCAGGACGGGCGGTGGCAGATGATCGCCAAAGACGCCGCTAATCTCCAAAGAGTAATTGAAGGCCGCAACATCTGAGGCAATTTGCCTATCGTAAACCAAGTGTCTTGTAAAGCCGAGAGTTCTTGCCTTGTGAGAGAAATACGCGGAAGCCAAATCGAGTTCCGCATCTCCTGGTTGAAAGTAAGCAGGGGCGGGCCAAACCACATAAAGCCGTTCTTGAGGAACACGGTCTGCAACCTGGATTCGCTTTTCTCCATCCAGCCTCGGAACCCAAAGCCGCGGCCGCTCCAGTGCGGGGCCCGGCTCAAGGGAGCCGAAATATTTCTCGACGAGCCGTTTCAGCTTCCTCAATTTCGAAATCCCCGGCGATGACCAAGCTTGCAATTGTTGGGAGCATAGTAAGTCTTGAAGAACTCCTTGACGTCATCCACTGAGGCGGCCGTCAGATCCTCGTGAGAACCGATCACGAGCCAGGAATACGGATGACCTTTAGGAAAGAGATTCTCGAAAATCATCTGAAAGGCACGCCCGTAGGGAACGTTCTCGTAGCTCTGACGGCGTTCGTTCTTCACCACATCTCTCTGGTTGTCCAATTTGTCTTGAGTCAGGACATCGGTCAGATATGCCATCCGATCCGATTCCAGCCACAAGGCATACCTCTAAGGACTCTATTGGGAACAGTCTCGAAATAGTTGGTGCGGTCAAAACTCGTCGTGCCGTTCACCCCCTCCCTCACGCAGATTGGCGCCAGCTTTTTCAATGAAGGTAATATATTCTCCATTGGCATTCCTGGAGCCCTGGAACATCATATGCTCAAACAGATGAGCAAAACCGGTTCTTCTCTCCTTCTCGTTCTTCGATCCAACGTGGTACCACAAATTGACATGCGCGACCGGCAGTTTGCGGTCTTGATGCAGAATCACTTGCAGGCCATTCGCCAAGCGATATTTCTCGAACTTGATCTCCGGCGCCTTCTGGGCAAGCCAAGGTTCGCGAAAAATGATAAAAACAAAGGGTGACAGTAGCCAGAGATAATGCAGTGCCTCATCTTTGGAGGACTGCTCCATGGCATGAACCTTCTTCTTAAATCCGTCCACAAATCCCCTCAGAATCGGCGAAATGTCGCCTCTGTGTCAGTTTCACTTCGATGAGACAAAACCGATCCTCCGGATAAGCTGCATTCAGAGCTGACGCAATTGCTTGGGAGTGCTGCCCGAAACCCACTGCGCCCCAAAGTTCTGCTAAGCCTGGCAAACGGCCACGAGACCGTGTCATTATAACCTGGCCGTCGGGAAAAGGCCTGGAGCATTTCCCAACGATTATTGTTGAATAGGACAACAATCGGATTCAAGCCATACCGGACACACTGCGAGATCTCTGGCCCCGGTCATTTGAAGAACCGCCGTCGCCCACCAACACCAGTGGGCGCAACCGGCTGGATATCTGTAAACCCATCGCCGCCGGTATCGAAAACCCCATCGTTGCATAGTAGGCCGGGGCGACACAGATGTTGGCCCGGATGTCCACGCTCGCAAAGAGGCAATCGCCCGTGTCAGCAACTACAGGCATGTCGGGGTGCTCTGTCAAGAACTCGTTGACCAAGTGAATAAGATGACGAACCTTGATCGGCTCATCGTCATCGTACGGCTCAAAAACTTCAGGTGAAATATCAGCTTTCCAGTTGGGAAGACAATGCCTCTTCGTCGGTAATTGGGGCGATCCCAGGAGATGGTCGATGAGCTGGTCCAGCGGCGTATCTTGATAGCGATGATGCTCGATAAACACATCCCTGGAGATGCACAGAGGATGGTATTGGACTCGTTGATGCAATCCGCGGCTATCCCTAAGCTGGTGTCACTCACGAGCTCACCCAGCAAAAGTAGACAATCGGATTGCTCCACGACCTGGCGCAGCGGTTCCGGGCTGACCGTCCCGAGGTAGGTCCCAATGAACTGAGGATGAAGCGTAGGGAACACTCCTCGGCCAAGAAAGGAGGAGGTTACGGGAACCTGTAACTTCTTCGGCTAGTCGCAGCACCTTCTCTTGCAGGTGGAATCGACGCACTTCAACACCAACAATGAGGACAGGATGACGACTGGCAATGAGACGTCCCACAATTTCTTGGGCAGCCTCTCTACTGCTCCCTGATTCACCTTGAGCTCCACCTCTTCAAAAATTTGACGGGATCGCAATCTCGCTGAAGACCATGTCACGGGGCACCTCAAGATAGACAGGGCGCATGAACTTGAGCGCCGACGTTGATGGCTCGGCTAATGTTGATGGCTGCCAGCTGGGGATCATCCAGGATGGCTCCAAATTCAACCACCTCTTGATAAACCTTAAACTGGGATTCGTAAGACTTCACCTCATGGTGAACCATGACCCCGGAGCGCTTCTCTAACCTTCCAGGCCCGCCAGAAATGACCACCAGGGGAGATCTTTCCGCGTAAGCGCAGGCAACCGGATTAACCATGTTTAGCCCACCGGCTCCGTAAGTGACACACAACAGACTCCAAGCCCATTAGTGATGCGGGCGGAAGCGTCAGCCGCGAATCCTACTCGCAGGCTCATGGCTGAAGGTGACAAGTTGGAATTTGCCGTACTGTTCTAGTGCCTGATAGACATTGAGTACGAAATCGCCAGGAATCCCGAAGATCTGACGGACTCCCTGCCGATAAAGCAAATCAAAGAGAAATTCATAAAGCTTCATCGGACAATCATCCCTCTCCTTTCAAACCAATCCCGCCGTTTGAAGACTGCCTCTCAAGAAACGCAAGATCTTGCTTGGCAATCTTCACCATTCTCTCTCTTTCCGCAATAGTGTTTTCTCTCAGGGCCGTATATTCGATATGTAAGGAAACAGGTCCAGCAAAAGCAGATTCACTGAGGGTGTCGAATACCTCTTTCCAATTCACTTCTCCTGACCCAATGGGCCAAAAACGGCCTCGACTTGGTCTTGCCGCCTGCGCGTTCCCAACGAAAACGCTTGATTGCCACCATCTTCAGCCGTGGCAGTATCAAATTCAATCCAATCTTCCACCCGGCATTTCCTCCTTCCACGGTCGCGTGAGCCGGATCAAAATAAGATCCTACCCACTGAGCCGGGACGTCCTTCAAGATACTCCAAACATCCCAGAGTGCCGCTCCGATGTAGTCCACCCGAGTGATTGTGAAAACCGGCCTGAACCCTGTACTTCTCGCAAAGCACGGCGATCGCTTCAACCTGGGCGCGAACCTGGTCGAGTTGCTGCTGAATCTGAGTAAACCCTCTGTAGTGAAAATATCCGAGTTTGGAGGAACGGAATCCTTAAGTCCGAAGCCGTCTTAATGATCGCCTCTGTCGAGCTATCTCTCGCGTCCACAATGGCGGTCGTGATCATCGGCACTGTCAGCCCCTCAGCTTCGAACGACCGGAGGGCTTTCGGTAGATCCACTGCCACCCTTTCCGGAGACACGTGCCCGGGGCGTTCGTACCGTCAAATCAATGCCCTCGATACCCAGCTCCGCTGCAAATTCAGCCAGTTCGGTGTAACTTAGTTTTTCCAGAGGCTTGGAGAATAGGCAAAGGCTAAATCTCTTTCTTGCGCTGTCATCGGCCCGAGAGCGATAACGTGGAAAGGCCTTTGTCCGCCAACAGAACTGCACCTCCTGATAGGGAATGCTTGAGAAACTCGACGACAGGACGAGCCGGTCAGAAGCATCGCGGAGGAACCTCAAGGACAGGCTTTGAAATGGCAGAGAAGGTCAGGAGAAATTGGAGAACGCTTCACAAACGTTGCTCCAGGAGGTTAAGGGAGCCGTACATGAAAAGGAGCTGCGAAAATTCTCTCCCATTCTGGAGAGAGGCGAAGCCGGTGAGGGCTTTTAGGGTGGTAAGAGCTCACGCTTGAACCGAAGCTGGGAGCCGACTTCCGCTGATGATCCACCCCTGAAACCCTGACGGTCTCCTCTCCTGACCTAGGAAGGAAATCTTGTCGCACCTTCAGGCCTTACGGGAGAGCCAATACCAATGAGCAGTTCGGTCAATCTGGCAGAATCCAAGTGCCCCGTCGTGCTTTGAATTGTGAACTACAAGGAAAGGCTTCTCTCACGGAAACAGAGAGAAGTCGTGAGATGGAAACTACCTAGAAACTACCAAGATGTGACGTCCTAGGCGACGGGGCAACCACAGTTAAGCATACTTTCGAGAATTCATCAAGAATTCTCGCAATGCCCCTGCATTTTCTACAAGGCAGATTCCGACCGCCGTCTTCAGGCGCATCTTTTCTCTGCTTCTGACGAGAGTCGAGACTAGGCTGGATGAACATTATCAAGAACTTCGCGTAACTCACGCGTCAACGCACCAGGTGTGAAGGGTTTTGCAGAAAGGTTGTCCCTGGATCCAATATCCCGTGATGATCCGTGTAACCCGGACATGTAAATGACCTTCATTTCCGGTCTGAGAGGGCCAACTTGTCGGCCAGCTGACGTCCACTCATTAGCGGCATCACCACGTCGGTCAACATCAAATGAATTGGGCCCTCGTATCGGATTGCCACTGAAGCGCTTCGGCACCATGATAGCTTCCAAGACAGTGTAGCCATATTCCTGCAGGATAGTACGAACCAGGTTGCGCAGCACCGCTTCCTCATCTTCAACTAACAGGATGGTCTCCGTGCCATGCGCAAATCAACTGGAGCCGGGGCTACTTCAACGTAACAGCTACCTCCCCTCAACCCGGGGCAAATATATTTTGAACGAGGTTCCCCGACGGGGCTCGCTGTAGGCCCATATGAAGCCATCACTCTGCTTGACGATTCCGTAGACCGTGGATAAGCCTAATCCCGTTCCCCTGCCTTGCTCCTTAGTTGTAAAAAACGGTTCGAAAATCCGCCCCAGCGTTTCGAATCCATCCCGAGGCCATTATCGGTAATGGCGAGCATGACATAAGAACCGGGACGGGTCGGCACATGGGTTCGAGCATAAGCTTCCGTCGAGCTCCACGTTTGCAGTCTCGAGGGTAAGCTTGCCGCCCTCTGGCATCATCGCGGGCATTGACCACCAAATTCATGATGACCTGTTCCAACTGGCCCGGGTCCGCCTTAGTGTGCCCTAGATCGTTTCCCAGTATGGTAACCAGCTCAATATCTTCCCCGATCAGACGCCGCAGCATCTTATGCACATTCGACAGCAACGTGTTCAGGTCCAGTACGACGGGCCTAAGCTACCCTGCCGCCGCTGAAAGCCAGCAGTTGATGAGTCAACCCTGCAGCCCGTCCCGCCGCTTTTCGGATCTCTTCGAGGTTCCCGCGTACCCGGTTGTCCAGCGTCGGACCGTTCAGCAAAAGTTCACTGTAACCAGTAATGGCAGTCAGCAGATTGTTGAAATCATGAGCGATGCCACCGGCCATACGACCAATTGCTTCCATTTTCTGCGACTGGCGGAATTGTTGCTCACTTTGATGTAATGCCTCCTCCGCTTCCTTCCTCCGCGTAATGTCTAACATCACTCCCTGAAGTTTGGCGGGCCCCTCTTTGTCTTTATCTAAAGATACACTGACCATGTCCCGCAACCACACCCAACGACCGTCAGCGGCTTGCATTCGGTATTCGAAATCCTGCGTCTCGCGCTCCTGACTCGCTTTCAAATACAGGGCCGAGGCACGTTCATAGTCTTCTGGATGGACATGGTCTTTCCAGAAGCCCGTTTGGACAAACCAATCCTCTGAGGCATAGCCAGGAGCCGTTCCGCCTGCTTGCTAATGAAAGTAAACTGAAGCGTCTTGGGATCGGCTTCCCAGACAATTCCATCGATGGAGTTCACAAGAGCCTCATATCTCTGTTGAGATTGCTTCTGCTCGCGCCGTATGGCAGCAGCTCGCAACTCCTGGCTCCACGGCGGGAAGCAGCCGTTTCCGCTCTTGAGCAGTGAGACAGTCATGGAATCCAGCCCGAACCGCAGTAAGAGCAGTATCACCTCGCGAGTCTTTCGATATGAGGATAATAGGCAGGTCTAACTTCGCTTCCTGCAGGAACTCCAACGCAGCCAGAGCACTGAAACCGGGAACTGCATCCTCTGCCAAGACGATATCCCAAGACTGGCTGCCAAGAGCAGCAGCCAGCCTCTCTTGAGTCCGAAGCTGCTTAAAAGTCAGATCATAGTCGTTATGGTCGTAACTCCTCCTGTAAGGCGTGAGCTTCTTCTTCGGACTGTCCCACAAAGAGCACACGTAGAGGCTTCCGAGCCTTCTTGGGCATTGACAGTTGGTCTCTCCTCGGGAACTTACTATTCGGATGACTGAAGCGCTTTGGGCAAGTGCCGGTAACCACCCTATTCGCAAAAAACATCATGGTCAAATCATGCCGATTTTAACACTGATTCGGGAGCCACTAGGGAAAACTTGGGGCCATTCCTATCTGTTTCGGGATGTCGGCAAACAGGTTGCCCGGAAAAGATCTGAGTGGATCGGCGTCGGTCATGAAATCACTTCCCATCGCTCAATCCTGTCTCTGGCCCGCCAGTCGTCTCATGAGCCTGACCGTAAGTTCCGTCTCCGTATGATCCATATCACTCAAGCCCTCCTGAAGGACCACCGGTATTGCATCGGCCTGGCCTCGCTCGCCGGTCTCGTTTGTGATAGGAAAGTTGACACTGCCAGCGATGGTGGTGACCGTCGTTCGATCGAAATCTGAAGGCAGACTACCGGCGGACGAGCGCCTGTTCAGCCGGGAGGCACCGCCAACCCTCATCGTGTATTGGTCTGCCGTCAAATTCCGAAGCTTTTGGGTCAAACCTGAATCTAGCAATTCGATATCTTCTCCTCCTCACGTGCCAAATGCCTGTCTCCTTGAAGCAGATAGAAACAGCCAGGTTGTAGTGTGCGACGGCAAGATCCGCTTGATCTTAACCGCTTGCTTGCAAGACTTGATCTCCTCTCGATAACGACCTACCTTTTACCAAAAGCCACGCCTAGGTTGTTAGCTGCCAAGGCAGAATCCGGGGCTTGATCCGAATGGCATCCTTCCAGGTGTTTATCTCGTCTTCGTAGTGTCCAAGGTGATGATAGGCTGTGGCAAGATTATAGAGCGCTTCTACGAAATCCGGTTTCAGACGAGAAGACTGACGGTAGGGTTCTACCGCTTCCTGCCAGCGCCCAGCGCCGCATACTGCCAACCCCAAGTTATTGTTTACCTCGGCTAGCGAAGGCTTAACTGGGCATTCTCAGTGGCCTGCGACTTGCGTCTCTGCCGCGGTTGGAGCGCACAGTACGCAACGCCGAGATTGTTATAAGCCCGGCATAGTCCGGCCTGATTTGAATAGCTTGCTGGTAAGACTCCAGCCGCCTCTTCCCACTGGCCCAGTCTTGCATACCGCACACCCAGATTGCTAAGCGCCTCAGCATACCTCGGACTAATGCGAATGGCCTGTTGGTAAGCTCGTATCGCGTCTGCATTGCGCCCCAACGCCCCATAGGCCATACCGAGGTTATTGTGGAGGACCGCGAATTGGGGCTTAAGCCTCAGCGCTTGCAGGTATGCCTCGATGGCCTGTTGATGCAAGCTCCAACTGGTGATAAGCCCAGCCCAGGTTATTGTGAGCTTCCACCACCTGATTGGCTTGATGGCGTTTTTAGAAGCGTTCACCGCCTCCTTCCAACGGCCCAGCCTCCCATAGAGCCATCCGAGATTACTGGATGCTTCCGCGTGGTCCGGCTTAATTAGAAGGGTTTCTCGGTATGCTTCAATCCCCTCTTCGTAGCGACCCAGTTTGCTCAGGCAGACTCCCAGGTAAACCCAGGCGTCAATGTCGATACTGTTTCGCTTTGTGATTCCCTCAAAGTGAGCCAATGCCCGCTTGTAATCCCTTTGCGCGATGTACTCAAGCCCACAGCCACGGCCTCTTCTGACGTTGTTAGGGTGTCCCTGTCCGCACCCCCAACCGGTGCTGCCACTGCAACGACATAAGATGCCAGAAACAGCAAGAGCCAGGCTGAGCCGTCATGACAATGACAACCTTCCTATTCCCCAATCGACTTGGTTCGTACATTGAAGTAACCTCCTCCTTATTGAGACAAGGGTTCGAATTTGTCATCCTCAAAAAGAGCCTCACAGTTCGCTTTGTAGCGAATTGTGAGGCCCGAATTCCGACAGGATCTCTGGCCTTAACTTGAGGGACTGTTCAAGCAATCCGGCACTCTTTGCCAGAAGTGCTCCAGGTGACGGTCTCCTCAGTTGTCATCCATGCTAACTTCTCGAGACCGTTAACGAGGTATGGCAAACCCTCTGAGCACCGTCCAGTGTCCCATCATCTGTCTGTTTGGGAATCACTTGCAGTCGCTTACACCTCCGGCATTTGATTTCGACTCCTTTGGGGGTTATCTTGGCCATGAGGCTTCCGCAGGCACAACGGCAGTCTGAGGATGAGCCCTTATGTTGCACCCTACTCAAATCGGGATTCCCTCGTTCAAACGGCTTCAGCAAGAAATTGATTCGTGCATATCCGGCTTACCTCTCTCCTCATCGTTCGAACATGAAGCTGGAGCAAGCTTACTGTTGAGTCGCTGACCATAACAGATTCAGATCGCTAGATTTGTAGCCATAACAGTTCAGTTTCTACAAACTGTTATGATCTTTTTGGCACCGACTGTCACTGACGATGGTATCCGCCACCTTGTATCAGCCTCGACATAAGGTACGCGACTTGTTTTCCCATCCCTTCTGGCTAAGCTCCCCAGTCCCTGCCCTCCTGTTTGACATCGAAGCACTAACCTGCTAACCTTGTTTTGCTGGTTGAAAGCTTAAAGCTTGAGAGACTAACCTGTCAAGCACAATTTTGATAGTTAGAGAATATTCCGGAGGGACAATGCTTGTTGAAATGGGAACGCGACAGGCCACCACGGGCCTGGTGGGAGCCGGCTGTGCTTGGATTTTGTCAACACGGTGCACAACTATCGGTCTGTCGATCTACGAGACGACATAGGCAGTTATTCTGACCTGGCCTCATGGAGCCGGCGGCGCAGACATCGTGGACGACGCGGAGACACGGCTTTCAATCGTGAGGCCTTGCGGCGACCTGCGGAAGCCATGGCTGTGATCGAGAAGGTAAAACATCTTAGGAAGCGCTCTCATCACATCTTTTCCGCAATTGCTGAAGGTCGGCAGCCCGGAAGGAAGGTGATCTGGGCCATTTTGAACACGGCTGTATCGGAAGCTTTTGTCCAATCCCAGATTGTGCCTCGAGCGAGACAAATTCGTCTGGTCCTGGAACGATGAGGACCGAGTGCTTCATAGAGTCCTCTGGCCAGTGGCCAGATCCGCGGCAGATTTATTAACGGCTGGCGATTTGTCCCGGCTACGTCAATGTGAAGGGGACAACTGTACCTGGTTGTTCCTGGACACCAGCAAGAACCGCAGTCGCCGCTGGTGTGAGATGAAAGTCTGTGGCAATCGGGTCAAAGCTCGGCGGCACTACCAACGAAGCCGTTCCGGGCAGGCGCGGAGGAAACGGTGATCACAGATTGCCAGAGGCGTGAGTCTGTGACCGGAACAGTTGCAAGGTGTGATCAACTGTGCTCCCGCGATTTGTGGGTATTGTATCTTTTCATTTGTCCAGCGACTTTTCCCTACACTATCATCCTCATGATCCCTAAACGTGTTGGGCAGTCTTTTCTCTATGAGCAGGTTGCCAACAAGATCACCCAGCTGATCAGCCAGGGTACAATCCGGCCTGGGGAACGGGTTCCCTCGGTGCGTAAAATCAGTCATCAGCAGAGAATCAGCATTTCCACCGCTCTACAAGCTTACTTCTTGCTGGAGAACCAAGGACTGATTGAGGCGCGGCCCCAGTCGGGGTTCTACGTTCGCGCCCAGTGCCTCAGGCTCCCGCCCGAACCTCAAGATGACCAATCCTCCCTCACTGCCACTCGAGTCGGCGTTGACGAACTGGTGGCTAAGGTCATTGAAGCTGCAAGAAATCCCACCATCATTTCTCTGGGGGCGCGGTAGTGTCAGTGCAGACCTCTTCCCCAACCAAAAGCCGACCTTGGCGTCCTATGCTCGGTCGCCCGTCGCGCCAGCCTGACGAGCAACACTTATGACGTGCCCCTGGCAATGCCGAACTGCGGCGGCAGATCGCCCGCCGTTCCCTGGAATGGGGAGGAACTCTTTCCAGTGACGAAATTGTGGTAACAAGTGGCTGCACAGAGGCTCTCAACTTGTGCCTCAGGGCCGTCGCGGGACCCGGGGACATTATCGCCGTCGAATCCCCTGACCTACTACGTGCTACTCCAAATCATCGAGAGCCTGAGAATGAAGGCCTTGGAAATCCCTACCCATCCAAGAGATGGGATCTGTCTCGATTCATTGACTGCAGCAGTAGAGAGGAAGACAGTGAAGGCCTGCGTCATATATGGCCAATCATCATAATCCGTTGGGCAGTTGTATGCCGGAGGAATACAAAAGGAAGCTCGTATCGATTCTGGCGCGAAAGGAGATACCGCTGATCGAAGACGATATCTATGGCGATCTGTTCTTCGAGCGGAACGTCCCAAGCCAACAAAGGCTTACGACAACAAGGGACTGGTCCTTCTCTGTTCCTCCTTTTCGAAAACGCTGGCGCCTGGCTATCGGGTCATGCTGGACGGCACCGGGACGCTTTAGGGTGTCGGTAGAACGGCTCAAGATGGTCAACACCATGGGAAATCCGGTTCTCCCGCAGATGATGATTGCCGAGTTTCTGCAGAGTGGTGGCGTACGATCATCATCTCAGGAAGCTTCGCAAGGCCTATGCAAACTCAAGTTCAGCTCATGAGCCAGGCAATTAGCCGGAACTTTCCGGAGGACACTAAGGTGACGAAGGCCTCTGGGAGGATTCGTGTTATGGCTGGAGTTGCCACCCCGGGTAGACTCGCTTCAACTGCACCGCCAAGCTCTCGAAAGAAACTATCAGCATCGCCCCAGGGCCGATCTTCTCTGCGAATCAAAATTACCGGAAACTTCATGAGGCTTAATTGTGGTGGTCTGTGGTCAGATCGAATTGAACAGGCCGTTGCCACCTTGGGGCAACTGGTTACGAGGCTGGCAAAAACCTCTTGAGTTCGTTCGATGTCTGAGAAGATGTTGCGATCGTTGCAAAGCGACGTCTTAGCGGTTCGGAGTTTGTCTGCAAAGACAACCTGACCATGTCAAGGACAGGAGCCGACATGAGCAGCAAGGGCGAGGATAAACAGTGGCCAGTTGAATTGAGTCGGCAGCACAGTGCGAACGGCTTCTGGGCCTCTTGTTCACGGCGCCGATAGCGTCGGTCATGAAAACGAAAAGACTCTAAGATGACTCCCACGAGGTTTAGCGACAGGGCCAGCCCTCCTGGCCAGATTGGTCTCTCGGATCCACCAAATTGGCTAACGATCGTTCCTCCAAGAATCAGGAGCAGCGAAATAGAGACCGGCGCAATAACAGGCCCCCACCAAGGCAAAGGAATAAGGAATAAGACATCCCAATCCAACAACGAACTGGGCCAGCCGGTTATCTGCCTGAGGAAAATGTAATACCAGATATCCCAGACACCAAACGCCACGACCCCATAACCCAGGCCGCGCGCGCCAGTTTGCTGCCTGCCAACCAACCAACACCGGCTAGCATGATGAGGGTGGCTGCTTCTCTAACGAGGTTCTGACCTCACCCAGCTGCCCCTGCACAGGTAAAGGATTGGGCTGGTGAGGATCGATTCGACCCACCAGAGTACGCAGATAAAAACACCGCAGCCGCTTCTACCCAGGCCATTGCCATTGCAAAGCAAAGACAGCGGCCCAACTCTTTGCTTCGCTTCTCGGTTCATAGCTGCACCAGCCAATGTTCTACCGCATCAATGATCGCATCCGGCGTGGATGTGCCCGCCGTAATTCCAACAGTTTCTGCATCAGTAAACCACCCGGACGCAGCTGGCTGGGATCCTGCAGATGAAACACACGGCTGCAAAATCGGCTGCAAGTCGCGATCAGCTCATGGGTATTATTACTGTGGTTGCCCCCAATCACCAGTACCACATCGGACTGCCTGGCTAGCTTAACGGCGGCACTCTGCCTTTGCTTGGTTGGATGGCAGACCGTGTCACTGAACTTGACCTCCGACTGCGGAAAGCGTCTGCAAATGAGTTGCACGAGGTGCCGTACTCTGGAAATGGGCTGAGTAGTTTGAGCGACGATGCCAAAAGCGCGGCCGCTCTCGTAAGAGACTTCACCTCTTCTTCAGGAGAGAACCACCTCAAACTCATCCAGGTCCTCCGTCATTCCTCGTACTTCCACGTGGCCCCTCAGTCCAATAACGACAGGATAGTAGCCCGCTCGTACTAAATCGGTGAGAGCTTCATGCGCCCTGACGCACAAGCGGACAAGTCGCCTCCACTACTTTCAGCCCCCTCTCTCGCATTCTCCGCAAAGCCTTCTGGGAAGCTCCATGCGCAGTGACCATGACTGTCTGGCTGGTGACCGACGCAGAGTTCGTTTTGACTATCAATGCCTCTCTCACGCAGCATTGCCAAGACGGACCTCGTTATGCACCAATTCTCCAGGATCGTCACCGGCTCGGTCAGTGCGTTTTGATGGGCTACCGCAATCGCATCCCGAACGCCAAAACACATCCCCAGATGCTCAGCTCTCAATATCTTCACGGCTGCCTCCACTGCATGCTGAATAATTAGCAAAAGTACTTTTTGTGTAAAGTAAAACGACAAAAAATAGTGTTTCAAGGCTGGCGCACAGCCTGAATTAAGGCGTCCATATGATCTAAATAGTGCTCCAGCGCTCGACGGCCGAATTCTGTGAGACGGTACTCCGTCTTTGGCATTCGTCCCTCAAACGATTTCGTGCAACTTAGATATTGAGCGTCTTCCAGCTTTCGTGTATGAACGCTGACATTGCCATCGGATGTGTTGAGCAGCCTCTTCAGATCATTGAACGTGAGCGATTCGTTGACAGCCAATGCGCTCTACAATTCCCAGGCGGGTGCGCTCGCTGAATCAGACGGTCCAAGGAGGCTGGACCTGCGCTGTTCGCAAAGCCACTGACAGCCCGCAGATCGCGCATCTTTGAGCGCAGATGGCGCGGACGGCTAGGCTGAGGAAGACTCTGCTTACCCACCGAACCTCCTTTGCAATCATAGCCCCGAAGGCGATCTGTAGACCGCCAAAACCAGCTGCCATCAACCAATTTCCTAAAGCAAAGGAACTGAAAAGGGCAGCTGCTCTAACCCGATGAAGCAGAGGCCCATCACCGGCACAACCTTAACCGAAAAAGCTCCTCCTGTCACAACTCCAGTGCCGTAGAGCAACAGCCACACACCAGGAATGAGCCGAAAAGCCTGAGCCTGGTAGAGACCCAACGTCAGCAAGGCCCCCACGACTAGGGAGGAGAAAAGCTCAAGAAAAATCGGAGGCCCCGGTCCGGAAAGGAGAGGCATCTTTGCAGCTCGGGCCTTGCGAATCAAACTGCAAAGACCGATACCGCTCGCTACCACGGCCTCTTCGCAGCCAGATGGAAATCCAAGCCCGAGGTTGGACTCTGCCGACTGGCGACTACCGCCGCAACCACAGCTGTGATTCCCATCATGACTCCACCCCAGCCTGGAACCGCGGTGAATGAACCGGCGCGCTCCATCGTCTTGCGAATGTAACGCAGCTCATCCAACGCATGACTGTGCAACGCCGGGACATCCGTTACTGGAGGCTGAATTTGGCGCATCACACTCTCACACGCGATCTACCCTTCCGCCTTTCGACTTACTCAGCTTGAAACATAGCTGGTAGCTTTTATCATTGTCAAGTACTTTTCAATGAAAAGTCAATTATTGGTTTCAACCTGCCAAGCTTTGGCTGCGGCGGAATCAGTTTGCCGATAGCGCTCTCCTCCTAACGGGGTGCTGGAGAAGCAACTCTGCGGCTTGCCAGCTCTTTGCTGGCTTGTTGCACCAGGGCTTTGGCCTCGAGGCAATGCGTCCAGTGCCTTTAATCGTCTTGAGGATCACCCTCAGGATGGACTCGGCTGTGCTTCTTCCGGGACCAGAACTGCGCCAGGTCGTATTCGTAAAACAATCTCGCGTTTGATGAAATCCAGATTGCTGGTGAATTCTGCTTCTGCATAGGAACCTGACTCGAGCTGAGGAATCCCCTGAAGTCAGTGAGCAGCGGATCATCCACTTCCAGGGCCTTATCGTACTTCCGCATGACTGGCATTGTAACTCCTCACGAAAAGGAAGAATGCCGATCGGCTGAGCAACAGCAGTCTGAAACGAATTAAACGGGGAACCGATTTGATTCGCACGTCAGGATTAATGCCTCCTGCCGCCAAACACCTCGCGGCCGCTATCCGTCATGCTTCGTCTCCGTCGGAGCCGGGTTTTTGCCCAACGTTGTAGTAATAGTCATAAAACGACCTGTGGCTGTAATCTCTTTGGATCAGCCGCGCCGCCGGGCGTGTACCACCGTCCCGTAGTCAAGGCGAGTCCGCCCCGTGGCTCAGCGGGAAAGCCGTCTGGACCGGAAGCCCTGCCGAAGCTGGTCTCGCCCACAATGAGTCCGCGGTCGTGATCCTGAATTGCACCGGCAACGATTTCGGAGGCACTGGCACTCCTCGCGTTAATGAGAACGACCATTGGATAAAATGGACCCTGAGCTCCTGTCGATGCGGGATAGCTGTGGTTGGCGGCAGCAATCCGACCCCGGGTAACCGAGCACATCCTGATCCTTTCTCAAGAACTTTGTCCAGCTACTCCAATCGCTGCATTAATGGGCGCCCGCCCGGATTGTTTCGAAGGTCCAACACCAGCCCTTCCGGTTAGGAGCCAAGCTTCTTCAGGCTTTCATTCAATTCATCTTCAGTCGTCTCCGTGAAGCTATCGATGCGAATATAGCCAATCTTCGGCCGGACGAAAAGGCAAAGGGATGGCTGGATGAGGATTTCATCTCGAACGACTGAAAACTCGAACAACCCAGGCATGCCCTCGCGCTGAACAGAGATGTTGACGGTTGTTCCTTTGGGGCCTCGCAATCTGTCGACAACATCCTGAACCGAGGAAGCCATCCGTTGGTGGCGCCCTCAATCTTGGGCAATGATGTCCCCGGAACGGATACCGAGCCGATAAGCAGGAGTCCCAGGATCGGTGAGATGACTGTCGGTTTAGCATTTCTAATTCCAATCGTGATCCCAGTCCGTAGTAGTTGCCGTTGCTCTCTCGCGAAGCTGGCTGAAGGTTTTCGGGTCAAAAGTTTGAATGTGGATCCAGAGTCTTTAGCATGCCCCGAATCGAATCGTAAACGGTCTTTCCTGGATCGACCTCATCAGCATAGTTTTCTTCGGCAACATTGAGTACCTCGGGCATAAGTCTTGAGCAATTCGTTGAGCTCGTCAGCCGATCGAGAACTGGCCTCGAGCCGCTTTCCCAAAGCCCACCCGCAATGGCGACCGCAAAGCAGGAAGGGGAAGATCAAAGTCAATAGTCGGAATCGCTTCATGTGTCCTCCGAAAGTTCGAGTCAGAATCGAAATAGTCAGGAGACAGCTCTTGTGTACCGGGTCCCTCAGCTCTTGATCAATCTCGACTCGCCAACCGCAACTCCACGTGCTCCTGAGAATTGATAGATGCTAGTATGAACATCTGTAGGCTTGAATCTCATCCGTGCAAAGAAGGTTTCTCTACTGTCGTCGCGAACCTGATCAGTCCAAATAGAGAGTGATCGTGAAGAAGAAGTTGCCTGAGTGGTTTGTTTCGACTGTGCCATGTTGTGTTGTCGATTCGTGTTTATCCGCGTTCATTTGCAGGCCATCCACCTCCAACCGTTGACAGGGACGGCGCGGAGAGCATATATTCAGTGCTTGTTCGGCAATGTGAGCCAGTAGGTTTCGGTCTTCAATTTGTGTCAAGAAGAGCCGAGCAGACCGAGAAGTAAGGAGGTTATCTTCTTTGTGTGTGAATTGCAGGTTATACCCATTTCAATCGACGTGTTGACAAGGGGTTCATCCGCAAGATCACCCACTCGCTCAGGCATCGTGGTCCGGATCAGCAGGGAGTTTACGTCTCAAATGTGTGGTCTCGCTGGGGGCCGTACGGCTGAAGATCATCGATCTTGACGGTGGAAGCCAGCCCATTCGAAGCGAAGACGGTCCAAACTGTCCCTTGTTTTCAACGGAGAAATTCTACAATTACCGCGAATTGCGTCCAAACCTTGTGTGACCGTGGCCATCAGTTCCAATCTCAATCAGACACAGAAGTCAATTCTCGGTCATTTCTGGAATGGGACACTCAGTGTTTCGAGAGATTTAAGGGTATGTTTGCCCTGGCATTGTGGCAAGAGCCGCAGCAGCAGCTGGTTCTGGCACGCGATCGAATGGGTATTAAACCTCTCTACTATTCTCAAGGGCCGACCAACTCTATTTCGGCTCTGAACTAAAGCTCTGCTGGTCCATCCCGAAATTTCACATACCCTGGATCCAGCCGCCCTCAGTCAATACCTCTCCCTGAACTATGCACCCTGTCCGCGCACGCTCATAGAAGGGGTCGCCAAGCTCGCACCCGGACACCTTCTGGATTGGTCCGACACGGTGAATTCGGTCTTCGACCTTTTGGGAGCTGATGTTCCATCCTGAAAAGCTCTCCGAAGGGAAGCAACTGAGCAGTTGGACGGATTGCTGCGAGGTCTGTTCGACAGCATCTCATCTCGGATGTCCCGCTGGGTGTTTGGCTCAGTGGTGGCGTGGATTCAGCACCATTTGTTCACTATGCCGCGATGGAGTCAGCCGGCAGCTCGGAGACTTTTCCGTTTTCCTTTGAGGGACGGAGTTTTGACGAGAAAGCCGCATATTTTCAGGCAGTCGCTGA
>ERZ1370068.342-contig-10309_pt1 | contig 49069 bp, 82 predicted proteins | sample MGYA00561227_ERZ1370068 | MGnify/ENA primary metagenome ERZ1370068 (study PRJEB38410, sample SAMEA6850437) | metagenome | study: Metagenomic assessment of the ecological functions of the soil: analysis of the soil microbiota associated with the... | reverse complement strand
ATTATTGCTTCGTTCGGTTACGTATTGCTGCTCCACAGCGTTAAAGTTGTTGTTATTCTCCCGGTAGGAGCCCGCGCGGATGAGGTTCCAGTGTTCGCCGACTGATCGTCGAGCATCTCATCTCGCGCGAGAGATTCCCATGGCTACTCGGATCATCGAAACATGGGTCTGCGTGACCAACGGAGAGTCATCGGGCGGAGCAGCCTCAATCCATGGACTTGAGGAGGACCAATCACCAGGGTGTTGGCACGATAAAGTGCCGTGCAGTGCCGGGCCCATTCCCACAGTGGCATCCCACCGCGGGAGATAATCCGGGGAAGGATTCAAACCATTCATTGCGACCCTCCACCCTAATGCTACTGCGGGAATGCAATGGCGAATGTTCGACTGATTGTGCCGGACATAGTTGTTCCTTTAGACTTGCGCGATACGCATACAAAAGCGCCCACCGCAACTCATGAATGTGATTGTCTACTCCGGCAGCGGAACCGCTCTGAGGTAGCGCTTTGGAGCTGGGGTAGTATTTTCACGGTCGGGCTGTAATGATCTATAGGGCGGGGGATGATACTACTATAGGGCGAAATCCTACCACCCGAGGAACTCAACCACCGGCTTTGTCACGCGCTGACCCTCCTCATGAACGGCCCGCCGAAAAGTCGCCTCAGCGCTCTTTCGGAAATGATTTCTTGCAGCCGCTCTAGCCGTCGAACCGCTCAAACAGAGGTTCGGCCCTGCGAAATTTGCGCTCTGCGTTCTGCGATGCCGCTGGGCGTTTTGGGCTGAATTTTGGGTGATCGAGTACAGCGCCGGAACAGAAAGCTGCTTCCCCTTTCAAGTCGGTTTACCGCCCGATCTATGGTTATAAACGATAGCGTAGCCGCGCAGTGATTCGCTCCAGCGTTTTCTGTTCCATTGCTCCCGATTACCCTGCACCGGGCGTGGATCAAAGACCGCCGCCGGCAACAATCACTTCCCCGGTAAGCCAACCCGGGCAAAATTCTGGGGGCAAACTGCAGTAGTATGTAATTCCACGGATGAACGATCCGACACGATTTAATTTACCAGCTCAGGCGGTGCTTAACGGAGTGAGTCCCCTGGTTTGGCGCCGTTTCCTGCTCTCGGCGGAGACGAGTCGCCGATCTCCAGATCTTACAGTTGGCCTTTGGTTGAATTGATTTCGCTTTCATGCGGTTTCGCATTCTGCCGGGAAACATTTGAAGCCAGTACTCATCCGCGCTCCACGTCCTGCTTGACGACTTTCGGCCTGCGCCCAGCTGAACGCTTTCCACTATCTTACAACTTCCTGGCATTTTGGGAACAATCTGTCTGGAAGCAACTGTTCCACTTCACGAGGATTTGATATATCCGCGCGCTGCGTGGGCGGCAACGTATCCTGCGCCGAGCGAGGAGGACGACGGTGGCGCTTGGGATTACCATCGCCTGCAAGACCTTCATTACAAGTTGCCATCTTTGGAAGCACTGTCGGCGCGCAGAAACAACAAGCGTTCCGTGATAGCCGAAAGTTCGACCGTGAGAAGTTGAACCGTGGTGTCTGAATTGAACCGGAACGGAAGTGCGATGAGGTTCCGGCTCCAGCTTATCACGGTCGGCGAGGACGGCAGCGAGCGGATGCATTCGGTAGCTGAGCTTGAGCGAGACAGCACGTTGCGGCTGGAAACGACCGGTCTGACGTTGGCAGAAGGCAAGCAGATCTTGAAACACCTGCAGGAGGTGGTTGTTGAAGAACAGGTTGAGGCGTGCGTGGTCCAACACCGGCACTGCGCGATCTGCAGCAAGCCGCTGTCCACCAAAGGCCATCATCAGATCAAACTACAGACGGTTTTCGGCAACCTGCAGATCAGAAGCCCACGTCTTCGATGTTGCCCCTGTGGCGAGGCAGATAGAACGAAGTCCTTTAGCCCTCTGGCACGAGTGTCTTTCCGGAGCGTTCCACGCCAGAGAGATTCGTACCTGGAGACGCTTTTCGCGTCCCTGCTTTCTTACGGAGCGACGACCAAATTGCTGGCGGAGTTGCTGCCGCTGGACGAAGCAACTCAATGCGGTAACGATTCGCAATCATCTGTTGAAAGTGGCCGAGCGGAGCGAAGCGGCAATGTGTTCCAGGCACGGAGCATCTGCGGTTTGTGGAGATGGATCTGGAGGGCGCAGCATTCGAGAAGCCAGGAGGAGACCACGCGCAAGCTGCTCAAAGCGGTTGAGGAATTCAGCACGCATCCATCAACGCAATCGCGGCTTCATTCCGAATTACGGCGAGCGTTACCGCAACGGTGAGAGAATCAGCACTGGCTTCGTGGAATCGGCAGTCAATCAAGTCATCAGTAAACGGTTCGTAAAGAAGCAGCAGATGCGATGGACACCTCGAGGCGCGCACCTCTTGCTACAGACTCGAACCAAAGTTCTCAACGGCGACCTCGAGGACACCTTCCGGCGCTGGTATCCGGCTTTCCGCGGCAAAACTGAAGCGAAGGCCGCATGACCGGATTGCCCCCGGAATTTAACGCTCTCCAGAAGCCCGGGATGCTCGTCGCATTGAAGGACATCGCGTTGTCCCAAAGGCCGATCAGCAGTTCCGAACTGGTCTGAAGTAGTCGAGGAAAGCCTCCCACGCTGCGCTGCCCGCGTAAGCAGTCAAGTTTTTATTTGGTGCGAACGCTTCGGGCAGTGGCACCCGAATCTGTTCACGCAGCCAGGCCATGTGCAGCCTCGTTCGTTAGGCGCGGATGCCAGCTCATGAAAGTATGGAAACGGCTTTAGCTCGCGCGGTGGTTCGATCATCCGCAGAGTTGTGATCTGGTTGGTCATTTTCGCCAATGTTGCGTGGAACGGTGAGCACCAGATCACTTGCGCGATGGCGAGGACGGCCGGGATAAAGAACGGTATCCTGAGTGCGACGTGGCGTTTTAGGCCAGAGTGCTCCGAGCGGTCGGTCAACCATTGCTTGATGACCATCACCGGTCAGAATCATTGCGTGCGGCAGCTGCAGATATTGTTTCAGCGTGAGTCGATCGGACTCCTTATTCGCTGGCGTGAGCCAACTGGGCAGACGAAGTCAGATTGAAGATGACCTGGTTTTCCAGCGCGGGCCGGGACCTCTTCGGCGCAAAGGCTGAGATCGATGCGACCGGCCGCAACCTCGTCAAGAGTGTTCGGTCAACAGCGCTCAGGATTAATTCGGAGTGCGGCGCATCTTTGCGGAGTCGCGCGAGCACATTGGGGAAGCAAGATGGTCAGAGCCGTGATCGGTCATCGCCGCTCGAAAGCGCTCGCGACTTTGCGCCGGTGTAAATTCCTGGTCATGCGATCGCGTTCAGGCGGCGCATGATCGATTCGATCTCTCGCAGGACGCGTTCACCGCGCGGTGTGCGTTCGTAGGGCGCCATTGGAACGCACCAGAAGAGGATCGCCAAAGGTGTCGCGCAGCCGGTTCAAGGCGCGGCTCATGGCCGGCTGACTTAAGAAAAGCACGTTTGGCGGCCTCGGCTAATGTGACGTTCCTCCAGCAAGGGACTGAATCGTCCGCAGCACAGGTTCAGATCAACGTCTCTCAGATGCACGTCACGCATAACGAGAATTCGAACAATGCATTATACATCGACAAGCATGTCGCAATGTGATTCTCAGATGAAAATCCGTGACAGTTGCATTCGTGACCGGCGCAAAGCGCGGCCTCGTCGCGGATGCTAACTCGAGAGAGAGGACGTTCGATGAAGACAACAGCTGAACGGAACAAAGAACTCGTTTTGGAGGCGTTCGACACGTTGATTCAACAAACGTGAGTCCGCGCTGCCGCTGAGAAGTTTTGGTCACGCCAGGACTACATCCAGCATAGCGCACGTCGAGCCCGGACGCGAAGGACTCTTCAACCTTGTAAAGAACACCCCGTCAACCCTGAAGTGCGAACCGGGACTCGTAGTTGCTGATGGTGACTTTGTAATCCTGCATGGGCGTTTCAGCGGCTACGGCCTCCCGGTGAACGCTGGATTAGCGGCGGATATACTGCGGATCGAGAACGGCATTCCTGGTTGAGCATTGGGACGTCATTCAGGACGAGGTGACCGAAGAGCAATCCAAGAGCAAGGCACCGATGTTTGGCTCTTCATTTCCGGTCTACGCCAGCTCGGGGGGGAACCCTTGAATAGCTTGCTCAAACTTGCGGTGGAAGCGCCGGCGGCCTTAGCGCATGGGAGAAGCTGCAGGGCCTCCGTGCCAACGTGTCAGTGGGCGGCGCTCTTTGGGACCTCAAGCACACCCCGGGCTGTTCGCGAAGATCAACGTCGAGTTGAAGCTCCGTTACCAACGGGTCCTCACACACCTGCTCGACGACGCTCAGAAGATGGTATTCACGCCACATCAGGTATCCCTAGAGTCTGAGTCGGGGGAGACCATCGAGACGCGAGATGACCCTATAGGTCCGCATTTGGGCAATCCGCCGAGACGAAATGGGGATAAGTTGCATGCTGGGTAGCTCAGCAGCTACGCCCTCTGGGGATACCTAACTACTCCGTTCCTCTATACCTACCCTGGCTTCGATGCCCAGAGATTGATCCTGGCACGAGACCGGGGAACGTTAGCGCGTGTTACGGGTCACCTTTCCTGACAGTGCGCGACGCACACGCGCACGCAATATTCGTACTTCAGCGAGGACGGGCTTCTCAGAAGACATCACACTGTCGATGTTTTTAGGCGGGGCTCGAGGGGCGAACTACGCCTCCGAGTATCGCGCGGTGGACGGCGTGATGCTCTCGACCCGACGACGCGTTTTCGCCTACGACGACGCTCGCCAAAAAGTGCCTGATCCAATACTCGTCTCTATTGACCTGAGCGAGATCCATTTCACGTAGCGGGGACCTTTGAAGGCCGATCAGCTTCTTTCAAAGCACATCGAATGAGTCGAGCTGTGTCAACCAACCCGACAGAAGGTCTCCTTAGGCCCTACCTGCTTGGCGATTTGCAACTAAAGAATCGCATCGTCATGGCACCGCTAACCCGCACCCGAGCCGATAACCAGGGGAAGGTCCCGAATAAACTGATGGCTGAATATTACGCACAGCGGGCCGGGGCTGGTTTGATCATTACAGAGTGCGCCTTGTAAGCGAACAGGGACAAGGTTGGTACGGAGCCCCAGGCGTCTACAACGAAGAACAACGCGCCGGGTGGAAGCGCGTTACAGATGCCGTTCATAAGCGCAGGCGGGCTGATATTCGTTCAACTCTGGCATCAGGGCTCCGTCTCTCATCGCTTCCTGTATCCCGACGGGCGGTTGCCGCTTGGGCCCTCCGCAGTCAATCCCGAGCAGCTGATTCACGTCAAGGGCGGGAAGATCATGAGCGAAACCCCCGCGAGATGAGTCTTCACGACATCAAGCAGGCAGTGAAAGACTTCAGACATGCCGCGCAAGTCGCGCGCGACGCTGGCTTCGACGGTGTCCAAATTCAAGGCGGATTCGTATACCTCTTCCAACAGTTCCTGCATGAGGTAACCAACCGACGAACCGACGAGTGCGGCGGACCGGTGGAGAATCGCGCCCGCATCCTCTTTGAAGCCATGGAGGCGGTGCTTGAAGTCTGGCCGAGTAATCGCGTCGGAGTCAAAGCTGGGCCGATGATGAACGAGCTTGGCGCCTTCCGCGCTACCGACGAGACGCTTCGGACGAGCGAATATGTCTACCGGAAAATGGCTGGCTACAAGCTATCGCACTTGCTTCTCATGCGGCAGATGGCAGACCTTCCCGGCACTCAATTGAGCTTATGAGCGGAGACGCCGTCGTGCATCATTTCCGTCGCCTTTACCGTGGAACGCTCATCCTGAACGTCGGGATCAACGCCCAACATGGTGCCCGCCTTATCGCCGAAGGAGCCGGTGACCTCGTTGCCTTCGGTCGAGACTACATCGCCAATCCGGACCTTGCCGAACGCATTCGCCGTGATGCACCACTCAATGAGCTACGGCCGGAATATTTCTACGGCTCCTCTGCTAGGGGTTACACAGACTATCCTCCACTGTCAAAGGTTACCAGATTCGGGAGAGAAACAATGTCCAATGACGCCCGCTCGCGATTAGGAAAGTCGAGATGGGCGATTCGGTGTGACTTCCTCCAAGTCATTCGATCAAGTAGTCGCAACTCTTAACGCTCGATCGGTCATCCGGATACGGCTGAATTCTGGAGATCAACGCATCGGACGCGAGTCTATGCCCGGATGGAAAGCACAATCCAGAAAGGCTTGGGCAAAACAGGGCTGATGCTTTTTGCGGAGTTTGATCACGGCGCGATTGTGCGCAAAGGGACCGGTCGCGACACGCGAGGATGATCCGTTTCGTCATTGGGAATCCGCTCATTATGCGACAGATGGCGAAGCATGTTCCAGACGCTGGCTCTTATGCTCGGTCACGGTCCTTGTGGATGAGCGCGCGGATGGCGTTCACCTTTCTATGACAGGATGTCCAGCTTTCTCGCTCCTTACAATAGCTCAGGCTGCTTAAGTTAGCTAAGGATCTGGATGCAAATGTCGAAGCCTTACTTACTGCGACTGCCAAGCTAAGCGTCTGAACAACTAACCGAAAAAACGGAGACAAATAAGAAAACACAACCAAGCAGCTTCTCAGCGCTTAAGTAAACCTGCAACTCATATGAAAGCAGCGCAGATTGAGTGGACCGCATGGCGGCTTGAGCTCGTCGAGCGGGATATTCCCGAGCCAGGGCACGCCGGGTTCGGGTGAAAGTCAAGCATGCGGCATTTGCCACAGCGATGTCCTGGTGAAGGATGGTCACTGGCCCGGCATCCAATACCCACGCGTGCCGGGTCACGGGTCGCCGGTCGCATCGATGCTGTCGGGAGCGACGTCACGCAATGGGCTGAAGGCCAGCGCGTCGGGGTTGGCTGGCATGGCGGACATTGTTTTGTTTGCGATCCATGCCGACGCGGCGATTTCGCGATGTGTCCGTGAAACGAAAGGTAACCGGGATCGATTTCGACGGCGGTTATGCCGCATATGATTGTCGGCGCGGAAGCGTAGCCGCCATTCAGAAGACCTACCCGCGGAAGAAGCCGGTCCATTCATGTGTGCGGGACTAACTGTCTCACAATGCGCTGCGCGTAACTCAGGTGCGCGCGCGGGTGAGCTCGCGGCTATTCATGGTATCGGCGGCCTCGGTCATCCCGGCGTCCAGCATGCGCGACAAAGTGCGGTTTTCAAGACCGTCGCAGTCGGTCAGTGGTAAGAACAAGGAACCGCTGGCCGGGAAACTGGGCACGCATCACTACACATCGAACGGTTTCGCGTGGTTCTGACCATGGCGGAACAGGGGATAAATGAAACAAAAAGGTAGCGGACCGTGTAGGCTCTGGCGCGGTTCCGATTTTTGCCAACCTGAGCAATGGAACTGCGTCATTTCCGCGATATTTTGTCGCCGATGGGGCAGGCGCTCGACTTCACGAAGGCGGCAGTGCGGCTTGCACCGCAGCGCAACGGCATTGAGCCATTGAGCCAGGTCAGCGAGTCAGATCCTGGAGGAGGAGTTAGGCGTGGACCTCCTGAAAGTTAGCTTCGGAGTCGTTCAAGCGCCGTCTCTTCCGAACTTTTGAAGGGTCAGGGGGGATGCAAATGAACCAACGTGTGCCCAGGTGTTCTTTTCCGACGGGGCGCCGACATCCGTGAGGTGCAGCAGTGCCCAAATCCCGAGGCCGAGCATTATCTGGACTGGTTCCACGTCACGTGCGGCTCACCGTCGGGAAGTCCTCAAGTCACCTGGCCTAGGTAGCGAAGGTCACGCGGAGAATTTCGGCAAACCGCGGGCGAACGGGACTCGCTCCGCGGCCAGTTTTTGACTTGGTGCCGGGCTCGAATACGCCAAAAGGCGGCCCATGAAGCAGGACTGGCATCCGGAGGAACTCGCCCTACACTGGACGTTTCCGAGAGCGAACTTGAACTTCTCGGTCAAAGACCGGCGCCGCTCGGCTCAGTTTCGCCATTCTTCTAAAGGCCTTGCAATTGGATGGGCGCTTCCCGCAGGCGAGCGACTGAAGTCGCCGCCGGGTTGCGGGGCTCAAAGGAACTCGCGTCTCTGCCCAGCAGATCCGATGGTAGGCGAACCCCTACGCCGCATCATGTTGGTCTGATCCTCCCACCTTGACCGGAGGATTTTAGCGCAGCACTTGCGCTCCGGATTCGCCACTCATAAGCTCAAACTGTCGCCGATTGTCCGCGGCCCAGCTGCGCGGCGGGCGCATTCTCGTCGTCGGCCCTGTTACGCCCGGTGCAGCCCGTCGCGCCGACAACGCGATCGCCGCGCAAATTCGCCCAGGTCGCGGCGTGATCCCTCTGATGTTTTGGCGTGGGTCTGCACTTTCATTTGAAAGACTGCTTTCGCGGTGCGCAAAATCGCCGCTCCCCGCAGCGCTATTTTTCAAATCGCAATCGCAAGCCGCCGCCCGGGCAATCGTCACGCGAATGTTCGGGTGGTCATGGACGGCAGGAATGTGGTTTATGGGATGGCGATTTCGGTCGCGAGCACCGTCGTTCTCACTTCGAGTGCTGGCGGACAATCGGGATCTTCAGGCGCGGCAGCGGCCATATTGCCATCACGGTTGGCTCATCGTAGAGGATCTCCGCTGCCGATTCTTCTCGCAGCAAGTGCTTTTTTGCCCGCACTCTTTGGCGCAACCGGAGATTCAGGCGGCGGAGTTTGGATGACGCTGTGCTGGCCTTGTTGAAAACTGACCGTTTTGGTCGCGCTTCGGCGCTCATCGGCAGGGCAGAATCATCCGTGGTTTCTTGGTATGTGGCGCGCTACCGGCGGCGCGCGGGATCTATCGCTCGCCCGTGCTTGCGCTCGCTGCTCCGGAATCGCCGCCATCGGCTCGGCGCCGTTTTCGGCGCCTCAATGGCGTTGAGGTGCGTTTCACGACCCGGGAGGAAAGCCTGGCGGTTTTACCGGGGATGCTTCCGAGCGAGGAGATCCTGCATCATGCAGGCATCGAAAGGCCGATGGTCTCATCATTGCCGCGTCCGGCGTGCCGGTGACGCCGTGTGAAAGCTGCGCGCGAGCTGAACAAAGATTCGCAGTTCTCACGCGCGCAACCTACCCGTGAAACGGTGAAGCTGCGCGAGGCGGGCGCTAATGCCGTGTTCTCCAGCGAAGGAGAGATTGCATTGTCGATGACCGAGTTCGTCATGCGCCAGATAGGCGCTACAGACGAGCAGATCGACCGGGAGCGGGACCGTGTTCGTGCGGGCTTTTCCGTCCCAACTTGAGCGCGAAGTGCAGCGGCGATGCCCCGCCCGCAGTCGCTACGCGCGCGAGCGTTGCGGGCGGGTCAATCGCCGACCTCGAGGACACGGTCGCCACACGCGGCGTTCGTCGCGCGCAACGTTCTCGTCTGGCGCGTTAAGCAGCGATCATGGAAATTGACTCTCATGCCAACGAGATCACCGACACCGATCTGATCGTGCCCGCGAAAGCGGCGCGCCGGTCATTCGCGCACGCGGCGTGACAAAGCGTTTCAGCGAGTTCGTCGCAATCCATGAACTGGACCTCGACGTGCAGGCCGGAGAGTGCGTCGGATTGCTGGGACCCAACGGTGCCGGAAAATCAACGTTCATAGGCTGCCTGTACGGCGTTACGTACATCCGCAGCCGGTGGAGACCTCGAAGTCTTTGGTCACGATCCCGCGATCAGGCCCGTCGCAATCAAGCAACGCCTCGGCGTTGTGCCCCAGGAAAACGCTCTCGACGAGGAGTTGACCGTGCTGTGAAAACATGCAGCTTTACGCCTCGCTTCGAAGGCCTCGCCAAAGCACGCCGCACTTCCGCGCATCAACGAGGCTTCTTGTTCTCAGCTGGCCCTCGAACATAAGCGTAACGCAACCACTACGCGCGCTCTCAGGTGGGATGAAGCGCAGTGCTTGCTTTTGTCCGCGCGCCTGCTTTCCAGACCCCGAGCTCCTCATTCTGGACGAACCGACGACGGGCTCGACCCGACGGTTCGGCATTCTGCTTTGGGAGAAGGTTCTTTCCTTTCGGCAGGAGGGCAAGACGACGCTTGTCACCACGCACTACATGCACGAAGCGGAACTGCTCTGCGACCGCATCGTGATTCTGAACCGCGGGATCGTAGTTGGCGCCGGCGCGCCGCGGGAACTAATCGCTCGCGAGGCGCCTGGCTACGTCGGGATTTTTGCCCATGACCGGGGAGCAGCTTCTCCGCGGCCATCTGCAGGAGGATTGGGATCTCTTCCATCAAGGCCGACAATGTTGCATCCGGGCACCCCGGATCGAGGATCTTATGGCGCTGCAACAAGCCTCCGGCACGCAGGCGCTGCAGATTCGTCCGTGCAATCTTGAAGATGTTTATCTCAAACTCACCGGAAGGGAACTCGACGACAATGAGTGATTTTTGCGTTTCGCTGCGCGCTGGCCTGGCAGGTCGTCGTTCGCAACTGGGTCGTTTATCGGAAGGACTTTCTGGCCAACATCTCGCCCACCCTTGCCGACCCGCTCTGATGATGACTGCGCTGGGCCTCGGCCTCTCTCCCTTCATCGGTCAGATCGATGGCCTTACCTACGCTCAATACCTTGCGCCCGGCATGGTTGCCACGACCGCACTCTTCACAGCCTTCTTCGAATGTAGTTATGGCTTCTATGTGCGCATGACGTTCGAGTCCGTCTTCAAGGCCATGCTCACGACGCCCATCGGAGTGCGCGAGGTCGTGATGGGCGAATTCCTGTGGCTCTTTATCCGCGCGCAGCCCTGATGGCCGCCGGTGTCGGTCTCGTTCTTGCCGTGATGGGCCTGCTGCCAAATGTCTGGTCCATCTTCGTCTTCCCGTTCATTGGCGGCCTGCTCGCTGTCCCATGCGGAGCCATCGGCCTGCTCGCCGCCGCGCACGTCCGCAATATCCAACCAATTCCAGACGGTCTATTCATTCCTTATCGCGCCGATCTACTTCCTCTCCGGGGTGTTCTTTCCGCTGACTGATCGGCCTATTCTCGGCGTGGTGGTGCAGTTCTCACCATTTTACCATGGCGTGCGCTTGCTCCAAATGATCGCCTGGGGCGAGGATCAGTTGCCGAAGCCGCGCTTCACGTTGCGATGCTCTTTCTGTTCAGCGCTGTTCCTGGGCATCTGGGCATTCGAAATGATCCGGCGAAGGCTTACGACCTAGCTTTCTTCGCCGATCAATTTTTGCGCTGTATTTCTCCAAAGGGTGCGGCAGCCTCTCGTCCCGATGGAAAGCCAATCGGAGTCCTATTTCGTTGTGCACAAGCGAATGCAAAAACCGCTTTGAGATCGCCCTCAGCCGCGGCACGGCTTTTTGCCGAATATCGCGTCGAAGGAGATCGCATGATCTTCACGCATACTGAGGGTTCCCCCGCAATTTCGTGGCCGGGGAATCGCCAAAAGCTTGTGCTTGCCGGATTCGATGTCGCGGGCAGAACAACCTCAGAATCGTTCCGCTTTGCAGTTACGCTGCCCGGGTGCTGCAGGAGCACCCCGAGTTCAATAGTCTGCGGGAAAAAGCCGAATAATTCCCGTTGCTCTGACTACCGCGACCTGCGTCAGCTCTTGAGTTTAAATCCTGAGACGGCGAGCGGCGGGAGATCGACCAGGATGGAATAGGGCTTGCCCTGCCAGCCCCAATGTTCGGCATGGCGCCCGCCCCAGTTGCCGACATTGCTGCCGCCATAGGTTTCGGCGTCGGTGTTCAGGATTTCCTCGTAAAAGCCGGGCGCGTTGACTCCCAGCCTGTAGCCTCCCGAACAACCGGCGTGGCATTGACAGCGAAGACGAGTGTCTGGTTGCGACCCTTGCGCATAAAGGACCAGACACTGTTATCGCTGTCGTTGAAATCGATCCACTCGAAGCCTTCATAAGTGTCGTCAAGCTCGTAGTAAGCGGGCTCGTGCGCATAGAGCCAATTGAGATGCTGGACCAGGCGGCGCAATCCGTCGTGCATCGGACTTTGCGTGAGATGCCAATCCAGACTCTGGTTGTGGTTCCACTCCTTCCATTGGCCGAATTCAATGCCTTGGAAGATAAGCTTTTTGCCGGGATGCGCCCACATCCACGCAAGGAACATCCGGACGTTGGCGAACTTCTGCCACGCATCGCCAGGCATTTTCTCGATAAGCGACCCCTTTCCATGCACCACCTCGTCGTGGCTTGATGCACCAAAACGAAATGCTCCTGAAATGCATAGACCATTGAGAACGTCACCATGCCTTGGTTGTAACGGCGATAGATCGGGTCCTGGCTGATGTAGCGCAGACTGTCGTTCATCCACCCCATGTTCCACTTAAACCCAAAGCCCAGACCTCCCGTATAGGTCGGCTCTGGAAACCGCGGGCCATGATGTCGATTCCTCGGCGATGGTGGCGATGCCGGGGAAGCGTTCGTAGCACACCTCGTTGCAGCGCTTCATGAAGGCGATGGCATCCAGATTCTCGCGTCCGCCAAACATATTTGGCACCCACTCACCAGGCTTGCGCGAGTAGTCGAGGTAAAGCATGGACGCGACAGCATCCACGCGCAGTCCGTCAACATGGTATTCGTCGAGCCAAAACAGGGCATTGCCAATGAGGAAGTTCTTCACCTCATTGCGGCCATAGTTAAAGATGAGCGTGCCCCAGTCCATGTGCTCGCCAAGGCGCGGGTCTTCATGTTCGTAGAGACAGGTGCCGTCATAGCGCGCAAGACCGTGGGCATCCTTGGGAAAATGGCCCGGCACCCAGTCGAGGATCACTCCGATGCCGGCTTGATGGCAACGATCCACGAAATTACGGAACTCGTCGGGATTTCCGTGCCGGCTGGTCGGCGCGTAAAAGTTGACGACCTGATAGCCCCACGAGCCATCGAAGGGGTGCTCCATCACGGGCAGCAATTCGATGTGCGTGAATCCCAGCTCCTTGACGTAGGGAATCAGGCGGTCCCCGAGCTCTATGTAACTCAGGTAGCGATTTCCCTCCTCCGGATTTCGTTGCCAGGAGCCGAGATGCACCTCATAAGTGCTCATCGGAGAATTATGCTGATCGCGGTGCCGTGCGCTGCTCCATCCAGTCCGCATCGCTCCACCCATAGCGGGTGATGTCATAGACCATGCAGCCGGTCTGCGTCCCGTGCTGGGCAAAAAATGCGAAAGGGTCGGTCTTGAGCATCAAGTCGCCATGCGGACCGCGAACCTCAATTTTATAATGCGCGCCCTCTCTGAACATGCGGAACGAAAATTTCCCAAATGCCCGACGGAATCATTTTGCGCATCGCGTGGACGCGGCCGTCCCAATGGTTGAAGTCCCCCACCACGGACACGCGCTGGGCATTGGGCGCCCAGACGGCGAAGTGGGTGCCGGCCACGCCGCCGAGCTCCATCATGTGCGCGCCAAGCTTTCTTGTAGACTTCGTAGTGCGTGCCTTCATTGAAGAGATAGATGTCCATCTCGCCAAGCACGGGACCGAAGGAATAGGCATCCTTCTCTCGCCACGTTTCCCCGGCGTGGCTCTTCATTTCCAGCACGTAGTCGAACGGCTGCTCAACTCCGCGCAAGACGGACTCAAACAAGCCGTCCGGATGGACCTTGTTCAAAGGGAAGCGGCGCGTCATCGTCCGCCGCATCAACGATCACGACTTCCGCGGCATCCGGGCGAAGAACGCGTGCGAACTGGCTTCCCTGAAACTCCCGAATTCCCAGGAGTTTAAACGGATCGAAATGGCGGGCTTCGATCAGTGGGTAGAAATCATCGTCGGAGAGGCGTGGAGGGATTCACGCTCCCATTCTAGCGCCCACGAGTTTAAAGTCCAAGACGGAAAAAACAAAAATTCCTCCGGGGTTTTCGGCACGAAGTGTCGATTTTAGAGCAGACGCCGAAGGAAATTTCGGCATTTGCCTTAGCGTTCTTCGATGGGGACGAACTTCTTGCCGACTGCCGGTCCGACGTATTCGCTGAGGGGCCGGTAGAGCCGATTATCGGCGAGTTGCTCGAGGACGTGAGCGGTCCATCCGCTGGTGCGCGCGATGGCAAAAATCGGCGTGAACATGTCGGTGGGAATGCCGAGCGAGTGATAAACCGTAGCGGAATAGAAATCCACGTTTGCGTTGAGGCCTTTCTTTTCCTTCATGATTTGCGCGATGCGCTCACTCATGCGGATCCACTTGGGTTCGCCAAGCTCCTCACAAAGCTTGATGGCCATTGCGCGCAGATGGGGAGCGCGAGGATCGAGAACCTTGTAAACGCGGTGACCAATGCCCATGATTTTCTTTTTCTGTGCAAGCTGTTCTTCAACCCACGCATCCACCTTGTCTTCGCTGCCAATTTCAAAAGCATATGGATGACCCCTTCGTTCGCGCCGCCGTGCAGCGGACCTTTGAGGGTTCCGATCGCCGAGGTGATCGCGGAATAGAATGTCGCTCAACGTCGCAATCGTCACGCGCGCGCTGAACGTCGATGCGTTCATCCCATGATCGGCATGCAGGACGTAAGCCACATCGAGCGTTTTTTGTAGCCTCAGTCGAGGGCTCCGTCCCGTTGAGCAAGTAGAGAAAATGGGCGGCCTCGCCGAGGTCCGTCCGCACCGGAGGAAGCGAGAGTCCTTGTCGGGCGCGGTGGAAATAGGCGGCAATCACGCCGATCTTGGCGGTGATGCTGACGGCGCGGCGGCGGTCGGCGTCTTCGCGCCCCTCTTCCGCGCTGAGGCCGCTGTCATAGAGACCAAGCATCGAGACCGCCGTGCGCATGACATCCATCGGGTTGGCACGGATCGGAGCCGACTTAATGAAATCCACGACGCCCCGAGGAAGCTCGCGTTCGCGCACTCAGTTGAGCCTTGAGCTCGTCGAGCTGCGGGCGATTCGGCAGCGCGCAATGCCAAAGCAAGTAAACGATCTCCTCGTAGGAAGCCTTGCCGGCGAGTTCGTTGATGTCGTAGCCGGCGTAGATGAGAATTCCTTCGTTTCCGAGCACATCGCTCAAGCTGGTTGAGTTGGCGATGATTCCTTCGAGTCCTTTCGCGATAACTGGCAAGGTTGATATGGCTTGCTCAGAGTATGACGCGCCGAACGCCTTCGCCAATCAAAACCTGCCGCAGCACACGCAAGGAGAACGCCCGCCAAGGGTGAACTCTGGCGGGCGATTTGCGGGGAGGAAATGATGAATCCCCTATCCCAGACGAGCGAAATCAAGGTATCGGCCATGTCGGCAGGGTGGGAGCAACGGCGATTCCTGCGTACCTTTAGAGCAGCGATCTTGGCCGCTGCGGTGCCCTTGCCGCCGCTAACGATGGCACCAGCGTGCCCCATGCGGCGTCCCGGTGGGGCGGTTGCGCCCGCGATAAAGGCGGCAATGGGCTTCTTGCAATTCTCTTTCGCCCAGGCAGCGGCTTCTTCTTCGGCCGTGCCGCCGATCTCGCCGATCATAATAATCGGCCTCGGTATCCGGATCCTCGTTGAACATCTCAAGCACGTCCAGATGTGATGTGCCGTTGACCGGATCCCCTCCGATGCCAGACACAGGTGCTCTGTCCGTAGCCTCGAGTGGTCGAGCTGCCAGACAGCTTCATAGGTCAGTGTGCCGGAGCGAGAAACCACACCCACATTGCCTTTCTTGTGAATATATCCTGGCGCAATCCCGATCCGGCAGCCGCCGTGGGAATTCGGGCCGTCACCCGGTGTCACAACACCTGGACAGTTTGGTCCAACCAGGCGTGTCTTTGAGCCACGCATGGCGTGCTTTCACCTTGACCATGTCGTTGACAGGAATGCCTTCGGTGATGCAAACAGACCAAATCGAGACCTGCATCGACGCCCTCGAGAATCGCGTCCGCGGCAAACGGAGGCGGAACAAAAATAGCCGACACCGGTCGCGCCCGTCTCCCTCACGGCCTGATCCATCGGTATCGAAAGATCGGCACATAATCGGCAAAGAGCTGACCGCCTTTGCCGGGCGTTACACTGCGGCAACGATATGCGTTCCGTAATCAAGGCTGAGCTGCGCGTGCCGCGCGCCAAAGCTGCCGGTGATGCCCTGCACGACAACGCTGGTTTCGGGAGTGACAAGAATGGCCATAGTCAGGAAGACAATTTGCGTTGATGGATGGTAAAGGAACTGCCGCCCGGATCTCTGGCGACAGGGCCGGCAGACCAACTGTCCATTTTTCCCGGTAAGCAGGCGAGCCGCCGGCGCGCGTCGCGAGCGTCTCGATCGATGTCGTCGACTTCTTGAGATCATCTCAGGCGCTCTTTCTTGACGCGCAGCGACGACTTTCTGCGCAGCATCAAGAATATTTTCGGCGGTGATCGAGCGTGAGGCCGCTTTCGGCCAGCGTCTTTTTCCCGGCTTCGACGTTGTTGCCCTCCAGCGCGAACGACCAGGGGAATGCCCAGGTGGGTCTCGCGGGCGGCGTCGACAATGCCGTGGGCGATGACGTTGCAATCCATGATGCCACCGAAAATATTCACCAGAATGCCTTCGACGTTCTTGTCGGTCAAGAATAATTCGAAAGGCGGCGGCGACCTGTTCTTTGCTGGCTCCGCCCCCGACATCAAGGAAGTTGGCCGGTTTGCCGCCCGCATACTGAATGATGTCCATGGTGGCCATGGCCAGACCGGCGCCGTTCACCAGGCAGGCGATATTTCCATCGAGTCCGATGTAGTTGAGGCCGTGCTCGGAAGCCAGCTACTTCACGCGGATCTTCCTCGGTCACGTCTCGCATCGCGACAATCTCGGACTGACGGAAGAGTGCGTTGTCGTCGAAATTGAACTTGGCATCGAGCGCGAGCAACTCGCCTTTCGCGGTCACCACCAGCGGATTGATTTCTACCATCGAACAATCCCGCTGGATGAAAAGCTTGTAGAGATTGGCAAAGAGCTTCGAGGCCTGGTTCATCAATGGGCCCGTCAAGCCCAGTGCGGCCGCGATCTTGCGCGTCTGGTAAGGCATTAACCCAAGCGCCGGATTCACGTTTATGCGGATGATTTTTTCTGGGGTCTTCTCCGCAACCGACTCGATGTCCACTCCGCCTTCGGTGCTGGCGATGACGACGGGCGCTGAGGTGGCCCGGTCGAGGAGGATGGCAATGTAGAGCTCTTTGGCGATGTCGACGGCTTCGCCGACAAAAACCTTCCCAACTTCTTTGCCCTCCGGCCCGGTCTGATGGGTAACCAAGACCTTGCCAAGCATCTTCGCGGCGAGGTCGTGCGCCTGCAAGGGGGTATCGCAGAGGTGCACGCCCCCTTTAAAACCCGTCGTGAAGGTTCCCTTGCCACGTCCTCCCGCATGAATCTGGGCTTTCACCACCAGCTTGCCCGCGCCCAAGCTTGATGCGACTCGTTCCGCCTCCTCGGGCGTGGATGCGACGCCTCCAGGCTGAGTGGCGACCGCAAACTTACCGAAAGCTCCCTGGCTTGGTATTCGTGAATGTTCATCGTGACAAAAGAGAGGTGGATGGTTATTAGCGGCTTAGGGTTGACTTGCCAACGGAATATTGTTTTTTGCACCATTCGATGGCCGTGCGATTGCCGCCCTGAGCGGCGCGCGACATACCAGGTGCGGGCCGCTTTCCGATCCTTTTCCACTCCTACGCCCCTTCGAAGCACATCGCGTAGAAAAACATACATAAAGGCGTTCCCCTTCTCTGCCCCATCCTGAAAAGGCGCGAATGCCTTCGCTCTCATCTTTGGGAACTCCCTGGCCGTAGATGTAGAGCACACCGAGATTGCCTTGCGCATCGAGAAAACCGAGTTCTTGTGACCGGGAGAACAGCCGGCGAACGGATTCACGATCGAGAGAAATTCGGCTCGATCGGCCCAGGCGCTCCCCTGCGCGTATGAGTCGCCCAGGAGATTCATCGCACGAAGGGGATTGTTGAGGGGCCGAGGCGGCGGTCAGCTTATTCGACGGCGACGCGCTTGGGATCTTCGGCACTCTCTTTACGCGCGAAGGTGACAGCACTCGGCGAGCGCGTATGCCAGGTCGCCTCAGCTCTCTGGCCGCCTTGGAAAACCGGGAAGCAGCCCCGGCCAGATCGGGCGTCTTAACGCCGCGTCCGCTGGCCAACATCTGCCCCGCAACGACCATCGCTTCCGTCTGGCCCCGATTTGCGGCGGCGATGCAGACCGCATTTGAGCGCATCGTCCGAGTCGGTTTGGCGGAGCATTTCTCGAGCAGCATCTGCGCGGAGATGGTATCGAGGGCGGCGGCTTTCTCAAAGGCTGACGCAATGGGGCGAGATCGCCGGGCCGCATTTTGGAAGAGCGCACGCAAAGCTGGCTGCAATCCTCTCAGGGCTTCACGTGGTTGCTTCTCCTCCGGAAAACGGGCCGCGACTTCCGCATAAGCTGCCAGGGCGCCAGCAAGATCATCCTTTCGCTGAAGCTCCTCTGCGACGGTGAGAGCCTGCTCATGCGGAGAGAGAAGTCGGCTCCGGCGTTGCCGAGGAGACAGTCGGCTCTGGCGTTGCCCGGGAGACGTGGGCTCTGGCGTTGCCCGGGAGAGAGTCGGCTCTGGCGTCGCCGGAGAGAGTCGGCTCTGGCGTTGCCGAGAGGGTCGGCTCTGGCGTCGCCAGAGCATGGGCTCTGGCGTTGCCCGGGAGAGAAGTCGGCTCTGGCGGCTTGGGGTAGCAGTGGACTCGGGGGTCGGCGATGCGGTGACCACGGGCTCTGGCGTTGGATGATTAAATCGACCCGGGAGTCCTTCGAAAGCGCGTAGCCATTCAGCCCGGCTTCCGCTCCTGCAAGGCACGTTGCCGCCGATAATCAGCAGCGACCACTGCTGCCACAAGCCATTTCTGACCGAAAACGGCCGCGATTTTTGCCGCGGCAAGGGGGCGAGTGTAAATGTCGGCGCGCGACCTTAGCCGGCTGGGGCGCCAGGAGGCCTCGTCCGCAAAGTCTTCCACGAAAGTCCTTTGCGCTCTTGTAGTACTGCGCGGGAGTGAGTGCGCTGCCTCAATACCGCGTTTCCCTGTTCGGATCGATCCCGGAATCGGCACGTCGTGCCATCGACTACCCGCCTTCACGCCGCCAAGCATTTCATAGGCGGGCGAGGCCACGGCATAGACGTAGGCCGTCGAGGGACTACCCGTGAATGCTCCCCTTTCTTTCATGAGCGCAAACGACGACGCGAAACCATCGTCGCCTCGGGGTGAAGCCGAGCCCGAGTCCGTTGTCGTCAGTGCCAAAACCTCGGCTGACACACGGGCCAGGAAGTGACCGGTTGGCCGACATCCGCTCCCGGCAGGAGAATTTCGTGCGCAGCGATGTCCGGACACCCCAGGCCTGCCGATCCGAGCTCGTCGAGACGCATCCGCCAGAGGCAGAGACAGCAGTTTTGCTTCAGCTCGCCGGGAGAGCACGCCAGGTTCGAGGCAAGTCCAGCAGAGCGGGACCTTCAATCCATTCGAGGAGGAGGAACGTGTGCGCATCCCGTGTATTCCAGGAGAAAGAATTCGCTGAAAGGCAGGGTGCTTCAACTGCTGCAAGCTCCGCACTTCCTGCTCCAGGCGCGTGAAGAGCTCCGACCGCCCTACGAGAGCTGGGTGGAAGAATGAGAACGGCTACCGCGGCGTTATCCTCGATGCGCTCAGCGCGAAACATCCGAGCCATGATCCTGACGCGGTTATCTCCTGCAGAAGACGTGCATTTTCCGGCAAGAAGTGCGCCAAGGAGCGGCGCGGCTGCCTTCGGGCGGCTTCGGCGGAGCGGGCGACGGCTCGAGAGAATCCGCCTTTGCCGGCGTCGCACCGTCCTCTAGCTGTTTGATGCATCCGTCGAGTTCGCGCGCGCAGGTCGGCGGGCGTCTGCGGGCGATCGTCCGGGTTCTTCGCCATCATACGGCGAAGAAGATCAACCACTGTCGCAGACTGGCCTTGGAGTGTTGCAAGGGGCGGATCGCGATTGAGGTGCTGGCTCATGACTTGAGCGGTTGATCCATTGAACGGCGTCTTGCCAGCAAGCATATGCCCAGAGTGTGACACCGAGGGGTAAATGTCGGAACGCACATCGATTTCCCGCTCCTCCAGCTGCTCGGGGCTGGCAAAATGGGGTGTTCCGAGAAATCCACCCGTCGTGAGAGTCGCCGAGTCCTCGCCGTCGGCGCTGGTGTTCTTCGCGAGGCCAAAATCGATGACCTTCACCGCAATGTCGCCTCCCTCTTCGCGCACGAACATCACGTTCGAGAGGCTTGATGTCGCGATGCACCAAACCCTGCTTTTGCGCCGCGCCAAGGGCGCGGGCAACCTGCGCCGCAATTTTCAGCGCCATTAAAGTCGGGACCGCTCCCTCCCGCTTTATTAAGGCCTCGACAGTCTCCCCATCGACGAACTCCATCGCGTAGAAATAGTTGTCCTCTTCGCGGCCGAGGTGGAAAACGGTCGCCACATTCGGATGCCTGAGCGCCGCCGCCGCACGCGCCTCGCGCAAGAACCGCTGTCGGGCCGTCTCGCTGTTTAGATAGGCCGATTTGATGACCTTGAGCGCGACGTGGCAGCGCAAATTCGTATCGAAGGCCTTGTAGGTGATGCCCATGGCTCCGCGGCCCAGTTCGTACAAAGAGCCGTCTTCCTTTCGCAAAACCTCGAAATGTTGGAATCTAACCGTATCCGCCATGTGCGTCTTTCATCTAAGCGACAGGTTGGAAAATGACAACTCTCCCTCAGATCCGGCGCAGCAGGCGCATGGTCTCCCCTCCCCCCTATCGACGTCGGACCCAGCGCCAGCCGCGCGCGATCCCGTATTGGAATTTTCGCTCATGTTCACGTATCAAAAGGGAAGATCTCTCGTGAGTTGCAATTCGAAATCCGGATCGAGGATTTCCTTCAAGGCCTCACAGGATCGTATTCCCTCCCTCCTTGCGGCCACCCAGCCATTCTGCACGGGGAGTAAATTCCTCAAGCCAGGTAAACGGCGTGGTGAGCAACAACTGGCCGCCGGGATTGACAAGCTGCGACAGGCGCCGGAGAAAAAGCCGCGGCTCCGGCAAGCGACAGATCAGATTGGCTGCAAGCACGAGATCGAAGCTGCCCAAATTGCCCGGCAACTTCATGGCGCTCACCCAACTGGAAACGCGCTCGCTCGCGATCAGAGCCCTTCGGGAGGCGCACTTCCACGAGGTGACAAATGTCACCTTCGGCAAGGACCTCGAAGGAAAGAACACCCTTTTCTTGCAATAAGCGGGCGGCCTGAATGAAGGACTCCGACAGGTCGATGCCGAGAACACTCCGCGCAAAAGGCGGCCAAGCTCAAAGCTCGAGCGTCCGACCGGAGCACCCCACGTCGAGCGCCCGGGCGCGGGCGGGGAGTGCACCGGAATCGATGAGCTCCTGGACACAGCGCACCCGGAAAATCGCGTGCGTCACGCGGGGCCGGAAGTTGCCCGAAAATCGCCTCCTCCGAGCCATAATGAAGAGCAGGTATTCGGCCAGGAGCTTTCCGGATTCGTAAGGATTCAGCACATTTTCCGAAGGCGTGCGTTGCCGCACTCATTCAGCAGGCTGTCGGACTTGAAAGTCCGTGTCGAATTTGGATTTCAAGTCCGACAGGCTGCTTACCTGACGAGGAGAATTCATATATTCGACCGGCTCGTAGTTCTCGATGAGCACAGTGACCTTCCCATCCGCGCAACATCCGCGCCTGCTTGAGCCCAATCTCAGGCGTCTTGTGGGGCGCGAAGAGAATATCATCGTGCGTGGCGTTTCTCGCGATTGGCAAACTTCTCCGGTGTCAGTTTGCCGCCAAGATGGTCGCTGCGTCCGGTGGCGACATGAATGGTGCCCCGAATCTTCTCGTCCTGAATGTCGCGCCCTGAGAAAGGGAGGATTTGCGTTCCAAACCCCAGCTCGCCCAGTTCACCCGTCACGGGATCGGCCGCGAGCTTTTTTGTTATGGGCCTCGACAGTTTCGGCGTTCCCCTTGAGGAACTCGGCCTTCTGTATGCGGCCACCGGAGACACGCATGAGGCCGATGGTGCCGTCCTCGTGACTTCATTGGAAATGAGCCGCTGGCGCCGGTCGGGACAAAATAGATCTCCGCCGGCAGGAAGATTGGCGACGTCGGGTTTGTCTCCGAGACACAGCCCATGGCTTTTTGGGCTTCCTGTCTCTGCCGAGATCGAGATGAAGAGTATTCAGAGTGTCATTGTAATCGAAATCGATTTCGACCCAATCGGCGCGTGTCATGCCCAGACGCCAGTTTTTCCGCCTCGGCGCTGACCTCCCGGTAATCGACCGCCAGGCCGCTGCTAAGAATGGTGCTGGTTCACACCATGCGACAGGCGTCCCCGCGAAAACCATGCTTCTTGGCGTGGGCGGTCAGGAGCAGCCGTCGCGGGTAGGTGGAGATGCACGGGATAATGTCGTAGACCGGATAAACGTCCCGTTCCAGACTTACCTCTTTACCGTCCGGCGTGACGGCGCGTCGGGCAGATCGAGGTTGCTGCCACCGGTCACCTCATAGGCGAAAATGTCGCCGCCGGATAGACCCAGTTCCTTCATCGCCCCATTCTTGAGTCCTTCATAAAAATGCGTGATCGCATTTCGCTGGATCGAGAGATCGGGATTCTTCAAAAACTTGAAATTGACGATGTCGCCGGGATTCTCAAGATCGATGAGGATGCAGATTTTCTGGCCGGGTTTGGGTTCAAAGGTGGTTTTCAGCAGTCGCGTAAGGCTGAAATGGCGGAAAAACACGGGCGGAAACTTGCTCGGAGATGCTCATAACAATTACAAGCTAATCTGATACATCACCCGGGGCAACGCCGATGCAGCTTTCCTGCTGTCGCTTCCAAAAGCCTTCTTCGCGGCGCCTCAGTTGTGCGTGGTGAGATGGATCCCTGCCTCAAACAGGAACACAAGGTTCGCCGCCTGGATGGCAAGCGAAATGAGGATCAATCCGTGAATAAACAGATAGGCGAGCGGCTTCAAGCCGGGCGGCGGAACTTCCAGACCCCAACGGCAAAGAACACAACCAAGGAAGACGGCCGGAATCCACAGGCTTCCCATGAAACGGTCCCCGCGGCCGATGGGATAATACCAGCCGTAAAGCAGCAAATAGAACCCGGCGGTGCCGACAACCATTGCCAGGCACGCAACATTGGCAGGCCGGATGAGTTCGGGCAAAACAACCTTCCAGGACTGAGGCGGCCAGCATGGCGGCAAGCGCAAGGATCGTGAGCAAATACACGCCGCGATGGCTCAAGGGCTGTCCCCAATTCTTGATCTCTTGCGTCTTCCAGACAAAAGCTCCGGGCCGTTTACGCTCTGGAAAGAAAAATCTCCAAAAAACCTCCCCGGAACCTGTCGCGAGCCGGGCCATCGCGTCTCTCGCGGTGTGGCGTTGAAAATACCATCGGGCACTGGGCGTTTCAGCGGCCGGAAGCATTTCGAGCTGGACGCGACCGGGATACCTGTCCTGCCAGGGCCAAGCCTCGGTCTCGAAGTCATCCATCCACATCCAGTATTTCGGATAGCCAAATGTCGCAGCCCCGAAATGCTCTTTCTTGTAAAGGAACAACGGCGTAACCATTGCCCCCATCAGCAGAATGGCTGCTAGACCACCCGCCGCTGCCGCGCAGGAACCGCCGCGAGGTCGCGATCGAGTATCAGGCGCAGGCCGAGCGAAGCCGCAAAAACGACAAGAAAAGGCTCGAACGAGGGCTTGGATAAATAAGAAAATCCGGCCAGCACGCCGAAGACAGGATACCACCACCAACTTCGGCGTTGCAGGATTTGCCAGGCGCATACCATAGCTGCAAAGGAGAAAATGTAGTAGGTTGGCTCGGGCTGGAAATACGTGCCCCGCACCACGAGCACGCCCAAGCTTGCCAGCAGAAGCAGGTTGGCGCAGGCCAGTGGCCCGATCGTTCGGTTGGCAAAAATCCGAGCCCGCCCAGAAAGGCGCAGCAGATCGCTGTGTTGAGCCATTTGCCGTTGGTGAAGAAAACCTGGTCATCCGGATGGGACACCGAGCGGGCTATCCACGACCACATGGGGTGGCGGACGCCATCCGATTGGCGGGGCCACAAATCCCCGTAGTAGCTGCTCGTTTTGGCGAGCCAAATTTCTGCTCCCTGATCGCCGCGGGTGCGATCCTGATTGGAATGGCGGATCGTGTGCCCGGCTGCGTAGATATGGAGACCAATAACCGCGGGAAGAGATATGACGAAGCACTTCCATCGGTTGCGGTCCATTGCCTCGAGGACAGAGGACGCGAAGGCGGAAAGCCTCACAAGCAGCGGGAAGCGCATGGGTGATGGGAGTTTACGGGCTTCGTCGATTGAGGTAAACATCCGCCTGCGCCCATGCCAGGACTTTTGGAATCGTTCCGCTCTTCTCGGCTCCGGCAGAGACCGAGTCTGCGGACCGGACCTTTGCCGCGCTGGCGAAAGCTTGAAGACGCACAGAGAGGATTCCCTAGAGTCCTGGAAAATCCTGGACGGACGCCTGATCGTGGGACGGGTCGGACGTCCGGTTCATCGGTTTAAGCGGCATCCGCCTCACAGAGATTCGGATGGTTCCTTCTCGGTGGCCGCTTGCAGCATGGCACAAGTCGCGCTCGCGCCCGGCGGACGCCTGGAGAGCACCCATCCCTATGCTTTTTTCAGCCAGGTCGTGTGGGAGCGGAAACCCGGACCTTCTCGGTCACTGTTGACAAGTGCGCTTCGTTTCCGGTGTTTTTCAAAGCGACAGCGGACTGGCTCGTATTTGCTCCTGAGGTTGGCGCTTTGGTCCGCTCCGGCCCCGCTCCTGAGCCTGACGAGACGGGCATCGCACAGATGCTTGTCAACGGTCATTTGCTGGGCGACGCCACGCTCGCGACCGGCGTGCGGCGGATGCAAGGTGGGGAAACGCTCTCCGTCGCAAGGGGAGAGGTCAGCCGAAGGCGCTGGTGGCGGTTTGCGCCGGGGGCGCTCTGCGCGCGGGATCGCAGCGTGGACCTCAGCGCGGAAATGTCGGCTCGCATTCACACCGCGGTCGCCCGGCATCTGGAAGACCCCGGAGATGCCGCGGTCTTCCTGAGTGGCGGCGCGGATTCGCGGGCGATCTTCGGCTGTGCGCTTCGCGCGGCTGGCGGTTCAGGCGTCCGGCTGCGAACGGTTAGCTGGTCTGCCGGGGAGGAATCAAGCGAGGGATCCGACGCGGCGATCGCCCGCCGACTTGCCGCAGTCGCCGGCGCCCGCCATTCTTTCGTGAGACGCGAGGTCGAAGCGGCATTGATTCCCCGCGTTGTGACGATAATCGGAGGGCTTTCGGAAATGGCCGCTTTTCACGCACACGAGATTCGCATCATGGAGGGCTTGCGAGGGGAGGGGATAGCGAGAGTGCTGCGGGGCGACGAAGTGTTCGGATACCACGGAGCCGTCGAATCCATCGATCAGGCCCTGGATGCTATCTACATTGGCCGTCTAGTGCGTTCCCCAGTCTGCCGCGCCCTGTTGCGCCGAAAACTCGATGCGCCATTCTGCGCGCGCGATGAAGCGGCTTTGCAGGGAGGCGATCCGGGAAACCGAGGGATTCTCACCCCTGCAGGCGAAGGACTACCTGTATTTCAATCACCGCACTGCAATGTTATCTGCACACCGCGAGCTACTACAAACAGACCCTCCTGGACCATCGCAACGCCTTGCTTGACGGAGACGTCCTGGATTTCCTCGCCGTGGTTCCGGATGAGGATCGCGTGGAGAAGAGGTTATTTCAAGACTGCATGCGTGATGCCCATCCCTCGCTTTGGAGCGTCCCGCTTGCCAGCAGCCGCGGTCTCGAGGATTGGTCCGGGCTGATGCGATCGCACGCTGGTCTTCGCGAACTTCTCAACAAGGAACTCGGCGCCAAAGACAGCCGCGTGTGGGACTATCTGGACATTCGCGCCGTTGGTGACTTCTTCGAAGCTTTTTGGCGGGCCGATTTCGGAAACCGCGTGATGTGGTCGAGTTCGGGAGCGCGCGATTTCGATTCGCACGCTGGATGGCAAAATTGGGCCGCCTCGGGCGCGCGAGACCTCCCGAGCCGAAGGTGTTTCATGTGCGCCCGGAGCGCCTTCTCATGAGGGTTCTGACTCTCAAGCTCTGGCTGGATTCGACTTTCGACGAAAAAGCGGGAACTTAGGAAACCTGGGAACCGCGAACCAATTCTTGTGCATGGCAGAGCATTTCGGAATATTCCGATCCCTCTTGCAACCCTACGAAGAGCAGAACCGATGCAGTTTTCCGATTACGCCGTCAGGTTGATCCGCAAGATCGAGAAAATTCTCTTCCGCTACGGAGTGTGGATCGTGTTGATGGTCGCGATTGTTTATTACGGGTCATACTACCGGTGCGGCCTGCCTCTCGCGGGCGAGGGTGGCACGGTGGCAGTGATCGCGATGCGCTTGATGGAGGGACAGAGGCCGCTCGCGGACACCTTCCTCGGCTACAACCTGATGTGGTTTTATCCTGTTGTATGGCTGTTCCAACTCACTGGACCGAACTACACTGCCCTGGCGATTTTCTTTTTCTCCCTTTGTGCCATCACGGGCATGCTGACGTTCCTGGTCGTCCGAAAGGTCAGCAAAACAGGATGGTTCGCCTTCCTTACGGCGCTGGGTCCCGTGCTTATTCCTGGGATGATGTTCAGAAACTACATGGGTTTTCTCGCCGTTCTGAACATGCTTTGCCTGCTTCAAGCGTATGTCTTCGAGCAGCCTGGACGGTGGAGGCAGTTGGTCTGGATGGCGCTTGCAGGAATCGCGCTGGGGATCACCTATCTTTTCCGTATCGATTTGGGCGCGTTTTTCACTTTGATCCTTCTGGGTCTTGCTGTGCTTTATTGTTTCGGGAAACGGGGGAGGGCGGCTCCCGGTTTCGGCTTGCGGCGGCGGGCCTGGTCATGACTGCACTCCTCTTTGTGGCAGCCCATGCCCCGTTTTATCTGGATGCCGTGCGGCGCGGATATGCTCGGAGTTTGTGGCTCAATATTCCGGGTGGATGGGAATGGTTCGTTATTTGGCCTCGCAGCAGATAGCGAAGTTCTCGCCGCCGCCGTCTGCCGATCCGGCGTCTGGCTGATCCGGCGTCTGTCGATCTGGTGTCCGCCGAACCCGGCGTCTGTCGATCCGGCGTCTGCCACTGCCGATCCGATGTCCGCCAATCCGGCGTCTGCCGCGGCATCAAATGAAACTGCTCATTCAGGAAAAGAAGTCGAGACCGGTGATCTTGGTGCCGGGGATTATCTGCAAAGGTCGCCGTTGAGTCAGTTGACGGGAAAAGAGACACTTAGAAACAAGGCGTTTATTCTCATCACTCACCTTCCGATTCCCTTAGCGGCGCTGATCCTGTCTGCATCGGGATTTGTTTTCCTGGCCGCGTTTTGGCGCAGGGATTTTGCCCTGCGGACGGAGGCCCTGGCCGTGATCATCGTGACTGGCTCCGCGCTGACAGTTTTTCCACAGTATTTCTTTTTCCGGCCCGACACGCCGCATCTCTCAGAGTTCATGGTCCCGTTCATGATTGCTCTATCGTGCGCTGGTTGGACCTTTGTCCGATGGTCCAGGGCCGGTGTAATCGCCTGGATTTTCACAGGCGTGTTCCTGTGCGTCGCCGTTGCGGACGTGAGTTTGTATTTCTATCATACCTTCCCGAAGGAGTCGGCCGGAACCATCGCAGCTCGCTCGAAACGAAAATACGAGCTGGTTGCCGAAAACGGGGTCCGCGTTCTTCTCAAACAGAGGGAACAGGAGGAGTCGCAAAAGCTTTGCGAGGTCATTAAGGCTCACACACAAGCCGGTGACTACCTCGTAACCTACCCTTATTCGCCGACGGTCAATTTCATGACTAATCGCAGGTCATATGAGTATAACCTGTATGTGGATAACGCGTACAACGTCTCCGGATTCCATGCCGATACGTTGTGCGAGGTCGAAAAGTGCCGCCCGGCGGCCATCATCATCGATAATCGAGCCATCAATAAAGCGGAAGCGTCCCGATTCGGAAACTGGGCGCATGAAACATACGACTGGGTGCGCGAGCATTACACCTATGCCGGCACATTTCGCCGCCAGGAAGTTTACTTGCGCCCCGATCTCTACAACGGTGAGAAATGACAAGCAGACTGAGGCTACTGCCAAACACGGCTCATAGTGGAATGCGGTAACCCCTTGTTTTTCTCTTGCTCAAAGTATTCTGGCCCCAATGCAGCAGGCAACGACTGTGTCAGAAAGCCGGCCTCGGCAAATTGCCCGTTTCGCCGCGATGAGGGCCATCTCCTTTCTGAGGAGAATTCCCTTCCGCGAAGTCGTGGCATCGGTCGCCGTGTTGCTTTTCATGGGAGAAAATTTCCCTTTTTCAAATTTTCCGATGTATGCCAGCCTCTCCGGGAGGCCACGGTCCTATTCTTTACGGATGCCGAGGATAACGTCATGGCCTTCCGTGCTGATTTTGCAACGTCTTCCGATGAAGTGCGAAAAATTCTTCGAAACAAACGAAAGGAAGCGAAGAGGGCGGCCTTGGTTGGGGGCGAAACTGCCACGGACGAGCGCATCGACAAACAAGCGACCGCAGCGCTTTTAAGACAATTGCTTGGCTCGCTGGAGAATGTCTTTCCGTCAGGCGGGAAAACATTCGCCGCAGCGGGCTAAGGCTCTACGAAATCAGGTATCGGAAGACGCCGGATGGAATGGAGACGGATAAGCGGTTGCTGGCGGAGATCGCGCCGGAAATGTGAATCAGAATGCTCGGGAAGCTTCTGCGTCACTTTGATAGTGTTGTGATTCCTCACGCCGCGTGGGAAATCGCGTTGATGCGCCTCGGATTCGCGCTGCTGATCTTCACGAATACTCCGGTTTATCTTGGCCTTCCCTCCCAGCCGCATCCGACCGGATTGGCCCATTTCTTCGATTTCACGTTTTTGTCCAGCCTGGAAAATTTGAATCTTCTCCGGATGGTGCTTACCCTCGCTTTAATTTGCTATGTCTGCAATTTCCTGATGGTTCCGGCGCTCGCGGCAATGCTTTTTCTTCGGTGAGTTGCGGCACTCTTAGCAATTCGCAAGGCTTCATCGGACACATGGCGCAGCCAGTCAGCCTGGCGATCCTGGCGCAGTTCCTGGTTGCCTGTTATTATGCATTTCGGCGAGGTTCGCCGTCCGCACTGGTGCGCATGCCCATCCGAGACCATCGCGTTCTGGTCCATGCTGCCAAAGTTGCCCTTCTAAGCTGCTACGTGACGGCGGCAATCACTAAGATCGAACGCAGCGACGGCAAATGGATTTCACGAACACCGAACCTTGCTGTGCAGATCCAAAGACGACCGATGATAAATATTACAACACTTTCCAGCCCGCGCCTCAGCACACCAAGGATCTCATACGTTTCGTCAACGAGCATCCAAGCTGGACCAGGTTCATCGTCGGTCCTTCCCTGTTTCTCGAAGCGTTCGCGTTCCTCGCCCTTATGGGTCGCGGCTGGGCGTTTTTCATTGGCATTGGTCTCTTTATCATGCATTGGATGATCTCGGTCGCAATGCAGCTGAATTTTCTTGCGATGGAGATGATGGTTCTGATTTTTTTGATTAACGTGCCGTTTGCCGTGTATTTTGTGGCCCGGAAAGCTGGCCGGTTCCAACGTTTCTCAGGCATTAGCGAGTGCGTGGCTCAGAAGCTATTGAAAATCCGACGGCGCTCAGCGCTTCCCTTATGACACGCAAAGGCATTATCCTCGCGGGCGGCTCCGGCACCCGGCTCGATCCGCTTACCCGCATCGTCTGCAAGCAGCTCCTGCCGATTTATGACAAGCCAATGATTTATTACCCGCTTTCCGTGCTGATGCTTGGCGAAATCCGGGAGATCCTCATTATCTCGACGCCGAAGGACCTTCCCGTGTTTCGCATGCTGTTCGGAGACGGCTCGGCGCTGGGCCTCAGGATCGACTACGCCGAGCAGGCGCGGCCAGAGGGCATCGCACAGGCTTTTCTTATTGCGGACTCGTACCTGGATGGAAACGGAGTCGCCCTGATCCTCGGCGACAATATTTTTCACGGCAAACTGGACTGTGTGCGGACCGCCCTTGCGCGCGAAGAGGGCGCCACCATTTTCGCGTGTCCGGTCATCGATCCCAGCCGTTATGGCATCGTCGAGTTCAACGAAACGGGTCATGCAATCTCGATCGAGGAAAAGCCCACGCAGCCAAAAAGCAACCACGCAGTGCCCGGACTTTACGTTTACGACAATCAGATTCACGAAATCTGCCACGCGCTCAAACCCTCACCGCGGGGCGAGCTGGAAATCACCGATGTCAATCGCGAATATCTGCGGCGCGGAAGTCTCCTTGTTGAGCCTCTGGGCCGTGGCGTCGCCTGGCTCGATACCGGCACACCGGAAAGCCTGATGGAAGCGAGCACATATATTGCCACCCTCCAACACCGGCAAGGAGTCAAGATTGCCTGCCTGGAGGAGATCGCTTTTTACATGGGTTTCATTGAATACGAGGATCTCCAAGCGCTGGCTGAAAAGCTTCCGCGCAATAGCTACCGGACCTATCTCGAATCCCTGCCGGCTTCCATGCCACCCCTTCAAAGATCGCTTTTATCAAATAGACTCACCGGCCGCTTCTTACTTCTTACTTCTTACTTCTTACTTCTTACTTCTTACCTTCTTACTTCTTTCCAGGACGCCCTCGTAAGCAGTGACCGTTTTTTCAAGATCGAAATCGCCCGCCTTTTCGTGTGAAGCGCGACGCATTTGTTCCAGCATTTCCGCGTCCTCCAACAATGCACGAAGCTTTTGCGCGAAGGCGGCTGGCGCTAGCTCGCAAAGGAAGCCGTTTCTTCCCTCCTCGACGACGTCACGCATGCCACCGATCTGGCTGCCGGCGATCGCAAGGCCCGATTGAAGCGCCTCGATCGCGACCATCGGCAAACCCTCGTGCAACGATGTCATGAGAAGAATATCAGCATCAGCCATCAACTGCGCCACCTGGGCGCTGGAGATCCAGCCGTGCAGGGTCACGCGTCCGTCAATGCCCGACTGCTCGGCGAGCGCCCGCATTTCAGGCCGCAGGGGACCATCGCCAATTGCATCAAACGACCAATCCATTTCCTTGATCAAAGCCGAGTGCCTTGATAGCAAGGAGCGGGTTCTTCTGAATGCTCAATCGCCCCGCCATGACTATGCGTCGGGGAGAATGGGCGCGCAACTGGGGTCGCGCGATCGGCCTGACCCCGTTGGGAATTACGATTGGCGTCAACCCATAGGCTTTTCTCGCCAACCCTGCCACAAAGCGGCTCACCGCCGTCACGCACCGTGCGCGACGCCATACTGGGGTGACGAACGGTCCGAGGAGACGGAACAAATGATCGGTCTGTTCCGGCACGCCACCGGGCACGTCGCCCAAGTGCGCCGTCAACACGTAGCGGGATGCCTGTGAATACGTTCGCGGCAAGCGCGAGAGGACCGGTCGGAACTGCAAAGTGCGCATGAACGACGTCCGGGCGCCAGTTTCGGGCTTCTCTCAGGACCGGGCAAAAGCTGGTCGCCAGATAAAGGGCCATTTCGGGCACACTGCAGGTGTCTTCTCGCCGGCGAAAGGATTCCGGGCGCAGGACTTCTATCTGGTCATGCATCTCACGCCGCGGGAGATGGCGCATGCCTGCCGTAAGAACGCGTACGCTATGCCCGCGGCGGGCCAGGCCCGCCGCCACTTGGTCCGCGACTCTTCCTCCCCCTCCGCCGATCGGAGGATATTCGTAGCAGAGAACGAGGATCTTCACAGAGAACGAGGATCTTCACCTCGTAACGTCCTCTGCGCCCAACCTTGCCAGCCACTCACCGTAGCACAGTTGGCACCAGAGATAGAGACGTTCGTCGGCACCGCCTGAGCGATGAGAGGAAAGCTTTTCCTCGAGAAACTCTCCGTCGCCCCGCGGCTCCAGACGCCCCAAGCGGAACCACGCCCCGACAGGAGTGCCAAAGCCCTTCTTTTGCGGTAAATGATGTCGAGCGGCAGAAGAGGCTCGAGCGCCTTCTTGAGAAGATATTTTGTGGTCCCTGCGCGAATCTTGAGGCAATGCGGCAGTCTGCGCGCGAAATCCGCCACCTCCAAATCTAGAAACGGGCTCCGCGCTTCCAGGCCGTGCATCATGCTCGCGCGATCAACTTTCGCCAGGATGCCGTCCTGAAGATAAAGTTCCGTATAGAATTGCAGGGTGCGATCCACCAAATCCGGCTGCCGGCACGAATCCCAGGCCTCCACAGCCTCGGAATACAGATCCTCCGCATTCGACCGGTTCGCCGAAGAGTCGCTCGATGTCATGCGGTTCCAGTGCGCCAAGCCACACGGGATTCCAGTAAGGGGGTTGATGACTGGCCCCGCGCATTCCGCGCTTGACCTTGAAATCGAAGCTGAGATTGGCGTGCGAAACAGGAAGACGGCCCGCCAGAGCACGCAGAGCGTGGTGCATGGGCCGGGGAACGACGCGCGCATACCACTCCGCCTTTCTCAATCCGCGAAACGTATCGTATCCGGCAAACAACTCATCGCCGCCATCACCACCCAAGGCTACGGTGACTTGCCGCCGAGTGAAGCGGCCCAGCAACCATGTGGGCAGCAAGGAATTGTCGCCCTGGGGCTCGTCCAGCTTATGGAAGATTTCGGGCAGCACGTCGCATGCCTTGTCAAGGTCAAGTGTTTCGCTTTGGTGATTTGTTCCCAGAAATTCAGCCGCGCGGCGAGCGTGAGCCGATTCGTCGAAGCTCGGCTTCGTCGAATCCGATGCTAAACGTCCGCAGGCGTTCCGCGCCGGCGTGTTTCGCCGCCAGCGCCGCCACCGCCGTCGAATCGATTCCGCCGCTCAGGAAAACCCCGAGCGGCACGTCCGCCATCAAGCGCCTCTTGACGGCGCGATCGAGCCGCTCGAGCAATTCCTCGGCCAGCGACGGTCGCGGGCGCCGCATCATGCTTTCGTCCGGCTCAATTTCAAAGCGCCAGTAGCGGCGTGACGGCCGGTTCGCCTCCGGCCTCGAGGATCAGGTTGTGACCTGCGGGTAACTTCCAAACTCCTTCAATCAGCGAGTGCGGCGCCGGAACCAACGCATAGGCGAAAAATTTCTGGAGAGCTTTGCGCGAGACGCTGCGCGGGCAGCGCGCGTGCTCGAGCAATGCCGTCAATTCTGAAGCGAACGCAAACGTGCCTCCGCGCCGGAACCAGAACAACGGCTTCTTGCCAAAGCGGTCGCGGCTGAGAAACAGGCGCTTCTTCCGGGCATCCCAAAGCGCAAAGGCCCACATGCCATTGAGCCTGTGAACGATATCTTCCCCCAGACGCAATAGCCATGCAGCAGCACCTCGGTATCCGAGTGATCGCTCTGAAACGCACAGCCCTGCGCCTCCAAATCAGCGCGCAACTCCAGGTGGTTGTAGATCTCGCCGTTGAAAACGATGACGCAACGTCCATCCGCCTCAACCATCGGCTGCGCCCGCCGGCGAGATCGATAATCGAAAGTCGCCGATGCCCGAGATGCACCCCGTCGGCCTCCTCGACGATAAAACCCCTCGGCGTCCGGACCGCGGTGGGCCAGCCGGCGGGTCATGCGTTCGAGATCGCACCGATCCCCCTCGCCGACGAATCCGGCGATTCCGCACATTTCAAGCCGCCTTCGGAAACGATTTCAGGTTGCGGGTTTCGCGCACGAGATAGATCGACTTGTTCTGGGACTCGTAGAAAGGTTCGGGTGATCATTTCCGCCAGCAAGCCCATGAGGATGCAGATCACGCCGGTCATGAAGGAAAAGACCGCCATCATCGGCAGCGGAGTGGCCGTAAAAAAATAGCCCTTCGTGCGCATGTAGAGCGTCCAAACACTGAAGCCGAACGCCGCGGCAAAGAACGCAACACCCCAGAGGCCGAACAGATACATCGGCTTGAGCATGAACCTGTCCATGAACTTTGACGGTTACCAGGTCCATCAAAACCTTCAGCACGCGCTCAAGGCCATACTTCGACGATCCGCGCGATCGCGCGAAATGGTTGACCGGGATCTCCGTAATGCGCGCTCCATGCCACTTCGCGTAAATCGGAAGAAACCGATGCATTTCGCCGTAGAGGCGGATGCCTTCGAGCACCTCGGCACGATAGGCCTTCAGCGAACAGCCAAAATCGTGGCAGACGAACGCCTGAAACCGCGGAGATCAGCTTGTTGGCCATGATGCTTGGAAGATTCCGCTGGATGGCGTTGTCCCGCCTGTCTCTCCGCCAGCCCGGAACAGACATCGTAGCCCTCGCTGAGTCTTGGCGAGCATCCGCGGAATATCCTCCGGATCGTTCTGCCCATCTCCATCCATCGGGACGATGATGTCGCCCGACGCGAAATCAAAGCCCGCCATCATCGCCGCCGTCTGGCCGAAATTTCGGCGAAAGTGGATCCACCTTCACCTCGCGATGCGCCGTCGCCAGACCGATTCAGAATCTCCTCGCTTCGGTCCAGGCTTCCATCGTTGACAAAAATGATCTCCCACGGAGTCACCGTGCCGATTCATCACCACGCGCACTTTCTCGAAAAGTTCCTCAATGGAGCCCTCTTCGTTGTAAATCGGAACGGACAGTGAAATCATGATATGGATAGCGGAACCCTTCAGACGACACAAAAAATTGTTGCGATGTCAGCTAAAAATAAAAATGCGATTTCGTGGCGCGACGAATGCCGGAGCTGTAGGGCAAATGGCCGGATATTCCAGCCGCGATTGCATCTTCCATCATCCTTCTTAATTTCCGAAATGCTGAGCAGTGCCGAGGGGTCACTGGCAAAGACGCGGAGGCAGGTCAATCTTCCAGGAGGGGTGGGACCCTTTTTCTTCCCACCATGGCTTCGACCTGCCGAACCGCAGCACAGCCAAAGACCCTTTCGAAGGCGATTGACCCCTTCGCGCCCCATCTGCGCGCCAGCCATTTGGAAAGTTCTTTCGGCACGTGCGCCAAGATCTCTCCTTAGAAAGGTCCACTCGCAACGTTCGGGGCTCATTCCTTCGCAATTTCGAAGTCTTTATCACATTTACTTTGTTAGAGGCATGAGGAACGATGAGAATATTTTAGTTCAAGGATCAGTGTGACCTGAAAGACCGGCGCAAGCCTCCGAACGACAAGCCTTAGAGGAATGATTCAATAACAATTGGGCAACCTCACTGGAGTGCAAATGCATCAGGCTGTCCGAGTGGCGATGGGTTTTGCGCTCCTGGCAGCGACTGGAATTAGCCGAGTTCAAACCCATCCGGAAGCAATCTTCCTCCCAAGGGAATCACCGCCCAGCCAGGCAACCGCGGAGCAACTTGGGAACAGTTGTTAGCCCGACCTTCGCAGATTTTGGCGGTTTGAAAATTTCTTGCGTGATTCTTCTCTGAAGCTGGGAGCGAAAAGGGTCGATTTGGCGTGTGTGACAACCTACCCCGTAGACAGCATGAAGTGAAGGCTGAGAAGATGCGGGGGTGTTCTTAAAGACCCACCGCATTTTCAAAGACGGCAAGCAGCACATTTACTATTCGCTGTGCGAAAGTCTGCGGGTAAGCGGCAAGCGGGTGCTGCAGCGCCGGGTGCTGCATTTGGGCGAGTTGAACACCACGCAGCTTGAGCGCTGGCAGCGCACGATCGAAGTGGTCGAAGAAGACGGAAGGCGGCACCAGATGCGGCTCTTTACCGACCGGCACGGAGAGCCGAGGGCGGCGGCGGCACCCGAGGATGTGGCCGAGGTGCTTCTCTCCAGCCTGGTGGTGCGGCGGCCGCGGCAGTTTGGGGCGTGCTGGGTGGGGTGCAAATTGTGGGAAGAGCTCGACTTCGGAGAGTTCTGGCAGCAGGCGCTGGGCGAGGAAGTCGGTGCGGTGGCTTGGGAGAAAGTGGTCGAACTGCTGGTGGTCAACCGGCTCATTGCGCCGCGCAGCGAGCTCTCCATCCACGAAAAATGGTTTCCGCAGACGGCCATGTCGGCGCTGCTGGACAGTGACGAGCGGGTGGCGGAAAAGGATCGGCTCTATCGCGCGCTGGACCGGATCGTTGGGCATAAGCAAGCCTTAGAGGAGCATCTGGCTGACCGGTGGAAAGATCTCTTCGGCGCCAGCTTCGATGTGTTGCTTTACGATCTGACGAGCACGTATTTTGAAGGCGAAGCCGAAGAGGTCGACAAAGCCCAGCGTGGCTACTCGCGCGATCACCGGCCCGACTGCAAGCAGATCATCATCGCGTTGGTTGTCACCCCGGAAGGTTTTCCGCTCTCCTACGAAGTCTTCGCGGGCAACCGGGCTGATGTGACGACCCTGGAGGAGATGCTTGAGGCCGTGGAGGCGCAAACACGGTCGTGCCCGCCGGGTGTGGGTCTTTGACCGTGGCATTGTGAGCGAAGAAAATCTCCAAAGGCTGCGGCGGCGTGGAGCCAGTTATCTGGTGGGCACGCCCGCGCGCAACTCGTTTCAAAATGCGGTAACTGATTATCAGCGACTTACGAGTGCTCAAGAAAGTGTTGGCACTACATTTGGCTCCGGCGGGAGCCAGACGCTTTAGGCGATTTCCTCAGGACGGGCGGGAGGGCGACTTCGGCAGCGCGGATGGCTTGAGAAGCATCGCCCTTGAGTTGACTGCGGAGCAGAAAGCGGCTGCCTTGGAGGAAGAGTTCGACTTGTTGAAGATTATCCAAGCCGCGGACGACCTCGGCCCATTCCGCCTGCGAGGCCCTTTGTTCCATGCGGATTTCGAGTTCACGCTTGAGAACCAGGGCCAGGAAGCTGCAGAAGACGTGACCGCGGATGGTTTCGTCGCACTTATGAAAGATGGGACGGGTCTCCATGATGCTCTTTGCCGTGCGGAAGCTGTCTTCAACCATCCAGAGCATCTTGTAAACGCGGGCGATAGTTTCCGCGTCGTGATCGGTGTCGGTGCGCAGCACGAAGAGGCCGTCGTAGCGTTCTTCCTGGGCGACTTGTTTCTCATCGATAATAAAGTGACCGCCTCCTTCGATCTTAAGGAACCTGCGGTAGCCTTTATTGCCGATGAGACTCTTGTCCCCGCGACGCAATTGCTCGCGCAGGGCCTCGAGGATGCAGGCGCGATCATGCGCATCCTTTCGCTGCTCTTCCTGGTTGAGACAGACGATGTAACGACGGCCCTCGACTTCGACCTCTTTGACCTTGAGGGGAGCAGGGCCTTTGGCGCGCTGGCGCTCGGGGGTGACTTCCTGCCAGCGAGCGCGGCTTTTGAGCACGATTTCGCCGACATCCCCGGTGCGGCGCATGCGCACCCCCACGATGTAATGGACCGGGGCTCCATCGCTCCAAGGGCTTCGAGGGTCGCCTCGCTCACCATTCCGCGGTCGGCTACCACGCACATCTCGCGCACACGGAACTTGGCTCTCATGCGCTCGGCGACGGGAAGCAAGCTCTTGGCGTCGGCCGTGTTGCCCGGCCACATCTCGCAGCAGATGGGCCGGCCCTGCACATCCAGAGCCACCCCGACCACCATCTGGCGCAGATCGGGCCGGTGATCCTTGCTGTGACCGTGGCGACCGATGCTTTGCCCCCCAGCTCCCTCGAAGTAAATGGAGGTGGTGTCAAAGAAGACCAATCCGACTTCGCTGAACAGATCGCGCCCGCGGTCAAAGAGCGCCTCTTCGATCAGGTCCTTCGTGCATCGAGGAGTCCCTAAGACTCCTTCTCCGATCTCTTCGCCCAGCCACGCCATGGCCCGGTAGAGATGCTGGAGGGCCAACTCCTCTGCTCCCGGGATGGAATAGTTTTCCTTCCACGCTTCGGCGGCCCGGTCGCTGCCCGAGACAAAGAGCCGGTGGAGCACCGTCAAATAAACCGCCCGTTCCAAGTCAAAGCCGTAACGCCGCCCTGCAGCCAGCCGGCTAATGATCTCTACGATGCCCATGTCTTGCCACAGCCGTCCGAAGACCAACTCCGGCCCGATCTTCATTATAGACACCGGCTCGGTCTCTCCGGCGGCATGAGCGTCGAGCACCTTGACTTGGCGGCAATAGCGAAGCCCGCTTCTTAGCAGACGATCAAGTTGTCCACTCCCTTGCAAAACATCGAGCCGGCCAAGTGTTGCAATGATCTCCTGGCGCACTTTCCTCCCACCCGAACGCTCCGGGCGATCTGCAGATACCGGTACACCTCTGGCGGGCTTGACTCGAAAAAACATCTATGGCGCTCGTGGACTCCACAGCTCTGAGTGCAAAGCCTGCCCTAATCAACATAAATATGATTCTACACCGTAAAAGTTGCACTACATTTTTGATTTTTGCGAACTCCAACAGAGTAAAACGGGTCAAAATGGTTTCGAAACTGTAGCAAGCTGAGCGCCGATTGCTGGAGGGCGACTGGCAGTCAGTCTCCTGCGAAGTGGAAGTCCAACTCATCGCCGAGGACAATAAGGAAACCTACGTGTTGGCTCGCAGCCGGGCGCGGGCGCAGAAAGAAGGCGCGATGCGTTCGCGGGTCGTGCGCGGCTTGATGCGCGATCTGATCCGACTGCGGCGGCTGCTTCGTCATGGCCGGCTCAAAGACCCGGCGAAAGTTCTTCTCCATCTGGGCCGACTCAAAGAGCGCTACCGGCAAGCTTGGCGATACGTGAAAATCAGCATCGAAGACTTGTGCTTGAACTGGCGGTGGGATCGCGACGCGTTGCGCCTGGCCGCCAGCCGCGACGGGGCCTACCTGTTGCGCACCAACCTTGAGGGTAGCGATCCCGTCAGACTCTGGACCCAATACATTCAGCTTACAGAAGTCGAAGCCGTCTTCCGCGCGCTCAAAAGCGACCTGGCCATCCGACCGATCTGGCACTTCACCCCCAAGCGGGTCGAAGCCCACGTCATGGTCGCCTTCCTGGGATACTGCCTGTGGGTGTGCCTCAAGCACAAACTCAAAGCCAGCGCACCTTCATTGACCCCATGGCAACTGCTCGATCAATTTGCCCGCATTCAAATGGTGGAAGTCTGGTTCAAGCTTCGCGCTGGCGGCTGCATCTGCCTGGAACGCGTCACTCAGCCCGAAGCCGCTCAGGCCGCCCTTATTCACCAACTTGACTGGCCGCTGCCCCAGCAACCCCCGCCGAAAATTTACAAGACCACGATCGAAAATGTGTGGACAACCTAAGGCTCCTTAAGCGGGGGTCTACAGAGAACAAACCTTCCGAACGTCAAAAAAATGCGAAAGTTGGGCTGGCGAAGCTGTATGCGGGCTGAAGTCCTGCTCGAGATGTGCGTTTCTGCAGTTATAGTCGTGCGAGGGGGCTGAGACTTGGGTCTCGAAGACATTTTGCGCAGATTATAGCAGGCAGCATCAGACAGCGAGTCGAGGTCTCAGCGTGGGGCGATCTATCGCAGATGCATGGTTGTTTCCGCGCGCAGCGCCTGCGTAGCCGGCAAACCGCTTCGCAAATAACCCCGATGAACAGGAACCTAGAAAACTCCCCTTCTTAGGGACGCCAGCACCTCGCGCGAGGTGCCGGAATCCTCATGCTCCTTCATGGAGCAAATTCCTGCGCGGAATCGCCTCACTACCATTGTCTCGCTGTCGCTCGGTCGGGCTGCTCAGAGCGTCACGCTGGCTTGGGACGCGAATTCTGAGCCGAACATCGCTGGCTACAAGCTGCATTACGGCACGACGAAGGGAGAACCCAGCCAGAGCGTTGACGTCGGCAACACGACGACTGCCACGGCCTCGAACCTAAACGACGAAACCACCTATTTCTTTAAGGTGACCGCCTGACTAACACTGCGGCGCTCGAGAAAGCAAGCCGTCGAACGAGGTTTCCTACGAAACGGCCCCGCTGGGCGCGCACACACATTGACGGTCAACAACGGGAGCGGTAGTGGGAAATACACTGAAACCACGCGGGTCAAAGTGAGCGCAAAGCGCCGGCGGCAGGCCAGGAGTTTGACCGCTGGATAGAGGATTGCAAATCCTGACCAATCCCTTTAGGCTCGACCACGACGGCCTTGATGCTATTCAGGGATTTGACGATCACCGCGAGTTACCGCGCAGGCGACACTATCCGATATCTCCCCTGGCCGGTTACACCGCGCGCATGGTAGGCGGGGTCTTTGAAGGAACCAACGGGAATCCAATAACAGGACCCTATACTCCGATTTACACGATCGACAACAGACCCGCCCACTGGTGAAGTCGGAAGTCCGTGTGAGTTTGGGTAGCTACCGGTATTTGCGTTATCGAGGTGCCGCTGGCTCATATTGCACCGTGGTGGAGATCCAGTTTTATCGAGCGGGAGTTAAATTGGAAGGAACCGGATACGGCAGTCCCGGATCGTGGGTAAACAGCGGGGCCACGTTTGATAAGGCGCTCGACGTAGATGTGAATACGCATTTCAACGGGCCGGCGCCTGACGGAAACTACGTGGGCCTCGACACCGCCGCGATCGCAAACAAGATTCGTTTTCTTCCGCTGGCCGGTTACACCGCGCGCATGGTAGGCGGGTCTTTGAAGGAACCAACGGGGATCATGTGAAGGGACCTTATACTCCGATTTACACGATCACAACAGCCCCCCGGCGGGGTGGTCGGAAGTCCGTGTGAGTTTGGCGAGTTACCGGTATTTGCGTTATCGAGGTGCCGGCTGGTTCATATTGCACCGTGGCGGAGATCCAGTTTTATCGAGCGGGAGTTAAAGTGGAAGGAACGGGATACGGGAGTCCGGGATCCTGGGCAAACGACGAGGCCACGTTTGATAAGGCGCTCGATGGCGACATGAATACAATTTTTAACGGGCCTGCGCCTGACGGAAACTACGTCGGCATTGACACCGCTGCGCCGGCCAGTATGCCTTGAGCGTGAATAGCCGGAACTGCCTCGGAAACTATGCACTGGCCGTGGGTGACGGTAGCGTCAGCACTGAACAAAGGGAAACTCGTAAGCAAGGCAGGGGCGTTTTCGCTAATCAACGGTGGTAGATTCCGAAGCCTTCCATTTCGACCTTCGTATGGTTCGGCGCCGGGATGCTGAACGCGGCAAAGCGAGGAGAGGGGTTCAAGGAAGATCCGATGGGGGCAGAAAGTCCCGGTAGTCCAACCGCAAGGGCTGTCCGGCAACGGCAACGGCACCGCTGTAGTCCTTACGAGGCCGGAAAGCGACGAGGTTCCATCTTCCGCCATGAATTTTCGCCGCGTCCTCCAGTGCAAGCATGCGCAACGGTCTTAGACCAATCTCGAACTTGGAAAGCTCCAATGCCAGCCCCAGCGATGTGGCCTTCAGGAACGCCTCTTTTGCCGTCCAAAGTTGAAAGAACGCCTCGAGACGAGCCTCTCCGTCCTGCCCGGCAATCTCTGCCTTCTCCTGCTCGCAAAAGAACCTCCTCTGCGATTTCCATCGCGTGGAATCGAGGATCGTGTTTTTCAATGTCCACCCCGATGGGCCAGTCCCGGCAAACCGCTGCCACCATGACGGACCGCCGGAATGCGAGAGATTGAACTGGATGTTGGCAGGTGAATTCAGCAAGAAAGGCTTTCCGTAAGCCGTGTAGCCGAACTTCAGCCGCTCCGGTTCCATGGAGAGGTAGCCTGCAAGGATCGCCCGCAAGGCTCCGCGCCCCGTCGCAAAGCGGCGCTGCAAAACCGGAAAGCTGAAAAGCGTTCGGAACGCTGCATTTCCTCCTGGGAAAGCATTCCGCGAAGCCTGCAAAGCGCGGGATCGGGCACATCCAGTCCCACGCGCCACAAGTGGACGTCCCCGTCTTGAAGATCACTCTCGGGACTGGATTTGCTTCCACGGGATCATTGGAAAGCAAGATTGCACTTGCCTCGAGACGGAAGGTCGATTTGTTGACCAAAATGCCGTATCGCGTTTGCAAGACAATCGATATCGAAAGCGGCCACATGCTGTCGAAGCATCCCGGCAAGTGCAAATTTCCGCATGGTCATACGCGCAAAGTGGAGTTCGTCCTTGAGGCTGAACATCTCAATCGAAACGAAATGGTGTGCGACTTTTTGGTCGTGAAGGAACTCATCGGCGATTATCTTGAAGCCTTGGATCATGCGATATGCGTCAATACCGTCGACCCGGCCTACCCGGAATTGCGCGCGCGCTATGGAGACAGGATTATCTCTTTCGAGAATGAGGACCCGACCACAGAGGTCATGGCGCGAGTGATCTTTCAAACGTTCGCCAAAAGACTCATCGGATTACTCTGCGAGGCTGGATAAGAGCCACCCCCTCGACAGGAGAAGTCAGGCTCGTGTCGGTCAAGGTTTGGGAAACAGCCTCGTCGTGGGCGGAGCATTATTTGCCCTAGCAGCCAATGCCAGAAGAAATTTCAAATGGCCAAGGCGAAATGGCCTGTCTGCTGAGAGGCATAAGGCCAATCGTCCGAAAACCTGGCCTGCCCTTCTGACACCGCGGACTGCCATTGCACCTGCCGCTTCGCGAGCACTTGAAAGAATTGCTGAGGGCGAGAGCTATGGCGTCGTGTTGCGTCGGCAGGTCAAGCCCTATGGGATTGCCCTGCTTCCGAGCCTGCCAGAGACCCCTCGGCGCTGCCACCATTTCGGAAATTCACTTTCGGCATTTGCCTAGCAGCCTGTCGGACTTCGAATGAAGCCTAAGTTTGAAGCATGAAGAGACTTCCAAGTCCGGCAGCTGCTCAAGTCCGAAAACGGTGCTCCCTGAATCAAGCATGAAGGACGCTAAAGCGCCGCGGACACCCGTGGCATCGCTATTGATCAGGTCGGCATTACCAATCTTCGCTACCCGATCAGTGTGAAGAGCCGGGGCGGGAAGCCAATGGCCACTGTGGCTGACATTTTCGATGTCGGTGCACCTTCCGCATCACTTCAAGGGCACTCACATGAGCCGGTTCCTCGAAGTCCTGGCAAAGCACGAAGGGGAAATTACCATGCGCAGTTTGCCGGCGATTCTCCATGAGCTCAAGAGGCGACTGGATGCAGAGAGCGCCCACATGGAATTGTCCTTCCCGCATTTTATCGACAAGGCAGCGCCGGTCAGCGGCGCCCGTGCGAAGGTGTGCTGTCAGTGCACCTTTTCCATATCCTGCAATGGCAGGAAGGATGATGTGTCGCTGCGCGTCGTGGTGCCTGTCACGACGCTCTGCCCCTGCAGCAAGGAGATAAGCGACTACGGGGCGCACAATCAACGCGGTCATGTCACGATCGAAGTGCGCCCAACTATGACGAAGGAAGGCTGGGCCTGGATCTGGATTGAAGAACTCGTCGAGATTGCCGAGAGATCGGCCTCAGCGCCCGTGTACGCCCTGCTCAAGCGCTCTGACGAACGCCATGTCACCATGCAGGCTCACGATAATCCCGTATTTGTCGAAGACCTCGTGCGTAACGTCGCAGTTGCTGTTGAAAGATGACACTGCGACATTGCTCGGCATTCGACGGTGCAGGCCGTAAACCAGGAGAGCATTCATGCCCACGACGCCTTCGCGCGAGTCATTTGGAAGCGCAGAGCCAGACGCGGGCAATAGTAGTAGTTCGAAAGCGCGAGTGGCCACCGCCATCGCACGATTCGCTTTCGAGCAAACAAATCGGCCCGCGTCGTGAGTTCGACAAGCTGCTACTTTTAAGATTTTGCGCAAGGCCGAACGGGCTATGCGTATCATCTACGTGGGAAAGCATCACAAGGTCATGAGAAAGAGTCGTAGTTTGAAGACAAAGGTCGTCGACTAGCCAATTGATCAGCTAGTGGTGCGGTGCGAGAACAACTCGCCGGACGCAGTCAGTCGTATTCATCGAAAACCCGCTCTGGGCCAAAGCTGCGCCATACAGGCTTTTTACAAACACGGACTCTACCAAGATTCCCGTAAAATAACAATATAACCAATAATAAATCAGAAATGAAAAAGTTGAATAATCGTAACTTCGGACCGTATTTCGGCGCACGACAGTGTAGCGTCGCGAATGACCCAGCTTACCGCTCACACATTTGGCTCGAGGCATTTGCATTGCCATAATCGCAAGTTTGTATAGCCTGGGTTCCGCAGGCCGGGGCGGTGTCTTTCACTGGCACTTCGTCGGGCATCTTTGTTAGTCCAACGGGGGACCGGGTTTGGTTACGACCGGGGTTAACACCAAATCGTTTACCTGGGGTACTGGATATCAGTCTCCGCCGAGTTCGCTGAAATTTACGGGTGCTAGCTTCGCAAGCATCCTGCCTGAGCAGACTTTCTCGCTTGGCAATCTCTCCTATTTCAACGGCACAGTCTGGGATGGAACCCAGTGCTACTCCGTAGGGTTGCAGGCCAACCTAGCGTTCACGTCTCCAGTCGGACTCAGTAAGAATTTCAACTTTGACTTCAATCTAATCAACACGCCAAACACCGGGAGCGCGACGCAAAACGCCGACTCTGTGTTGCTATCAAGTCTTTTTCCGACGACTATCTTCACTGTTGACGGCATAGAGTACACGCTGAAAATCGGGGTTTGGATCGGTGACTGGCGGTGGATTCAGTGAGATCAACAAATTTTCCGTCTTGGAAGGTGCGTCGGCCTCAGCAAGCCTTATCGGCAAAATCACCGCCATCAATCCTCCGTCAGTTCCAGATACAGGCTCCACCCTTGCATTGATGGCAATCGCAGTCGTGGGCGTGGGTGGCCTAAGGCAATACTTGACCTGCAAGGCCTGATTGAATTGCATCCGATGACGGCCGACGGTAATCGTCGAGCAGCGCATATCCTGAGTCGAATAACCGACACTGGAAAGCAGCTCGACACACCGAGGCCGTCTCGGATAAGTGCTAGGCAAATGCCGAAATAGCATTTCCGCAAAGATGGCAGCGGGAAAAGGCCAATGTCCAACGGACATTGGCCTTTGTCTTTTCCTGGAAGGCAAGCCGCGCATCCAATCGCTTCGATTGTAGATCTGGCAGACCTGCCCGCGCCTCCCACCCTCAAGAAGAAGCCGATCGGCCACAAACGCAGCTGCTGGCGATTTCCGCCTGGCACCGGGGACATTCATTGGCGCCAATGGCGCTGCTTCATTTACAAGCCTGGGGCAACGCCCCAGGGAAATTGCCCGCCTCGGAGCGAGCGCTGAAGGCGCGACTCACCAGGGCGTTTCTTCAACCCACGCACAACGTTCGTCATACTCGACGCAGTGTTTGCGCAGGCCTCGCGGTGTTCTTCCTGATAAGGTGCGGCTGCGATAGTGTTCTTCCTGGGTCTCACATACTCGAGAAGGGCGTCGAGCTGGCTCGGGCTCAGCTTTGCTGAGCGAATGCGGCCTGGGCAACGCGACCTGAACGATAGACGAATAGCGCTTCTGGATGATTCGCGCTTTTAGCGCGCTGGTTTAAAAGTGTTGCTTGCTTGGTCTTGGGGCGTCGCCCCCGAGGCTCAAATGAAAACCGCGCCGTTGGCGCTAACCAGATCCCCTCTATTTCGCCTTCGCCGCAGCAAAGGTGGGATTGAGCGGTTGATATCCACTCTTCTTTGCTGTGGTAAGATCACCCAGATCCGTGTCTTCCATCGGGATGGCGCCAAGAAGAACCTCATCCCCCATGACAACGGCGCCAGCGTATGCAACTCGATTCTTGAACCTGGTCTCAGGTGGACCCACGTATGGGACCATCTTCTTTGAACCATCCGCCAGGGTTTGATCTCTTTCTCGCTGCTCTCCTCCAAGGCAAGCTGGAGCCGAATGTGCTCAGGAATAATCAAATAGACCGCTCCAAGCGGCCAGCCCTACGTCAACAGAATCGCTCGGGACTGCGAGGATCCCCAGCGTCAGCATACAGTAGGGTAATCCATCGGTGGATGGTATCACCAGCTCGGACCGACCCAGCCGTCCCTTTGGCCACGGATGGGCACGGATGAAACACGGATCATGATAATTCGAGAAGTCGTTTCCCGATGCACAGCCCCAGCCGTCCTATCCGTGTTTCATCCGGGTTGATCCGTGGCTAAAAATTGCATGCAGTGATTACATGCCGCTCATCGGCGTGAGTCCACGACTCGCTCTGCCGACAGCTGAAAATTCGGACATGTTGACAGCGCAATCCCTCTCTAGGAAAATCAAGGTTTTCGGAAATACATGCCAAACCAAAGCGCCCTCCCACTTTTCTTCCAGAGAATGAGAATTTCGCCGCTGCGTCCTGCGCCATGGACGTTGAAAATCTCGCTTACTCTTCATTCAAAAAGGAGAAATGGCCATTGACCTCTGACGGAAGAGTTGGATCGTGGGCATCTGCTCGCGGAGTCCCACGGTGTCGGAACGCGAGCCGGAATCTCTTTGTCCCGGATCGAGCGCCGAAGACCGGCTGCGCGCGCTTTGCTGCAAAGTGATGGGAACATGTCCAGCGCAGCCTGGACGAAAGCCTTTTGGAAAGAGGCCTCCATTCTCTTTCCGCGGCGAGCCTGGCCTGGTTGATCGAAAAAGAGTTTCACGTTCGCATCCGTCTCTCCGACGTCCTCGACGATCCCACGATTGAAAAGCTTCTCAAGCTCGTTGAGGCTGGGAGCCGTGACGAGCCGGAGGGCGCGCGTCCCAAGTGCTTCGATGGTCCGCCACATCCGAAATCGATTCCGCTTTCCTTTGCGCAAGAGCAGGTCTGGTTTCTTGAAAAACTGCATCCGCAGCTCAACAGCTACCGTTTTCAGGCTGTTCCTAAATTGTCTTGGGGCGCTGAACGTGGAAGTCCTCGAGAGGAGCCTCAACCGGGTCGTGAGCCGGCATGCGATTCTGCGCACGGCGTTCGTCGCCGAGGACGGCGAGAGCGCCACGTCAGGAAGTTCGATCTCATGTCCCATTTACGCTCCCCGTGAAGACCTTCGCTTCTTCCCTGAGGAAGCAAGACAGGAGGAACTGAAGCGCCGAATCGAGGAGGAATTGCGGCGCCCCTTTCATCTCAGCAGACCGCCGCTCGTCCGATGGCGCCTTTACCAGCTCGACGAGCAGAAATACTGCCTCCTTCACACGGAGCACCATTTCATGCTGACGGCTGGTCCTACGGTGTCTTCCTCGACGAGCTCTACGCCACCTATGCCGCTTTGGTGAGCGGGGAATCTCTCGCGAATGAACCGGAGCCGCGTGCAGTTCGCCGACTTCGCAATCTGGCAGCGAGAAATGATGCGCGCCCGGGTCTGGGATCATCAACTCGACTAGCTGGCGCAAAGAACTAGGCGGGTGTCCTCCGCCACCGCGTTGCTTCCTTCGGACCGCCGTTTGGGTCGGCACCGGACCTTTGAAGGATCGCAAATCCGCCACCCCGATTCCGGAGACGCTTTGGAGGGAACTTGGCTGTGGCTCTCGCTCGAAGGCGTGACACGTTTTGCCTGGATACAGGCAGTCTTTCATTTGTTCATCCACCATTACACCGGCGCGGACGATTTCTGCACTGGCACGGGCTTTGCCAATCGCCGCGACCCGCGATTTTCACAAGATGCTGGGGATGGTGATCAACACGCTTCCCATCCGCGCACATTTCGAGACCGGATTGCGACATTTCGCGACGCCGCTGCAGAACGCAGGAAAGCGCTCCGCTTCTACTGGATAATCAGGAGACTGGCGTTTGAAATTGTGGTCAACGATCTCAACCCGGGACGCGACGCGGAACCAACAACCCGTTTTTCAATGCCTTTGTTGCCTGCTACGACACGGCGTATCCTGCCTCTCGCTGACCAAGGGTTAAAGATTTCCAGTGAGGACGGGATTTCCTGCGGTCAGGTCAAGTTCGACCTCGTGGCGCTCCTTATTCCCGGACGGCATGACGTGAGCACTCCTTCGACCGAGCTGAGTGCGCCCCTGCTTATCTGGGAGATTCAGCTACAGAGCTTTTCGATTTCGACTGGCAAAACGCATGCTCAATCATTTTCTGCTCTTCTCGAGAGCAGGCATTCGTCAGCCCGACGATCCCGTTGGACGGCTTGTCCATGGCTCGGCATGACGATGGAGTGAATCAGGTGCCAGCCTTCGGGAGAGGTCCCGAGTCCCCGCCGCAGTGTGAGACACCGCTCACCGGATTCTTTGAGTCGGTCGTGGCGGCTGCCCCGAACGCGCGCCGCTGTCGTCGCGTGGCCGAGACTTCCTTGACCTACCGCGAACTGAACCTCCGCGCCAACAATTTGGCGCACCGTCTCGCGAGCCGAGGGCTTCGCTGAAGGCTCCGATCGCCGCAGGTCGCATTGCCGCGCAGGCCCGGAAGCGATTGTTTGTCTTCCCTGGCTATCCTCAAAGCCGGAGGCGCTTATCTTCCGATCGATTTGCGCGACCCGGCGGATCGGATCGCACTGCCTCCTTCGCTTGGCGAAAGCTCAGATCGTCGCTGGACGCAATCGAGCCTCGTGGCGAGCCTGCCGTCGTCTGTTAGGAAAGGCGAAGTGTGTTTCATCGACGAGTCCTTCGCCGCGGATGAAGCGCGATCTTTCGATCAGCGTCTCGGCGAGTTCGCCCGCCACATTCTGTTCACTTCGGGCTCTAACGGCAGCTCCGGGAAAAGGGCGCAGTCGCTGCACCCCACCGCGCCGTTTCCACCCGCTTTGTCTTCGGTCTCCCCGCCGTCCAACGGACGGCTCGATGATCAGCTGCTGCACCTCGCACCGTTGAGCTTTGACGCCTCGACTTTCTCCGAAATATGGAGCGCTCCTGTCTTCAACGGCGCCAGCTCGATCATTCGTTGTGAGGATCTCTCCAGGCTTTCGGACCTGCATGAAACGCTTATCTCGAGGCACGGTATCTACGACGACCTGGCTGACCGCAGCCCGTTCAACCAGATCGATCGACACGAGCCCGGAAATTCTCCGAGGGTTGCGTCAGACCTCACCGGCGGCGGGCGTTGTCAACGAGCCACATCTGCAGGGGCCCGGGACCTGCCGCCCGCACACGAATCGTCAATGGTACGGGCCGACCGAAACGCACGACCTCGCAACTCTCCAGGTTCCAGCACGATTTTGACAGCGATCATGGCGGTTCCTATCGGCCAGCCGATCGCCGGAACGCAAGTTTATGTCGTGTGTAACCAGACTACCGCGAATTCGAATCGAAACCCCGGCGAGCTCTTCCAAATCGCGGACAACCAACTTTCGCAGTTTGCACCGATTGGTGGTTCTGAGAGCTCTACATCGAGCAATACGTAACTGAAATCCGCCACAAAT
>ERZ1370068.8784-contig-7611_pt1 | contig 49074 bp, 75 predicted proteins | sample MGYA00561227_ERZ1370068 | MGnify/ENA primary metagenome ERZ1370068 (study PRJEB38410, sample SAMEA6850437) | metagenome | study: Metagenomic assessment of the ecological functions of the soil: analysis of the soil microbiota associated with the... | reverse complement strand
ATATTGCTGAAGCGTGAGTGAATGCGGGGAAACGGGCTGGTCACGGCAACTGATATCGAGAATGGGCCTGATGGCTGCTAATTTCGCAGCGACGGAGGCACATTTTCCGCCACGGTAATAAAGTCCAATAGCTTTCCGGTAACGGATCACTGGTGACACGCAAAACGCCCATAGCGTTCTGCGAATTCGGGTAATGATTCTGGCGAGACCAAACTTTCCTGCGCGAGGCGAGTCCGCTTGAAAGAGGTGCTCGCGCCCTCAGAAGTAACCAGTTATTGGTTGCGTCGCCAACTGCGTCACCCTGCATTGGTTTGATATTTGAACACGCCTGCGCATCAAGTTTACGCTGACCGCGAGTGTGGCTGGAACGGCAGTGGGGCCTTTGTCGCGATCGTCGGGCGCGTTGAGGAGGCGCGCGGGATTCCCGCAGCGCCTCCTCGTGGTCTTGCGCGCGTCGCCGTCACGCGCGAGCTGCAGGTAGGCGTAGGTCATATAGTCCAGCGCGTGCAGCGCATCGTCGGGATCGTTACTCCTTTGCGCAGCATCTGCCGAGCGGCGGTTGGTCGTCACCGAATCGCCCCACGCGCCGACGCGGGTGAAGATGTGCGAGGGCATGTGCAGCGCATGCGGCGCGTCCGGCGCGATGACGGCAGCAGCGGCGCGCCGCGGGCAAGCCCTGGGCGGCGATCGGCGGTGCGTCGTAGCTATGGATCAGGTAGTGCGCGACCCCGGATGGTCGGGATGCTTCGCGAACTGCTTTTCGAGGATCCCAGCCGCCTTGAGGTACGCGGAATACGTCTGGTCGGACGCCGTCTGCGTTCCCGCGAGGTACAGCGCGTAGAAGATCTGCGCCTCGTCGTCGTCCGGGTATTTCGCCGCGAGCGCCTCCGTAGGCCTTGGCGCGGGCGAGCTGGCGCGCGCGTTCGGGACGGTTGGCGAAATCCTCGTAGTAGGCGGCGACCGCCTCGAGGTACTCCCGCTCTCGCTGGGTCTTCGCGCCCATGTTGCGGCCCTTGTTGATCGCGGCCTGCGCCAGCTCCGCGCTCTTGAGGCGAGGCGCCAATGCCCTGGAGCGGGTTCGACATGAGAATGGACGCGTAGCCCCAGGCGGCGATCGCGCAGGAATTGTCCTCGGCGGCCACTTCCTCGAAGGCCTTCTGCGCCGCGGAATAGTAGAACGAATGCAGCATCGCCACGCCGCGCGAGGAACTTCTCCTGCACGGCAGGGCTGCACGAGTTCTGAAACTGGACCTTGCCGAGCTTATCGCCCTGTTGCGCGAAGGCGACGCTCGCTGCGGCCAGCGAAAGGGCGATCAGGGCCGCCGTGATACGGATACGCGCGTTCATGTATGACCCTCCTATTCGAAGTTGCCCAGGGCAGCCATTCCTGCCACCCAACGCGCACGATGACCTGCGACGGCTGAGCAACGCGAAGCCGGCGTCGCGTCGATCGTGATGTTAGGCGGGCTCTTCAGGCAGATGAATGTTGAGCTTGCGGGGACGGTCCCCGGCGCAGGTGGTGTGGTCATGACGAACCCTCCTTTCAATTACCAGCGGCCGAAATGAGCGCCGCCATCGACGTACAGGATGTGCCCAGTGACCGTCGCGGCGTCGGTGCAGGTACATGACCGCATCCGTGATGTCCTTGACCGTCGAAGGCCGACCCATCGGCGACAGGCTCTCCATCACGTCCTTCGGAGTCTCCCGGTGAAGCGGCGTGTAGACGGCGCCGGGCGCGACGGCGTTCACGCGGATGCCGTCTTTCGCGTACTCCATCGCAAGGTGCTGGGTGATCGTTTCAAGACCGCCTTTGGTGATCATCGGCACCGCCGCCGTGACGACCCGGATCGGGTTGCGGGCAAGGGCCGCCGTGATCGTGACGATGCTCCCGCCGGTCTTCTGCGCTAACATCTGCTTGATGGCGAGTTGGGTGACGTACAGGAAGCCCTCGACGTTCGTCGAGACGAGCGCCTTGAAGTCCTCGGCCGTGTAGCTCCGTGAACGGCTTGGTGAAGAAGATGCCGGCGTTATTCACCAGTGCGTCGATCGACTGGAAGCGAGACAGCGCCGTCTCGACGATCTTGGCGGCAGTTGCCGGCTCGCCGATGTGGCCGTCCACCAGAGCGACGTGGTCGGAAGCCGCGACCTCGGTGGATTGGGTCACCTTCCGGGAATTGGCAACGACGTTGAAACCCCGCTCGACAAACCCCTTCACGATTCCCGCGCCGATCCCCTGCGAAGCTCCGGTCACGATGGCTGTCTTCCGTTGGGCTGCTCATGGGTGCTTACCTCCAGAAATGCGTGTCCGAGAACGCAACGCGGCCTCATCGTGCTCAGCGACGAAACCAGCCACATATTTTGAACCCGGCACATCACATTCGCCAGCTCACGCCGTCCGCCGCCCCAACGGCTCGGCGCTGATGCGGCCGGCCCAGACGCGCGCTTGTAGTCGGCCTGGCGCGTCGCTGTCCGGGCCGCTCAGTGGCTTTGTTAGACGGTCGCGACCGCCACGCCCATATCATTGGCCTACCGTCTCGACCTACAGGTCGGACGGTAAGCGCGGAGCCGACGTCGCCTGCGCGGCAATACGGGCATCAGCGCAGGCTCTCTGGATGTGCGCGTTCGTACGCTTCTGCGTTGGGCCGCCGGCGCGAACCACGAAGAAGGCGCACTGAGTCCAGGCATCGACGAGGACGAGCAGTGCGCTCTTGAGCCCACCCCAACTACCCTGATTGATCGGCGCCTCCGGGTGGCATGAACGCCCAGCACGCAAGACCAACCGCCAAGCCAAGTGCTCCAAGATAGTGCACGTAGCGCGGAAACCAGAAAACGAGACCGGATCAGAAAGCGGAAGAAGCCGATGGCTAACAAAATAGCCAAAAGTGCGCATGGAGCGTCTGTGCCGCCTCCAGCCACTCCCACATTTGGTCTGGTGTTCCTCGCCTACCTAACGCGCCCGGATGACCTGCGGCCGGCCCGGAGCGCCGCGCAGCCGCCGTCTGGTCGATCGGGAAGTTAGAACAGCACCACGAGTTGTCTCCTCGTCAATCGCGCCCTGTTGCAACGCCTGCGGGTATCCAGTCAGTGGAAGTCTGCGCGTCGGGATGCGCCTCGAGAAGCCTATCTCTCGATCCTTTCGACAGCCGCCGTCAACTCGTCGCGGACCCGCCTCAGGAACTGCTCTTCATTACCGAGTCCGGTCCCTCTCAAGTACTCCGACCGGTAGTGCCGACGCATCGACGAGGCGCGCCGAGGCTTCGGGCGGTCGATGTCTTCGCCTGTGCGTGCGCTGCCCACTGAGACCGAACGACCTCGAAGGCCCCCAGATCCCGGACGAAGTGTTCGATGCCCGGTAGCCGAGATGCTGGGGTCCTCCTCGGAGAACAACCACGGGAGTCAGGAAGTGCTTGCGGGTCTCGCCAACTCGATAGACGCCAGTGACCGTCCGCGGCCATGGCAACCGACGCACGCTGGCCGCATATGCTTCCGAGACCTGATGAGCCTCCTCTAATCGCTTCGACCATGTCCGGCGGCTGGCCGCAGCCGCCGCCGGCTCTAGGCGGTTGTTGGGCGTCATGACGGTGTCACGTGACACCAATTCCGCCGGCAGGTAGACGGGACGCCACACTTCGCGAGCGAGTACAAAGCCGCGCGCTCAGCCGTTGAGGAAGTAGATGTCCGATCTGTCGACGACGCCTACCTTCTGCATCGTTTCCTTCAGATCGGCTGACTCCGGCAAAGCCTTCGCACGGTTGGAATCCCTTGCCTCAAAGAGGAGGAACTGATTCGGCTCGGTTCGATCGCCCGGAGAAGATGCTTCTCCGAGAGACCTGTCTCAACGCGTTTCTCGGAAGGTCGCGTCATAGCCGCGCTTCCATTCCGAGAAGTCCCAACCTTGTGCCGAACTGAGCGGCAAGTAGCTAGCCATGAACATCCTCCTTGGTTAACGGACTAGTGGGAAGCCGCTTGTTGCACTTGACGCCCAACGCTGCGGTCAGCGGCCGGGGCGAGCAACGCGCCCCGGTCCAGTGCACCGCGGAAGTTGGGCCGCCGATAGAAATAGCTGCGCCGAACCGTCCTTCCATTGGAGCCGCTCTTGAGCCGATGCCGCGGAGCATCAGGAAACGAAGGTCGCCGCCTTTACAGCTGTTCGGCCTAAGCAGTAGATCCAAAGCTTGCTCAGAGCCATGGACAAACATATTGGCGTTGAGAATCGCCTCAAGCGCGCAACCTTCGCCGTTGTCGACCGCCACTGCGAGGCCTCCCGCATCGCGCACAGTCTTCAGCAGCAGCTGGTCTATAGTTCCATTACCGAACGCCGCCACGTGCTTCGGCTCATATTTCAGGACGAATCGTTGCTTCTCCTTGTCGTTCCGTCGGGCGCGTTGTTTAGAAAGTGCAGCCTGATGGGCAGTCGCGCAAGTTCGCGGCGCGCGGTACCGAAGGTGTCCACGGTGAGAACGGTGCAGCTCGACCCGCCTCGCAAGTCGGCTGAGGCGGGTTCTGACACTCCTCCTACAACCCCCTTGAAGGAGTGTGTACCAGTATAGTCGGTCACGACTCGACTTATTTCCAGAGGTCCAAAGCCCGGGATCGTGGGCTTAATCATCTCGCCATCTCTCCGCGAAAGGGCCACAACGCATAGCTGGGTCCCCGACCATGGGTCTCTCTGCTGTTATCGGACCGTGTTGACGTTCAACGGCGCGGTGAGGGCGCGCAAGCGCGGCCGCTCCACTGCGAAGTTATGCGCGCCCGTCGCAATGTCTGAAAGCCGGACTCACCATCTCAACCGATCTCCAGTAGCGCTTGCTCCGCACGGCCGAGATCCCAGGCCATGCCCATTTGACGAAACATGTCGATGGCTTGGGCGAGATGTGCCCGAGCTTGTTCGACCTCACCCGCGGCCGTGAGCAGGCGAGCATAACTCAGGTAGCTTCGACCCAACTCTGGTTGTGCTCCTCTGCCCCGCTGGATTCGGATGGCCTCCAGAATCTCACGCCGCCACTGAACGTCGGGCGGACGCAGCCGGATCAGCGATTCGGCGAAGGTTCGATGGGCGAGGGCGGCACCGAACTCATCACCGCTCTCCTCGCTCAGAGTGATCGCTTCCTGGCAGACCCGGCACGCCTCGTCCACCTCGCCCAGGGGCCAGGAGAGATTCGGCAAGTGATACCTTCCCCTGGGCGAGGACGAACTTCGTGCCGATCTGCTCGGCCAACGAGAAGCCTTCTTCGACGAGCATCCGCCCCCGGCTCGCGTTCCCGGCCCTCGTGTGAGCCCGCGACTCCCAGAACTTCACGATGTAGATCCGGAACAAGTCGCCCGCCCGCTCGGCGACACGCCTCGCGGATTCGTAGTCGGCGATCGCGCGCGCGCATTCGCCGCGCTGGTCGTGAAGACTCCCACGGTACTGATAGGCGGCCGCCTCCGCGAGGGGGTTCTGGATATCCTGGGCCAGCTCGAGGCCGCGGTTGGCGTAGCCCAGGGCCCGGTCGAACTCGCCGGTGGCGGCGAAGGGCAAGGCGGCGAAGCCCGATGCCGTCGCTTCCTCGCCCTTGTTCCCGAGCTGGGCCATTTGCTCGACGCTTCGCGCGATCATTCGGCACGACTTGGGCGGATCAGACCTCCAGGAAGCCCTGGCCACGAGATTGACGGGCGGCGCGGCGAGGGTCTCGTCGCCGAGCCGGTCGGCGATCTCCAGGCTCTGCTCGGCATAGTCGATCGCGCCGGCCGAGTCACCGAGAACATACTGGAGCCGTCCAAGCCAGTAGAGGGCCTGAGCCAGCCGGCGCGCGTCCTGAAGCTGCTTGGCCAGCGCCCGAGCGTGCTCGACGTTCGGCCAATCACGCTCGATGTGCTGACGGGTCATGCCGACCGCCGCGAGCTTGAGCGCCGCGTCGATCTCGGCGCGGTGGGCTGACGGGTCGGGTGGCAGTGCCCGCGCCGTCGCCAGCGCTTGCTCGTAGTAGGTGGTGGCCTCGGCGTTCGCGTAGAGGCGGGCGGCCTGGTCGCCGGCGAGGAGCGCGTACTCGATGGCCTTGTCCCGTCGCTCGCCCCGAGAGTAGTGGTACGCGAGGATTGGCGCATGCTCCTCCAAGCGGTCGGCGTAGAGGTCCTCCATGGCTCGGCCGATCGCCCCGTGCAGGTCTTTCCGGCGCTGCGCCAGCAGGCTCTGGTAGACCACCTCCTGGGTGACGGCGTGCTTGAAGGTGTATTCCAGCTCGGGAAAGAAGCGTGTCTCGTGGATCAATTCCGGCATGCGCCAGCGTGTCCAGGTCGTGCTGGACGTCCGCCGCAACTTCGGGGATGCGCGTGAGCAGGCGACGGCCGAACTCGCGTCCAATGACGGCCGCGGCCTGGACCGTCCGCTTGACCGGCTCCTCCAGCCGATCGATCCGCGCGCGAATGATGTCCTGGATGGTGGCGGGGAACTCGACCCGCGCGCCACCCGTCCAGAGGATCTCTCCGTTCCGGCGGACCAGCATCCCGCGCTCCCGGAGCGAAGCCGTGATCTCCTCGACGAACAGGGATTGCCTTCGGCCTTCTCGCCGACGACCCGTAGCAGATCGGACGGGATGAGGCGACTCCCGAGCAGGGCCGCCACGAGCGCCTCGACCTCGTGCTCGCCGAGCAGGTCGAGGGCGATCTGCGTGTAGTAGGTCTTGTCCGCCCAGCGCACGGTGTAGCCGGGGCGCTGGGTTGTCAGCAAGAGGACAGGGACACCGGCGAGACCGGCCGTCATGAAGGCGAAGTAGTCCTCGGAGATCTTGTCGATCCACTGGAGATCTTCCAGAATCAGCACATGGAGCCGTCGTTGAGTCCCGACCAGGGTCAGCGTCCGGATCGCCTCGAACGTCTTCTGTCGCTTGTCCTTCGGGTCCAGATGCTTGAGCGCCTCGTTCGCGCCGGCGAGGCCGAATACATCCAGTAGGAATGGGAGAATTCCTTCGAGGGTCGGGTCCAGCCGATGGATGCCCTGGCGAACCTTCTCTTGGACCTGAAGCGGATTGTCCCCCTCCTCGATCTGGAAGTTGGCGCGGAGCATGTCCAGAACGGGCAAGTAGGGCGTCGTCTGGCCGTACGCCACACAGTGGCCCTCGAGCCAGGTCACCCGCTCCCTTCCAGGGACTTGCGGAATTCGTAGAGGAGGCGCGACTTCCCCACCCCCGACTCGCCCACGACGCCTACCAACTGGCCGCGGCCGGCTTTGGCCCGAGCCAGGCACTCAGTGCAGCACGCCGAGTTCCCGTTCGCGGCCCACCAGTTGTGTGAGGCCGCGTTCCACCACTCACGTCCAGCCGCGTTCGCCCGCGGCGGCGGCCGATCACCCGATAGACCTGAACCGGCTCGCTCCGTCCCTTGACCGCGACCGGCCCCAGGCCTTCGCTTCGGACGTATCCTTCGACAAGTCGGTGCGTGGCATCGGCGATGAGGATGGTTCCGGGTTCGGCCAGCGTCTGTATCCGCGACGCCAGGTGGGTCGTGTCCCCCACCGCGGTGTAGTCCATCCTCAGGTCGTCGCCGATCCGCCCGACCACGACGAGGCCGGTGTTGAGGCCCAGACGGATCTGGAGCTCCACGCCTCGGTCCTGCTTGAGTTGCTCGCTGTAACCGCTAAGTGTTTCCTGGATCGCCAGCGCCGCCTGGACGCCGCGAAAGGCGTGATCCTCCAGGGCCACGGCGCCCCGAAGAGGGCCATCAAGCCGTCCCCAGGAACTGATTGACGGTTCCTTCGTAGCGATGGACGGCCTCCGCCATGAGGCGCAGAGCCCGGTCCATGACCTCGTGCATGGCTTCCGGGTCCAGGCGCTGCGCCAGCCGGGAGGAGTCCACGATGTCGCAGAACAGCACCGTCACTTGCTTGCGCTCGCCCTCGAGCGCGGCCTTTGAAGTCAGGATCTTTTCGGCGAGGTGTTTTGGGGTGTAGGGCTCCGGCGTTTTGAGGCGCAGTGAGGCTGACGGCGCTGCCGGGTCGGCGGGATGGGCGCACTCCGAGCAGAACTTGGCGGTTGCGGAAAGCTGAGCTCCGCAATGGGTACACGTACGCGCGAGCGGCGCAGCGCACTCCTCGCAGAACTTCGCGTCGGGGCGGTTCGCGTGCTCGCACCGCGGGCAGTTCATTTGTACCTCGGCTTCAGTACCGGATCCGTGGCCACCGGAAGACTACACCCAGTGGGCATAATTCGCTCCGGTTGAGCGGCTGGCGAAGCCGGTCCGCCCCTAACCGGATGTTAGACGGTCAGTCGAAGCAAACTGCAACACATGTGACCGGGAACATGGGTGACACCATTCAGTCGTCAGACGTAAAGCCGACTGATGCCCTGATGGAGATATCACCCGTGGAGCAACGAGCGGTTCGCGCATCACCGCTTGAGCTGAACACGATGGCCGAGTCGTGCGCGGTACGGCATCAGTCGCAAGACGGCTACAGGTCATTTCTGAGCGCTGAGGACGCGGGCTGCAGAGTCTGTGGTGGATCGGAGCCGGGCGCCATCGGTGCCCGCAATCGCATCACCGCAGAGGTCGCGCCCTGATCTGCGCGGCGAGGCGGCAGCACATCCCGGTTAAAGCCCGCTGCCGTGGCGTGGCGTCTGCCCACGGTAACCCGCACCGTGGACTGGCCGGCCATCAGCAACGCCGGTGATCTCTTGGCGCGCCGTGGGTTGTGAAGCGCGTGCCGCCGGCGGCGTCACTATCAGCATTCGGCGTCGTCCCTGCGACCAGACCCAACCCAACGATCAGACCGCCGACTTCAAGGGCCACGACCGCGATGGCGTTCACTGCGCCACCCGCCGACGATCGCCGACCTGCATACCTGCCACCTCCCGGAGCACGGCCTGCTCGACCTGAGGAGTGGGCGTGCGCCCTGTCTTCGACTGGCTCTTCCGTGAGTCGTGCCCGCCGCGGCCATTCGCACTGACAGTCCCCTTCGCCACCACCGCCGGGATCCGCTGGCCTCTCGCAGCTCAACGTGGTGTGGCTGCGCTTGGGCATTCAGCACCAACGGATCTTTGCCCGCCCAGCCCCCCAGCAAAACGGGCGCACGAGCGGGATGCACAAGACCCTGAAAGGCGAGTGCCATTCGCCCGCCCCGCTCGACCCCCGGCACCCAGCAACGGGCCTTCAATGCCTTCGCCGCCTCTATAACGATGAGCGGCCCCACGAGGCCTTGCACGATCGCAAACCGGCGCATTACCCTCACCGCGCGAGTACGCCGGCACCCCGCGCCACCCGTCAGAGTACGTCCGGCACTTCATCGTCAAGCGTGTCACTCAACGCTTTCGCACCATCCGCCTCAAGCAGCGCGGCCGCTGTTTATCGCCAACGCCCAGGATCACCCGCGGCCGAAGGCCGCCGGGTGAATCCTGTAGTTAGGCATGGCGCTGACTCAGAACGGTGACGACATAGGCAATGTCAGTGAGCGGACGAATGGTTGAATCGCCGACGAGGCTCCGAAGGCGAGCCTCAGAGAAATGCTCAGACCGAAAGCCCCCTTCTGTCTCGAGATACTCGCGCGTCTCCTCCAACACAGCGTGTCCCAACCGGCTATACCATTCTCGACGGGACGGCACCGAGGCTTCCGAATAGACCGACAGGAGTCGCGTGTGAGGCTTGGGGGCCAGTCGCCGCATTTCCCTCAGGACGCCGGTCTTGTCACTCATGGTCCCCCACGTGTTGGTGAGGCACATCGCGAAGTCAAACGCGGCCACGACGGGAATGGCGGTCGCATCGGCGGTGATGAAGTACGGGTGCGGCGACCGCCGGCGCGACGGGCGGCCTCGGCGATGTAGCTATGCTCATAGTCCACTCCGACCCCAAATCTGAGGCGGTCCCTGAGCAAGAGCAGATGCCGACCCGTGCCACAGCCAACATCGATCACGCGCATCCCTTGCGTCACAACGTCGTGAAGGAGGTCGAAGCTCCAGCGCGCAAGAAGGCTCGGATCTCGGGCGGCTGCGTGGTCGGATCCAGAGCCCGATTCAGTAAGCCACCTGCGTAGACTTCGTCGTTCGCCATGAGTCCTCTCACGACAGGACGCGCTGCCTACACGCCCGCGGTCACTGGCCGGAGCGAGCAACGCGAGCCCCGGTCCGGTGGACTGCGACGTTGGGCCGCCGCTGGAAATATACGCGCCGAATCGTCCCTGCGTCCGACCAGCTCTTGTACAGGTGCCGTGGATCATTAGAAACGAAGGGTTGCTTTACAGCTGTTCGGTTCAAGCAATAGATCCAAAGCCTGCTCCGAGCCATGGACGAGAATATTGGAGTTGAGAATCGCGTCCAATGCGCAACCCTCGCCGTTGTCGACAGCTACTGCGAGACCTCCCGCATCGCGCACACCTTTCAGCAGCAGCCGATCTATGGTCCCATTACCGAACGCCGCCACATGCTCCGGCTCATATTTCAGGACGAACCGCAGCTTCTCCTTGTCGTTACGTCTTCTCGTGGTTGAGAAAGTGCAGGTCGACTGGCAGTCGCGCAAGTTCTCGGCGTGCGGTACCGAAGGTGTCCACGGTGAGAACGTGAACCTCGACCAGCCTGGCAAGTCGCGCGAGGCGGGTTCTGACACTCCTCCTCACAACCCCTTTGAAGGAGTGCGTGCCAGTATAGTCGGTCACTACCCGCCGTATTTCCAGCGGTCCAAAACCAGGGATTTCGAGCTTGATCATCTCACCCCCCAGCGCGAGGAAGCCACGCCGCAGCAAGACATTCCCGACCTCACGGGTCTCTCGCCGTTATCAACGGCCGTGACGGCCCACACACTCAGTGTTTTGAACCGCGATATCCGACAGCATAGTTCCGTAGTAGCTTGCCGTGGAAGAAGATGTAGCGCTTGATCCAGTGCACGTACGCCTTCTCGGTGCGGCGGCTGTAGTGACGGGCCGCGATGGCCTGGCGCACGCGATCGAGAAGGCGCGGCTTCGGCGCGTCACCACGGGCCGGCCTCGCACACGAAGAGCCCCGCGCCGAGCGTCTGTGCCGGCGCTGTGGCGTATACGACACCTCGACTGGGGAAAGCGCGACCATCTCGGCGGGCCGAGCATAGATGAACCGCCCACCCACGGCAAGGACGAGACCGTGGTATCCTCCCTGATACGCCCGCCGTGCTCAGCCAAGGCCTCGCCGGTGCGTCTCGGGCGCGAAGCGGGCGAAGAGCAACGCGGTGGCGGCAAGGAGGAGCGCGGCGCCCCCGAGCGTCGCGTCGGCGCCCACCAGATCCGTGGCGAGACCCAGCGCGATCGGTCCCACCACGTAGCCGAGATCGGCGAGCATGCGAAAGCCGCTCATGGCGGCCGCGTTCATGCCGGGCGGCGCGACATCCGCGCGCGTAGGCCGCGGGCGCCGCTCCGCCCACTCCCGAGGCCACGCTCCACGCCACGCAGCCCGCGAGAAACCAGGCGTAGGAGGGCGCGAGGAGAAAGAGCACGAGGGAAGATGCCGGCCATGAAGGTCGCGGGCACGATGACGGACTTGCGGCCGTAGCGGTCCACGAGCACGCCGGAGGGATAGATCACCACGAGGCCGACCAGGCTGGCCAGGGCCAGGCCGAGGCCGATGCGGTCCGCGTTGAGGCCGAGCCGGTCGTGGGCGAGCACGGGGATGACGTTGAAGAGCCCGCCCGTGCGGGCCACCGCGTTCATGAAGCTGACCAGGCTCACGAGCATGAATCCGCGGTGGCCGGTGAGGATGCGAACCTGGGCCGACGAAGGACACGGGCGCCGCTTCCGAGACTCCGAGCCCCGCTCCGACTTCGTCTCCGGGATGAACACCCAGGCCGAGCGCGGCGGCGAGAACGCCCGCCACCGCATAGGCGAGGAAGGGCGCCCGCAGCCCGTAGTGCTCGGCGAGGAGCCCGCCCGGCAAGGGCCCGATGCTCACCGCGAACAGGAACACGCCCTGGTAAGTCGCCATGGTCCGCCCGCGGCGCGCGGGCGTGGTGATGTCGGCGAGCACGATCTGGCCGGAGATGAGGACGAGGGCCGCGCCCGCTCCGGCCACGAAGCGCCCGGCCACGAGGGCGGCGAAGGTCGGCGCGTACGCGCAGAGGAGATTGCCGGCCGCCGTCACCAGTCCGCCGAGGGCGAGGCGCGGACGGCGCCCGAGGCCGTCGGCGAGGCGACCCGCGGGCATGGCCACGAGGAAGCGCGCGAGCCCGTAGACGGCGATGGCCACCCCGATGGCGGACTGCGGCACGTTGAACGATCGGGCGTAGAGGGCGAGCACGGGCACGATGCCCCCGAAGCCGAGCTGATTGACCGCGATGAGCACGCACATCCAGACGAGGATGCGGTCGGGGCGCGTTCGCGGCATACGGAACCTTAACACCTCTCGAGCGATGAGACGCGAACGCTATACATCTGTGTGATCGCGGAGAGCGACACCATACAAAGGGCACCGCGAAAAGTCGCTTGACTCGGCGGCGCCGTCGCGCGACTGTGCGCATCGAAAAGGAGGAACAACCCATGGTGACGATCAAGGACCTGGAAGCGTTCGGCGATGGCTGGAATCGGCACGACGTCGACTTCCTCATGACCTTCATGTCCGACAACTGCGTCTTCGAGACGACGGCCGGCCCCGAGCGCTGCGGCAAGCGCTTCACCGGCCGCGAGCAGGTGCGCGAGGCGTTCGCCGGCGTCTTCAAGAGATTCCCGGACGCCCATTTCGGCGAGGCGCGCCATTTCATGGCGGGCGACCGTGGCGTCTCGGAATGGATCTTCACGGGCACCACCGCCGACGGCAAGAAGATCGAGGTCGACGGGTGCGACGTCTTCACCTTCGACAAGGGCAAGATCGCCGTGAAGTGCTCGTACTTCAAGAACCGCACGACGTAAGGACCACGCCGCACTCGGGGCGGGGAAACCCGCCCCGAGAAGCAACGCCTCAGCCCTTCCGGTACTGCTCCTGGAGGACGCGCTTGAGCGTCTTGCCGGCAATGGTGCGCGGAAACTCCTCGAGGATGAGCACGTCGCTCACGCGCTGGAACTTGGCGCCCACCCGCGCGTTGATCCACTCCGCGAGCTCGGCGGGAGCGACGGCGTTTCCCCCTGGAGAATGACCGCGGCCACCGGCGTCTCGCCCCAGCGCGCGTCTTCCACCCCGAACACCGTCACCTCGCGCACCGCGGGGTGACGGACGGCCACTTCTTCGATGTCCCGCGGATAGACGTTCACCCCGCCGGAGATGATCATGTCCTTCTTGCGGTCGACGAGGAAGAGATAGCCGTCCTCGTCCACGTAGCCGAGATCGCCGGAGTGGAGCCAGCCGTCCACCACGGCCTTCGCGGTCAGGTCCGGCCGCTTGTAGTAGCCCGCCATCGCGAGCGGGCCCCGGCCGCAGATCTCGCCGATCTGGCCCGCGGGCAGCTCCCGCCCCTCGTCGTCGAGAATGCGCATCTCGTAGAAGCCGATGGGCGCCCCCACCGAGCCTGCCTTGCGGACGGCGTCGCTCGGTCGAGCACGGTCATGAACCCCTCGGTCAGGCCGTAGAGCTCGTAGAACCGCCCGGGCAGCGCCTCGTTCAGCCGGTGCTTGTGCTCGAGGTGGAGGGCGCCCCCACCGACTGGATCATCTCGAGCGAGGCGAGCCTGTCCGGCGCGAACGCCGGATGGTTCAGGAGGGCGATGATCTGCGACGGCACCATGACCATGTGGGTCACCCGGGGCGCTCCACCTCCTCGATGACCCGGCCCGCGTCGAAGGCGGGGTGGAGAATGTAGGTGCCGCCGAGGTACATCCACGGCATCAGGTCGAGGAAGGCGCCGTTGAAGACAATGGAGCCGGCGTGCAGACACACGCTCTCCGGCGTCATCCGGAAGGCCGAGGCGAAGAGCGTGCAGTAGCCCGCGCGAACCTCGTGCGTGTGCACGATGCCCTTGGGCTCTCCCGTCGTGCCGCTGGAGTAGATGATGTTGTAGGGATCGCTGGCCACGAGCTCTGCCTCCGGCGGCTCGCTCTCCGGCGCGCTCGCGACCAGATCCTGATAGCCGCGGAACCCCGCGCGGGCGCCGTCGATCAGTATCCAGCGCCCGGCGCGAATTCCCGGGACGCGATCCCGCACCCGGTCGAGCACGGGGGCGAGCGCGGCGGTGGAGATCACCAGCATCGAATCCGAGTTGGCGAGCAGCGGAGGCGAGGCCCGACTCCTGGAGGAGCGGGCTCATGGGCACGACCACGAGCCCCGTCTTCGCAGGCCGCCCAGTAGACCTCGAGCTGCTCGAGACAGTTCGGCAGCACGGTGGCCACCTTGTCGCCCTTCGCGAGCCCGGCCGCGAGCAGGGCATGGGCGAGGCGGTTCACCCGGGCGTTGAACTGGCGGAAGGTCAGGCGATGGTCTTCGAAGACCACCGCGAGGTGATCCGGACGATACCGCGCGTGGCGGGGAAGCAGGGCGCCGATGTTCATGATCGCCCGCCGATTTCACCACAAGACAGGCGCGCGGCCGGCAGGCCAATTGCTGTGCTATGGTGACGCCCGGACGCCATGACCAGATTCGGGATCGCGCTTCCCACCGGGAGCACGGGCGGGTCGGAGTTCGGGGCCTCGAGCCTCGCCGATGCGGCGCGGCGCATCGAGGCCGCCGGCTTCGAGAGCGCGTGGACCTTCGACTCCGTGGGCCGCGGCACGCTCCGTCCCGACCCGCTCATGGCCCTGGCCGTGGCGGGCACCGTCACGCGCACCATCGAGCTGGGCACCGGCGTCTTTCAGGTGCCGCTGCGCAATCCGGTCGAGCTGGCCCAGCGGGTCCTCACCACCCACCTCGTGTCCGGGGGCGGCTTCTCTTCGGGGTGGGCGCGGGGTCGACGGCAGCCGATTTCGCCGCGCTCGGTCTCGATTTCGAATCGCGCTTCCGTCGCCTCGGCGAATCTCTCGACATCATGGGCCGCCTCTGGAAGGGGAGAGCGTGGGAGGCGCGTCCCTCGCCCCCATCTGGCCCGCGCTGCAGGGCGGACCGCCCGTGCTCATCGGCTCGTGGGCCGGCTCGAAGTGGATCGAGCGCGCGGCCCGCGAGTTCGACGGCTGGATCGGGTCGGGGCGCGCAGCAGCTGGCGGGCCCTCCGCGAGGGCATCGCGCGCTTTCGCGATCTCGGAGGCAAGCGCGCCATCGTCACCAACGTGAGGGTCGATCTCGACAGCGCCGCCGCGAGCCCCGACGGCCCCGAGGATCCGTGCGACCTCAAGGGCACGCCCGAGATCGCCCGCGAGCGGCTGCATCGGCTCCGCGAGTGGGGCTACGACGACATCGTGCTCGTGCCCGGCCGGCACGAGGCCGCATACCTTCAGCAGCTGCGCGCGCTCTGCCTCAGCTCCCGCTGACCTTCCGCCCGGCGGCCCGGGAGGAGATGGCAGCGGCGATCTCGCGTCCCGCCGCCGCCCGCGCTCCGCGAACTCCCGGCAGAGGCCCGTGTAGCGGGCGGGATCCAGCAGCGCGTCCACCTGCGCCGGCGCTGAGGCCCGCGCTCACGTGCGGATCCTCGGCCAGGGTGTCCCGGAAGGGACGCGACTGCGTCGCGGAGGCCTGGGCCGCGTCGTACACCGCGTCGTGGGCCCGCTGCCGCCCGATCTGCTTGCCCAGCTCGAGCATGAGGGCCTCGGCCATGATGAGGCCGCCCGAGAGATCGAGGTTCTCCCGCATGCGCGCGGGAAACACCTGCAGCCCGTCGAAGAGCACGATGAGCCGCTGCAAGCAGGTCGCCGGTGAGCTCGCAGGCCTGCACGAGGGCCCGGCTCATCATGATGCTCGTGGTGCGATCGGCCTCGTGCTCCGTCTGCATCGCCTCGAGGGCGAGCGGCACGAGGCGCGCGGATCTGCGCGGCGGCGGCCATGATGTCCTGCGAGAGCTTGGGATTGCGCTTCTGGGGCATGGTGCTGCTTCCCACCGTGCCGGGCGGCACCGGCTCTTCGACCTCTCCGAACTCCTGCTTCATGAGGGTGTAGATCTCGCGCCCGATCTTGCTGCCCGTGGCCGCGAGCATGCCGAGCAGCGTGACGTACTCCGCCTGGTGATCGCCGATGGTGCGCGCGGGCACGGGCATCGGGTGCAGGCCGAGACAGCGCGGCCATCCGCTCCTGCGTGCGCAGGCCCAGCTCGCCCAGCGAGGCGAGGGTGCCCGCGCCGCCTCCCAGCATGGCCACGAACACGCGCCGCTCGCAGCCCTGCAGGCGCTCCACGTGGCGGCCCAGCTCGTCGATCCACACCGCCACCTTGAAGCCGAAGGTGGCGGGCACCGCGTGCTGGCCGTGGGTGCGGCCGGGCAGCAGCATGTCCCTGGTGCTTCTCGGCGAGATCGGCGAGCGTGACGAGGAGGGTGGCGAGCTGGCGCAGGAAGATGTCGTGGGCCCGTCGCGCGAGGAGCAGCTGGCCCGTCTGCGTCACGTTCTGGGTGGTCGCTCCCCAGTGCACGTAGCCGCCGGCGTCGCCCGCGCAGGCGCGATCGAGCTCCCACACCAGCGGCACCAGCGGATGCCCGGTCTTGGCGAGGCCCGCCCGCACCGCGTCGAGATCGAGAAACTTGCAGATGCGCCTTGCTCACGATCTCGCGCGCCGCGCTCTCCGGGATGATGCCGAGCTCCGCCTGGGCCTGGGCGAGCGCGGCCTCCACGTCGAGCCAGGACTGGAAGCGCGAGGCCTCGGTGAACAGCGCGCGCACGCCGGGGTCGTCGATCCTGAGCGAGGTGGGCTCGTCCAGCATGGGCGTTATCTCGCACGCTCACCGTGCGTTGTCAACACGCCGCGCCGGCAATCGCGTATGATCGCTGCCGCGGGATCACTCGAAGGGACAGGAGGAACGGCCATGGGGAAGCTCGACGGAAAGGTCGCGCTCATCAGCGGCGGCGCGCGGGGACAGGGCGCAGCGGAAGCGGAGACCTTCGCGCGGGAAGGCGCCAAGGTCGTCTTCGGCGATATCCGGGACGTGGAGGGCAGAAGGTCGAGGCGGCCATCCGCGCCAGCGGCCACGAGGCGAGCTACGTGCATCTGGACGTCACGCGCGAGGCGGACTGGCAGGAAGCGGTCAAGACGGCCACGGACCGCCACGGCCGTCTCGACATCCTCATCAACAACGCCGCCATCGTCATCCGCGCGCGTGCCCATCGAGGAGCGCACGGTCGCGGAGTGGGACCAGGTCATGGCCGTGAACGCCCGGGGCGTGTTCCTCGGCACCAAGCACGCGATCCCCGCCATGCGCCGGGCCGGCGGAGGCTCCATCGTGAACATCTCCTCGGTGGCGGGCATCGGCCAGTCCCTGCACCAGGAGCCCGCGTATGCCGCGAGCAAGGGCGCCATCCGCATCTTCACCAAGGTCACGGCGAGCCAGCACGCCAAGGACAAGATCCGCTGCAACTCCGTGCATCCCGGTCCCGTCGACACCGAGATGTTCCACAGCGCCTTCCAGGGCGACCGCGAGGCGATGGAGAAGCGGCTCCAGCGCGTCCCTCTCCGCCGCATGGGCACGGTGCCCGAGATCGTGAGCGCCGTGCTCTATCTCGGCCTCCGGACGACTCGTCCTACATCACGGGGAGCGAGCTGGTGAGTCGACGGCGGCGCGCTCGCGCACAATCGAGAGAGGGCATGCCATGACTCCGGAGCAGATCCTCGCCGCCAAGCCCCTGGTCCTCGACCAGCGGCGAGCGTGAGCGCTACTTCGAAGACGGCTTCCTCACCGTGCCCGGCTACATCGGCGCGGCCTGGCTCGATCGGCTGCGCGCGCGGTGGTGGCGACCAAGATCGAGGAGTCGCGCCCGCTCAGCGCCTCCGACGATCAGTTCGACCTCGCCCCCGATCACTCGGCGGAGAAGCCGAACATCCGGCGGCTGCGCAAGGCGGTGGACCAGCACCCCGAGCTCTGGACGTTCGCCAAGGATCCCGCGGTGGTCGACCTCTGCGCCGACCTCCTCGGACCCGACGTGCGCTTCCACAGCTCGAAGCTCAACTTCAAGTGGTCCGAGGGCGGCGACGCCGTGCGCTGGCACCAGGACATCCAGGCCTGGCCGCACACGAACTTGCGCCGTGCTGACCTTCGGCGTTTACCTCGATGACACCGGGCCCGAGCAGGGCCCACTCACGGCGATTCCCGGCACGCATCGCGGCGCCGATCTTCGAGCAGTTCGACGCCGACGGGAACTGGACGGGCGCCGTCGCCGACGCGCGACGTGGCCACCCTGCCCACCGCGGCCGCCCGGGAGCTCTGCGGACCCGCGGGCACCGTGGTGCTCATTCACTGCCGGGTGGTCCACGGCTCGGCCGCGAACTACTCGTCGCGGATGCGGCCGCTGCTCCTCAACGTGTACTCGGCCGCCGACGCCCTCGCCATGGCTCCCGCGCCCGCGCCCACCAACGCACACGGGCGAGCTCGTGCGCGGACAGGAAGCCGTGCACGTGCACATGGAGCCCTACCCGCCCGCCTGCCGCCCCGCTGGGATCAGGTCGGGTACCGCTCCATCTTCGCCGCGCAGAAGACGGCGGCGCGGCCGGCGTGGATCGACTAGCGGACCTCTAGCTCCGGCCCGCGAGGAATCTCCTCGCCCCACGGCTGCATCGCCGGCCGGAGCGGGGTGAACTCGCGCACGCGCCCGGCCGCTCCGGCGAGGATTCCCTCGATGGTCCTGCGCTCGGCCGCCGAGAGATCGAGCTCGGCGCCCGCGTCGTTGGCGTCCACCTCCGCCGGGGTGCGCGCCCCACCAGCGCCGTGCTGATCGCGGGGTGACCGAGCACCCAGGCCAGCGCGATCTGGCTCACCGTCACCCCGCGCGGATCCGCCACCTCGCGGCGGATCCGCTCGACCACGCCGACATTGGTCCGGAAGTTGTCGCCGCGGAAGATGGGCTGGCCGAAGGCCACCCCGTTGCCGCGCCAGTCGCGCGCGGTATCGAAGGTGGTGGCGGCGGTGAAGGCGCCGGTGAGGAGGCCGTGGCCGAGCGAGCCATAGCCCATGACGCCGATGCCCTCGCGGAGACAGTACGGAAAGGTCTCCTCGCTCCTGGCGCCGGTCGAGCATGTGATAGCCCACCTGCGAGACGTCGACGCGCCGGGTGCGCATGCACTCCGCCAGCATGGCCCCGGTGAAGTTGGACACGCCGACGAAGCGGGCGCGGCCGGAGGCGACCACTTCCTCGAGCGCGCGCATGGTCTCCTCGAAGGGCGTGCCGGCATCTGGCCAGTGGACGAGGAGCACGTCGACCCAGTCCGTGCGCAAGCCGCTTGAGGCTCGCGTCGACCTCGGCAAGGATATTGGCGCGGCTCGCGTCGCGGAGCGGCCGGGCTGGCCGGGCGGCGGGACCTTCACCCCGCACTTGGTGACGAGGATGACGTCGCGCCGGCGCTTCTCGAGCGCGCGCGCCACCACTTCCTCGGAGTGGCCGGCCCCGTAGGCGGGCGCGGTGTCGACGCAGTTCACCCCGCGATCGAGGGCGCGATGAATGGCCTTGACGGCCTCGTCGTCCTCGATCGCCCCGTAGCGGTCGCCGGCCATGGGCCAGCAGCCGAAGCCAACCGCGGACACCTGCAATCCGGTACGTCCGAACGGACGGTAGCGCATGATCACCTCGCGATGAAAGGTCCTAACAGTGCGGTAATCTCGAGCGCCGAGCGTAGCACACCGCCCGGTCCCCTCTCCCTCCCCGAGGGAGAGGCTAGGAGAGTGAGTGGTGGCACTAACCTCGCTAGTTCCCCTCTCCCTCCCGAGGAGTGAGGGCAGGGTGAGGGTGGCAGTACTGAACTCGTCGCGACGTCACCGGATCAATACCAATCACCGCCACGCGCGCAGTCCACGTCGTCATCCAGCGTGCCGGCACCCTCGATACGAAACGCATCCCGTGGCCCCGCCGTCTGCCCGCCAATGCTCACGCTGCCTTCGAGCACCACGAGAAATGCCACGCCCCCGGCGCGGGCGCAGCCCGCACCGAGCCCGTGGCCACCATCACCCGATGCGTCCACGCCGCGCGAGCCGTCATGGCGTTCAGCACCATGCAGGGCCGTCGGGCACCCGGCAGCGCGCCGGCCAGCCTCCGTCGAACGCCGCAGGCACGAATGGGCGACGGGCGAGCAGCGCGGGATGCGCGGGCCCAAAGTCGAGAGCGAAGCCCGAACCTTCGACGAGCGTGATGGTCCGGTCATGGCCGGCATAGTCGGAGAACGGAGCGTCCGCGTCGAGCCAGGCGAAGCCCACCAGCCAGTCAGGCCCCGCGGCGATGTCGGCCTTGCGTCCCGCTCCATTGCGCCAGCGCGACACGGCGAGGCCGGCGAAGGGGATCAGGGTCGCGGTCAGTACAGCACCAGCTTCCGCTGCACGCCGCTCAGATCCATCTCGTACTCGAGCCCCTGGATGGGCGGGCGGCTGGGATACCAGTGCACGCCGCGGATGGCGGCGGGGCCGGCCACGGGAGGATCTCGTGCTGGACCAGCTCGTGAATCGGATGGGCGGTGTAGATGTCGATGGCGGTGACCCGATCCCACGTGCCGCCGAGCGTACGCAGGCGCTCCTGCATGGTCGTCATCACGAAGCGCGCCTTCTCGCGCATGGCGTCGGGCGCGGTCTCCCCGCCCGCACGATGCCCTCGGGGCCCTGCGCGCGCTCCCTGAGCTCGCCCGCGCCCGCCACCACGAAGGTCGGCGCGGCCGTGGTGCCCGCCACGGTGTAGGAGAAGGCGAAGAGCGACGGCACGAGAGGCGCGCCGGCCACCGGCGCCACGTTGGTGCGCGGGATGGGATTCTCGTCGCCGACCAGGATCTTCCATTCCGCGAGGAGCGAGCGGTAGCCCTGGTTGAAGTCGTCGAAGCCGCCGAAGCTGAACGGCGCGGGGCTCCGCAGCTCGATCCCGCACAGCGCGGCGCGGGGCGGCCCGCCTCGCTCAGGTGCCGGTCGATGCGCGCGAAGCCCTCCCGCCACGGCACCGGCGCGGCCAGGGTGGCGTGGACGATCTCCCAGCCCGCGGTGGCCACCACGCCGCAGGAGAACGCGCTGATACCGGGCATGAACCGATAGCCGCCGGCCGGAACGTCACGCAGCATCGAGAGTCCTCTCAGTCGAGTCCGATTTCCGCGCTCATGGCGATGGTGCCCTCGGGAGTCACCGCCCACAGCTGGGCCCCGTGCCCATCCGCGCTGGGCCGTGCCACCAACTCGAACGGCGCCGTGTCGAAGAGGGCGCCCGCGCCTGCGTGGTGTAGGAGCGGATGGTGCGGCCCGGATTGCTGTCGCGTGCGAAGTCGAGGAGGAGCGCGGTGGTGAGTGGTCCGTGGACGACGAGGCCGGGGTAGCCCTCCGTCTCCATGGCCCAGGTGCGGTCGTAGTGAATGCGATGGCTGTTGAAGGTGAGGGCGGAGAACCGGAACAGGAGCACGGCGTCCGGCGTCACGCGACGGCGCCACGTCACGTCGGCGGGCGGCGCGTCACGGCGCGGCGACTGGTTGCGCTCCCCGCCTTCACTTCCTCGCGGAACACGGTGCGGCGCTCCTCCTCGAGGGCGAGGCCGTCGGGGCCGAAGACGCGGCTGGCCACCGTGGCGAAGACGAGAGTGCCCGTGCCTCCGCTCTTCACGCTGATGTCGGCCAGCTCCGTCTCGCGCCGGACCGCCTCGCCGATACGGAGGGCGCGGTGGAAGCGCACGCTTTCCCCGCGAACATGCGGCGCGGCAGCGGCATGGCCGGCACCACCCCGCGTCGCGCGGGCTGCCGTCGGGACGCAGCTCGTCGGGGCCGAAGCGCGGCAGGAAGTAGAGGGCAAGCCAGGCGGGGGAGGGCGTCCCGGGCTTGAGCTCGGGCTCTGACGCCCGAATGCCAGCCGGAGAAGGTTGGCGGGGCCTGGGTGGATCACATCCGTCGAGGTGATGCTCCGTCCGATATGAGATCGGAGATCGTCGATGCTGAGCGTGCTCGTGGTCATGGTCGCGTCCTCCTTCAGGAATTCGCCGCGCCGATCGTGACAGAAGCTCTCCGGGAGGTCAATCCGAGGCGAGCGGACGGCCGCGGGATGGCGGTGAGGCGCATCCGGACGCGACCGCCGCCGTCGAGGAGCAGGAGCTTGTCGCCCTCGCGGCGGGCCGTCTTCACCGCCTCCAGCGCCGACAGGAACTTGCCCTCCTGATCCATGACGTCCGGCGGGCAGGCCATGCGTGTGGAGCCTGCGGGCTTGATGGTCACCGCGTCGCCGGACTGCTCGAAGCTTCCGAAATAGCGGTTGCAACCGGCGCGCCCGGCCATCTTCTGGCCGGCCTCGAAGACGATGGTGGACGGCGCGCGGTCCAGCACGCCCGTTCCTTCTATCTCCTCCGCCTGCCACGCCGTGCCCTCGAGGACGTTGAGCGCGACGGCGGTAGGTGCCGGCGGAGGAGCCGCCGTACACCCCACGGCAAGGAGGGCGGCAGCCAGCACGGTGCGCGTTGTGATCATGGAGCTGTCGGCCGCGCCCTCAGGCGGCCACGAAGCCGCCGTCCACCACCAGCTCCGCTCCCGTGATGTACGAGGCCTCGTCGGAGGCGAGGAACAGCACGGCGTAGGCCACTTCTTCCACTCGCCCTTCGCGCTTCATGGGCACCGCGTCGAGGAGAGGCTTGCGCCACGCCGGATCGGCCGAGGTCTTCGACGTGCGCATGGGCGGCAGGAAGCCGGGATGTACCGAGTTCACGCGGATGCCGTCCTTGGCGAACTGCACGGCCGCCGACTTGGTCATGGTGCGCACCGCGCCCTTGGAGGCGTTGTAGCCCATGTGGAGATTGTCCTGGCCGACGATGCCGGAGATGGACGAGATGTTGACGATGGCGCCCCCGCCCCCTGCCGCATGGCGGGCACCGCGTGCTTCATGCCGAGGAACACGCCCTTGGCGTTGATGTTCAGGAGGGTGTCCCACGCCGACGTGCTCAGGGTGTCCGGATCGTGCGATCCGCTGATCCCCGCATTGTTCACGAGGATGTCGAGCCGTCCGAAGGCGCCGGTGGTGGTGCGCACCGCCTCCTGCCAGTCGAGCTCGCTCGACACGTCGAGCTTCACGAACTGCGCCTTGCCTCCGTCGGCATTGATCTTCGCCGCCACCTGCCGCCCGTCCGCTTCCATGACGTCGGCCACCACCACGATGGCCCCTCACGGGCGAAGAGAACGGCCTCGCTCTGGCCCATGCCGTGGGCCCCTCCGGTGATCATCGCCACCTTCCCGCCCAGTCTCATGGGCTCTCCTCCGCGCTAGGTTCGGTCACGTCCGCGCTGCCAGATCGTAGGCCTGCCAGATCGTAGGCCTGATCGATGAGACGCACCACGCGCAAGCAGTCGTGCACGCTCACGGGCGGGGGCAGGCCGCGCCGCCAGTGGTCGACGATGTCACGCACCGCCGTCGGATACAACGCCTCGGCGGGCGGCGCGGAGATCGTCTCCTCGCCTCCCGCGGTGATGAGCCGCATCGTGTCGTGGTGGTCATACACGAGGATCGCGTCACGCCCGGCCATCTTCCACTCGCTGTCGCTCCCCGCGTACGGCACGGTGTTGCCGATCTCCACCGTGCCCAGCACGCCGCTCGTCGAGCGGAGGAGCACCGAGGCGAAGTCTTCCACCCGCTGACCGAGCGCGCGCGCGCTGAGCTGCGCTCCCGTGACCGTGGCCTCCTCACCGGTGAGGAGGAGGAAGAGATCGAAGACGTGCGAGCCCAGATTGCGCAGGCAGCCGCCCCGCCTGCGCGGGGTCGAGCATCCACGGCGAGTCCCAGGCCGGGTAGCGCGCCGAGGTGGGCCGGTTGAGCCGGAAGTAGAGGTGGGAGAGCGTGCCGAAGCGCCCCTCGGCGATCATCTGGCGCGCCCGGGCCACGAAGGGGGAATAGCGCTGGGGAAACGCCACGGCCACGAAGGCCTTCTGCGCGGCCGCTTTGTCCGCGATGCGACTCACCTCGCCCGCGTGGAGGCCCATGGGCTTTTCCATCATGAAGGGCACGCCGCGCTCGAGAAGGTGGAGCGCGGTTTCCGCCATGCCGCTGTGGCGGCCGAGGGCGACCACGAAATCCGGCTTCGTCTTGTCCAGCATCTCGCGATAGTCGGTGAACACGGGCGGCGCGCCGAGCTCCCGGGCCCGCTTGGCCGCCACCGCCGCGTCGGGATCGTGCAGTCCTACGAACTCCACGCCGGGGATCCCGGACAGGATGCGCAGGTAAGCCGCGTCGTAGAGAGAGTGCCAGTGGCTGACCTCGATGGCGGCGACCCGCATCGGCGTTCCTCCGGAAGTCACGGCGGCGCTACTCCATGTGCACGGGGGCAGGCGCGTCGTCCGCGTGCGCGCTGCTGCTCGCGGTGGGCGGCCCCGAGCGCACGCGCTCGAGGAGAGGCAAGAGCAGGACGGTGCCGCTGAACAGCACGAAGAGCAGCCAGAAGTCGTCGGCGAAGGCCAGGACCTGGGCCTGCTGCGTCAGCTCCTGGTACACCCGGGCGAGGGCGCGCTGCTGCGCGGTGAAGCTGTCGGCCCCGTGCGCGCCGAAGTGGGACGCCCACGCGGACAGGCGGGCCGCCGTCTCCGCGTCGAAGGGATTGACGTGGGGGACGAGGTGGACTGATGCTCCTGCGTCCGCCGGGCCAGGATCATGCTCACTACGGCTACCCCTGCCCCGCCGCCGAGGTTGCGCACGACGTTGAGGAGCGCGGTGGCGTTGCCCATGCTGATCCGCGGGATGGTGGCGAGGCCGACGGCGTTCAGCGGCACGAAGATGAAGCCCACCCCGAGCCCCTGCACGAAGCGCGGCCAGGCGAGGGCCCAGTAGTCCACGTTGCTCGTGAGCACGGACATGTTCCAGGCCGCCCACGCGTTGAGCACGCAGCCGATGAGGAGGAGGATCCGCTGGTCCATGCGATTGATGAGCCGGCCCGCGATGATCAGGGAGAAAAGATTGCCCACGCCGCCCGGGGCGAGGACGAGGCCCGAGGTCCAGGCGTCGTAGCCGAGCACCTTCTGGGTGAAGAGGGCGAGGAGCACCATGCTCGAGAAGAAGCCGAACATGACGAAGACCATGATCACGCTGGCCGCGGCGAAGTTGCGGTCGCGATAGACGCCCAGATCGAGAATGGGCTCGTCCGCGGTGAGCTCGCGCACGAGGAAGCCGATGAGGGCGACCACCGCCGTGAACCCGAGGATCACGATGAAGTTCGAGTCGAACCATTCGTAGCGCTCGCCCTGATCGAGGAAGAGCTGGAGGGAGAGGAAGCCGACCACCATGAGACAGAGGCCGGGGATGTCGATCTTGCCCGGCTTGCGCAGGTAGGACGGGTCGAAAAGGATGGCGCTGGCCGCGAAGAAGCCCAGGACCCCGATGGGCAGGTTGATGTAGAACGTCCAGCGCCACGACCAGTTGTCGGTGATCCAGCCGCCGAGGGTCGGGCCGAAGATGGGCGCCATCATGATGCCCATGCCCCACACCGCCATGGCCATGCCGCGCTGCCGGAACGGGAAGATCTCCCACATGATGGCCTGGGAGAGCGGCATGAGCGGTCCGCCCGCGATGCCCTGGAGCACCCGCGCGAGGAGAAGCACGTTCAGGTTCGGGGCGAGCCCGCACAGCGCCGAGGCGAGGGTGAAGCCCACCGTGCAGAGGAGGAAGAAGCGCTTGCGGCCCAGGATGCCCGCGAGCCAGCCCGTGGCGGGCAGGACCACGGCGTTGGCGGCGAGATAGGAGGTGAGGACCCACGAGATCTCGTCCACGCCCGCGGAGAGCGATCCCTGCATGTGGGGGAGCGCCACGTTGATCACGGTGACGTCGAGCACCTGCATCACGGTGACGGTCATGACCGTCACGGTGATCGCCCACCGGCGCAGCGCGCTGATGGGCGCGTCCTGCTCCGGGGTGGCGGAGGCCTCCGCCGCCGTCGTGGTCATCGCGAATCCGCGTGGGACAAACAAGCGGAGGCGATGGCGGGTGAGCGATCGTGCACGGCGTTGATCCTGCCAGAGCGAGTGAGAGAGGTCAATTCGACGATCACCCTCAATTGAAGTGTTACCGAAACGGAAGGGGTTGCCTCACAACCGGTGTTACCAACGGCACCGGAAAGGAGCGGATCACCTCAGGAAGTGCGGGCGCGCCCGGAGCGTGAGCTGCCCACGGGGGCGACGGCGGGGCAGGGTCATTGGCGCCGGGACGCACCGATTCCGCCGCCGGCTCGATGGCATACCGAAGGACCCGCTGCTGCATCCAGCGCACGAAAAGAAGATCCCGGAAGGCTCGCCAGGCCCGATTGCGCACCCCGAACTTCGATTCGCCGAAGCGGCGCGCGCGATGGGTGACCGGAACTTCCACCACCCGGTAGCCGGCGATTCGCAGGAGCGTGGGGACGAAGCGGTGCAGTCCGTCATAGGGGGCAGAGCGGTCGTGCAGGCCTGTCGCATCGCGCGGAGCGTGCATGCGCTGTCGCGCACCGTTTCCCGAGTGATCCGATTGCGGATGAAATTTCCGATCCGTGACGAGAACCGCTTGAGCCACGTGTCGTGCCGGTGCACGCGCCACCCGGTGGCGGCATCCGCGTCCTGGAGGGCGGCCACGAGCCGGGGGATGTCGGCAGGGTCGCTCTGCAGGTCGCTGTCCATGGTGACCACGATCGGTCCGCGCGCCCGGTGGTAGCCGGCGTCCAGCGCCGCCGTCAGGCCCCTCCGAAGCTTGAAGCGAACATACCGGACCCGGGCATCCCGCCGGGCGAGCTCGCGGAGCCACTCCGGTGCTTCCGTCCGTGCTCGCGTCGTCGACGAAGATGACTTCGAAGCGCTGCCAGTGCGCCTCGAGGATGCCGATCAGCTCCGGCCAGAGGAGGGCGAGGTTCTGCACCTCGTTGAAGACGGGCAGGATCACCGTGAGCTCGAACAGGTCGCCCGAGTCCGGAGGCACGGGACGATTCACCGGCAGGAGCCGAGAGTACGTAGGCCCGCGTTTCCACCTTCGCCTCCCCTATCGGGCACCAGCTCGGATGAGCGGATGGGCGAAAATGGGCCCAGTCGCCCACCCGCATGAGCACCTCACCGACGGCCGGGCTCTCGAGGTGACTGGCGACCCTGTTGCGCCTTGGCACCTCCACGATGGAGCGGCCGAGGTAGAAATCGAAGATCAGGCTCGCGTCAGGGAACGCCATGATCGGAGCATCGCGTTCCAGGGAACCGCGGACATGGTCGGCGAACGCCCGGATCGAATTGGCCGATGCCAGGCTGGCGGAATAGATCCCGGCGCCGAGCAGGAAGACGAGGGCGAGGGTGGCGGCTATCCATGCGAGGGCCCGACTCGGCGAGCAATGGACCCGGAGCGCCCACAGAGCGATCGCGGGGCCAGCGATGACGACCCCACGAGGCTGGCGCGCTCCCAGGGCGCGGCCGCGAGGAAGGCGGACATCGAGGTCCCGCTGAACGGCGGCTGAGCAAGGAGAAGCCATCCTCCCACGGCCAAGGCCGTGGCGAGCACGGCGACGAGGATCGTGGCGTGGATCCTGAGCAGGGATTGGGCGCGCGATGCCGCTGCCGTCACCGACGCGGCGACGAACAGCGCGAACAGCGGATAGACGGGAAGCATGTAGCGTGCGCGCTGCCGGACAATCAGGCGCCAGGAGGAGAAGGAAGACGGCCATCCAGGCGAATACCGGCCGGTACGCCCGGCGATCCGGGGTGAGCCGCCACCACACGGCGGCCGGGACGAGCCACAACGTCCAGGGCAAGAACTCGATGAGCCCGTCCACGAAGAGGACGGACGGGTGGTGTCGGAAATGGTCGAGGTACCAGCTCAGGCCTTGCCCGAGGCTGACGGCCTGGCTGCCCTCGAGGTCCGGCGCCCGCACGTAGGGCACGGCCCACGGCAGCGCCGTCAGCCCGACCAGGCCCAGCCCGGTCACCGGTCGGAACGACGGCAGCTTCCGGACGCCGATGGTGACGGCGACGGCCGCCACGGCGGCCGGGATGACCATGAGGCACGGAAGTCCCTTTGTCCAGAGCGCTCCGGCCACGCAGGTGTAGAAACCCACCAAGGGCGCAGCCCGGGAGGGAGCGACTCTAGCCCGCGCAGGAGGAAGAGGAGCGCCCAGGTCAGCCACGCGGCGAACATCATGTCGGGGAGGACCTGATGGCTGTGCTGGAAGAAGCCGGGGCTGGTGGCGAGGACGGCGAGGGCCATGAACCCGGTGCGAACGCCGGAGAGCTGCCGGCCGATGGCGAACACACCGAGGAGTGTCGCCGAGCGCCGCGACGATGGACGGGATCGGGGCGTTACGATCCGAGGCACGGCCAGCAGGCAGGGCGGCCAACGCGACGCTCCAGAAGAACAGTGGCGGCTTGTTGAGGTATGGAACCTCCCGCACCCGGGCGGGCAGCCGGAATCCGTGGCGAAGCGTGTCCTCCGCGAGCAACATCACGCGTGCCTCATCCTGGAGCCGCGATGGGGCGGCGGCCCACCGGCACGGCATAGACCATCGCCGCCGCGCACAGCAGGGCCATGAGCAGCACCCGCTGACGAGTCGTCAACCGACCTGCGATTTCAACCGACACTCGACTATCTCTGCCCATCGGCGAAAGCGGGCGGATACGGAACGAGGCGGCTCCGCCTCGCTCGACATCGCGGGCACGCCTGCGCCAACGAGCGCGCGCACTCGTTGGCGCACGAGAGGGAGCGAGCCATGGCGGGCATATTCGCATCGAGCCCAAATATCCACAAGTAGGAAAGGCGGAGCCGCATCCCGTCTCGACATCGGCTTGGACGAGAATCGCGGATCTCGCCAGTGGCATCACGCCGGGTCCGGAAGCGATGCGACACGCCGCCGAGCCGTCCGGATTGACCTCTCTGAAGGACTCTGGCACGATTCGGCCGCATGTCCCACCCCTTCCATCCCGGCTTCGCCGCCTGCAGCTTTCGCGCATGACCGCCCTCCGACCCCATCGCCGTGCCGCGCTGGAATACGGGTCGGTGGTGAACCTCTGAAGCATGGGGGCCAGAAAACGGTTGCTCCGCTGGGCGAACGGGTTCGCCCTCGCCAACGCGGCATTCCTGGGGGTCGTCGGACTGCGCTATCTCTGGTACTACTCTCCCCTCCAGCCCTTGGTCGGATGGACCTACGCAGGACTCGCCTACGCGGGCCACCTCAGTGCGCTCGCCTATGTCCCGCTGATCCTGCTGGTCCCGGTGATGATGCTCGTCCCGCGGCCCTGGGCAGTACTGCCGCTTGCCGTCCTCGCGTCCAGCGTTGTTCTCAGCTTTCTGCTCCTCGACAGCCTGGTCTTCGCCGAGAACCGGTACCATCTCGGCGTCCTGACCTTCAGCCTCCTGGAGCGACAGACGTGGGCGTTTCTCTTCCGTCTACTTCCTTCTGGGCCTGGCCGTGGAAGCGATGGTGGCGGCCTGGATCTGGAGACGCACCGCTTTCCCCGGAATGGGCGGATCGGCTGGTATCTTCGCCCTGGGCCTCGGCACCTGCTTGCTGGCCAGCAACCTGATCCACGCATGGGCCGAGGCCCACTACTATCCGCCCGTGACCGCATTCACCCGGTACCTACCGCTGTACCAGCCGCGAACCGACAGAGGGCTGGTGAGGCTCGGTCTCGTGGATCGGACCCGCGCGCGCGAGCAGGGTGTCGCGGGCGCGCTCGGCCGACCATCGGATCGCGCGCTGAACTACCCCTGACCCCTCTGCGGTGCGACCCCCACTCCGATGCTCAACGTCGTGCTCGTGGTGATCGACGCCATGCGGGCCGACGCTCTCACGCCCGCGGTCGCGCCGAACACCTTCGATCTCGCACAGGACGCCATCCGATTCGACGGGAACTTCAGCGGAGGGAACTCGTCGCGGGCTGGGATGTTCTCCCTCTTCTACGGACTCCCGGGCACCTACTGGGATGCCTTCGCCAGCCTCACCCGCCCACCGTTAGTCATGGACCTGTTCCAACGGTATGGCTATCAACTGGGGTTGTTCTCCAGTGTCCCCGTCTACCGCGCGGCCGCGCTCGATCGAACAGCCCTCGCCCGTGTCCCCAACCTCCGCCTCGAGACGGTTTCGCGCTACCCGGGATCCAACGGATGGGACCGGACCTTGACCGACGAATGGTTCGAGTGGCTCGACCGGCGCGACCCGGCTCATCCCTTTTCGGGTTCCTCTACTACGACTCGGCCCAGGCCATCGAGGCGCCCGCCAATGACCCCTCGGTGGTGCCCGTCCCCCCGGAGCGCCGAAGCAGGTGCGCTTGAATGCCCGCTACCTTACGGCCGTACACTACGTCGACTCCTTGGTCGGCCGGGTGATCGACGACCTGAAGCGCCGGAAGCTGTTCGACCAGACCGTGATCATCGTCACCTCCGATCACGGCATGGAGTTCAACGAGAACGGGCTGGGCTTCACCGGTCACGGCACGGCCTTCAGCGACCTCCAGCTCCGCACACCTCTGGTCGTGCGCTGGCCCGGGCGGCCCCGGGCCGCGTCGATCGCCGCACCTCCCACAACGACGTCGCGCCGACGCTCATCACCGAGCTCTTCGGCTGCGCGAATCCGCCCTCTGACTACTCGAGCGGGCACAGCCTCTTCTCGGACGCGCAGTGGGACTGGCTCATCGCGGCCGGCTATGAAGACTTCGCCTTGATCGAGCCCGATCGAGTGACCGTCGTCCTTCCGTCTAGCTACGAGATTCGCGACCGGAACTATAGACTCGTCCCCAAGCCGACGCTCCCCGCGATGTCGTTCAGGCCGCGCTGAAGGAGATGAGTCGTTTCTACCGGTAGAGCGGTACGGTGCAGGCGCTCTGCCCTCTTCCCTTGCAAAGCCGTCGCTCCGGGGGCTTCTTGGCCCACATTTTTGATTTCATCGCCGAAGGTACTGGGCCATAATCTCTGCACGCGCGCCCGATGCGGGGCACCTATGCCCTCGTCGGCCGCGCGGAGGGTACCACTCGATGGATAACGCGCAGCCCTGGCCGGGGCCGAAGGAGAGCCTGTGTGCGGTATTAGCGGCTTCCTCTCTCTTGCCGATCAACGGGCTGACGCCGATATCGTCCGTCGGATGACGGCGAAGCTGCGCCATCGAGGGCCTGACGATGAGGGCTTCTACGTGGCGGGGCCGGTGGCACTTGGCCATCGCCGTCTCCGGATCATCGACCTCGAGACGGGACAACAGCCGATCGCCAACGAAACGGGAACGGTCCAGGTAATCCTCAATGGCGAGATCTACAATTTCGCCGAGGTCCGCACCCGACTGCAGGAGAAGGGGCACCGGTTCAAGACACGCTCTGATACCGAGGTCATCGTCCACGCCTACGAGGAGTTCGGGGAGGAATGCGTCGCCCATTTCAACGGGATGTTCGCCTTCGCCCTGTGGGACGAGGAGCGTGAATCACTGTTCCTGGCGCGGGACCGGATGGGCGAGAAACCCCTCTACTACACGGAGCAAGCCGGCTGGTTCATCTTCGGTTCCGAGCTCCGGGCGGTCCTCGAACATCCCGCGGTGGGGCGCCAGCTGGACCTCCTGGGCTTCTCGCGCTATCTCACCAATGGCTACCTGCCAGATCCCCACACGATCTTCCAGGAAATCCACAAGCTGCCGCCTGGACACCTCTTGTCCGTCTCGTCAGGGAAAGCTCGTCTCGTTCGCTACTGGGACATTCAGTTCCAGCCGGATCGCCAGCTCAGCGAGGATGAATGGGCGGGGCTCCTGTGGGACGGGTTGTGTCAGTCCGTCAGGAAACGGCTGGTGAGCGACGTTCCGGTGGGGGTGTTTCTCAGCGGGGTGTCGATTCGGCCGCCATCGTCGCCGCGGCAGCGAGCGTGGCACCCTCCGCGCGCTTTACGACGTTCTCGATGGGATTCGAGGAGCCCAGCTACGACGAGACGCCGTACGCGAGAGCGGTGGCGGAGCGATTTGGGACGCACCACGAACAGGTGATGTTCACGCCCGACGTTGCGCGGGCGGAAGTCCCCGGGCTCGGGCATCTGCTCGACGAGCCCCTGGCGGATCCGTCCTTCCTGCCTACCGTCATCCTGGCGCGTCACGCTCGGCAGACGGTCACGGTCACTCTCGGAGGCGATGGTGGGGACGAGCTCTGGGGCGGGTACCCGACCTTCCTCACCGTCCCGTCGGCGGCGTGGATCAGCCGTTTGCCACGTCCCCTCCTCGACACCGTGGCCCGGTCCGTGGAACGGCTCCCGAGCTCCGCACGCTACGGAAGTATCGATTTCCTTCTCAAGCTGTTCGTTCGCGGGCTGGGCTACCCTCCCGACGTCCAGGCGCAGATCCTGATGGGCGGTTTCACTCGCCCGGAGCAGGCCCGCCTGCTCGCGCGTTCGGTGCAGGACGCGTGCGGGCAATTCAATCCCTACGACGACATCGACGACATCATGGCGGGAGCGGGGGCGACCCATCCCGTGGATCGGCTCAGCTACCACCACTGCAAGCTCTATCTCGCCGGACGAACCTTGGTGAAGATGGATCGGGCGACGATGGCCGTCGGCCTCGAGGCCCGCGCCCCGTTCCTGGACCATACCTTGGTCGAGTTCGCCTGCTCGGTGCCCGCCCAGTTGAAGGTCAAACGGTGGACCACCAAGTACTTGCTCAAACGAGCCCTCGCCGGCCGCGTACCCGAGGCGATCCTGCGGCGGCGGAAACAAGGCTTCGGGGTGCCGATCGGGCGCTGGCTGCGGGGACCGCTCCGACCCTTGCTCGAAGACGTCCTGCATCGTGATCGGCTGCGCCGGGTCGGGCTCGTCTCCGCGGACGAGGTCGGCCGGCTCGTGCACGAGCACCTGACAGGCGCGCAGAACCATCAGAGGTCGCTCTGGACACTGCTGACGTTCGAGCTGTGGCGAGAGGCCTACCTATCCGGCAATGCCTGGAACTGAGCCGCAGCCCGCGTTGAATCTGTCGATTGTCGTGCCCGTTCTCGACGAGGCTGAAAACCTGCCTGTTCTCTGGCGGGAGCTTGAAATGGTCCTGGACGGCCTTGGGCGCTCGGCGGAGGTCATCTTCGTCGATGATGGCTCTACCGACGGGAGCGCGGAGGTGATCAAGGGCCTGATCAAAGCGGACCCGCGGATCCGTCTCCTCCGCTTCAAGGCCAACGCCGGCTTGACCGCCGCCTTCTACGCAGGATTCAAGGCGGCCCGCGGCGAGATCGTCGTGACCATGGATGGTGATCTCCAGAACGACCCGCGGGAGATCGGCCCCATGTTGAAGCAGCTCGAGGGGGTCGACGCGGTCGTCGGCTGGCGTCAGAATCGCGCCGATCGGTGGTCGAAGCGGCTTTCGTCACGCGTGGCCAATGCCATCCGCAACCGGGTGACGGGCGATGTCGTGAACGACAGTGCCTGTAGCCTGCGAGTCATACGGCGGGAGTGTCTCGCCGGTTTACCCCCCTTCAGGGGTATGCACCGGTTCATGCCGACGCTGCTCCGAATGAACGGGCACCGGGTAGCCGAGATGGTTGTCGCGCATCGTTCGCGGCGCTTCGGGCGTTCGAAGTTCGGCATTCGCAATCGCGCGCTCGTGGCATTCGAAGATCTGCTGGCCGTGCGCTGGATGTTGACGCACCGACTGCGGTACTCCGTCGCGGAGAACACTGCCGATGGACCGGCGCGGGTGCCGGACCGGGCACCTTCGCCGAGCGCCGCGGAACCTCCGGCGACCGCGAGCCTCGCCCTTCCCACCGCATCTCTTCTGGTCCTTACCATCGCCCTGCTCTTCTTCGACCTGGGCGCCGGTGTCTTCCTGAACAACGATGAGGCGCGTTTCCCATTGATGGCCCGGGACGTGCTCGCCCAGGGTAATTGGTTGCTCCCGGAGGTCGGGGGCACACCCATGCTCAACAAACCTCCCCTTCACGCCTGGCTGATCGCCATCGCGTCCATACCCGGTGGGGTGGTGACACAGCGAACGGCCGCGCTGCCGTCGGCCATGGGGGGCTCGGCGTGGTGCTCGCCACCGCCTGGCTCGGGGCACGGTTGTTCGGTCGGCGGATCGGATGGACAGCAGGTTTCATCACGGTCACCACAGTGGGGATTTTCTCTCTGGCCCGTTCCGCGGTTCCCGACATGACTCTGACCCTGGCCATCACCGCAGCCGTGGGCGCCTTTGCCCTGGCGGAACTCGAGCAGCGCCGGGGCGCTCTTGCCGCCTTCTACGCCTTTACGGGCCTCGCCTTCCTCGCGAAGGGCCCCGCCGGCCTCGTCCCGCTGGCCGTCGCGTTGGTGTACGAGCTTGTGGAGCACGGCTGGCGGGGTCCGCGCCGCCTCTTGTCCGTCCCCGGGCTCATCGTCCTCGCTCTGCTGATTGTGCCGTGGCCCATTCTCGCCTTCGAAGCGAAGGGACATTACTTCGTGCGGGATGTGCTGGTCTGTGATATGCAGTGGCAGTATTTCGGGTTGCGGGGATGGCACTGGCGGCGGCTGACCGAGCCCATCAACCAAGTGGTGATCGTCCTTGCCCCGTGGTCGCTCCTCGCTCCGTTTGCCGTGTGGGCCGCCGTCCGTGACTCCAGTTCGCGCGAAGGCCGGGCCGCTCGGCTTCCGCTGGTGTGGGCAGCCACCGTTTTCCTCCTCATCGCGAGCTCCGAGCGGCAGCGCTTGAGGTATTACCTGCCCCTCTGTCCGCCGGCCGCCCTGCTCATCGCCGCCTGGTATTGCCGGCTCCAGCTGAGCCGACGGGCGACCATGATCGCGGGGCCTGCGCGGCCCTCGTCGTAGTGGCCTTTGGGATCGGCCAGCGCTACGAGGTGATCCGGCGCGATCGGCTGACCGACCTGCGGGCGGTGGAGCACGAGATGAGGACGGCCGCGGGGCCGCTCTTCTCCACGGATAGTCCGGACCTCGTGTTCGGCTACTACTTGAACCGGTCGGTGGTCCCGTTGAAGTACGTTCGTCAATTCGAGGACACTCCCGGTCCTGCATACCTCATCACATCAGAGCGGAGGGCAAGATCGGCACCGTCGTCATTGGACCGGGTGGCGGTGGCCCGGGTCAATGGCCGGCCCTTCGTTCTCCTGAGAAAATCATGACGGGGGCCAAAGATCTCCGGCATCCCTGACGAGCGGGGTCGCGACGGGGGATTCCGTCCAGGTACGGGCCCTCGGCGGGGCGCAGCGAAGTGACCACCCGGAGACGAATACTCCGCTGGGGGCTGGTTCTCGGTCGGTAACGCGGGACTTCTCGCTATCGTCGGTCTGCGCTATCTCTGGCACTACTCACCTCTCGAGCCCGCGATCGGCTGGACCTATGCAGGTGTCGCCTATGTGGGTCAACTCAGCGCGCTCGCTTGCATCCCGTTCCTGCTCCTCGCCCCCGTCATGCTGTTGTTCCCGCGGCCGCGCATAGTCCTGCCGATCGCCGTTCTCCTCGGCAGTGTCATTCTCAGCTTCCTCGTGCTCGATAGCCTCATCTTCGCCGACAACCGCTACCACCTCAGCGTCCTCACGTTCACCCTGCTCGCCCCCGAGACTTTGGCGTTTCTCGCCTTCTATTTCGTGGTGGCCATCGCGATAGAAGCGATGCTGGCGCAGTGGGTGTGGAAGCGCGTGGCGCACCCTCAAGGCGTCGCGTCGGATGGTGGGTGGCGGTGTGCCTTGGGGGCTGCTTCCTGGCCAGCAACCTCGTTCATGCGTGGGCCGACGCACGCTACTACGTGCCGGTGACCGCATTCACCCGCTACCTGCCGCTCTACCACCCTCTCAGGAACAAAGGGTTACTGGCGAAGCTCGGCCTCGTGGATCGGAATCGCGCGCGCGAGCAGGGTCTCGTCGCCGCATTGGGGCGGCCGCCCGACGGCGCGCTGCACTACCCGCTGGCTCCCCTGCGGTGCGAGCCGCGCCAACCCATGCTCAATGTCCTGCTCGTCGTAATCGACGCCATGCGCGCTGACGCCCTGAGGCCCGGAGTCGCCCCGCGGATGGAGGAATTCGCGCAGAGCGCGATCCGTTTCGACGAGCACTATAGCGGCGGGAACTCGTCGCGAGCCGGCCTCTTCTCCCTGTTCTACGGCCTCCCGGCGACGTACTGGGACACCTTCGCCGGCTTTGCCCGGCCCCCGGTGCTGATGGACCTGTTCCGCCAGTACGGATATCAGTTCGGGTTGTTCGCGAGCTCACCCGTGTACCTTTCCGTCGTCGGGCTGGATCGTACGGCCTTGGCCCGTGTGCCGAACCTGCGCCTCGAGACGAGCTCGCCTTATCCCGGGTCCAGCGGAAGAGATCGGACGTTGACCGATGAATGGTACCAGTGGCTGGACAAGCGGAACCCATCGCTTCCTTTCCTGGGCTTCCTGTACTACGACTCGGTGGTGGCAATTGAGGTGCCGGACGACTACCCGCCCGTCGCGCCAGCCCCGGCCGGAGCCTCCACACAGGAACGTCTGCATGCCCGCTACTCGACCGCCGTGCACTTCGTCGACTCCTTGATCGGGCAGGTGATCGACGATCTCAAACGTCGAAAGCTGCTCGACAGCACCCTGGTCATCATCACCTCCGATCACGGCATGGAGTTCGATGAGAGCGGACTGGGTTTCAAGGGACACGGGACAGCCTTCAGTGACTATCAGCTGCATACGCCTTTGCTGGTGCGCTGGCCCGGGAAGGCACCGGGGCACGTCGTTCGCCGCACCTCCCACTTCGACGTGGTACCAACGCTGCTCACCGAGCTGTTCGGCTGCACCAATCCTCCTTCCGACTACGCGAGTGGGCACAGCCTCTTCTCCGACGCGCCGTGGGACTGGCTCATCGCCCACAGCCACAACGACTTCGCTCTGATCGAGCCCAATCAGGTCACGATCGTCTACCCGTCCGGTTACGAAATCCGTGACCAGAACTATCGCCTCGTTCAGAATCCACAGCTGTCGCGTGATCACCTGCGAGCCGCGATGCAGGAGATGCGCCGTTTCTACCGGTGACGGCCGAACGGACAGCCACGTACCGCTTCCATCTGGATGCCGCGTCTTGACCTCTCACCACCATCTGAGTAGGGTATGGGCAATGCGCAGGCTCTGGCCCGAGCTCCCCCTCATCCTCGTCTTGGTGTCACTCGCCTTGTTCGGCGCCGCTGCGCCTTCGTGGGCCCATACTGGATCAGCCGCGCAAGTCTCGGATGCGTCAGTGGCAGACACCACCCGGGTGGTCCCGGATCAAGCCCCGACTCCATTCCTGAGCGTGGCCCCCGCGGCGGCCGGGCATACCGTGGCCCGTGCTCCTCGGCGGGCTCGCTCTCGCCGCCCTGGGCTGGCGCCGGCCTCGCCGCGTCCTCGTCTTCGCGGTGGTCCTGCTTCTCGCCCTCTTCGCCTTCGAGGACGGCCTCCACTCCGTCCATCATCTCGTCGACAGATCCCAGCTCAACAAGTGCGCGGTCGCGGCGGCGGCGGCCCACCTGAACGCCACTGCCGCCGATGACGGGAGCACCGTCGACGTCGTCCTGCCCGTCATCGCCGCCCTGACCGAAGTCAGCCAGACCGACCCCGTTACCAGCTTCCTCAGCCCCGTCCAGGGGCGCGCGCCTCCGACGCTAGCCGGCTAAGTCCCGCTGTCGTCAAGGGCGCGCCACCGCCCCGGCGGCCACATCCGCCGGGTTCGAGCGCGCAAGCACCCGACCTTCAACTGGAGCGATTCGCGCGCGTGATTCTCTATCGACTCGCCTCCGAGTCGTGCGGTGGAACCGAGGAGGCCCAGTGACGCGTCTTCTCTGATCATCATCGTGGTCGCGCTGCTCGCCACGCCGGCCGGCGCGCAGCCGAAACCCGCCGAGGAGCCCGTCCCCACCCTCGCTCCGGTGGTCGTGCCGGGCACGCCCTTCATCGTCCCCGATCGCACCGCCACCACCGAGGAGGCGAGGCAGGAGATACAGCGCACCGTCCCCGGGGAGCGGAGGTCGTCGGGGAGGGCACCATCAAGGAGTCTCTGGCCACCAACCTCCGAGGCGTGCTCGACTTCGTCCCCGGCGTGCTCGTGCGCCCGCGCTTCGGGCTGGCCGACGAAAGCCAGTTCGCCATCCGCGGCTCGGGCCTCCAGAACAACTTCCACAATCGCGACGTGAACTTTCTCTTCAACGGCTACATCTACGGTCAGGCCGACGGATTCAGCGACTTCGAATCGATCGAGTTGATGGACACCAAGCGGGTCGAGGTCTTCAAGGGGCCAACGCCCTTCGCTACGGGGCCAACTCCATCGGAGGCGGCGTCAACTTCGTCACCAAGACCGGCTACGACGCCGCCCCCATCGAGTACTGGGGCGAGGCGGGATCCTTCGGCTTCTTCAAGCAGCACATCGCCACCGGGTGGGTGCGGGGGCCGTTCGACCTCTACGGCGGCTTCTCGGCGGTGGGGCTCGAGGGCTATCGCGACCATGCCCAGCAGCAGCGCTATCGCCTCAACACGAGCACGGGCTGGGACTTCGGGGGCGGCATGACCGCCCGCTTCGACGTGGGCTGGGTGCGCAGCCTGGAAAACCTGCCGGGGCCCTCACCCGCGGGCAGTTCGAAGCCAATCCGCGGCAGCGCAATCCCTCCACCGCCTTCGCCAACGAGCAGCGCAACTACGACTATCCGAACGGGGCCTTCACCTTCCGGCTGCCTCTCGCTCCCAACCAGGAGCTCGTGTCGCTGACCCAGCTCAACTACCAGGACCTGAACCATCCGCTGTCCTTCGCCATCATCGACCAGACCACGTACAACTGGAGCCAGGAGCTCCGCTACATCAACTCGAACGCCCTCGCGGGCTACCGGAACCTCTTCACCGCCGGCTTCCAGTACTTCGGAACCCAGCAGAACAATGCCCAGCAGCAGAACCTGGGCAATGCGGTGGCCGGGGCGCTCCTCGTGAATCAGATCGACCAGTCCTACAACTACGGCCTCTACGGGGAGAACGTCTTCAACGTCACCCCCACCGTCTCCATCGTGACGGGCGGGCGCCTGCAGTACTCCTATCGAGCCGTGCGGGATCGTCTCATGAGTGACAGCGACGGCAACAACTCGAACAGCATCAACTTCTTCGGGGCCACCCCCAAGGTGGGCGCCATCTGGCAGATCACGCCCACCGCCCAGATCTACGGCAATGCCAGCCGCGCCTATCAGCCGCCCATTCTCCTCGAGCTGACCGCGCCCGGGAACCTCTCCGGCAACCTGCACGAGCTCAATCCGACCACGGCGTGGCAGTTCGAGGTGGGCACCCGGGGTACCATCGGCCCGCGGGTGACCTGGGACTTCTCCGTCTACGACTACGAGTTCTGGAACGAGATCCAGAACGTCAACGTGCAGCCCTTTCCCGGCGCCCCCTTCACCATTCCGCTCTTTCAGAACATCCGCCGGTCGCGGCACGTGGGCATCGAGCTGGGCGTGGACGTCCAGCTCGTCAAGGACATCGCGCGCTTGACGGGACTGGGCCAGGCGGGAGACGAGCTGCGCTCGCGGGTCGCCTACACCTATTCGAACTTTCGCTTCGTGAACGATCCCGTGTTCAACAACAATCTCCTCCCCGGCGCCCCGGAGCACTTCATCCGGGCCGAGCTGCGTTACGAGAACGCCCTCGGCTTCTTCATCGCGCCGCAGTTCGAGAACGTGCCCAAGGCCTACCCGGTGAACAGCACCAATACGAACTCCACCTCCGCGTATGACATCTACGGCATCCAGATGGGCTACACCTACAAGCCCTGGAACATGACGGTGAGCTTCCAGGGCGCCAACCTCGCCAACAAGTCCTTCATTTCCGCCGTCGTCACCGACGACGCCCTCGGCCAGTCATTCTTCCCCGGCGACGGACGAGGCTTTTACGGGGGACTCCAGTGGCGCTACTGATGCGTCGCCGGCCATGATGAACGTGCTCACCCGCGGGCGAGTGCTCAGCGTGGGCGCATCCTGCCTCGTTCACGTGGCGCTCATCGCGGGCATCCTGTCCGCGGAGCGCTGGATCATGTCCGCCGAGGCGTTGCGGCCACCCGTGCTCATCACCGAGGTGGTGACGGTGTCCGACGCGCCGTCGTCGCCGGAGGCAATCCAGAAGAAGCCGGAGCCGAAGCGCGCGCCGTCCCCGCAGCGAGGCTGGCGAGATCACTGGCCGCGCCGCTTCAGAGGGTGGCGGAGGCCGTGACTCCGACGCCGCCGGTCCCCACCCCGCCGGTATCGACGCCGGCCACCCCCGAGATGCCTCCGCCCGTGGCGAGCGCGGCGCCGGGCGCGGGCATGACCGCGTCGACAGAGCCGGTGGCCGCACCCGGTCCCTCCGCGGGCGCGCCGGGCGGGGCAGCGGCTCCCTCCGCCGTCTCCGCGCCGGCCGCGGTGGCCTCGGTGCCCAGCCGTGATACCGGCTCTGGAGCGATCACGCAAAGCGCGCGGCCGCAGGGCGGCTACCAGGTGCGGCCGAGCTATCCGTCCTCCGCGCTCCGCCAGGGCATTCAGGGGACGACCATGCTGAAGGTCCACGTGCTCATCGACGGGCGGGTGGGCGACGTCCTCGTCCAGCAGTCCGCGGGGCATCCCGATCTCGACCAGGCCGCCATCGAGGCGGTGCGCCGGTGGCGCTTCGAGCCCGCGCGGCGAGGCAGCGATCCCGTGGCCATGTGGGTCCTGCTTCCCGTCCAGTTCCAGATCAGATAGAGGAGAGACCCATGCGCTATCGAATGCTTCTCCCGGTGGCCGCCGCGGCCGTCGCCGTGGCCGCGGCGCTCGCCGGGCTCGGCCCGCTCACGCCCGCCGCGGAAAGCGCGCGCGCCGGCGAGCTCTCGCTGGGCCCTCGCTTCGAGCTCACGCACGCCGGCACGAGCCACGAGATGCATCTCTCGGGGGTGGCGGTGGCGGCGGCGCGGGACGGAAGCGCGCTGCTCGCCTGGGCTGCCGAGGAGGGGCCGGTCAACCAGCTCTACGTGGCCCGGCTCGGCGCGGGCGAGTCGAAGCCGGTGCGTGTGAATCCCGACGGCCTTTCCATCGAGGCGCTCCATCATCCACCCCGTCTCGTGGTGGCGCCCGCCGGAGAAGTCTATCTCTCGTGGTCCTCGGCCAAGCCCAAGCCCGAAGGCACGCTCTTCGCCTCGGACCTCCGGCTGTCGCGCTCGCTCGACGGCGGTCAGAGCTTCAGCGGGCACCTGCGCGTCAACGAAGACCGCCCGATTTCTCACTCCTTCGATGGCCTCGCCGTGACGGGGGAGGGCACCGTCCTCGTGTCGTGGCTCGACAGCCGCGAGGGCGGGGCCAATGCCGGCACCTACATGGCCCGCGTCGTCGAGGGTGGCACGAAGGTGCAGAGCGTGACCAAGGTCGGCGACGACACCTGCGTGTGCTGCCGGCTGGACGCGGCCGTCGGTCCCGGAGAAACGGTGGCGCTGATCTGGCGCAAGGTCTTCCCGGGGACATTCGCGACATGGTGCTGAGCACCTCGCGCGACGGCGGGCGCTCGTTCGGGCCGGCGAATCTGGTCTCGGCCGATCACTGGCGCATCACGGCCTGCCCGCATCGCGGGGCACCGTGGGCATCGACGGGCGCGGCCGCCTCTATGCCACCTGGTACACGGAAGGCACGCAGGCGCGCCCCGATCTCTACTTCGCCGCCTCGGAGGACGGCCGGCGCTTCGGACCGCGGCGCCGTCTCCACACGTCGACCACCTCGATTCCCGACCACGTGCGCATGGCCGTCGATCGCGACGGGCGGGCGGTGGTGGTGTGGGAGGACTCGACGGCGGTGCGGCGGCGCATCCTCTTCCGCTACACCGCCGACGGCGGACGGACGTTCAGCGCCGTCCAGACGCTCTCCACGGCCATCAAGGCGTGGGAGCCCGACATCGCCGCCGCCCCCGACGGGAGCTTCCTCATCGCCTGGCACGAGGAGAAGTTCCCGAGCGTGAAGACGGTGGTCCAGACCGTCCGCGTCGGCGCGCCCGCCGCCCGCTGACGCCGGACCCTACTGGATCACCGAGCGCGGCGTGGCCACGATCCGCGTCACCTTGATCTGCTCGCGATCGATCAGGGTGGGTATCCGCGGGGCAATCTCCGTCTTCCAGTAGTCGCTCTGGTAGACGGCGTCGTAGAGGCGCTTGCGCTCCGCCTCGCTCTCGAAGCGACGGATCCACACGTAGACGCTCGCGTCCTCCTCGCCCACGAAGCTGCCGAGGATGACCATGCCCATCTTGACCTGGAAGGGGATGATCTCCTCCTCCATGCACTTGACCCACTTCTCCTGCTGCCCCGGACGAACGTGATACTGCCTGAGCTCGAAGAACATGCGATCTCCCTGGTTCGAGTGCACGGCGCTCGCCAACTCAGGCGTCAGCATAGGGGCACCGGGCAGCATGAGCAATCCCCACCGACTTGACGGACCGGCCGCCGCCCCCTAGCCTGCCTGCATGGCGTCGCGCCGGGCATCCAGCGGTCTCCTGCTCGGCGGCGCCTTCACCACCTTCACCATCAGCGCCGGCCTCATGCACTCCTATGCGGTGTTCCTCGTGGCCTTCCTCGAGGACTTCCGGTGGAGCCGCGCCGAGGCCTCCCTCGCCTATTCGACCTCGCAGCTCGTGGCCGGCGCCAGCTCACCTCTGGTGGGCGCGCTCGTGGACCGGCTCGGGCCGCGCCGTCTCGTGCTGCTCGGCGGGACGCTCCTCACTCTCGGTCTCTTCGGCAGCGCGTACGCGTCGGCCCTGTGGCAGGTGGTGGCCCTCTACGGCGTGGTGATGACCATCGGGGCCAACTGCCTGGGTCTCGTCGTCTTCGTCCCCCTCCTCTCGCGCTGGTACGTGCATCGCCGGGGCATGGCGATCTCCGTGGTCCAGTCCGCCAACGGCTTCTCGCGCGCGGTATCGGCGCCCGTCGTCCAGCTCATGATCATGGCCATCGGCTGGCGCCGCGCCTACCTGGCGCAGGCCGCGATCATGGCCCTCCTCGTGGTGCCCCTCGCCGGCTTCTTTCGCGGCACCGATCCGGTAACCGCGCCCGTGAAGACGACGGCCGCCCTCCACGATCCCGCCCTGGAGCAGGATCACGACTGGACGGTGAAGGACGCGGTGCGCACGCGTCACTTCTGGCTCCTCTTCGCCGTCTACCTGTGCACGGGACTGGGAAGCTTTCTCGTGTCCCTGCACCAGCTCGCCTTCGCGGTGGATGTCGGGTTCGACAAGCTGTACGCGGCCACCGTGCTCGGGGTGGGCAGCTTTCTCGCCATCGCGGGCACCATCTTCACCGGGACCATCTCCGACTACATCGGGCGCGAGCGATCGGCCATCCTCGCCTACGGAATCTCCATCGTGGGAGTGGTGTGCGCGCTCTTCATCACCGGCCCCCAGCAGCGCTGGCTGCTCTGGCTCCACGCGTGCTTCTTCGGCCTCACCTGGGGGCGCGGGGACCGGCCATCACGGCCAAGACCGCGGATCTCTTCCCCGGCCGACACCTCGGGGCCATCCTGGGCGTGATCACCATCGGCTCGGGCATCGGCTCGGCGGTGGGCTCGTGGGCCGCGGGATGGATCTTCGACATCTCCGGGAGCTATCGCATCGCCTTTCTCCTCGCCATTGCGTCCTATCTCGGCGGCTGCGTCGCCTTCTGGACGCTCCGCGATCCGCCGCGCCGCGTGGCCATGTGATCCGCTGATCGCGCGCCTTGCCCGCGTGGGCGTCCGTCGACTATCCTCGACGGTGTCCTCGGCGAGAACGATCCACGCCCACCAGAAAGACAGGGAGCATCCATGACCACGAGCCTCTACATGGTGATCGAGAAGTTCCACGGGGGCGACCCTATCCCCGTGTATCGCCGATTTCGCGACCGGGGCCGCATGGCGCCGGAGGGACTCCGCTACGTGAGCAGCTGGGTCTCCACCGACTTCGGCTGCTGCTATCAGCTCATGGAAACCGCCGACCCCGCCCTCTTCGATAGCTGGATGGCCAACTGGAAGGACCTCGCGGACATCGACGTCATCCCCGTGGTCACCTCCGCTCAGGCGGTGGAGGCGCTCGCCCCGCGTCTATGACGGCTCCGCCCGACCCGGGCCACCTGCTCGCCTATGTGTTCTGGCACTGGAAGCAGGCGGCCATCGAGCCGGCCGACTACGAATCGCGCCAGCGCGACTTCCACTCCGCCCTCGCCGCCGCGCCGTCCGAAGGCTTCGTGGCCTCGTTCAGCGTCGCCCTCTCCGGCGCGCCGTGGGCGGCCGGCGGCGGCGAGGCCTACGAGGACTGGTATCTCGTGCGCGACTTTGGCGCCCTCGGCGCGCTGAACGAGGCGGCGGTGACGGCGGGACGGGCGCTGCCCCACGATGCGGCCGCCGCCGCGGTGGCCGCCGGAGCGGGCGGCCTCTGTGGCCTGCGGCTGGGCGCCCCCGATCGGGCGCCGCGATACGCCCACTGGTTCCGGAAAGCCCGCCGGTATGTCCTACGCGCAGGTGTTTCGCCTCCTCGCTCCCCTCGTGGAGACGGCGGGCGGAGCCCTGTGGATGCGCCAGATGGTGCTGGGGCCGGCGCGGGAATTCTGCCTGCACGCGGCGGCGCCGGTATCATTGCCCGCTCCCCTGTCTCCTCTCGTGATTCCGCTGCGTCCGGCCTGGCGGGAGTCCTGAGCGCGCCGCCGCATCGTGCCTCTCTATCGCGGTGGCGGGTGGCTGGCCTGCGTGCATCATCGCCAGCTTTTCAATGGCCCCCCGCTCTTTCTCGCTTGACGCGCCCGCCCTCCCGACCGGATTGTGGAAGGTGATGAAGCAAGTCCTGTGGGCGGTGATGCTGTCGTGCGCCTTGGCGGGCAGGGCGAGCGGTGCCACGGGAGATGGCGGTGACCATCGATGATCTTCCCACCCACGGGGCGCTCCCCAAAGGCACGCAGCGCACGGCCATCGCGGAGCGGATCATCTCCATCCTGAAGCGGCACGCGGTTCCCGAGGTTTACGGGTTCGTGAATGGAGGGCAGATACGGGAAAATCCGGATCACATGGACATCCTGAGGATGTGGGTCGAGGCCGGTCTGCGCGTGGGGAACCATACCTTCGCCCATCCCAATCTGAATCGCGTCTCGGCCGCCGACTACATCGGGGACATCGAGCGCAACGAAGCCATGCTCGTCGAGGTGGCCGGCCCGCTTTGGGGCCGTGTCTTCCGCTACCCTACCTCCACGAGGGCGACACCCTCCAGAAGCGCCGTGCGGTGCGCCGGTGGCTGGCCGCGCAGGGCTATCAGATCGCTCAGGTCACCGTCTATTTCGATGACTGGGCCTGGAACGATGCGTACGCGCGGTGCGTGGGCCAGCCCTGACCCCGGCGCCATCCAATGGCTGAAGCAGAGCTTTCTGCAGTCGGCCGTGCAGCGCCTTGCATGGTCCGAGGCCGTATCCAAGGCGGTGCTGGGACGGCATATCAAGGCAGATCCTCCTCCTCCACCTTGGCGCCTTCGATGCCGTGATGCTGGACGAGCTGCTGACCGCCTACCGACAGGCCGGCGTGACGATGATTGGCCTGACCGAAGCGATGGCGGACCCCGTGTACAGACTCGATCCGGACATCGTGTGGGATGGTGAGCTGATCTTCCCTGCTCCAGGTCGTCTCGTGCGAGAAAGCTCCCCCATCCCTCCGGCCCCGCTATTCCGCTCCGCACGCTCAGCGCCGTCTGCCGGTAGCGGCGACGGCTGGAGAGCTCCGGCTCCACACAGCCCCGGAGAGCAGACTCCTGATCGTCACGTCCGTGTCGTCCCGGCGGCGGATGCGGACGAGGATCTCGCGTCCAGGGGAACGGCGCCGCGCGGCGTCCATTCCCATGGTCATGGCCAAGTCCAGCCAGCTCCCCCGCAAGCCGATGAAGCGGGACGATGGCGTAGTCGAGGAAGGCCGCATTCCCCAGCGCGAAGGCGGCATGCCATGGTCGGCGGTGAAGGAACTCGAAGATCGCGCCCGCTATCCAGCTCCGCGAGCATGGCAAATTCCGCCATCACATAAAAAGCGGGCCGCCGTGCGCCCCTGAATCTTGGGCGTCCGGCCGAACGGCTCTTCGTTCCCGTCCACGCCTGGCGAAGGGACAGGCAGACTCCGCCGAGGTGAACCGGGATGAGCATCAGGTTGAGGGCGAACACGCGCGAAGCACATCAGCTGAGACGGTAGCCGCAGTGGCGGAGATCCCGGGCATAGAGCGCGAAATACGTGGACCGCCGTCAGGGGAAGCCAGAGGTTTCGCCGCCCTCATCGAGCGACACACCGAGAATCAGAAGCAGGCCAGCGTTCACGACGGCGAGGGAGGCCAGATAGTGGCAGCGCATGAAGCCTTCACGAAGCGCGCCGCGGACGCTCCCGCTTCGGGCGAGATGGCGGAGGAGCTTGGGCAGGATCAGCAAGCCGCCGTTGGCCCACCGGCGCCGCTGGATGAGTAGCGACCCTGAAATCGGGCGGCGTCGCGCTGAAGGCGAGGCGCTCGCGCAGTTGTGGAGACCGCCAGCCACGCGCAATGAGGTCGATGGTCCGACTCCGTGTCTTCGATGACCGTGCGGTCCTGATGAAACGCCGAATGGGATAGCCCGCGCTCGCGGCCCGCTTCGGCGATATCTTCGAGACCGACTTGCGCGCGAGGGCATTTGCGCCCACCCAGAAGGTAGCGCCGTAGGAGGTGAAGCCCTGATGGATGACGTATTGATATCGGTGGTGGCGCCGGCCACCCGCTCGACTACAGGCCCGGCGCATTCGGAAAGGCGCTGTACGGAGTCTGGACAACGGCCATTGTCTCGTGTCCAGGCTGGGCCAGGACATGCGACAGGCGCAGCATATATTCGGGGTCGATGACGCCGTGTCGGCATCCAGCATCAGCAGGTAGTCGGCATGTGGCACGGACAGATCCGCCTCTCTCCGCAGCCGGCCGGCTCGAGGACACGCTCGCCTCCCGAGGTCACTACCTCCACTGTCGCCCGATGAGCGCGATGTAGCTGTTGAGATCTCATCGCCCTGTTTGGCTCCATGCGAGAGGTTGACGAATCGCTTGCGTTCGAAGCTCGTCACCTCCACCTGAATCTCGCGACCAAGACGCCGGTATTCCTGGAGGAGATCCCCTCGGCGCGCGGCCATCCTGATTCCGCCCTCCCGACCCCACTCTGGCCTTCTCGCGGTATCCGTCGCGCCGGCTTTCGCGAACGTGAGCTCCACGAAGAGCCTCGTCGGCATGATCGACAGCCGGATAGCCCGCCTCCTGCTCCTGAACCAGGCGGCGGCGTCCCCGTATAGCTCGGCGAGGCGCCGATTTTCCGCTGGATGATCGGAGCGGTCCTTGGTCGCATCCGCCCGCGGAGCGCCTCCAAGGCACCCGGCAAAATGTTCGGCAGGTTTCTCAAGCGAGATTCCGAGTTCGTTCGGCAGCGAGTGCGCCGCTGCGGCCAGCCGGTCCACGTCCGATGGCTGGGTCGGGTGAGGCGGTGGTCGTCGATGAGCAATACGAGCCGGCGATCCGGATAGCCCTGAAGCGGCGCCCGATGAGCGTCCGAGCACGACCCGAGGGTCCTCCTTATACGAAGGCACGAGTATGGTCGACCGCGGGCATGGTGACGGTGAAAGAAGCGGTGGAGCTCTTTCTCCGGCTGGCTGGTGGTCGAGGAGCCTCGCGCAGATGCCCACGACGAGCCATCTGATAGACGAGCCCTCGTGCCAGGATGAGGAAGGCGACGATCGCCAGAAAGACGTCTGACCAAGACCCACGCCCCACCTGTGCCCGCCACATTCTCCAGGAGGGATTGCGCGATCCCACCGAGCGAGACAACCGCCGCGACCAGCGTGAGACAGATGGCCGCGTGGTAAGGTTGATTCTCTGCGTATGTCAGCGTATCGATGCTGCGGGGCTCGAGTACTCCACGACGCTGATCAAATAGCCTCCCTTGCTCTGCGTTGTTTCCCGGCGGCGTCTCGGTGCGGCCCTTGCGCCCACGTGGGTGCCTGAAGGGATTTCAGACGGCAAAGCCCGAGGGCAGATTCGCTACCGCAGATTTCTCAATTCCGCGTGCCGGCCAGGACGAACCTCTATTCCCACTGTGATCGCCTTCAGTTTTTCCTCGCTAGTTAATTCTTTTCCTCGACGAGCGAGATGCATCCGCCATTGCCGCCCGTTCTGACTTTTCATTCCTCCGATCGCTGCGAGTGTCACCGTGCCTTTCGAACAGATGGTCAGATGCCGACTCGCACCGCTCCGCGTCAGAGACGGAGAGGGCACGGACGGCACGGAAGCGGCAGGAAATCCCTCGGTGGTCCGCGCGGAGTGGCTTCGCACGCAATCAGAAGTGGCGCTGGCACCTCGCTTGCTGTTGACCGCCTCCCTCGCAACCCTCACACCTCAGTGGCGATGACCGCAGAGCGAATCCTTCCTGACTCTTCTGTGGGGGCGGCGCGCAGCTTCCTGCGCGCGGCGGCGATCGAGTGATACGGACGGCAACCAGGAAAGGCGGGACGGTCACGTCGACCATCCCGCCTCCACTTCCCAATCTAATGCCGGGTTTTCTCGTGCGCCGTCACTTCCCTTCAGCGTCACTCGGCCAGACCCGAGACCAAGAGAAGCGCTCCCGCTCCCGTTTCACGCAGACCCGCGCGGAGATAGCAGCTACCGAGGTTGATCTGATCTGCGAGACGCCTGACACCAATGCTCTCTCGCCGCCTTCCGCGTCTGGGAACGACTTCGGCGGCGGGAGTGAGCCTTCTCCCTCATGGTGGGGAGGGTCAGCAGGGTGGGAGCACGGTGACGAGCCGGGGTCGGTAAGCCGGTGGAATGCGTCGTACGCCTCAGGGGACGGGTTTACCTCAAAATCCCGTCGCGCCTCGCCATCTCTCGGCGAACCGCTCGGCGCTGCTCCTTCAAAATGTCATCAGTGTCGTCCACGCATTACCTGCTGCGCAGCCACCGGAGGTCCTGGATGAGAGCGCGCGAGGGACTGGTCAGCTTGGCTGCTTCAATATAGGAAACGCTTTGCGTTCGGGTTACCCGTTGGCGGCATCCAATGCATCCCAGAACGCGTCATCTCAAAAGACTCATGCCCCGCCTCCCAGGGAACTCAGCGGCTGATGTTAATGCAGCCGAGAACCCGGCGTGCAGCTCGGGCCCGCGACCAACCATGACTCGATAGCGATCGAGCTGTAAAGCTCGGGCATTCCCTATCCCTGCCTAGATCCTGAATCGCATCAACGACCATCCCCGTCCCGACCGCGATAGCAATACGTAACTGAACGAAGCAATC
>ERZ1370068.3389-contig-25_pt1 | contig 49084 bp, 85 predicted proteins | sample MGYA00561227_ERZ1370068 | MGnify/ENA primary metagenome ERZ1370068 (study PRJEB38410, sample SAMEA6850437) | metagenome | study: Metagenomic assessment of the ecological functions of the soil: analysis of the soil microbiota associated with the... | reverse complement strand
GTACGCCACTTCGTTCAGTTACGTATTGCTGGGAGTTCAATACTCGGCGGCCGTTTCCGACGATCAATGGTGTCGAGGGCAAAGGCGGAGGCATCAACGGCCCCGGGCCCGTGATCGCCGGCGGCATCCTCTACGTGAACTCCGGCTACGGAGCCATCGGCGGCGATTCCGGGAACGTGCTTCTCGCATTCGCGCCCGAGTAGAGGATGTGCATTCGTTTCAGGCGATAACTCAGGCCGAGGTTGGTTTCTTCCACTGTCCGACTATTTCCGCGGGAGACAACGCAATGACAACGACGACTGCGACACGCACCTACAAGATCGATAAAGCCCACTCCGAGGCGACATTCCAGGTTCGATATCTGCTCACGAAAGTGCGGGGACGCTTCTCCGATTTCGACGGCACGATTCAGTTCGATGAGGCGAATCCGGAGACGCGACGATCGACGTCACGATCCGGGCTGCGAGCATCGACACCAACGAGGCCGATCGCGATAAACATCTGCGGTCGGAAGATTTCTTCGCCGTCGAGAAGTTCAACACCATCACATTCAAGAGCAAGCGCATCACAAAGCGAAACGCCGACACGTACGACATGGTTGGCGACCTGACGATGCACGGCGTCACGAAAGGCTGACGCTGCCGGTGACCCACCTCGGCGCGGGGAAAGATCCACTGGGGCCGCGACAAGATTGGCTTCGAGACCGAGGTCACTCTCAACCGCAAGGATTTCGGATTGAGCTGGAACACGGCGCTCGAGGCCGGCGGCTTCCTCATCGGCGATGACGTCAAGGTCAGCGTCGTCCGTCCGGGAGTGGCGGCGTGACCCACGAGGCGGTGTGAACTCGCGCGCGTCAGTTGCAACCGGATGGAGTCACCACGGCAGCTCGAGAGGAGTTTGTCAATGAGGCGACATGTTCTGACGTTGCGGGCGATTCTCCCAGCCTTGGCGGCGGTTGTCTCGCTGACGGTGGTTTCCGTGGCGGGCCAGGCGCGCCCGCCACCTCCGCAGGGGTCGGCGGCCCTGAAGAGTGGGATCGTGCCGAGAACCGCTGATGGGCATCCCGATCTTCAGGGACTTCTGGTATACCGCAGCGCCGGCGACGTGATCCGTCTTCCGTCGCTGCCTCGCGTTCCGTCCTCGCTGCGGCGCTCATGCCGTACCGGCTTACGCCCAGCGAACTGAGGCCCAGGCACAACAACCCGAGACCGCCGGCATCCAGGTCGAGGACCCCAGCCGAGCGGCAGGAAGCCGTTCGTGTTTCGAGGCACCGTCGAGAAGGTGAACGCGCGCCGGCGGCACGGTGGACGTCAAGAACGACAACATTCCTGGCTGGATGGCGCCGATGTCGATGACGTATCGCGTCGACGCTCCGGCGGTCCTCAAGACGCTCAAAGGCGGTGACCGCATCACGGCCACGGTGTACGAGGGCGACACGTCGAAGCTCTATACGGTCCGCGTTGCCGCGTCGCCGAAGAAGCAGACCGAGAACGCGCTGCCGCCGATTTCCTACGTCTGCCCGTCGCCCGGCGAAGAGAGCTTCGTCGACGACAAGCCCGGCAAGTGTCCGAAATCCGGCGCGGAGCTCCAGGCGGTTCGGCTGGACATCGCCTACAAGTGCCTGAAGACCTCCTTTATCAGAGAGAAACCCGGCACCTGTCCGATGGATCGCACCGGATCTTGTTCCGGTGACGGCGTCGATCTTCTGGCGTCTGCAAGAGCGATCCGGATTCGGAGAAGCACTACCTCGAGCCGGGCACGTGCGGTGACGGATCGCCGCGCGAGAAAGCGTTCGAGGTCCGGCCGCACGGCGATCACAATCCGCGGCACGGCGGGCCGTCCGTGTTCATGTCCGAGGACCTGTATCATCACGTCGAAGCGACGCTCGTCGCGCCGACGAGAACCCAGCCGGCCAATCTTCCGCGTGTAACTTCTACGACGAATACACGCGGCCGATACAAGGCGACCGGCGTGTCGGCGCAGGTCGGCGCTGCGCGGACAAGAACGGCAAAGCAATCGGCGGCCCTACGCCGCTCGTCCTGTCGCGCATCAGGGACGGCAACGCGATGGAGGTGCGCCTGCCGAATGCCGCTGTGCCGAGCGAGAGCGCGCCGGCGTTCTTCGCCCTGCGTGTGAAGTTCAAGCCGGGCGACAAGGACTGGGTGACCGATCACACCTTCACGTCTTACTCGAAAGTGCCACCCGTTCCGTTAGTCCCGACCAGCACCGCGGCCCGAGCATCGTCACGCACCGCCGGCGAGCGCCGCTCGCACCGCCATCCGCGAATCGGGCGGCCGCGGATCCGTCGGCGACAGTCCTGGACGCCGCTGCCCGACGCCAGACAGGATCTGCTCGCCGAGCTGCAGACGGAACATGGATTCGGTCACGAAAGCAGTGGCAGGAAGGCAGTCTCAGCGGCCTCTGGTATCCGGCGCTCCGTGCCAAGGACGTCGTGCTGAAGCTGCAGCAGGATCACGGCAACGACATCCCGGACGACCAGCAGCCGGATCTGACGAGCGCCGTGCAGCGGCTGACGCTGTCCGCGTGGCAGATCGATTCGGCCGGCGATCTCGGAAACAAAGAAAAGATCGCGGTGCTCTACGAGCGTCGTTCCACACGCGCCGTCGGGGAGATTCTGGGGACTCTATGGCGCCACGCATTAGAGACGCGCCTCCGCACCTCGGATTGTGGCCGGTCGTCGCTCGGCGCGGCCGTCCTCGTCACCCTCGGCGTCCGCACGGTGGATGCGCACAAACCGGTGACGTCGAAGCTACGACTACAATCGCGACGTCTTCCCGCTGCTCCGCGATCACTGCGGGCGCTGCCATGTCGAGGGCGGCGTTGCGCCGATGTCGCTCATGACGTTACGAGGAAGCGGTTCCCTGGGCCGAATCGATTCGCGACGAGCTGACCACCGGCCGGATGCCGCCGTGGCCGATGGACCCGCGAAGCCCCGCCGTCACAGGGATGCATCCGATCAGCGCACGCGACGTCGACGTGATCGTCACGTGGGCGGCCGGGGAACGCCGCGCGACTGGTCCGGCGACCTCGACAAGCAGCTCCCGAAGGTGACCCTGCAGAAGCAGTGGAAGCTCGGCCAGCCGGATCTTGTCGTCGCGATGCGAGAGCGAGCACGCCTCGCCGCGAACGCCAGTGACGAGACAAAGGACTTCGGATTCCGTCTGGGCATCACGGAGGTGAAGTGGGTGCGCGCCGCCGATCTGCTGCCTGAGACGCCTGACGATGGTGCGCGACGCGATCATCAGCGTCGAGAATGGCCCAACGCTCGCGCTGTGGCAGCCGGGCAGCGATCCGCTCGCCGCGCCAAGCGGCGCCGCGTTCCGCGTCGCGCCGGGCGCGACGCTGCACCTGCAGATCCACTACAAGAAGCCCTACAGCCAGGAGCAGGACGCGCTGTCGGACAAGAGTCAGCATCGGCCTCTATTTCACCGATCCGCCGGCGTCCGGCCGCGAGCTGCAGTCGGTTGTCGACGAGCGAGAACGACGGCGAGCGGCGAATCGAGCGGCATCCAGATTCTCGAGGCGACGCTGCCGAGCGCCGGACGCGTCTACGCGCTGCGTCCGATGCTCGACAAGGCGTACGGCAGCGTCGACGTCGTCGCCATCACGCCGAGCGGCAGGCAGATTCCGCTGTTGAAGCTGCGCGGCCCGCGCCCGCAGTGGTTCCGCCGGTGCTGGCTGCAGGAGGCGACCGAGCTCCCGGGCGGCAGCGCCATCGAGGCGCGCTTCACGCCTCTTGGCGATTACTCAGACGAGATGAGGGCCTCCGTCGGCCGGTTCCCGCTGCAGCGTAGCGGTCGATTACGTGCCGCAGTAGAGAGAACCAAGTCTTGAAAAGACTTCAGGTTTTCGGATCCCGTGAGTCCTTCCGGATCCGTGCGAACTAAGCTCACTTTTGTGGTGAACAAAGCTCACCTTTGTATTGACTCTGTAAAGGCAGCCGCCTACAGTCCAGTCCAGCCTGCGGCTGGCTGACCGAGTCGCGTCTAGACACAAAAGGAGAGCGTATGCGTGAGGTCATCAGGCACCTCGTGGCGGGCGCGTTCGCCGTGATCGTCTTCCCGGCATTGTGCTTTGCCCAGTTCGGCACGATTGCCGGCGTCGTGAAGGATAGCAGTGGCGCGGTCCTCCGGGTGTCACGGTCGAAGCCGCGAGTCCGGCGCTCATTGAGAAGGACGCGCACGGCGGTCAGCGACAGCGCCGGCCAATACTCGGTGCCACAGCTCCGTCCCGGCGTACTACGGTCACCTTTACGCTGACGGGCTTCAGTACCGTCCGTCGCGAGGGCATCGAGATTTCGGCGGGGTTCACGGCGCCGGTCAACGCGTCCCTGAAAGTTGGCGCGGTCTCCGAGACGATCACGGTGTCAGGGGAAGCGCCGGTCGTGGACGTGCAGAGCGCTGCGAACGGAAGCAAGCTCGCGAAGGAGGCGCTCGACGCGCTGCCGACGGCGCGGTCGTTCGCGACGCTCGGGACGACGCTGCCGGGCGTGACCGCCAACCAGCGCGATGTGGGCGGCACGCAGGGCGAACGCGGGAACGTCCTCGCGGCCCACGGCGGCACATGTGTTCGACATGACGGTTCAGATCGACGGGATCGCCGATCGGCAATCAATGCGGGTGTCAATTCAGGCTCGGCGTGGTCGAACTTCTCGCTCAACGACGCGGCCGCCCAGGAGATGGTCTTCGACACGGGGGCGATTTCCGCAGAAGCGTCGAGTGGCGGCGTCCGGGTGAACGTGATCCCGCGCGAGGGCGGCAACCGGTTCAGCGGGTCGGCCTTCGGCAATTTTTCGAACCGCAGCATGCGAGCGGGACAATCTCACCCCGAGCTGCAAGCGCGCAGCCGCAGCTGCGGGCGCCCAGGGTTCGACAGCCTCGTGGATGAAAGCGCGGCGATCGGCGGCCCGATTCGGCGCGATCGGCTGTGGTTTTTCGTTCGCGCACCGGTACCGCAGCAACGACCTGACCGGCTCGAATCAGTTTTTTCGATCAACCCGCTCGCCTACGTGTACAACCCGGACTTCACGCGGCCCCTGAATGCCGGCGGCTGCGACATGGACAACCAGGTGCGGGTGACGGCGCAGGTGTCGCCGCGCAACAAGGTGTCCGGCTTCTTACGACAAGATCAACAAGTGCAATTGTCCGACGATTCATGGACTCCGCCGTTCTCAACCGGCGAGTCAGGGACCCGGTTGACGTATCCACCCAGCTATTTGACGTCGCTCAGTTGGCAGTCCACGATCAGTTCGAAGCTGCTGTTCGACAGCGCCATCTCGTACAACACCCAACCGACCGACAATGGACCGCAGCCCGAGGCGGGGATCACTATCGTCGACCGCGTCGGCACTCGAGCTGTCGACCACACCGGCGGCTCCGGGCGCCCGTTTGCCGGTCCGAGCGGCCGGCGATCAGGCCCAGCGCCAGGGCGCGCGGCGCTGTCCTACGTGACCGGGTCGCATTCGGCCAAAGTTCGGGATGACGTGGCACGACGGATGGGCGACGCGGCTTCACCTACCCGCACAGCTCTGACATGGGCCTTCAACTGTTGAACGGCATTCCGTCGTCGGTCGTGTTGAGAACCGATCCGTACACGACGCTGGACCAACCTGAACGCCGACATGGGCATTTATGCCCAGGACAAGTGGACGATGCGCCGTCTGACGCTCACGGGCGGCGTCCGGTTCGATTACTTCAATATCGGTATTCCCGCTCAGTCCGCGGCCGCGTCGCGGTGGGTCGGCGCGCGCTCGTTCGCAGCCATGTGACAACGTCCCGAACTGGAAGGACATCAGCCCGCGGGCTGGGCGTGTCGTACGACCTGTTTGGGAACGGGAAGACGGCGATCAAGGCGTCCGTCAGCCGCTACGTGTCCGGCTCGATCTATGCCTTCACGGCCCCAATCAATCCCTTGGGGCAAAGCGTCAACAGCGTGACGCGCGGCTGGAGCGACGGCGCGAACGGCAACCCGAAGGATTTCATTCCGCAGGGCAATCCGCTGAACCCGCTGCCGAACGGCGAGTTCACGGGGACGATCAACCCGCTCTTCGGCTCGCCGGTCGTCACGACCCACTACGACCCGTCCGTGAGCGAGGGCTGGGGCAAGCGGCCGTACAACTGGGAATACTCGGTGAGCGTGCAGCGCGAGTTGCTGCCCCGCGTCTCGGTGGACCTGGGGTACTACCGGCGCGTGTTCCGCAATCAGACCGTCACCGACAACCAGGACATCACGCCCGCCGACTACACGCCGTTCTCCATTACCGCCCCGACAGACCCTCGCCTGGGCAGTGTCAGCGGCAGTCAGGTGACCGGCCTCTACGACATCTCGGCCGCGAAGGCCGGCGTCGCGGCCCTCCCGAGTAACCAGATCATCAAGTTCGCGTCGGAGTATGCCGGCGACGGTCAGCCAGGCCTACAACGGCTTCGACTTCAACGTGAACGCCCGGCCGACGGGGCGCTTGTTCCTGCAGGCCGGCGTCAGCACCGGGCGGACGGTCACCAAGAATTGCGCGCTCGTCGACAATCCACAGACGCTCCGGTTCTGTGCGGTCACGCCGCCGTTCCTGCCGAATTACCGCGTTTCGTGGCGGCTACACGTTCCCCTGGCAGGTGCAAGTGAGCGGGGTGTTTCAAAGCATCCGCGACTCCGGTTACCAGCGGCACGACGGTCACCGGCAGCGCGGCGATCGCCGTGGCCACTTGCCGGTGAACAATGCCACCACGGGCAACACGCTGGGCCGGCCGATCGCGACGCGCGGGCGGCGTGATCAACGTGCCCTTGATCGACCCGTCCACCTACCCAGACTTTGCCGACCGCGTCAACCAGGTGGACCTGCGCCTGACCAAGGGCTTCCGCGTCGGACGGTACCCGTCTGGACGCCCTCGTCGACTTCTACAATGCGTTCAACGTGTCTCCGGTCCTGACCTACACCACGACGTATTCGGTGGCCGTCCTGGCTGGCGCCTACGGGGATCCTGCAGTCCGCGGTACGTGAAGCTCGGTGGGCGATTCACGTTCTAGGGCCGTCAGAGGCAGGTGGATGCGACGCCGAGCTGACCTGGGGACACGCGACGTGTCCCAGGGGCCAGAAGAACTACCGCTCGAGATACTTGCAGGACGGGCGGGACTGGCGTGACTGGGACTCGGCAGCTTCACCGCGGTGCGGATGATCGGGGCTGCAGCATCTCGTCCCAGCTCTGCTCGCCCCAGAAGACCTCCTGGTCCGGCCTCGGGTTGTACTTGTTCTTGGCCGAGGTTGTCCCACGTCGCTTCGACGCGAATCGTGGTGCCCGCAGGCAGCGTGACTGGCTTGGCGAACTCGTAGACGATTTGCCAGTTGAAGTCGTAGTGCGGCACGTTGAGCAGCACTTCTTCCCGGCCATCCGGATAGACGGCCGTGTATTTCATCGACTTGCCGCGCAGGTGCATGTGCGGCTGGATGCTGTACAACATCATGCTCTTGCCGAATCGGCAGAAGGGCGGTCAAGCGATAATTGTCCGTCGCCCGCAGGTATGTTCGGCACGGTCTTCATGCCCGGCGGCAGAATGTCCTGCGTCACCTGGGCCGTATATCGTCCTGTGAGCTCCTTGCCGTTGACGATGAACGTTTCGCTACCCATAGCCGATACCGGGCCCGCTGATCTCGTGCGTGACGGGACCCTTTTGAAGCCATAGGCCGACGCGGGTTTTGTCCGTGGTCGCGTGCCCGTTCGCCTGGTAGTGCAGGTTGAAGCGAGAGATGCGTGCCGGAGAGACGCTCAGCCGACGCCCGGCGCGAGAGTCACGGCTGTATCAACGCCTGGCTCCCATCCAGCGGAAAACTCCGCCGATCGCGCGGCGGCATCGCGCTGCAGCGCCGCCGCCGGTGACGCGCGCGCGCCGCGCCCGCCGTGGACGGCTGAGCGCCCGGCTGCAACTTCACGCGCCCTTCGGCATCGAGCTGACTGTGTCCGGCGGCAACGTCGCGGACGTCACGAGCACGTGATGGACGACTGCGCGGTTGCCGGGCACGACCTGCGACGCTGCCACCCACACGTCACCTTCGAACGGCAGCTTCACATACGCATACTGCCAGGGACTCTCGCCCTCAGCCGGCACTTTCATCTCGGGCGCTTCGATGATCAGATCCGGTGGTTTCCCGCTGGGATGATTCCAGCCCTGTGCAAACTGAGGCGGAGCGGGTATCGCTGTCGTCGCCGCGCGGGGCGCCCGCATCCACCCACGCCACGATCTTGTCGATCTCTGCCTGACTCAGGCGGCGATCGTTCGCGCCACTTGCCGTGCTCGCCCTCGGCGTACCACGGGGGCATCTGCGCGAGACGACCTTGGTCTTGATCGCGCGGGCCCACGGCCGCACTTCTCGTCATCGACATGAGCGACATCGGCGCCACCTCGCCGGGCCGATGGCACATGGCGCACTTTGCGTACAAGATTGGAGCAATGTCCTTCCCGAACGAAGGCTTCGAGGTCTGCGCAGAAACCGTCGCCGGGAACAAAGCCACCGCGAAGATCCAGGCGACAGCGACGCAGAATCGCATCATTGCAGTTCCTCCTCGTCGAAACGCTCATTTGGGTCCGCCTGCCGGGTAGCGCGTCGAGCCGATCGCCGCGGAATGAACCGATCCAGAACTCGTCGCCGACCTGGACTGCGACCGAGGCAGCCGACAGGCCCTGGTGCGGAGGCCTGGCGGAGCACTTCCTCGGATGTCATCGTCTGCGGATTGACGCGGACGACGACAGTGGCTTGCGCCCCGGACCGCGGCCGGCGCTGCGCGCCAGGCTCGGCGGGCATGGTGCCTCCTGTCCCGCCACGAGCAGCGTCTTGCCGTCGGGCGCCCAGCGAATGTTGTCCGCGCGGAAGCCCAGCGGGATCTCCTGGCGGTCCACCGGCGTCTTGCCGCGTGAGAGACGCAGGAACGACTGCTTGCCCCACTGTGCGACGTAGAGCCACTTGCCGTCGCGCGAGACTTCGATGCCGTTCGCGCCCGCCGCTTCGCTGCCCGGCACCTTCGCCCATCCGCTCTTCGCGTGCCACTCCCAGACCTCGCCGTTCTGTTCTCCCGCCATCAGCTTCGGCGAGAGGCCGCCGCCCCTGCCGCCGCCGGGGGCGGAGGCTGACGGGGATCGAAATTCGTCAGCACGAAGCCGCCATCGGGGAGGGCTGCGACAGAATTGATCCCGACCGGGTCAGGGACGACCACGCAGCCGATCCACGTGACGGCTGGCGGCGTCGACTTTCGCGTTCACCTCGAAGACCTCGATCGACTCACGGTCGCCGTGATGCACCGCGTAGAGCGTGTGAACGGAGCCCCGGCCAGGTTTGAGGTAGAGCCCGTGCGTCACCGCCTGAGCGGCGGCCAGAGGCCCTGGGCACGCGCCGTACTCCTTGCGATCGAAACGCTCCGCGCGCTCGCCGCGGGAAGATCCGCGACACGTCGCTCGCCTGCGTCGTGTCGATCGCATAGAGGCCGCCTTCACCCGACATTGCCGAGACGATCAGCCACTTTGGTTTGCGGCACGGTCGCCAGATCCTCAGGACCGGCGAGGCCGCAGATATATCGAGGGGTCCGGACGCGTTGCAGTCCGGCAGCGCCGGCGCGGATGGCGCTTGAGCCGAAGGCGCTCGAGAGAAGAAGAGGAAGCGACGGCGAGCGATCGGCGCGAACGCTCACGGCCATTGCCATGGGTTCCCAGTGAGATCAGGACTGCTCGCATGCGGCCTCCCGGTGGCGAAAGTGAACTAAGTGCACTATTATAGGCCACCCTGTAGCTGTCCGCATTGCTTTAATGATCCAGCGGCCGGCAGACAAGCGGCCGGCAATGGCCAGTGTGAATAGATGTCCATGTCCTCGCCACCGATGCTCGCGTTCGACTGGCGCGATCCGCTGCTGCTGGAACAGCAGCTGACCCATGACGAACGCATGGTGCGCGACACGGCGCGCGCCTACTGTCAGGACCACCTGGCGCCGCGCGTGCTCGAGGCGTTTCGCAGCGAGCGCGACGACGCGGCGGCGATCTATCCGCGAGCTCGGCGAGCTCGACATGCTCGCCATCACCATTCCCGAGCATGCGGCGGGGCCGGTCTCGGCTACGTGAGCTACGGCCTCGTCGCGCGGGAGATCGAGCGCGTCGATTCCGGCTTCCGCTCGATGATGAGCGTGCAGGGCTCGCTCGTGATGACGCCGATCAACGAGTTCGGCACCGCCGCGCAGAAGCAGAAGTTCATTCCGAAGCTCGCGACCGGCGAGTGGATCGGCTGCTTCGGCCTGACGGAGCCGAATCACGGCTCGGATCCTGGCGGCATGACGACGCGCGCGAAGAAAGTCGCCGGCGGATACGCGCTGACCGGCACGAAGTCGTGGATCACGAACAGTCCCGATCGCCGACGTCTTCATCGTCTGGGCGAAGGACGATGCGGGCGACATTCGCGGGTTCGTCCTCGAGAAAGGCTGGAAGGGGCTGAGCGCGCCGCCGATTCACGGCAAGGTCGGCCTGCGCACGAGCATCACCGGCGAAGATCGTGATGGATAACGTCTTCTGCCCCGAGGAGAACGTGTTTCCGGAGGTGCGCGGGCTGAAGGGTCCGTTCACCTGTCTGAACAGCGCGCGCTACGGCATCGCGTGGGGCGCGCTCGGGCGCGGCGGAAGACTGCTGGCATCGCGCGCACGCCTACGTGATGGAGCGCACGCAGTTCGGCCGGCCGCTGGCCGCGAATCAGCTGATTCAGAAGAAGCTGGCCGACATGCAGACGGAGATCGCGCTCGGCCTCAAGGCCTGCCTCCGCCTCGGACGGATGAAGGACGAAGGGATCGGCGGCGCCGGAGATCACGTCGATGCTGAAGCGCAATTCAGCGCGGCAAGGCGCTCGACGATCGCGCGCGTCGCCCGCGACATGCTCGGCGGCAACGGCATCGTCGACGAGTTCGGCGTCATCCGGCATCTCGTCAACCTCGAAGTCGTGAACACCTACGAAGGCACGCACGATGTGCACGCGCTGATCCTCGGCCGCGCGCAGACCGGCATTCGCGGCATTTTCGAATTAGTGAGCGTGCCAGGACGTCAAGCCGCAAAGAGCACCCCATAACGCTTCCGTTCTTGAATCGACGAGTCCATGACCCGCGCGATGTGGGACGCGATCGGCACCGAGTTCGGCGGCCGCCATGAGCCTCGCGTGAGCGCAACTACTTCGGCAATCACGAGAGCATCCGCTTCAAGACGCTGCTCGATCGCCGACGACGACCGGGGCGACGCAGCGCGCTACAAGGGTTTCGCCGAGCAGTGCCGTGGCCGATCATGACACTCGACGGCTGACCGTCACCCGATCTCATCAACGCCGAACGACGTCAGCGCGATCATCAAGAAGCCGCGCACCTATGCTGAAGTCGATCGGATCCCAGGGCTGCTGGCGCTCGGTCGGGCAAGCCATGTGGACCGGCATTGCTGAACACCGGTACGAGCAGGGTATACTCCGCGCCGAAAGTGAACATTGATCACAACTGTGTTGTGGCACGGTCGGCACCACGAGGCAGCGGCCGTGGCGCACGAGGTAGCGGGCATGCAGCGCCAGCGTCTCCTTAACCGCAAGACAACCGTCTGGACGTTGATCGTTGCCGCGGGGTGATCGGCGTGCGGCTCGTTGCGCAACAGCCGGGCCAACCCGCGGGCGGCGGCGCGCGCCGCCGCCGCCCGTCGTGCGCACCGATATCTCCGGCGACTGGACCTACTCGAACAACGAGGACCAGCCGCATCGCGTACCGGGGCCCGACCTCGGCGACTACACCGGCCTGCCGTTGAACGATGCCGATCGACAGAAGGCCGACGCGTGGGACGCGACGATCCTCTCGCAGCCCGAGCGTCAGGCCCAACCGCATCCGGTCCAGTAGCTGATGCGGGGACCCGGACCGGCGCTACGGATCGTGAAGATTCTCGATCCGATCACGCAAGAGCTCGTGGCCTACGCGATGGCCGGCGGCTTTGGACGCGCCGATCGCGTCATCTGGATGGACGGCCGCCCGCACCCGTCCGATTTTTCGGAGCACACGTGGGACGGCTTCTCCACGGGCGTGTGGGAAAACGGCCAGCTGGTGGTGACCACGACGCACATGAAAATGGGAGTGATCCAGCGGAACGGGTCGGCGGCCAGTCCGTACGGCAAGATGGTCGAACACTACTTTCGACACGGCGACCTGCTGGTCGATGTTCTCGAGCATCGACGACCCGATTTACTTCGAGGAACCGATGGCGCGCACGCAAACATGGCGATGGAACCCGAATGGCAACACGGCGCTCGGCAACGCGTTCGAATCGGTCGACGAGCTCGGCGACAAGCCGCTCGGGTGGGTGCCGTTCTATCCGCTTGGCGTCACCCCTTCCGAATTCGCAGAAAAGGTGGGGCTCCCATTCGCCGCGACGCGCGGCGGAAAGGAATCGCTCTATCCCGACTATCAGTTGAAGATCCAGGAAATGATGAAGGAGGACGCGGCTCGCAAGGCGGCCGACGCCGCGAAGCCCTCCCAGGACAACGCCGCTCCGAAGAAGTAGCGCATGACGAAGCGAACCTGGTGGCTCACGACGATCGCTGGTGCGGCGCTGATATCTCGTCTCGGCGCGCAGCAGGCGCCGCCTGCTCCCCAGATTCCACAGCCGATCTTTCGAGCGCCAGAGGACACACTGGAAGACCGGCGTCAAGCCGGACGACATCAAAGCCGGTGTCCGTCCAGACTACACGAAGCTTCGCGACCGGCTGGTCGTCATTCCGGTGCAGGGCCGGATTCACCTGATTGGCGGCGCCGGATCGAACATCGCCGTGCAGGTGAGCGACGAGGGCACTCTTCTCGTCGATGCCGGCGATGCAGCGGCCGCTGACAAGGTGATCGCTGAAATCAAGACGCTCCAGATCCGGCCGGTGCGCTGGATCATCGACACCAATGCCGATCTGGATCACACGGGAGGCAATGGCAACGATCGCGAAGACCGGCGTCGCCGCGATCGCGCAGGGAGGTGTCGCCGCGCCAGGAGGCGGTGGCGGAGCGTTCTTCGGCGACGGGGCACGCCTGATCGCCTTTGAGAAGGTGATGAACCGGATGAGCGCTCCGACGGGTCAACGCTCGCCGCGCGAGATCGCCGACTGGCCGACCGACACGTTTTTCACCGCGCGAAAGAACTTCTGGTTCGGCGGCGAGCCGATCGAGATGTGGCACGTGCCGGCCGCGCACAGCGACAGCGACGTCATGGTGTTCTTCCGCAAATCGGACGTGATCGTGGCCGGGGATGTCATCGCCGCCGATCGCTATCCGTACATCGACGCGAAGAACGGCGGCTCGATTCAAGGGATTATCGCCGGGCTGAACCAGATCGTGGCGACGGCCGTACCGGAGTACAACCAGCAGGGCGGCACGCGCATCATTCCTGGCCACGGGCGCGTGCTGAACCAGAGCGACGTGGTCGAGCACGTGACATGGCCACCATCATCCGCGACCGTATCGCGCGACTGGCGAAGGACGGGAAGACGCTCGCGCAGGTCAAGGCCATGCACCCCGACGCTCGACTACGATGGCATTTACGGATCGACGACGGGCCCGTGGACCACGGACATGTTCATCGAAGAGGTCTACAAAGAAGTGACCTCGACGCCTGCTCGGTAAGGCCGGAGCCGTCGTGTGGTCCGCGTCGTCGTGTTTACGCTCGTCACACTACTCTTTCCCACGCTGGTGCGCGCGCAGTCGGTTCAGCTCTGGCTCGGTGTCTGGAAGCTGAACGTTGGCCAGGTCGTCCTTTCGGGACCGCCTCCGTACAAGCGGGCAACGCGCAGGATTGAACCGGCGGAACGCGGCGTCAGGATCGTCGACGATCTCGTGCGACCCCGCGGCGGCGTCGTGCACCTCGAGTGGATTGGGAGGTTCGACGGGCTCGACTACCCTGTTCAAGGCGCCGAGGTGGTCCTCACGAATGGCGTATCGCTGCCAGGACGATCGCACCTGCGAGCTCGTTCAGAAACTCGACGGAGAGGTTGTGGTAACCGCGCGGCTGACGATTTCGCCCGACGGCAAGATGCTGACGACCGTTGCCGCCGGTCAGGCAGCGAGCTTCACGACCGTGTACGAAAGGCAGCAGCCGTCAGCCTCCGCATGCGGATCCGGCGGTCGAATCCACCGAAAATCGCTGTTGAGGAGCCGGAAGGTGTCAAGCGGCACGAGCTGGAGGTCGAGGTGTATGCGACGGCCGTCCATCTCGCCGTCGAGGATCACCTGCTCCGGTTTCGGCTGATGGAACGTGAAGCTTCGCCTTCCACGTCCTGCTGTTGCCTTTCGTGAGCGCGATTGTGTGTCGGCCGACGTCGAGCACTGCGCCGTAGTGGGCGAACGAGTCGTCGGTGCGCTGAAACACCAGCCGGTCCGGCGCGTCGAAGATCACACGCCGCCAGCGAAGATCGTAATCGTTCAGGATCGGTGGGCGCAGCTCGTCGTCGACGGAGAGCCGATCGACGTCCCAGATGCCGTAGAGCGCCGATTTCGGGCTGCCACCGCCACCCGGCGAGCGCCAGGAGACGACGGCGAGCCGCGTGAACATCGAGGCCAAATAGAGTCCAAACACGATCTGCGCCATAACCGCGCGTCGGTTGGCCCGAGCCGTGCGGAACAACGGCGCGTACGTCGATTCAGCGACGGGACGGTTCAGCACGAACATCCGCGCGAGCCGACCGAGATCCGGCGCCAGCAGAAACACGGCGAATGCGATCAAATGCAGCGAGATTATCTTGAGGCCAATGTCGTAGGTCATGTTCAGCACGAACACCTGAACCATGTCGGCCAGGGCGATCGTGGCACCCAGCATCGCCGTCTGCGGCACGATGAGAAGACCTCCGGCCACGACCTCCGCCCAGCCGGTGAACATTTGATAGCCGACCGACGACCCGATCGCAGTCCAGAGCATGTCGGTTCGCGAGAGATTGCCGACCGGTTCCACCAGCGTGACCAGCGATGGAGCGGGAAACTGAGTGGGAATGACCTTGGCCATTCCGAAATAGAACATCTGAGCGGCGAGCGCGAAACGCACGAACAGACGAATCCATTTCTCGAGGTCAGCGTCGCGAGGTCGCCCACCGTCGACGACCGTCCAGATCGTCGAAAGGACGACGGCGACGACCAGCAGCCAGCCGATCTGAATCCAATGGAACGCCGTGTCCCCGCTGTTGCCCGAGTAGATGAGCGGCCCGGTGACATGGAACAGATGCGTCGCAAGCCAGAGTGTGATGTCGCGCATGGGCCAGCGCGTCCCCAGGCTTGGGAACGCAAGACCGGGAAGAGGACCAGCCCACCGACGATTTGCGTGGCGAAGGAATACAGCGCGAAGTACACGAAGCAGAAACGGAAGATCGGTCGGGTTCTCGTGGTCATCCAGTCTTGGCATTCTATAGCGCCCATATCGACTACAGATCTCTCGGTCTCTAAGAATCGCGTCACGTCGAGCAGTCAGACGTCCGCCAGGTGGTGAGAGCCTAATATGATCCGAACGAACGTTTTGGCCATCCGCGTCGCACTGGTCGCGTGCTCGATCGCGACGTTTCGTTTCGTCGCTGCCGGCGAGCGGTCAAACCCCGGCCGGCCAGGCGCCGGCGGCGCCAGCCCAACCCGCGCCAGGCCGCGGCGGACGTGGCCAGACGCCACCAACCCCCAGGCGCCGCCGACTCCGCAGGCGCAGGCACCGATCGACCTGACCGGCTGGTGGGTGTCGGTCGTCACCGAAGACTGGCGGTGGCGGATGGTGACGCCGCCGAAGGGCGACTACGCGAGCGTGCCGATCAACGCCGAAGGTCGCCGCGGTCGGCTGATACCTGGGATCCGGCCAAGGACAAGCGCGACGGCAACGCGTGCCGAGGCGTATGGCGTTGGCGGCATCATGCGCGTCCCCGGCCGCCTGCACATCACGTGGCAGGACGAGGACACGTTGAAGATCGAGACGGATGCGGGAACGCAAACGCGCCTGCTGCGCTTTGCGCCGCCAGATGAGTCCTCAGCCGACGTCGCTCTCGGCCTGCGCGCAGCCGCGGCTCCTCGCTCCCGCAGGTGAACAGGGTTGGCAAGGCTACTCGGTCGCCACGTGGGACATACTCAATCCCCATTCGCGGAATCCTCTTTGGCAGGCACCGGAGCGCCGGCTCCCGGAGTCGCTGACGGAGCCGGCGCTGGTCGCGGTCGCGGCGGCAATGCGCCGCCAGTGCCGCGCTACGGATCGCTCAAAGTCATCACGACGAAGATGAAGCCGGGATATCTTCGGAAGAACGGCGTGCCCTACACCGAAAACGCGACGGTCACCGAATACTTCGACCGGCACAAAGAATCGAACGGCGATCAGTGGCTGACCGTCACCACGCTCGTCGAGGATCCCAAGTATTTGAACCAGCCCTTCACCACGAGCTCGCATTTCAAGAAGGAACCGGATGGATCGAAGTGGCGACCGACGCCGTGTGCCGCCTGATAAGCCCGCCGCAACGCGCCGGAGTGATAGTTGTCGGAGTGTGACGCCATGAAACAACTCAGTCTCATTCTCCTGCTGGTTGGAGTGACGGCGGTCGACGCGAGAACGGCGTCGTCGCCGGCGGAATGCACCGTCGCGGCGTTGCAGCAGAAGGCACCGCCAGGAACAACGATCACGGCGGCAGCCGTCGTTCCAGCCGAGGGCACGACGCCCGGCATACTGCCGCGTCGACGGGAACGTGGCGACGCCGGGCAACACGGTGAACTTCAGGCTCGGACTGCCTGCAGCCTGGAACGGCAAGTTCTTCTTCGAAGGCGTCGGCGGCTTCGGCGGGACGATTGGCTCGCTGAACGCCGGACTCGAGAAAGGCTATGCGTCGGCGTCGACCGATACGGGGCATCAGGGCTCGGTGATCGACGCGAGCTGGGCGCTCAACAACCCGGCGAAGCGAATCGACTACGCGCTATCGCGGCACGCACGTCACCGCCGTCGCGGCCAAAGCGCTGAGCCAGGCGTTCTATGGCATGGCCCCGCGCACGCGTACTTCGACGGGTGTTCGAACGGCGGACGGCAGGCGTTGATGGAGGCGCAGCGCTATCCGGAGGACTTCGACGGGATCATTGCCGGCGATCCGTCGTTCGGCACGTTGGGACAAGTGAGACGCACGCTTGTCTATCAAACGCTGTTGTCGTCGCCGGAGCATTTCCTCTCGTCCGCGAAGATCGCGCTGCTCGCCAACGCCGTGATGAAAAGCTGCGATGCGCAGGACGGCTTGGCCGACGGACTCATCACCGATCCGCGCGCTGTGCGTTCAAGCCCGAGTCGCTGAAGTGCGCGGGTCCTGACGGTCCCGATTGCCTGACCAGCACGGAGCTCGAGACGGTCAACGCGATTCACGGCGATCTCAAAGGCCCGTTCGGCCGCACGCTGGTGCGGTTTCCGCTCGGGCACGAGGATGGCGCGACGGGATGGCAGGCATGGGTGACCGGCGCGTCGACGCCGGAGCGGCGCGCCGACGGCACACTCGCGCTCGACCGGCAGAATGCCGGCCGGCTACAGCCTTCCAGGATGGGTATCTCAAATATCTCGCGTTCGACGGCGCGGACGGCACGTTCGACTGGCGGACCTTCAACCTCGATCGCGACGGTTCGAAACTCCAGCCGTTCATGGACGAGTTCAGCCCGACCAATCCGGATCTGTCGAAGCTGCGCGCGCGCGGCGGCAAGCTGATTCTGTACCACGGCTGGGCGGACCCGGCGCTGAGCGCGCTCGGGACGATCGCGTACTACGAGGACGTCGTGAAGAAGGCCGGCGGCCGCGGCCAAAGCGATCGCTTTGTCGAACTGTTCATGGTGCCCGGCATGCACCATTGCCAGGGGACCGGGCCGGGACCGAACAGCGTTCGACATGCTGACCGCGCTTGACGAATGGGTCGAACACGGCGCGGCGCCGTCGCGCGTCGTCGCCTCACATACCTCGAATGGGATCGTCGATCGCACGAGGCCGCTCTGTCCGTATCCGCAAGTCGCGAAGCACCTTGGACGCGGCAGCGTCGATCAGGCGGAGAACTTCCAGTGTGTCGCACCTGAGACCGCGCAACAAGCGGCGGCGTCAGCGCCACGCCCCCGGCGCGCGCGTTCACGCCCGCGAAAACGCCGTGGGGCGATCCGGACTTGCAAGGGAACTACACGAACAAGCTAACGAGTACGGCACGCCGTTCGAGCGTCCGCAGGAGTTCGAGGGCCGGCGACTCGAAGACGTCACGGCCAAGGAGCTCGCCGACGCGGCGAAGAAGCGTCAGGAGAACACGCTCGAGAACGCGAAATTCTTCGGCGGCGATCCGGAAGGGAAGATCGGAAACTCCGCCGAGTTCCGCGACATCTACGAAGTGAGCCGCGGCAGCCGGCCGTGGCTGGTTGTCGATCCGCCGGACGGCAAGATTCCGCCGATGAAGCCCGACGCCCGCGCGCCGATTCGCGCGGCAGCCCGGCGCCGGACGGGTTGAACGGACCCGAAGATTTCAGTCTCTGGACACGCTGCATCACGCGCGGATTTCCGGGATCGATGATTCCGCAGGTGTACGGCAACTCCTATCAGATCGTGCAAGCACCGGGACTCGTCGCGATCCGGCACGAGATGGTTCACGACACGCGGATCATCCGATCTCGACGGCGCTCCGCATCCAGGCCCGCACATCCAACTCGACATGGGCGACGCGAGAGGCCACTGGGAAGGCAACACGCTCGTGGTCGAAACGACGAACTTCAAGCAGCGAAGCGCGTATCGCAACGCGAACGCCGCGACGCTTGCGCATCGTCGAGCGTTTTACGCCGAAGGCGCCGGGCACGCTCGAGTGGTCGGTCACGGTGGAGTGATCCGTCAACATGGGCGCGGCCGTGGACGTTCGCCATCCCGCTGACGATGAACAACGCCGAGGCGATCGAGCGTACGAGTGCCACGAAGGCAATCGTGGGGTCAGCAGCATTCTCAGCGGGGCTCGCGCAACGGAGAAGACGACAACCCCAGCATTCGGTAAGGAATCGTTCTGACCTCCGCGCGACAAAGACCATTTTAGGAATCGGCAGAACAGAGCACTGACATAGCAGGGTATACTGTGGCCTGTCGTGAACATTGTTCACATGTTGACATGCACGGTCGCCGCCACCGCGCGGCCGTGGCACAGGAGGCTAACGGCCATGCAGCGACCGCGTCTCCTTCTCTTCGCCGCAGCGATCGCGGCTGCCAGCATCGTGCCGCTGACGATGTCGGCAGCGGATTGGAAGACGCCGCGAACGCCGTGGGGCGATCCCGACCTGCAGGGCGTGTGGTCGACCGCCGCCGAGATGAGCACCCCGTTCGAGCGGCCGGCGAGCTTCGGCACTCGACAGAAGCTGACGGATGCGGAGTTCGAACAGCGATTGAAGCAGATCGCCACCCCCGGGATATTCGCCGGCGCGGCGACGGACCCGCCGTCGCACTGGATCGAGCGCAGCGATGTCACGCGGAACACCTCGGTCGTCATCGACCCGCCTGACGGCCGCCTGCCGCCGATATCAGCCGAGGGACGGCAGCGTGCGTCCGCTGGCCCCGCGCCATTCGGCAACGGGCCGTTCGATGGACCCGAAGATGCGTCGCAGTGGGTGCGCTGCATCACGCGCGGCGGCCTGCCGGGCGTCATGTTCCCCACCGTGTACAACGCCAACGCGCGCATCTTGCAGGGACCCGGGTACGTGGCGATTACATACGAGATGATCCACGACACGCGCGTCATCCCGACAGACGGCCGCCAGCACGCCGGCGCGGCGCTGCGCCAGCACTTCGGCGATTCAACCGGCCGCTGGGACGGCGACACCCTCGTCGTGGACGTCACGAACTTCAACGGCAAGGTCACGTTCCGAGGATCGAGCCAGGCGCTGCATCTCATTGAACGCTTCCGCCGCATCGAAAAGGACGTCGTCCGTTACGAAGTCACCGTGGACGACCCAGCCACGTGGCCGACGCCCTGGACCGCGGCGCTCGACATGCGCCGCCAGCCCGGTGGGATGTTCGAGTACGCCTGCCAGGAAGGCAACTACGCGCTGTATGAACATGCTGCAGGACATCGAGGCTCGCGGACGAGAAGTAGTGTGTCGGCTCGGCGCAGGAAGTGTTATGTCGCCCGTTCGGATGAAATGGTCGGCGCTCGCGCTCGTTCCAGTCGCCGCCTTCGGTTGCGCTGACGAGCGTACGGTTGCGATCAGCGCCGGTTGTCGGAGAGTGGCGCGCCTACAACGGTAACTACGCGAGCACGCGTTACTCGCCTCTTGACCAAATCAACAAGGATACGGTCAAGAACTTGAAGGTCGTCTGGCGGCAGTCACTGACACCGGATGCTGTCAAGGAAGGCCGCGAGGGCGCACGCCGCCGCCGGCCAATAACCAAACCACGCCTCTGATGGTCGGTGGACTGGGTACTTCAGCACTGGCATCGGTGGTGTCGCCGCTGTGGACGCCGCCAACCGGCAAGGTGGTGTGGCATGTTGATTCGCCGGCGTCCACGTCCGATGCGCCCGCTGCTGCCGTCTCTGATCCCGACAGTGGGCGGCCTCTCGCTGGAAGCGCGACCCGCGGCCTCGCATACTGGACGGACGGCCGTGACGAACGCATCGTCGCGCTGATCGGCGGCAGGTATCTCACCGCGCTGAACGCAAAGACCGGGAAGCGCTATCCGAATTTCGGCGAAGGCGGCGAGGTCGATCTACGCAAAGGCCAGGAGCGAGGGGTCGACCACATTCTCCTGGCGCACCGGACCGACGGTGATTGTTCGGGGTGTCATCGTCGTTGGCTCGATGGTCAGCGATATCAACAGCGCGGCGCCGGTATCGCACAAGACGATGCCGCCGGGCGACGTCCGCGGAATCGATGTCCGAACCGGCAAGCAGCTGTGGCTCTGGCACTCGATCCCAGGTCCTGGAGAGGTCGGCAACGAGACGTGGCTCGAGGGTTCCTGGTCATATAGCGGCAACACGAACGTCTGGGGCCCGATGAGCGGCGACGAAGAGCTTGGATATGTCTATCTGCCGGAGACGACGCCGACCAACGACTGGGTACGGCGGGCTGCGCAAAGGGCGCCAATCTGTTTGCTGAGAGCATCGTGGCGCTGGATGCGCGCACGGGCAAGCGCGTGTGGCACTTCCAGGCGGTTCACCACGGTCTCTGGGACTACGATTTCCCGTGCGCGCCGATCCTCGCCGACATCACCGTCCAAGGACGGCGAATCAAAGCGATCGCACAGCCCTCGAAACAGGCGTTGCTCTACGTGCTCGATCGCACGAATGGAAAGCCTGTCTGGCCGATTGAAGAGCGGCCGGTGCCGCCAGGGCGATGTGCCCGGCGAGTGGTATTCGCCGACTCAGCCCATGCCACTCGATTCGCATGGCAAGCCATTCGCCTACGACACGCTGGGTGTGAACGTCGACGATTTAATCGACTTCACGCCGGAGCTCCGCGCCGAGGCGCTCAAGATTCTCGAGGATTACGCGTATGGCCCGATGTTCTACCCTATCGTGATCGCCGGCCAGGGCACGGCGCGGGTAAGAAGGCGTCGCTCCACATGCCCGGCACATACGGTGGGACGAACTGGCCGGGGCGGCCCTCGATCCGGAGACGAACATCCTGTACGTGCCGTCTGCGCACACGCCGGTCGCCGCCACACTCGTTCCGCCGCCACCAGGTTCCGACACCGTCCTGGTCCGTGACCGGTATCAGTGGCCGGCAGGACCACAGGGATTGCCCCTGTTCAAGCCGCCGCACGGCCGGCTTGTCGCGATCGATCTCAACAAAGGCGAGGTGAAGTGGACCGTCGCCAACGGTGATGGTCCCCGCGACCATCCTGCGCTGAAGAATCTGAATTTGCCGCCGCTCGGTCAACCGGGCCGCGTGGGTCCGCTCGGTCACCAAGAGTCTTGTGTTCATGGGCGAGGGATTCCGGCAGTCGCCACCAGGTTCCGGCGGCAAGAAATTTCGCGCTTTCGATAAAGCGACTGGCGAAGTGGTTTGGGAAACTGAACTCGACGGCGCGTCAACGGGCGTACCGATGACGTACTTCTGGCAGGGAAAACAGTACGTCGTCGTCCCGATCGGCTGGCCGGGGCATCCCGGCGAATTCGTGGCGCTCGCGCTGAATTAGGGGCGTCAGCGCTTCTTGCGGCTCGGCCGCCAACCACTTCTTGCGGGCAGCTCGGCGACATGTCGCCATCCTTGTCGAACAGCCGAACCCCATTGAGTGCGCCGCCTTCAACCCGGCGATGACGAGATCGACCATGACCCGCGCGTATTCGTCAGGATCGAAGGGCGGAAATCGATCACAGACATATTGCGAAGCGACGCCATGCATCGACGTCCAGATCACGCTGTACACCGTCCACGTGTCGAGTCCGCGTGCCAGTTCTCCCGGCGTCGGCGCACTCGTCCAGTATCTCGCGTAGGTGCGGTCGCATGGGCTGGCGGAACGCGTCGAGGGCTTCAAGTTTCAGCCGCGGCGTCGAACGATCGAGAAAGAGCAAATAGTAATACTCCGGGTATCGCTTCGCGAAATCGAAGACGCCCCAGAAATGACATGTCGCAGACGCTTGAGCGGAGAAGCTCCAGGCGGACTTGGTCGATGTCTCGCTGCGCATCAGCAATTGAAGCCCCTCTTCGGCGAGGGCATTGAAGATGTCGTCCTTGGTGGGAAAGTAGCGGTACAGCGCGGCCGCTGAGTAACCGATGTGTGACGAGATTTGGCGTATCGGGACGTTCCCGTAACCCCTTTGATGAACAGATGACGTGCGGCGTCGAGAATCGCCTGACGAACACACTCTTTGCGGTCTTTGAGATATTTGCGCTTCTTTTGATGACTACACCCCGAGCGGTTATATCACGTCACCTCCTGCGCTGTCTCCGAGCCTAGGCCGCCTGGCGCGGCGCGGGCGAAACCGATTGACAGTGAACGACTTCTTCACGTATGAACTTAGTTCACTCACGGTCGTCCTCGGTCCGGAGAGCCGCAATGACCACGCGACGCGACTTTCTGCAGCTGGCATTGACCGCGCCGCTCCTGCCGGCGTCGCTGCGCCTGCCCGCATCTGACAGCGGCAGCTGACGACTTCTTTACGCACGCGCATACGCCGGGTCCCTCTATGCCGTGTTGTGCGACGAGCGGTTTGCCGAAAGCGTGGCGTTCGCCGAGGAGATGTCGAGGCGCGGCACGCCGGTGACACGGTTTCGCGGCGACATCACCGAGTTTTGGTGCACGGGACCTGTCGCGGCGATGGAAAGCCAGCCCCATCGCCATCGCAGGTGTCACCACACATGGCCCGCTCTTCTGTCTCGAGCGTTGGGGCTGGGACCACGGGCTGCGGATCGCGCATCGACAGGACCTGCTCGTCGCAGGTGAGCACGAGACGTTGATCAGGTGGGTGATCGCGCCAGACCGGCGCAATGTGAGCGTGTAACGTGGCCATTCCTCCTGGAGTCAGCGCCGCCGACTGGGCGGGCGCCCTCAAGCAGTTCGGTGACGTCGTTGGATCGCAGTGGGTGTTCACCTCCGACGAGGACGTCGCCCTCTACCGTGATGCGTACTCGCCGTTCTGGGGCGAACCCGAAGAACGGCTCGTGTCGGCGGCGGTCGCGCCCGACCGCGACCGAACAGGTGTCACAGATCGTCAAGATCGCGAACCGCTATCGCATCCCGCTCTTTGCCATCTCGACAGGCAAGAACCTCGGATACGGCGGCTCGGCCGGCAACATCTCCGGGACGGTCATCGTCGATTTGAAGCGGATGAACCGAGTCATCGAAGTGGATGACGAGCGGTACTTCGCCATCGTCGAGCCGGGTGTCGCCTACTTCGATCTGTATCGACACATTCAGGACCGGCAGCTGAAGGTCTGGATCGACTGCCCCGATCCTGGCTGGGGAAGCGTCGTCGGGAACTCGCTCGACCACGGTGTCGGCTACACGTACGGCGCGTATCGGGATCACTTTCACTCCCACTAGCGGCCTGGAGGTGGTGATGCCGGACGGTGAGATCGTGCGGACAGGCATGGGCGCGCTTCCCGGCGCGAAGACATGGGGCGAATACCGCTACGGCTTCGGTCCGACGCTGGACGGGCTGTTCGCGCAGGGCAACGTCGGGATCGTCACGAAGATGGGCTTCCACCTCCTCCCCGCTCCAGAGGCCTATCAGACGAGCACGGTGAGCGTGCCCAAGCGACGCGACCTCATTCCGCTCGTGAAAATTGTCAACGAGCTGGAGTACGCAGGCGCCATCGGGATGCCGCAGTACGGAAGCCCCTCGGTGGATTCGGACCGCCAAGTCCAGCGCTCGCCGCGCTGCTGAACCAGCCGTCTAACCCGTCGGATGAAGAACTCGATCGATACGCCGCGCAGCAGAACCGCCCCTATTGGCGTTGCGAGCTCCAGTGGTATGGGCCGGCGAGCGTGATCGCCACGCAGATGGAGTACGCGAAGGCGCGGTTGCGGACGATTCCGGGTGCGGCATTCACCGACGGCCCGCTGCTGCAGTTTCCGCTCACGGCCGAGCAGCTGGACCGCGTGCACAAAGTGGCGATCGGCGTACCGAACATGGCGATCTTCTCCATCGGCGCCAGATCTCCGCTCAATCCGTCGCCGTCTGACGGGCACCTGTGGTTCTCCCCATCATCCCCAAGAGTGGTGAGGCCATTCTCGAGGCGCAACGCGTCTTCATGGACGTGTTTCGGCAGATGGGCATGCCGTCTCTGACGACTCCCTTCAGCACGCCGGCCACGTGGATGTATCGCGCCTTTGTCTTCATCATGGGATTTCCCGTGTACCGCAACAACCCTGCCCAGAACAAACGCACGCGTGACGTATTCGAGCGGCTCATCAAGGTGGCTGCCGAGCACGGGTGGGGAGAATACCGGACACCTCCCGCCTTCCAGGACGCCGTGATGTCGACCTACAACTTCAACAATCACGCGCTGCTGCGCGTCCACGAAACGATCAAAGACGCGCTCGATCCCGAACGGCATCCTCGCCGCCGGCCGGGCGGGGATCTGGCCAAAGCATCTCCGAAGGGCACGTCGATGACGACCATCGCAAGCGCAACGCTGGCTCTCTTCCTCCTGGCCGCAGCCGGAACGGCGAACGCACAGAATCGTGCGGCGGCGGACACAGGCCGTGAGCTGTATCAGTACTGGTGCGCGAGCTGCCATGGACGAGGCTCCGGTAATCCAGGAACGATTGCGCTTCAGGCGAAATACGGCGGGAAGTCCCCGGCCCTGCTGGAAGACCGAACCGACCTGACTGCGGCAACCGTTCGTTTCTTTGTGCGGCGCGGCGTCTCGATCATGCCGTTCTTTCGCAAAACGGAAGTGAGCGACGCCGATCTGGATGCGATCGCCGCGTATTTGACGCGTCCGCGGGCCGGCGCACCATCAGCGCCCGCCGGTCCTCCACGCTGAAGACTTCGCAGCGTGATTTCTGATTTCTGGAGGAGTACTCGATGCGGCGATCTCTCGCCTTGCTCGCGATCATGCTTGCCGTCTTCACGGCGACGGCGGCGGCACATCACTCGATCGCGATGTTCGATAATCAAAATCCAACGACGTTGACCGGTACGGTGAAGGAGTTCATCTGGGCCAATCCACACGGCCATCTCGTCATCGATGTCAAGGAACGCCGGAACGACAAAGGGCAGGTGGAGAACACCACGCCTGAAGAGTGGTACGTCGAGCTCCACAGCACCGGGATCATGTTGCGGCGCGGATGGACGCGCACCTTTTTCAAATCCGGTGAAAACATCACCGTGACCGGCGGCCGCATGCTTGACGGCACGAAGATGATTCGGCTGGTCAACGGGGTCAAGGCAGATGGCACGAAGTTCTATGGCGACGACTTCCGGCCGGAGGCGACGGGCAACAATCTGCCGTCGAGCAAGTGAGATGAGCGGGCGTATGCGCAGCGTCGTTGCCGCGGGCATCGTCGCCGGGGTCCTCGCCAGCGTTCCCGCTCGCGCGCAGCCTGGTGTCTTTCCCGGCAATCTGAAAGCCGGGATCGAGCGGTTGCCGGAGGGCGCCGGCAAGGACACCGTTGACGCGCCTGTGTACGCAATGTCACTCGGTCTGAGCAGATCGTGAACACCAAGCGAACCGCGCGGCAATGGAAGGCGCTGGCGGAGCTGATGGCGTCGCGCATGCACAACGATCCCACGCCGGCTGATGTCGCACAGGTGGTCGACTATCTGCAGCGGAATCTCGCCCGTCCGGAAACGGCGGACGAGGCGAAGGCGACCGACCCGCTGCGCGAGCCGGACGCCAGGCTTCCGCTGTCGGTGGCGCGTGACCTGTCGGGATCGTGGATGACGACGTCGTGGTACACGATGTTGAACATGGGGCCGGGCGCCGGCTTGCCGTCTGGCCGCGGCTTTCGCGCCACCAGCAACCAGAAACTGACCGACGTGGATGCGCTGACGCCGTGGGCGAAGGAGAAATCAAGGACTGGACGATCTACAACGATCCGCTGTGCGCGATGTTATTCGCCCGGACCGATGGCCTACAACTCGCCGTATCCGTTCGAGGTTCTGAATTCGCCGAAGCGCATCACGCTCATTGCCGAGTAGCTTCCACGAGGTTCGACGCATCTACATGGACGGCCGCGGGCACCCTCCCGACAACCCCAATCCGACGGTGATGGGCCATTCGACTGGCCGGTGGGAGGGCGCGACGCTCGTCGTCGATACGGTCAACTTCAGCGAAAGCGCGCCGTTCAGGGTGCCACATAGCGACCAGTACCACATGATCGAACGTGATGCGACGGGTGCGCGACGGTAATTTGCTCGAGATCGACATCACCCTCGAAGATCCCGTCGCCTATGCGCAGCCCTGCATGGGACGTTCTTCTTCAAGAAGGATCCGACGATCGAATTCACGGAATGGAATTGTGACGGCATGTTCGACTACCGGCCTCACCAGCCAGGCGCGAAGAAGAACTGAGCGAACGAAATAGAGACGTTTCCACGCGCGCCTACGCTGCTTCGGATGAGGCGCAGCTGGCGGCTTGCTGACCGCGGTCGCCAGCATCGATATGTGGGCGCCAGTCCGTGAATTCCTGGTGAAGCTCGGCTGTCAACGGAGGCAGATCGGAACATGACCTTGAGAGAGCGAGCGACCGTGCTTGTCGCAACGGGCGTGTGTGTGGCTGCTGGGACTCGCGCCGCTTCGGGCGCACCACTCGATGGCGATGTACGAACAGAAGAACATCACTATCAGCGGCATCGTCAAGCGCGTCGACCTCAGGAATCCGCACAGCCTGTTCTACATCACCGTGACCGACGCCCAAGGCAAGCAGGTGGAGTGGGTGCTCGAGGCCCAGCCGCTCAGCCACGCTGGCGGCCAACGGATGGTCGGCGACGACGATGAAAGTTGGCGATCAAGGTGACCGCCGCCGGGAGCCCGGCGCGGAATGGCAAGCCTTTCATGCTCGTGCGCGCGTTTCAGTTGCCGGACGGCCGCGACGATGTCGACCGATTTCAGTCCAGGACGGTAACGGAGGGTGGCGATGACGAGACAGGTGAACGTGGCGACACTCCGCATCGGCCTGGTGGCGGTGACCGCGTGCGTTGTCGCCGTTGCCGTGGCGCCTCCATCCGCACAGGCGCAGGCCCGCGGCCAAGGCGCCCCGGCAACGCGGGGCTGCAATTTGCCGGAACCGTTTCCGTGTCCCGTCGCGCGACTCGTGGAGCTGACGGCGGAGCCCGCCACTATCAATCCGGGCGAGTCCGCACGCATCACATGGGCGGCCGAAAACCCGTCGAACATGACGCTTGACACCGGGGATCGGTCGCGTGTTCGCACGCGGCACGGTGCGCGTCACGCCGTCAGCGACGACGACCTACACGCTGCGGACGGAGGGCGGGCCGGACCGGCAGGTCGTCACCCGGTCGGTCACGGTGGTCGTGCGGGGCACGCAACCGGTGAAGGTGGAAGAAAACGCCACCCAGCCGCTGCCGACGCCGCGATTGCCGGATGGCAAACCGGACCTGCAAGGGGTCTGGTTCGGTGGTGACTTCGCCGGTGGGTTCACGGCTGGGCGTGGCTTCGGTGCGCTCACCGTGCTCCCCGCCCCCGACGGATCGCCCAACCGGCCCACACCAAAACCCGGTCTCGACAACCTGCGGCGTCAGGAGACACGAGACGGACTGGGCGCCGGCTGCTTCGTGGAATCGGTTCCAGGTGTATTTCGGACCTGCCTACCACTTCCAGATCGTGCAGAACCCGCAGACGATCGTGATGCTCGTCGAGCGGATGCACCTGCATCGGATCATCCAGATCGGCGCGGAACATTCTGCCGACGTGTTGAATGGCGAACGCCTGTCGTACCTCGGCTACTCGGTCGCGCGCTGGGAGGGAGACACTCTTGTCGTCGACACTCGAGGGTTCAATGACAAGGTGTACGTCGGCACCAATAACGGGTCGTTCACCGGCGGCTTCAAACATTCCCCGAAGCTGCACATGGTCGAGCGATTCACGCGGATTAACTACGGCACGCTGGAACTCGATGTGATGCTCGAGGACCCCGATCTATTCGTCTCGCCGTGGCGGTCGGTCTCGCGACACCCCCTTCGTCCCGAGTTCAGCCGGATTGAAGAGTACATCTGCGAGCAATCGCCGGACGCATACAAGCCGTTGATCGAGGGAATCACGCTACAGCCCGCGGGCCAGCCGTCCGCACCGCCGCCGACGGCCGCGCAACCGGAGCGACGTTGATCCGGAGCAGAGTCACGACTCCTCCGCGAACCGCAGTCCTGCATGCTGCTGCAGTCGAGCCAGGAGCCGGCCCTGAAGCGCTGCACCGGGCGTCCAGACTCCGCCGGGAACGTCCGGGGCGCGAACGAGGCAGATGGCGGTCTCGGCGATCATCTTGGACGTGGAGCCGTAGCCGGGATCCTGGTCGCTTTTGACCGAGACCTTCACCTTCCGGCCGTCCGCCGCGATGCCGATGAAGAGCGAGGTCGAAGCAACCCGCCTCGCGCTCCTCCTTGGTCGGCCCCTCGCCCGGCTTGCGGGCGCCGCCGGGCAGGGAGTTGAAGTCAGTGAAGCCGAGGGCGCGCCGGGTCACTGATCCATTTCGTCGTAGACGAAGTCGCGCCCATGCGGGTGACCCATGAGCAGGTTCGAGCGGTGGACGTTCTTGAGTGTTGATCACCGCCATCATGAAGGGCGCAACCTCCCCACGTCGGGGTCGGTCTCCGGCGTGGTTCCCTGACGGCTGCGCCGCGCCCTCGAAACCGGGCGTGAGGCCGAAGGGGCTCATCATCACAGCCATCTGGGACGGGTCATCTCTCGCAGGGCCTCCATGATGGCCTTGCCGCTGGCCAACGATCCACCGGAAGGTCCGCCCTCGAACGCGCGGACGCGCCCGCTACGCGCGGAACAGGCGCGCCCAGCACCTTCCGCGCAGTCTCCTGGCAGAACCAGACGCCGAGCTCGAGGGGATCGAATCGAACCCGCAGGAGAACAGCACCCGCGCTCCGCGCGCCGTGGCCTGGGCCTCGTGTGCATCGATCATCCGGCGCATCCAGTTGGGCTCGCCGGAGAGGTCGAGGTAGTCGGTCCCAGCACCGACGCACGCGGCGACGAGTTCAGAGCCATAGAGCTGGTAGGGGCCGACGGTGGTCACCATGGCCTGGCCCGGCGCTACCATGTCCCACAGCGAAGCCGGAACCGCGGCGTCGGCGATCACCAGGGCGTATCCGCGGGCGCGCCGATCTCGTCCCGCACCTCCGCAAGCTTCGCCGCTGATCGGCCGGCCATCAGCCCATTTCAGTTCGCCGCCATGGCCAGTATCGCTTTGCCAGGTGCTCGGCGACAAGGCGGCCCGTGTAGCCGCTTGCGCCAAAGACGATGATGTCGAATTCCGCGTTCGGATTCATACGCTCTGCCCCTGATCTCTTCTTGCGCCGAAAGGCGCGCTGCGCGGCTAACAAACGAACGCCCTCTAAATGGTGGCCGGATTCGACTGGCGCGTCCTTGGTCGGGCATCCATCTCCGGGCCCAGACCGTCAGACGTGATTGATCCGATCGATGAGATATGCGACGGCGCCCAGTGACGATCACCACGGCGAGCACGGCGAGGCACACGCTGAGCCAGACAGGCATGTCATCGCGCCAACGGAATGGGCGTCATCAGAAGGCGTTGCCGATGAACGGCAGCATGTGGCCGCTGAACAGCACGCCCAACCACAGGAGGATGCCCGACGCCGCGAAAATCTTGGCGTTCGGCGGCGCGTCGTCTCCGGCTCCCACGGCCCACGATGCCGGGCACAGCATCAAGTAGAGATCGTTGAAGCCGGCGAGAACGACCAGAATGAATTTCCACAGAAACATGATGTTGGCGGTGTATTGGCCGGGCATGGCGCAGGAAGAACAGCATCCCGGTGATGAGATTGACGCCAAAGCCCAGCATCCCGAGCGGCAGCAGTTGAGAGACGGCGGTAAACGGAATCCGCTTCCCGATTCCCAACAGCCGCAGGTCGACCATCGAGGACGACGGTAAACAGCAGACAGAGGCCGATGAAATGAAGGGTCTCCGCCGCGGGCCAGACCCAGGTGTTATCGGAGACCCACGAGCCAATCGCGCGCGCCGTTCCCGATGCGGCCGGCGGCGTCGGGGTCCGCTTCCGCGCGCCGTCTCCTGGGCGCCGGCCGCTTCCTGAACGGCGCGAATCTCGGGATGGTGAATGTCGCCGCCCAGTCGTCGCGGTCGCGGGCCATGAGGCCGAACGTCACGAATGGACAGCAGCACGACCACCGACTGGTTCCACCGCGGCAGTCGTCCGCGTCCGCGCCACTGCCAGAGCGCCAGCCACGCGAAGCCGCCGGTGACCTCCATGAACGCGAAGGCGAGGAGCGCCGCATCCTCGTGCCGCCGGATCGCGCTCGGCAGGACGCCGGGCGGAAACGCGGCGGCGGCGGCTCGTGCCGCGCAGCACCGCCTCGGCGGCCGTGCCGCTCAAGAAACGTAGGAATCGTCAGGATCGCCACCACGAACAGCACCATCAGGCTCGCGCGCTTCAGGTCGTCGTGGCTGCTCCCCACCAGCGAGAGCACGAGCAGTCCCAGCCCGACGCCGAAGCCGACGGTCGGCACATGGTTCAACAGCAGGTGCACGTGGGCCAGATTCACAAGCAACTCCTACCCGACCGTCCCCACGTAGGCCAGCAGACGGCCCGCGGCGATGGCGCCCATCCAGAAGAACAGCGACGTTCCGGCGAGCACCTTGGCCTGGATCGACAGCGGTACCGTTTATCGAGGTCTGGGTCGCGGAACACACGCTTCTGAATCAGGCGCAGATTGATCACGGCCAGCGCGATGAACACCATCTTGATCCAGAAGTCGGGGTTCGTGTGCTCTTCGCCGGCGCGTCGACGGCAAACAGCACCGCGCCGGTGACCGCATTGATCCAGAAGCCCACCCACAGCACCGGCAGGAATCGTTCCATCGGCGCGAGCGGCAGCGCCGGGGCAAAACCCAAAATGCGGAAGTCGATCGCGGCGGCGATGCCGACGACAAGCGCCATTCCGATCGTGTGCAGGAGCAGAATGCTCGGAAACGAGAACACCGAGGTCGATTCGCGCACCCAGGTCGCGACGCTGGTGTGCTGGAGCCACATCAAGAAATCCATTCGCCCTTCTCAGGAATCGTCCAGAGTCTAGTGCGAGGGCATAGTCAGATCTGCGGCGAGATCAATAATCGACGCTGAAAATAAAGCCGACCTCCCTATAATAGCGCTAGCTTAGTTCACTCTTAGCGCCACCGGGAGGCCGCGTTGTTCGACCTCGATGTCAACGTTGCGAAGGTGTTCATGAGGAGCACGTAATGGCGATACGTATCACGAGTCGCACGTCCGATTGCCATTAATCGCCCTCCCACTCCTTCTTCTTGTATCGAGCGTCTCGGCTCAAGCGCCAGACCCCGCCGGACTGCAGCGCGTCCGGGCCCGTCCGATATGTCTGCGGCCTCGCCGGCCCTGAGGATCTGGCGGCCGTGCCGCAAACCAAGTGGCTGATCGCCTCGGCCATGTCGGGTGCAGGCGGCCTCTATCTGATCGACACGACGCAGGCGACAGCGTCGCGGATCTTCCCGGCTGCGGGCGCCGAGCGTTTCGATCGCAAGGAGTACGGCGCGTGCCCGGGGCCTCTGGCCGCCACTCAGGCGGTGACGCACGGGCTCTACCCTCAAACCTGGCCGGCGCTCGGTTCACACGCTCTACGCGGTACATCACGGCGACCGTGAGTCGATCGAGGTCTTCGAGGTGAACGCGAAGTCGACGCCGCCAGCCGTCACATGGATCGGCTGCGTGGTCGTGCCCGATCCGGTCGGGATCAATTCCGTCGCAGCGCTCCCCGATGGCGGCTTCGTGCTGACGAATTTCGATCCCCGTCAGCCCCGCCCCCGTGGCGGCAGGGGCGGCGGCCTCTCGCCGAAGCTGATGGCGGGAGAACAGAACGGCGAGGTCTGGGAGTGGCACGCGAAGAGCGGCTGGTCGAAGGTGCCGGGCAGCGACGCGGCGGGCGCGAACGGCATCGAAGTCTCGCGCGACGGCAAGTGGCTCTACGTCGCACAGTGGGGCAAACAGTCGTTCGTGCGTCTCTCACGCGGCAAGACGCCCGTGGAGCGGCAGGAGATCCCGTTGGGCTTCCGCACGGACAACATTCGCTGGGCGCCCGACGGCAAGACGCTGCTCGTGGCGGGACAAGGCACCATGGCCGCCCAGCCTGGCGCGCAGCGCGGCCGCGCGGCCAGGGGCGCAAGCCACTGTCGTCGTCCGCGTCAATCCGCAGACGATGACCTACCAGGAAGATTCTCCGACAGGCCCCGCACCAGGCCTGATCGGCCGCGTCGGTCGCAGTCAAGTCGGTGACGAGTTGTGGGTGGGTTCATTTCGCGGCGATCGGCTCACGCGCTACCCGGCAAACGGGCTCAAGTAGTTCGGCAGGATGCGCGTCTGGTGAAGTTTGGTACCGTGCGACGATGCACCGACGTTTTCAACGAGGAGGAACTGCAATGATGCGATCCTGCGTCGCTGTCGGCTGGATCTTCGCTGTGGCGTTGTTCCCAGCAACGGTTTCCTGCCCAGACCTCGAAGCCTTCGTTCGGGAAAGACATTGCTCCAATCCTATGCGAAAGATGCGCCATGTGTCATCGGCCTGGCGAGGTGGCGCCGATGTCGCTCATGTCGTACGAGCGAAGTGCGGCCCTGGGCTCGCGCGATCAAGTCCAAGGTCGTCTCCAAACAGATGCCCCCGTGGTACGCCGAGGGCGAACACTGGCAGATGGGCGAACGATCGCCGCCTGAGTCAGGCAGAGATCGACAAGATCGTGGCGTGGGTGGATGCTGGCGCCCCGCGCGGCACCGAAGCGATACCCGCTCCCCCGCAATTTGCAGAGGGTGGAATCATCCCAGCGGGAAACCACCGGATCTGATCATCGAAGCGCCCGTGATGGAAATAAAGGCTGAGGGCGAGAATCCCTGGCGGTATGCGTATGTGAAGTTGCCGTTCGTGGCTGACGGCGTGTGCATCGGCGCGATGCAGATCGTGCCCGGCAATCGCAAAATGGTCCATCACGTGCTCGTGACATCCGCGACGTTGCCGCCGGACACAGTCCTTGATTCCGTGGGGCGCGTGCAGGCGCAACCGGGCGCCTCAGCCGCTCCCGGCGGGCGTGGTGCGGCAAACGCGCGCGCACCCCAGGCGGGGGCAGCAGGAGCAGCGACGACGCCACGCATTGGCGGCGGATTGTCGGTGACGTGGGAGCCAGGCGTTGACACAGCCGTGGTCCTCCCACCAGGCGTGGCTGAGCGCCTCTCCGGCACGCATCTTTCGTTCAACTTGCACTACCAGTCGAGCGGGCAGGCGGCCACGGACAAAACCCGCGTCGGCCTCTGGCTGCAAAGGGTCCCATCACGCACGTGATCGGTGGTAGTGGTGGCGGCTTCGGGGGCGACGCGTTCATCGTCAACGACCAGGAGCTCCTGGGACGATACTCGGCCCAAATCACGCAGGACGTTTTGCCGGCGGGCACCAAGACCGTCCCGAACATCCGTGCGAATGAAGAGAACTACCGGTTGACCACCATCCTGCCGATTCGGCAAGAGGTATCGGTGTACACCATCCAGCCGCACATGCACCTCCGCGGCAAGTCGATGAAATGCACGGCCGTCTATCCGGATGGCCGGGAAGAAGTGCTGCTCAACGTGCCGCACTACGACTTCAACTGGCAAATCATCTACGCGCTGGCACAGCCAGTGAGCGCTGCCTGCGGGATCCACGGTGTCGCGTCGAAGCGGTGTGGGACAACTCGACCAAGAACAAGTACAACCCGAGGCCGGACCAGGAGGTCTTCTGGGGCGAGCAGAGCTGGGACGAGATGCTCAGCCCGATCATCCGCACCGCGGTGAAGCTGGCGAGTCCCGTCAATGCCGACCCGCGTCCGCACAATATCTGCAGCAGTAGTTTTCTGGACCTGGGGACGCGTCACGCAGTGTCCCCAGGTTAGCCGCTCATCTGCAATCGCCCTGCGGGCGGAACGGACTAGAACGTGAATCGTCCACCGAGCTTCACGTATCCGGACTGCAGGATCCCCGTTGGCGACAGCCAGCTGGCCGGGTTGGCCGTCGAATACGTCGTGATGTAGGTCTGGACCGGAGACACGTTGAAGGCATTGTAATAGTCGACGAGTGCGTCAAGCCGGTGCCCGGCCGACGCGGAAGCCCTTGGTCAGGCGCAGGTCCACCTGGTTGACGCGATCGGCAAAGTCGCTTGTTCTGGGCCGGGTCGATCAAGGACGCGTTGATCCACGCCGCCCGCCGTCGCGATCGGCCGGCCCAGCGTGTTACCCGTGGTGGCGTTGTTCACAGGCAGCGAGGCGATGAAGCCAGGGCTACCGGCGGGCGTGCCTGCTGGTGACGGCGGCAGCGGCGGGCCAATGCTCTGGAACACACCGCTCACCTGCAATCTGGTACGGGAAGGTATAGCCGCCAGAGACGCGGTAATTCGGCAGGAACGGCTCCTGGACCTCGCAGAACCGGAGCGTCTGCGGATTATCGACGACCGAGCAGGTCTTGGTGACCGTCCGCCCGGTGCTGACCCCGGCCTGGAGGAACAGGCGCCCGTTCGGCCGGGCATTGACGGTGAAGTCGATGCCGTCGTAAACCTGGCTCCGTTCGCCGCCATACTCCGACGCGAACCGGATGATCTGGTTGCTCGGCGTGCCCGCGACGCCGGCCTTCGCCTGCGAGATGTCGGCGAGGCCGCACACCTGACTCGCGCTGACGCTTCCCAGGCGTGGATCGTTCGGGGCGGTAATGCAGAACGAGGTGTAGTCGGCCGGCGTGATGTCCAGGTTGTCAGTGACGGTAAAATTGCCGAACACCCGCCGGTAGTACCCCACGTCCAACGAGACGCGCGGCATGAGCTCGTGCTGCACGCTCGACCGAGTACTCCCAGTTGTGCGGCCGCTTGCCCCAGCCCTCGCTGACGGCCGGATCATACCGCGTCGTGACGACCGACGTGCCGAAGAGCGGGTTGATCGTCCCCGTGAACTCGCCGTTCGGCTGCGGGTTCAGCGGATCGCCCTGCGGAATGAAATCCTTCGGGTTGCCGTTCGCGCCGTCGCTCCAGCCGCGCGTCGCAGAATTGACGCTGTTCGACAAGGGATTGATCGGGTTCGTAAAGGCAAAGACAAAGCCGGTCACGTAGCGGCTGGCGGTGGCCTTGATTGCGGTCTTCCCGGTCCCAAACAGGTCGTACGACACGCCCAGCGCGCGGGCTGACGTCCTTCCAGTTGGGGACGTTCTCAATGGGCGCGAACGAGCGCGCCCCGACAAACCGCGTTGCGTCCGCGGACAGCGCGGGGAGACTGCTGTTGAAGTAATCGAACCGGACGCCCCCGTGAGCGTCACCCGGCGGATCGTCCACCGGTCCTGGGCATAGATGCCCATGTCGGCGTTCACGTTGAGCCGGGTCGTGAACGGATCGGTTGCGCAACACGACCGACGCCGGCACACCGCTCAACAGCTGGAGGCCCAGGTTCGAGCTGAACGGATAGGTGCTGGCCGAGGTCCAGCCGTCGCGCCAGGTCAGCCCGACCTTGGCCGAATGCGACCCCGTCACGTAGGAAACCACCGCGCGCCCCACGCGCGAGGCCTGATCGCTGTTGCCTTCGGACCCCCGTGAAAGGGCGCCCGGAGCCGCCGGTTGGTTGACAGCTCGAGGACCGACGCGGTCGCAAAGGTGATGTTCGCCTCGGGCTGCGGTTCATTGTCGGTCGGCTGACGGTTGTACGAGATGGCGCCGTCGAACAGCAGCTTGGAACTGATCGTGGACTGCCAGCTGAGCGACGTCAAATAGCTGGGCGGATACGTCAACCGGGTCCCGGACTCGCCGGTTTGTGTCGCGGAGTCCGTAATCGTCGGACAATTGCACTTGTTGATTCTGTCGTAGAAGCCGGACAGCTTGTTGCGCTGCGACACCTGCGCCGTCACTCGCACCTGGTTGTCCATGTCCCAGCCGCCCGCATTCAGCGGACGGTTGAAATCCGGGTTGTAGACGTAGGCCAGCGGGTCGATCGAGAAAAACTGATTCGAGCCGGTCAGGTTGTTGCTGCGGTACCGGTGCGCAACGAAAACCACAGCCGATCGCGCCGAATCGGGCCGCCGAACGCCGCGCTTTCATCCACGAGGCCGTCGAACCCGGGGCTCCGCAGCTGCGGGTTGCGCACTTTCAGCTCGGGGGTGAGATTGTCCCGCTCCATGCTGCGGTTCGAAAAATTGCCGAAGGCCGACCCGCTGAACCGGTTGCCGCCCTCGCGCGGCACCACGTTCACGCGGACGCCGCCCGTCGCCGCCTCGACGGAAACCGCCCCGGTTTCGAAGACCATCTCCTGGGCGCCCGCGTCGTTGAGCGAGAAGTTCGACCACGCCGAGCCGGCAAATTGGCTCATATTGCCGACCGAGATCCCATCGACTTGAACCGTCATGTCGGTCCCCGAGCCGCCATGGGCTGCCAGCACGTTCCCGCGCTCACCCTGCGTGCCGCCCACGTCGCGCTGGTTCGCCGTCACGCCGGGAATCGTCGTGCCGACCGTCGCGAACGACCGCGCCGTCGGCAGCGCGTCCAGCGCTTCCTTCGCGAGCTGCTTCCGTTCAGAGCTGCTCTGCACGTCTACGACCGGCGACTGTCCGGATACGGTGATCGTTTCGGAGACCGCGCCGACGGTTAGGGACGCGTTGACCGGCGCCACGAACCCCGCGGAAATCTCGACGCCTTCGCGACGCACCGAAGTGAAGCCCGTCAGCGTAAAGGTGACGGTGTACACGCCCGGACGGAGCTGTTGCACCGAGAACTGGCCGGCGCTGTCGCTGACCGCCGTGCGCGTCTTCTCAATCAGCGCCGGGCTCGCGGCTTCGACCGTGACGCCCGGGAGGACGGCGCCACTGCTGTCCTTCACGACGCCGGCAATCGTGCCGAACTGGGCAAAACACAATGCCGGGAAGACGAGCACGGCCGATGCGCCCGCCACGAGGTGCCTGATGACCTCACGCATACGCTCTCCTTTGTGTCCTAGATGGCGAAATCGCGCCCGGCTAGCCGCAGATGCGGACTGGACTCTAGGCGCCTGCCATTTCAGTGTCAACAAAAAAGTGAGCTTTGTTCACTGACCAAGTTAGCTTTGTTACAACCGCCGTCAAGGCTGTGAGAATCGCCCGTAACGCCAGAACATCTCGCCTCATCGACAGACTCTTCTCGAGGCTCACAGCGCCGGTGAGGTCACGCCGCGACTCCCTGGACCGACACGCTGACCTTGACGTCATCGCCGATGAGGAAGCCGCCGGTTTCAAGCGCCGTGTTCCAGCTCAATCCGAAATCCTTGCGGTTGAGAGTGACCTCGGTCTCGAAGCCGATCTTGTCGCGGCCCCAGGGATCCTTCCCCGCGCCGAGATGGGTCACTGGCAAACGTCATCTCTTTGGTGACGCCGTGCATCGTCAGGTCGCCAACCATGTCGTACGTGTCGGCGCCTCGCTTTGTGATGCGCTTGCTCTTGAACGTGATGGTGTTGAACTCGTCGACGGCGAAGAAATCACCTGATCGCAGATGCTTGTCACGATCGGCCTCGTTGGTGTCGATGCTCGCACGCCTGGATCGTGACGTCGATCGTCGACTTCTCGGGATTCGCCTCATCGAACTGAATCGTGCCGTCGAAATCGGAGAAGCGTCCCCGCACTTTCGTGAGCAGATATCGCACCTGGAATGTCGCCTCAGAGTGGGCTTTGTCAATCTTGTATGGTGCGTGTCGCAGTCGTCGTTGTCATCGCATTGTCTCCCGCGGAATTAGTCAGAACAATGAAAAGACCGACATCGGCCACAGATCGCCTGGTCGATGCCTACTCGCGGCGCAAACGCGAGAAGCACATTCCCGGAATCCCGCCAATCGCTCCGTAGCCTGAGTTCACGTAGAGGATGCCGCCGGCGATCACGGGCCCTGGTCCGTTGATCCCTCCGCCTTTGCCCTCGACCCCATTGATCGTGGGAAAGGGCCGCCGCGTGTTGAATTCCCAGATGATGCGCCCGTCCCGTGTGTCGTACGCGCGCATGACCCCGTCCATCGAACCGGAGAACACGACGCCAGGAATGACGGTCGGCGCCGCGGGCTGCCCGGACGAGCATCCCCAGCGACCAGCCGGCGCCACCACGACCCGGTCCGCCAGTCTCTGGAGCGGCACGGCCGCGGGATTCGCGCCACGGCCCGAGCCACGGCTGGGCGTGAGCGGTGGCTTCGTCAGCCAGAGGCGTTCTCCCGTCGCGAGGCGAATCGCGGCCAATCCGCCCGCCTCCGTCGGCCCACGAAGCGGCTGTCGTTGTTCGTGTAGTACACGACCTGCTCGTCAGCCGCGCCTCCCCACTCGATCCCGCCGGTGACGCTCCCCTTGCCAACGCGATGCTCCCACAGCACGGCGCCTTCCTTATCCGGATCGAGGCCCCAGGCGACACCGGACTTCTGACCCGCCGTCAGCACGCGGCGCCCATTCGGCAGCGTGCGCAGGATCGGTGACGCCCCGAAATCGAAATCAGGGCCCATGGGGCTGGACACGTCTCGGATTGTCTCGCTCCGCCGCATCCGATAGATGTAGGCATCGTCAGGGGTCAATTGTTTGACCCACCGCATGCGGCCCGTGTCGAGATCGAAGGCGATGATCGCGTCGCTCGTTGCAGCCGCCGGCGCGGTAAATGCGTCGCCCGTCGCCACATACAGGCTGTTCGTGCGTTCATCGATCGTCGGAGCCGACCAGACGCCCGCACCCGCCGGACCCCAGAGTTGAGTGCCCACGGACGTCTTCGTCGTTCGGGCCAGCGGCGCCGAAATCGTCGACGCTCTCCAGATCTGCGCGCCGGTATTGGCGTCGTACGCGACGACCGCGCCCTGGGAAGTGCAGCATTCATATTTGGGATTGGATGCCACGCCCTCCTCGAGCGCGGTGACCGGGACGTACAGCCGCCCGCGATGCAGGGTGGGGGCTCCGGTGATGCGCGCCAGCGGATGCGGATCGGCCTGCTGTTTCCAGAGGAGCGTTCCAGTCTCGGCGTTCACGGCGTACACTGGCGCCGTTGAGGTCGCCGAAGTACACCGCGTAACGCGCGCCCGGTTGGCCCGTGATCGCCCCGACGCTGATCGCGGTGCGGACGGCCGCCCCGGCCTGGAACGACCAGTAGACGCAGCCCGCTCTCGGCGTTGAGCGCATACACGACCGCGTTATCGCTCCCGACGAACAGCCGGCCGCCGGCGATCGCGGGCTGCCCATACATGGCCGTGGCATTCGGGACGGCAAACGCCCATTTCAGCTTCAGCTTGGGTACATCGTCCTTCTTCAGGCCCGCCACCTTGCCGGGCTGGAACCGGGAATTTTCGATGTCCGCGCCCCACCCGTTCCAGCGCGGCATTTTCGCGATGTCTCCCATCGCGCGCCGGACGGCACTGGTTCGTCATCGCCGATGCCGCCGACGTCTCGCTGGCGCCAATCGCGCGCCCGCCGAGGTACTCGGCGATCGCCCGCCGCTGTGGGTCGGTGAGTCCCGTCGCGTTCGGCGCCATCGGCCCGGTCGTGATCGCGACCAGGACGGCTTCTGGTGAGAGGTTACGCAGCCCGGTCAGGCTCGGCGCGCGGTTGTCCGGCGGCGGCGTGGCCATGTGGCAGGTTGCACATCGTTCCTGAAAGAGCGTCATGCCCGGCGCCTTGTGCATACCCGAGGGACGGGGTTGCTGTGGCGACAGCGAGCGCCAACACGGATTCGAACGCGCATCTTGTCGTTTCTCCGTTACCTGTCGACGTGCTTACTTTCCGCCGGGCGCGGCTTGCCGCTGCATCCAGACGGTGCCCAGATTGACGAACGGGCCGTCGCCTTCCGAGATCTCGGTGCGCACGCGAAAGTTCACGGGCGACGCCATGAACGTCGTCCCTTTCAATCTGACCTTCGTGCGTTTGACGGTGAGCGGCGCCGCCTGCCAATGATGCGTGTAATACCCACCTGAGTCTCCGCCGACCCGTCCAGACTTGAGCACCTCGAGCCCGCGACTGTCGCGCTCCAGGACGATCATGTAGTGGGCGGACGGGTCGTAGACGATCGTCGACTTGATCGTGAACGCGCCGGTCGGTCCCTTGGCCTGGGTCGTGCCTTCGTAGAGACATCCATCCACGTGCTGAACCGTCTCGGTGCCGGAGATCTTGACCTCCCGGCCCGAGAGCGGACTCGGGCGTGTCGTATTCGAACGTCCAGCGGCCGACCAGATAGTCCGGGTCGAAGGGGCCTCGCGCGTCGTTGTTCAGGGTCGTGCGCTTGAGCGCACCCTGAGCCGCGATCAGGTCGAGATCTTCTTTGAACAGGCACTTCCCGGGACAGGCGTCTCACCAGGCGCCCGCACAAGGAGCTTCACGTCCGGTGGCAGCACGCCTTGACGGCGGCGGCCCTGAGCGAGGATCGTCGGCGACGGGCGCGGCCATCAACAGTGCCACGACGAAAACACCGGCGCTTACGGCTATTTCGCGCATGTCTCTGCCAGCATCTGAAACGACGTGACGTTGATGCGGCTGTCGCTGCCGCTCTTGATCAAAATGCCCTTGACCGCCATCTTGTGCCCTTTGTGGCGCTCGGGACTGAACGGGCTGGTGCCGAGCAGCCGGTATTGCTGAGTCGCCGAGCGGTTTCTCCGCTGCCGCCTTGACCGCTTCGGGCGTCGTAAATGACGTCGTCGAAACGGCAGGCTCGGTTGCGTTCGCGAGATTCCAGTCGGCCCCCGTTTGCGAGAGGCATCCGACGACCTCGACAATCGGCAGTTGATCCGGATTCGGCTCCGACTGGCGGCCCTGCGCGTGCACGCTGCCGACCGCTGCGGCAACGAGGAGCCAGACAATACGGGTCGACTGGTTCATGGAATACCTCTGATGACTGTCCGGGGACACGCGTGACGTGTCCCCAGGACCAGAAACACACTACCGCTGCGACACTTGCACGGGCGGCGTTGGGGTGATCGGGCTCTTCAGCTGCACCACGCCGCGGATGATCGGGCTGAGCATCTCGTCCCAGCTCTGCTCGCCCCAGAAGACCTCCTGGTCCGGCCTCGGGTTGTAGCTTGTTCTTGGTCGAGTTGTCCCACGCCGCTTCGACGCGAACCGTGGTTCCCGCAGGCAGCGTGACTGGCTTTGCGAACTCGTAGACGATTTGCCAATTGAAGTCGTAGTGCGGGCACGTTCAGCAGCTCTTCTTCCCGGCCATCCGGATAAACGGCCGTGTATTTCATCGACTTCCCGCGCAGGTGCATGTGCGGTTGGATGCTGTACAACACGGTCTCCTGTCGAATCGGCAGGAGGTTGGTCAAGCGGTAGTTGTCTGCGCCCGCAGGGATGTTCGGCACGGTCTTCAGGCCCGGCGGCAGAATGTCCTGCGTCACCTGGGCGGAAAATCGTCCCGTGAGCTCCTTGCCGTTGACGATGAATGTTTCGTTGCCGAAGCCGCCACCACCAGGGCCCTGCGATGCGTGCGTGATCGGGACCCTTTGCGAGCCAGAGGCCGATGCGGGTCTTGTCCGTGGTCGCCTGTCCGTTCGCCTGGTAGTGCAGGTTGAACATGAGATGCGTGCCGACGAGATGCTCCGCCACGCCCGGCCCGTAAGTGACGGCTGCATCAACCCCGGGCTCCCAGCCACCGGAGAACCCTCCAAGGCCGCCGCCGCCGACCAGCGCGCCGCCCGCCGGTGGGGCGCTGCGCGCGCGGTGGACACCCGCCCTGCGGGATCGACTGACGCGCCCTGCTGCAACTTCATGCGCCCTTCGGCATCGACTTGTGCGTTCGGCGGCAGCGTCACGGCCGTCACGAGCACGTGATGCACGGCCGCGCGGTTGCCGGGCACGACCTGCGAAGCTGCCACCCACACGTCACCTTGGAACGGCAGCTTCACATACGCGTACTGCCACGGACTCTCGCCCTCCGCTGGCACCTTCATCTCAGGCGCTTCGATGATCAGATCGGGCGGCGTCCCACTTGGACCATTCCAGCCCTGTGCAAGCTGAGGCGGAGCGGGCAGCTCGCTGTCGTTGCCGCGCGGGGCGCCCGCATCCACCCACGCCACAATCTTGTCGATCTCTGCCTGACTCAGGCGGCGATCGTTACGCCATTTGCCGTGCTCGCCCTCGGCGTACCACGGGGGCATCTGGCGGGCGACGACTTTGTTCTTGATCGCGCGAGCCCACGGCCGCACTTCGTCGTACGACATCAGCGACATCGGCGCCACCTCGCCAGGCCTGTGGCACATGGCGCACTTGGCGTAGACGATCGGAGCAATGTCCTTCCCGAATGTCGGCTTCGACGTCTGAGCGAACACCGTGGCCGGGAACAACGCCGCCGCGATGATCCAGCCGACCGGGACGTGGGTTCGTGTCATTGCAATTCCCTCCTCGTTGAAAACGCGCCGCCGACTGCTGCGCCGGACAACAACTACCGCTGCGACACTTGCACGGGCGGCGTGGGGACTATCGGGCTCTTCAGCTGCACCACGGCGTTCAAGTGTGGGGCTGAACATCTCATCCCAGCTCTGCTCGCCCCAGAAGACGTCCTGGTCAGGCCTCGGGTTGTAGCTTGTTCTTGGTCGAGTTGTCCCACGCCGCTTCGACGCGAACCGTGGTTCCCGCAGGCAGCGTGCACTGGCTTTGAAAACTCGTAGACGATTTGCCAGTTGAAATCGTAGTGGGGCACGTTGAGCAGCTCTTCTTCCCGCCCATCCGGATACACAGCCGTGTATTTCATCGACTCGGCCGCGCAGGTGCATGTGCGGCTGGATGCTGTGCACCACCATCTCCTCTCGAATCGGCAGAACGGCGGTCAAGCGATAACTGTCTGAACCGGCGGGGATATTCCGGCACGGTCTTTATGCCGGGCGGCAGGATATCCTGCGTGACCTGAGCCGTGAATCGTCCGGCGAGCTCCTGGCCGTTGACGATGAATGTTTCGCTACCCAGGCCGATACCGGGGCCCGTCGTTCGCGTGGGTGACGGGACCCTTTTGCAGCCAGAGGCCGACGGCGGGTCTTGTCCGGTGGTCGCGTGGCCGTTCGCCTGGTAGTGCAGGTTGAAGCAGAGATGCGTGCCGGCGATACGCTCACCGACGCCCGACCCGTAGCTCATGGGCCGTATCGACCCAGGCTCCCATCCGGCGATTGAACTCCCCGAGGCCCTGCCGCGCTGAGCGCCACCGCCGCGCCGCCCGCGGGCTTGGGCGCGGATCCGCTCAGGCGCGCCTTCGAGCATCGAGCTGTTGCGTCCGGCGGCAGCGTCGCCGACGTCACCATCACGTGATGGACGACTCCGCGGTTGCCCGGCACGACCTGCGAAGCCGCCAACCACACGTCACCTTCGAACGGCAGCTTGACGTACGCATACCACCACGGACTCTCGCCGTCAGCCGGCACCTGCATCACAGGCGCTTCGATGATCAGATCAGGCGGCGTTCCGCTCGGGACGATTCCAACCCTGCGCAAACTGAGGCGGAGCGGGCATGTCGCTGTCATTGCCGCGCGGGGCGCCGGCATCCACCCACGCCACGATCTTGTCGATCTCTGCCTGACTCAGGCGGCGATCGTTGCGCCATTTGCCCATGCTCGCCTTCGGCGTACCACGGTGGCATCTGGCGGGCGACGACTTTGTTCTTGATCGCGCGAGCCCACGGCCGCACTTCGTCATGCGACATGAGCGACATCGGCGCCACCTCGCCAGGCCGATGGCACATGGCGCACTTGGCGTAGACGATCGGCGCAATGTCCTTCCCGAATGTCGGCTTCGACGTCTGGGCGAACACGGTGGCCGGAAATAGCGCCACCGCAATGATCCAGCCGGCCTGGAAGTAGGTTCGTCTCATTGCCACTTCACTCCTCGTCGAACACGCGCTTTGCGTCCTCCGCTTAGAACGTGAATCGGCCGCCGAGCTTCAGAAAAGCGGACTGCAGGTATGTCTGCGGCGTCAACCACGCTGGGCCGTACGTCGTCGTGTAGGTCAGGACGGGCGCCACATTGAACGTGTTGTAGAAGTCGGCCATGATGTCGACGCGGTATCTGTCCGACGCGCACACCCTTGGTGACGCGCAGATCCACCTGGTTGACGCGGTCGCCGTAGTCTGGGTAGGTGGACGGATCAATCAAGGGCACTGTGATCGAGCCACCCGGCGTGGCAATCGGCCGGCCCAGCGTGAGGCCCGGCGTGGCATTTGTCACCGTGTAGTTGGCCACGGCGACCGATCCGGCCGCGGCGCCGGTGCCGGCGATTGGATCGGGCGGTAGGCTTTGAAACACGCCGCTCAGCTGAATCTCCCAGGGGAACGTATAGCCTCCCGACACGCGGTAGTTCCCCATAACTGGCTGCCTCACCTCACAGAACCGGAGCGTCTGCGGATTGTCGACTTGCGCGCAGTTCTTGGTGTCGGTGCGGCCGGTGCTGAAGCCGGCCTGGAGGAACAAGCGCCCGGTAGGTCGGGCGTTCACGTTGACGTCGACGCCATCGAACGTTTGGCTTGTGTCGCCCGCATAATTCTTCGCGAACGTGACGATCTGGTTGCTGGCGAGACCGGCCTTCGCGGGCTTGATGTCGTAGGCGCCGCAGACCTGACTGCCGCTGACTGTTCCCAGGCGACTGTCTGTCGGGGCGGTGAAGCAGAACTGATCGTAGTCGGCCGGCGTCACGTCCAAGTTGTCGGTGACGGTTTGATTGGAGAACGTCCGCCGGAAATAGCCGACATCCAGGGAGACGCGCGGCAGCAACTGCTGCTGCACGCTCGCGGAGTACTCCAGTTGTGCGGCCGCTTCCCCAGCCCTGGCTCAAGTTCGAGTCGTATCGGGTCGTGATGATCGACTTGCCGAAGTTCGGGTCGATCGCGCCGGAATATTCGCCGTTGGGCAGCGGGTTCAGCGGGTCGCCCTGAGGAATGAAATCGTGGTTGGCGTCGAACCAGTTCCGCGTCGCGTTGTTGCGGCTGGTCACGAATGGATTAATGTTGTCGGCAAACGCATAGATCTGCGAGGCCACGTAGCGATTGACGCTCGCCTTGATCGCCGTCTTGCCGTTGCCAAACATGTCGTACGCCACGCCCAGCCGTGGGCTGATGTCTTTCCAGTTCGGAACATCGGGCAACGCAGCGAACGAGCGCGCGCCGACCCACACCGACGCAGGCGCGGACTGAGCTGGAATCCCCATATTGAAGTAGTCGAAGCGGACCCCTGCCGTCACCGTGACACGGTGCAGCGTCCACTTGTCTTGGGCATAAATGCCGAGGTCGGCGTTTACGTCGGTCAGCGCCGTGTATGGAGCAGTGGTTAAGTTGACCGCGATCGGAAAGCCATTGAACAGCTCAAGCTGGGTATCATTGCTGTGCACTGATAGACCGTATTGGCGCGTGCACCGTTGTGGAACGTGAACCCGACTTTGGCGGCATGTGACCCGGTGACATGGGAGAGCGCCCCGCGTAGGTAGTTCTGGTGATTGTCTTCGCCGCCCGAGAAAATACTCCCTGGAAAGCCCAAAGGGATTACCGGGATACGGCGCTCGTGTCCCGGTAGTCGCTGAACTTCCAGAAGGCGGGCGGCTAGAGTATCACCAGAGGCTCCCACTACGCCCGGGGCCGCTCTCTCGCCGGGTCACGTGCCAAGTCGGAGTTCACAACGGTGCGCAGCGCCACGGTGATCGGCTCGACCTGTGACTACCCAGCGAGCACTGTTCAGTAAACCGACTCGCGATCAGCAACCACCTTCCATACGGCAGCTGACCGACAGTAAACACCGACACTCGATATACTTAAGGGCCTTTACCATGTCACCGGCTGAGAAGTCCGCTTCATTCTCTTCAATATGGATTCCAGCCACTGCATATCAGTAGTCGGCAGCTGGGATACTGCGTTGCTTGTGAATTCCAGGCTGGAAGGAACATCAGCCCCACACTAACAAAGCACATGTTTGGCGGCGGCAGGCGGCTGTCGAAGACGGCGTCAACCTCGCAGATCGTCCGTTCGTACGACTGGAATTCGACTTTCATTCGCGACGCGACCCTTTGCCCAACGGCAGAAGTAACTCAGCGATCGACAGACTGATCCTGGTGATTGACTGAACTGGCGGGCTGAAGGCGGCCATGGGTGAAGCTCGCGGCGTGCGGCTTGCCGCGTGTCGGCCTTCCGGCGGACGTTCTCTCAAACCGTCGCCGACTAACAGACGTGACCGGCCGCTGCCAGTTCTGCTCACCGCCCCGTGTGGTGGAACGGTCTTCAGTCAGGCGGCGCCTGCGTATCAAGCCGGCAAATGCTGCGAACCAGCCAGATAAGTCACGTTCGCGAAAGTATGCGGGCATTTAAGCAAGCGTTCGATGGCGCGTCAACGTAACGCCCGACTACCGGGCGCTGTTCCAGGCCGGCTTCAGCACCGACACGCCGGCGCCTGGAAATTGGCGCAATCGGCACAATCCTGGGCATTCCGATTCTGTGGTGAACTCGAGGGGAGACGCGAGGCTCTGCAGGAAGATTCAGCTGAGCGGCGTATTTCAAGCCGCCCGATCCGCCGGCACCGCGCCGCGGCAGTCGTCGCCAGCAGCCGGTGATATCTGCCGAACCTCCTGAACCGGCATAATCACCCGGTCGCAGCTGTTGATCCGTCCGCCTGCCCCAGATACGGCGACCGCATCAGCCGGTGGATCTGCGCGTCTGGGTAGCGTCAGCTACTGCGTGTTGTATGTCGACTTCTGTACGTTCAATGGCGGCATCTGACACAGCGTGGTGTCCTGCAACTATGCAGTCCGCTTTCTGTGACGCCATTCACGTCTGGCGGAGGACACGAAGCGTGAGGGTGGATGAACCCTACTTCGAGGCCGGCACTGGGGCTACGTGGCGTATTTCCCGTCCGCCGCCAGATCCCGTCGAAACCAGCATTCGGCAAGGACATTTGCGCCGATCATCTCGCCAGAGGTGCGCCAGCCGACGGCGAAAAGTAACCGCCGGTATATCGACGCGCGGCCGTGGAGGCGCGATCAGGCTGAGTCGTCGCCCGCCGGGGTGCTGCCGTGGCATGTAAGCGCGGCGATCGCCGCCTGAGTCAGGCGAAGATCGGCAAGACCAATCAGCATTAGTGCGACATACCCGCTCACCGCGGGTGATATTGGCCTGATCTGATCTCGTCGAGCGCCCGGTGATCAGGCTAGCCGGCGGCAACGAGGAAGTCATGTTATATGCGTAATGTGCTGCCGTTCGGAAGAACGATAGTATTGGCGACTTCGCGTCGTTAGCGGGTAACTGCGGGTGATGTGACGTCAGTGACGCTGCCGCCCACGCTCAGAGCCGCCTGACGGGCCGCCCAACGGGCAGGCATTGTGAAATTCAATGCGGCATGGGAAACTGGGCCAGGTCTGGCATCGGGGCATCACCGGCGCATCTTCTGTTCAACTACGCATCGAACGAACGGGCACGCGACCAACGACAAGACCCGCGTCGGCCCCTCTGGCTGCGAAGAGATCCCGTCGCAGATTCCCCGGCGTCGCTGGCGATTCATCGTCAACGGCGAGGCTTCGCCGGAAGCGTGCGGCTCGTTCACGCAGGATAATCCTGCCGCCCAGATTTCCATCCCCGCCGGTGATTATCGCTTGACCGCCGTCCGATTCGGAAGGAGTGGTGATTAACCAGCATCCGGCCGCGCATGCCTGCGCGGCGATCGGCCTGAATGCGGCTGTATGCGGGCTCCGGCGTGCCCGCTACGACTGGCAAATCCTGGCCGATCGCGCTGCCCGCGGGAACGACTGTCCTCAGCTTTGAGATGTAACCAGGCCCGTTAACGTCTTCTGGGACGCGGCAAACCTGGGGTAATGTTCGGCCCCGCGATACGAGCCGTGGTGCAACTGGAAAACCGATCGCAGAGTCGCGGCGGTAGTTATTGTCCGGCGCAGCGTCGGCGGCGCATTCAACGAGGAAGAGAATTGCAATGACACGAACCGTCCCAGTCGGCGGCGTTGGCTCACCGGCCGCAGCTGTTGAACGTCGAAACCGTACAATTCAGGAAGGACATCGCCGTCGCCAGGTAGCGTGTATACAACGAAAATATTATCGCTGCGACGGGTGCGGCGCTCGCGCAGAAAGTCGTCTCCCACCGAGTCTGCCCCGTGTGCCGAAGGCGGGCACGGCGAAATGGCGGCTGATCGGTCAGGCCGAGATCATTAGTTGGCTGATCAGTGCAACGGCACCAGGCGGCTCCGCCTCACGGCGCCAGGCCTGGGTCAAGTGGAAGCCTGATCTGATAAATCAGGCGCCGCGATGCAGGTAGAGTCAGCACGTATGTGAGCTGCCCGTTTCCCAGGCGTTTGTGTGGAGTGGCACGCTTCTGGAGCCGTGCCCGGCTAGCCGTGCCGCACGCCAACTCGCCATGACATACTGCTCTTATAAAAATTTATGAAGCGGGCAGGGCTCGTCATTGTCCACTGGGGCAGGTGATCACCACTTGCAGCGGCAGCTGTAACT
>ERZ1370068.8006-contig-6890_pt1:0-47500 | contig 49085 bp, 83 predicted proteins | sample MGYA00561227_ERZ1370068 | MGnify/ENA primary metagenome ERZ1370068 (study PRJEB38410, sample SAMEA6850437) | metagenome | study: Metagenomic assessment of the ecological functions of the soil: analysis of the soil microbiota associated with the... | reverse complement strand
TTTGGCGCGAGTGGGTGAAACCGACGCCGCCGGCAACTATCAGATCGCCGCGCTGCCGGTTGGGAATTACCGTGTGGAGGTGAGAGCTGGAGGTTTTAGAACTGAGGTTGTCGAGCGGCTGAATATTGAGGTCGCGCGCATCGTCGTTATGGACTTTCGGTTGGAGGTGGGCGACCTCACGCAAACTATAAGCGTGAACTCCTGACCCGCCACTCGTCGAGCGGGCCACAATCTCCGTCGGCCAAGTGATCAACGAACGGACGGTGCAGGAGATCCCAATGAACGGGCGTTACTTATCGATCTGGGATTGCTCGCCTTCCCGGCTCGGTGACGCCGCCGCAGAACGGCTTTCTGTCGCCACCGACGCGCGGCAGCGGTTCGCTCGCGCTCAACACCGCGGGGAATCGCGAAGACACGGTTAACTTCCAGATCAACGGCATCACGCTCAACGATCAGGTCAACAACATTCTCAACTTCAATCCGCCTCTGACGAGCATCCGCGAATTCAAAATAGACAACTCGAGCTTCAGCGCCGAGTATGGCCGCAACAGCGGCGCTATCGTTAACGTCGTGCGACCCGTTCAGGAACGCAGGAATTCCACGGCGAGTTGTACGAATATTTCCGCAACAGCGCGTTGGATGCTCGCAACTTTTTCAACTTCACCGCCAGCGAGCCGCCACCATTCAAGCGTAATCAGTTTGGCGCGGCGGTCGGCGTATCCACTGCGCCCGCCACGGTTCGGCGAGGGTGGTCCAGCATTTCGCGGCGGCAAAGATCGCGCGTTCTTCTTCTTTAATTGATGAGGGCTGCGCACAAAGGCAAGGAGTTGACATGAACAGCCTTCGGCGCTGGAGCGATGCTCAGCGCGCCGCCGTAACTGACCCGGTAATCCGGAACCTGATTGATCTGATCCCGCGGGCTAACTTTTCGATGCGGCCGGCGCACCACGCTTCGTCGGCTCAGGCTCCGCCCCCGGCCGACGTCAATACCTGACTCTCGACATCAGCTACAACCTCGGCGCCAACGACCGGCTGCATGGTTATTACGTTTACCACCGCAGCCTGCGCACTGAGCCCAACCTGCAGGGCAACACGATTCCCGGCTTTGAGACGTCCGCCGTGGCTTTCGTCAACTGCTGACGTTGAATGAAACCCACATCTTCGGTCCGGCGGCTTGTCAATGAGGTGCGCCTTGGGTTCAACCGCATTTGATTTCACCGCCACTGCCGGGTGCCGAACTTAACCGTTGGATTTCGGCATCCAGGACGGGGTTACACGGCCGATTGGGTTGCCGCAGATTAACGTCGCCGGCGCCATAAACTCTTGGCGGTCCAATCCAACTGCCGCAGGGGCGCGGCGATACCACCATCGTTTTCTCCGACACGCTGAGTTACCGCGCGGGCGCATTCATTGAAGGTTGGCGGCGACTTCCGCCTCTTCTATAACAACAACTTCATTCAGGATACCGGGCAGTCACCTTCGCCTCAGTCGCGGCGTTCCTGGCCGGTAACGCCAATTCTTCGCCATCACACTCAGCGACCGCGTAAACAGCATCAAGCAAGACGCGTTTGGGCCATTTCGTGCAGGACGTTTCAAGTGGCGGTCCAACCTGACGCTCGAACTCGGTTTGCGCTACGACCTGAATACGACGCCCACCGAGCGTTACGACCGCTTCGTTGTTTTCGATCCGGCCACTGATTCCCTGCTCCGCGTCGGCGCGCCAACATCGCCCAGCCGTATCACACCAACAACCAGAACATCTCTAACCGCGCTTCTCGGCTTTGCCTGGGACCCGTTCAAGACCGGCAAGACTTCCCGGTGCGCGCTGCCTACGCGATTCAGGTCGAACAGGCGCTGACTAACGTCGTCAACTCCAACGTCCAGCAATCCACCGCTAGCCACACCCCTTCAGGTCAGCGGTACGATTCTGTCTGGACAATGCGGATCAACCTTTCGCGCGCGTGCTTCGCCGCAATTCCCTGGTTTCGGGTCGATCACGATTACGACAATGCTTTTACATTCAGTCATGGAACCTGAACGTTCAGCGCGAACTTCGTCCCAAACTCTCGCCGTGATGGCGGGCTACTTCGATCGAAGGGCACGCACCTCCGCATCTCTCGCAACATCAACCAACCCATGAACGGCGTGCGGCCCGTTTCCGCGCCTTCGCCTTCGAGTCCGCTCCTGCCGGGCGCAACCATTGGCAACATCGTGCAGGTTGAAGGCAGCGGCAACTCGAGTTACAACGCGCTTTGAACTCAGCCACCACGCGCGCTTTTCGCGTGGCCTGCAGCTCAACGCGGTCTTACACCTGGTCCAAGTCGATCGATTACAACTCGTCCGAGCGGGCAGCCGGGCACTGGTCACGGTCCAGAACAGCTACGACTTGCGCGGCGATCGCGACTTCCGATTTTGACGCGCGACACCGTCTAGTCGTTAACGGAATTTATGAAGCTGCCGTTCAAAGGCAATCGGCTAAACGAAGGCTGGCAGTTGGCGGCGATCGTGCAGGCTGCAAACCGGCAATCCGGTGAACATCATCACTACGAACAGCGTACGGTCAACGGCGTGGCGAACACGATCAGGCCTGACGTTGCTCGGGGCCGGTCGAGACTTTCCGGCGGCTGTCAAGATCCGCTGGTTCTGACGTCGACCGCCTTGACTGCCGTCGCCGGCAGCTTCGGTGAATCTCGGCCGCAACGCGTCATCATCGGCCCCGGCTTCAGCACCGTCGATCGTCTCGGTCGCTCAAGAACATTGAACTCGGCGAGGAGATGTGCGCTTTCTGCAACTTCGCGCCGGAGGTCTTCGACGTGCTCAATCACGCAAGCTTCGGCCAGTCCCGGCACGGTGGTCGGCCGTGGAGCCTTCGCCACCATACACTAACACGCGCTTCCCCACGCGGCGATTCGGGGTCGTCGCGGCAGTTGCAGTTTGCTGAAGTTACTGTTTTGAGAGCGAATCAACCCGACGCGTGGCGTGTGGAAAAGGACTGATGAGAAGTACGAAATCTAAAACCTGGCAAGAGCCTTTACGCATCAGGCTGGATAAAGCCAACCGAGGGCCGGCGTCAATCGCCGCGGCTGGTCATGGGCCGCGCGCTGCTCCTCCTGCTGCTCCTGCGCTTCCCGCAGATGCGCCCGGCGACGAGCCGCCAAAGAATGTCCTCCTCTTTGATTCCGACGGCTACCAGCCTCGCCGGCCAACGTGCTTGTCTGCGATCAGGCCCTCCGCTCGACTCTCAAGAGAGCGTTGGAAGGCTCCCATTCAAATCTACGATGAGGGCCAGGATAGTTTTCGAATACCCAACGAAAAATATGAAGCCGAGTTGGTCAGTGTCCTGCAAACGGAAATATGAGGAATGCGCTTCGATCTGATCTTTGCGGCTGGGTCCGCCAGCGCTTAGAGTTCCCTGGTAAAACACCAAAACGAACTCTTTCGCAAGTACCCCGATCGTCTTTCTCTGGTCCACCGATCAAGCCAAATAACGAGACCTTACTCTCGCCTGAACAAATGTCACTGGCGTTTCGACGAAGGTCGAGCTGGCCTACTCTGGAACTCGCTGGCTGTTCATCCGCAGACAAAGGGTCGTGGTGGTAGCCGGGAACGCCCGATCGACCAAGGCTTGCTGGTACTGGCGAAAATGAGTTTCTCGCGCTGTATGAAGGCAGGTGGCGTTTACATATTCCCACCGACTTTACCCTGGAGGAAATCCGTCAACGACTCGCCAGCCTCCCGGATACAAGTCGGTGATAATTATCTTTCTTCCTTCTGAATTCCGACAAAGTGTGGGTACAACCTACCATAGCTTCGAAGTGGTTTCAGTTGGTTTCCATCCTGGACCGCGCCAATTTACGGGCCGTCGGTGAATATTTCTCGAAACGGGATTGTCGGCGGGCAGTTGCTTAGCTTTGCCGCCCTGACGTGCAGCGCCGGACAGATGGGCGTGCGCATCCTCGCAGGTGAGATGCCCCAGAGGCATAGCCGTGAAAACTATTCCCCAGCGTGCCCATGGTTGATTGGCGACAACTGCATCGTTGGGGCATTGACCCCGCAGCAAAGCTGCCGCCCGGAGCTTCGATTGTTCAGTTACAAAGAGCTTTCCTGGCCTGGGACTTATACAAGTGGCGGCATCGTCGGCGCGATCTCGCTGGTGGTTTTGCAGTCACTCGCTGATCGCCTCGGCTGTTGGTTTTGCGTTCTCGGCGCCGCGGCGAGGCTGCGTTTTGCCAGCGAGCGCTTTGCCCTCGCCAGGCAGCCCCTCGAACACAAACGCCTCGAAGCGGTTGTCGCCAACGTGCCCGGCGTGGGTTTGGGAAGTCCCGCGTGAACCAGGCACGCACCTGCGGAAAAGCGGAATTCGTCAGTCCTTATGTCGAGCGGTTGTCGTGCTGGCTACAGCGTGGAAGAATGGTTGTCCACGCCGGATTCTTTGTTCGTCGATCACTCATGAAGACGATCGCGAAAGGATTGCCGGCGGAGGGCGAAGCAATTATCGCGACCGGCAAGGAAGGCGTCCTCCAATTTCGCTGGTTAGCGAAGAACGGCGACGTGGTGTGGGTGGAAGCGCACTGGCGGCGGTCCGCGACGAGGCCGGCAAAACAGTTGGCCTGCGCGGCGTCACGATGAACATCACGGACCGCAAACAAGCGGAATGCGGCGCTGCGTGGAACGTAAGGAGGAACTGAGCTGGAAGCGCAACGCGTTGCCAAGGTGGGCAGTTGGGAATGGGGATCCACCCACCGACACCGTGACCTGGTCGGAAGAGTGTACCGCATCATGGGCCGCGACCCTCGCGCTCCCGGCGATCAGCTACGAAGACCATCACACTCTTTACACTGACGGCGGAGTTGGGGAGCTTTTGAAGGCCGGCGTAGAACGGGCCCTCCAGCGAGGGACTACCGTACGAGTTGGAACTGCAGATGATCCATCCGGCAGTGGCCGGCTCGTTTGGACCAGGCGCTCGCGGCGAAGCGATCAGAGACAGACTGGACGCGTTTTGAAGCTGCGCGGGACCATTGCAGGACATCTGCTGAGCGCAAGCAGGCAGAAGCAAGATTTGCAACGCGCCATGGCGGAAGTAGAGCGAGCTGAAAAACCAGCTACAGGAAGAAAATATTTACCTGCAGTGAAGAGAGATCAAACTGGCACACAATTTCGAACGAGATCAGTGGGTAGAAGCGACGCCACCAAATACGTACTCTTCAAGATCGAGACAGGTGTGGCACCGACCGACACTGACGGTGCTCATTACCGGATGAAACCGGCGCCCGGCAAAGAACTGGTGGCGCACGCTATTCACAGCGCCAGCACGCGCCGCGACCGGCCGCTGGTGAAAGTCAACTGCGCGGCGTTAACCCGACCCTGATCGAAAGCGAACTCTTCGGGCACGAAAAGGGATCGTTCACCGGCGCGACGGCGCGCAAGATTGGACGGTTTGAACCTTGCGAACGCGGCCACCATCCTGCTCGATGAGATTGGCGAGCTGCCGCTGGAACTTCAAGGCAAGCTGTTGCGGCGTGATACAGGAAGGGGAGTTTGAACGTCTCGGCAGTTCGAAGACAATTAAGGTCGACACTCGCATCATCGCAGCCACGAACCGAAACCTGAAAGCCGCAGTCGAACAGGGCTCCTTCCGCGAAGACCTTTGGTATCGCCTGAACGTCTTTTCCGATCACCGTGCCGCCGCTTAGAGATCGCAAGGAAGACATCGCCGGCTCTGGTTGAACATTTTGTGCGCCGGTTTTCGCAGAAGGTCGGCAAAGGAATCGTCTCCATCCCGCCCGCCAGCATGAGAATTTTGCAGGACTATTCGTGGCCGGGAAATGTCAGGGAACTCTGCCAACGTGCTGGAGCGGGCAGTTATTAATACCAATGGCTCGGTCCTGCGGATCGTGGACCACTTTGAGAAGGCTCACGGGAAGGTCACGCGCACGCAGACAAGACACTGGAGGAAATGGAAAAAGGAATACATTATTCGGATCCTCGAGAGCACCGGCTGGAGAATCGAGGGTCGCAAAGGCGCCGCCAGAGTGTTGGGGCTCAACCCCAGCACCCTTCGCACTCGCATGTCGAAACTGGGAATCCAAAAAGCTGACACAGCAGCTCGAACCTGGCCTCCGCTGCGCAGTAAGCCTGCCGTCGCTCCAGCCCTGGCTTCCCTTCCCATCGCACCGCCGCTACTTAACCTTTTGGTAACGAGTTCCTCCACGGCATAACGCGGTATCTGCGGAATACCGAGGAAATCTACTGAGGCTCCGGCTCACGGACTACCTCAGCCTTCCCGCCGCAAAGCAGCATAACCACAGCGGTTATCATCACTGTTTAATGTATGGAACCGATCATAGAACACCATTTGCACTAGTATTAACCGAGTTTAGTTCTAATACCACCGAGTTCAGTTCTAAGGCCTCGGCAATAATTTCGAAAATTCAGATGTGTCATGGGGCGGAAGCTGTTTTCAACCCCCAGTTGAGCTGGCGAACCAGATGATTGTAACTACGACCAGAATTACCGTCTCATCAGCGAATCGGAGTGAACTCTTTCAAACTATCCTGACGCTGCTGACGCCGGTAAAGAACGAGAAGGGGTGCTTAAGTTCCCGTTTCTACCTCGACTCCGGCCGATCACCAACTCCTCCATGCTGGTAGAGGAATGGGAGACCGAGGAAGACTGGAAAACCATCTACGCTCCAGGGACTGCGCCGTGTTGCTCGGCGCGGTAACTGTTCTTTGCAACCCCAGGAGCGTTGAATTCAGATTGCTTTCGTATAAGGCGGGTATTGAGGCGATAAATACGGTACGCACGATTCACGCTCAGTATGCGTGGTAGGCAAATAAATGCCCTCCCCCAACGCAAAAGACTAATCGATCCCCTCGTCACTGGCATGCGGGATCAACCGTGTCGCCTACAACGACGAAAGCTGGCTAATCGCCGCATGACTTCGATCCGGACGGGTGCTCTGACTTACTTCCGACTCCGGAAGCGATCACTTTGCCGACCGCCACGGCCAACGCACTTCCTTATCCAGGATCCAGGAAAAGTTTAACGAAGAAATCTATGGTCGCGAGGTGTTCCTGCACGCGATTGTCGAAGCGTGTGCCGCCAACGTCGCGGTGCTGGATGAGTCTGGAAATATCCTCTACGTAAGCAAGTCGTGGCGGCTGTCGGCGGAAAAACATTCTTCTGCCGCCGGGACGTCATCCTCTGGAAATGACTTACCTCGAAAGACGGGATGGTGCGCACGCTGACTCCACTTGGTCGAACGTCAGCGCTGGCCGACAGATATTCAGGACATCCTTGACGGCAAGATCAGAGAGTTTCACAACGAATATTCTTGTCCGGAGTCTCACTGGATCGAGCTGGTTTGTGGTCCACGCCGCGCGCCTTGACCTGCCGGGAGCGGTGGGCACTTTCCGCGTTCTGGTGAACAGTGACGACATTACGCTGTCTCGACAAACGGAAGAAACGTTACGCGATCTCGGTGGCCGGTTGATTACCGCGCAGGAGGAAGAACGCAGCCGCGTGGCGCGCGAACTCCATGATGACCTGAATCAAAGAATGGCGCTGCTGTCGGTCGAACTGGAGCAACTCTCGCAAAGGATGCCGCAAAACAAAAGAACCTGCGCACCTCTATTCACAACGTCTGGGAAAGGGCCCAGGAGATTTCTTCTGAGATCCACCGGGTGTCGTATCAGCTTCACCCTTCCAAACTGGACCACCTGGGACTGGTAGCCGCGGTGAAGAGTCTTTGCCACGAGTTAGCGACGCATCACGAAATCAAGATCACATTCAAAGAAAAGGGTGCAGCGAACCGCTTCCCAAAAAGACGTCACCCTTTGCCTTTTCCGGATCGCGCAGGAGTCGCTACGGAACGTCATCAAACATAGTGGAGCGCGCGAAACCAAAGTGACTCTCGCCGGCAACGCGCCGCCTGATCCACATGTCTGGTTGCAGACACTGGCCGAGGCTTTGACGCCGGGACGCTTGAATCAAAGAGCGGCCTCGGATTGATCAGCATGAGAGAGCGCCTGAGATCGGTTGGCGGAGTGATTTCCATCCATTCAAGCGCTCAGGAACAAAGATCGAAGTGACGGTTCCGCTGACTCGGCTCGGCTATCCGGCCAGCAGAAAAATCACTACCTGGACTGAGCCGCGTCGTCTTACCACCTGGCTCCAGTCAACACCTAAGGCGAAATTCGAAATAACTGCCGGCCCTTGATTTGAAGTGGGGCGCCCGACGACAGCCTTCGGGAAAGGACGAATACTCATGAAACGCGCGCGAATTATTCTGGCGGACGATCACACCCTATTGGTGGATGCCTTCCGGGCTTTGCTTCAATCACACTTTGAGGTGGTGGCGACTTTCGCGGACGGACGCCGGCTCGTCCAGGGCGCGCCGGCTTTGGAGCCCGACGTGATCGTGCTGGACATTGGCATGCCAATCATGAACGGCTTGATTGCCGGGCAGCAATTAAAGCAGCTTCTGCCTAAAGTCAAACTGATATATTTGACGATGAATCAGGATCCGGATCTTGCCGCTGGAGGCTTTTCGCCTGGGGGCATCGGGATACCTGCTCAAGGGTTCGGCCGGCTCGGAACTCGTTCATGCAATCAACGAGGTGTTGCTGGCCAGATCGTACATCACCCCGCTAATGACCAAGGGCATGGTCGGATCATTCATTCAGAATCTCAAACGGCGGAAGACTCGCCACGAACTCACGCTACGCCAGCGAGAAGTCCTCCAGCTCCTGGCTGAAGGCCGTTCGATGAAAGAAGTCGCTTACCTGCTGAATGTTACGCCGCGAACGGTTGCGTTCCACAAATACACGATGATGGATCAACTTCACCTCAAGAGCAGTGCCGAGTTAATCCAGTTCGCCATGAGAGACCTCTGTTGTAGCGGCTTAGGATTAGTTTGGTGAGCAGGCTTGCGGCTCCTGTTAGTTTTGCCAGTATTCTCGCCAGTGACGCTTCGCTTACGATGACCTCACTCGCCCTAACCGACATCCTATCGTTGACTCCTTCCACTATGCGGTTTTGGGCTGTCTCATTTACGACAACAAATGGGAGGCTAACGTGGCGCGCGCCCGCATTTTTACTGGCAGATGACCATAAGGAGGTTCGCGACGAGAGCCGTGCGCCTGCTCGAGCCGGAATTCCAGGTGGTGGGCACAGTAGCGGATGGCCGTGCGCTCTTGAAGGCTGCAGAACAAATGAAACCTGACGTGTGCGTTATCGATATTTCGATGCCGCTGATTAACGGCATCGAAGCTCGCCATCCAACTGCGTGACAGCGGCTCAGAAGCCGCAATAGTTTTCCTTAACCGTCAGTGAAGACCCCGACTTCGTTCGCGCCGCCCTGAGTACCGGAGCGCTGGGTTACGTGGTCAAGTCGCGCATGGCAACCGATCTATGCGCGGCCGTCAATGGCGCAATCGGTGGCCGGCTGTTTGTCTCACCTTCCTGCATCTTCAGCTCCGATTCCGATCAAGCCAACCCGCTGCCGTAGTCAAACTCCAACCGGTACGGCAATACAGGTTTTGGACACCGCCAGTTCTCAAAACAGACAGCGCCCTGAAATCCCGGATGTTACGATGTTAAGATGGGCCGTAGAAATTTTGGTTTTGCCGATACGCGATCGCAAAGGCACAACGTATGGTCGTCATCATCATGGGTGTGACTGGCTCGGGTAAGACTACGATTGGCAGACGGCTGGCCGCAAAGCTTGGTTGGAGATACTTCGATGCGGACGACTTTCACCCGCCCGCCAATATCGAAAAGATGTCCGGCGGCCGGCCCTTGAACGATGACGATCGGCTGCCCTGGCTGGAAAGGCTCCGCACGCTGATACGCGAGTGCCTCGAGCGAAGTGAGAACTGCGTGCTCGCCTGCTCGGCGCTGAAACGGAGTTATCGCGACTATCTCCTACTGGATGCACGCGTGAAACTCGTTTACCTCAAGGGCGACGCTGACCTGATTCAGTCGCGGCTGAATCAAAGGCGAGGACACTACATGGATCCCGCGTTGCTCGACAGTCAGTTCGCCATCCTTGAAGAACCGGGAACGGAAACGCAAGTGGACATAGCTGCGAGTCCGGACGAGATCGTCAGAACAATTGAAGCGCGCCTGCAACAGGCTTAGCCTTTGAGGTGATACGGCACGCTGATAACGATCACTCCTTCCTTGAAAAGCAAGGCACCCTTGAGCATTAGCGAACTCTGATTGTGCAGCAGGTGTTGCCACCACTTAGCGGGACAAATTCCGGCAGTAACACAGTGACGATATCATTACTGTTCTTTCGTTCGAGTCGAGCGATGTATCTGAGCAACGGACGCGTAAGTTCGCGATAGGGTGACGGCAGTACCACCAGGTTTATTCCGGCCCCCAACGTTCCCACTTCTCGCGTAACTTCGCTGTGGCCTCTTCATCAAAATCCACGTAGACAGCCTGGACATGATCCGGAGCGATTGACTTGGCGTATTGCAACGCGCCGACGACGCCCCGGTGAATGCCCGAGATTGGCACGATCACCGTGTGCTTGATCGGATGAAGCTCTTCCAATCCTTCCGTGGATAGTTGTTTCGCCACCCCGACGTAATGCTTATGAATGGCGCGAAACATGAACACCAGCAGTGGGACGACGACGACCACGATCCAGGCGCCGTGGATGAACTTGGTGGCGATGAAGACGCAAAAGCACGACGAAGGTAGCAACAGCCCCAACCGCATTAATCGCGATTGACTTCTTCCAATGGGTGCCGTTGGTCACTTCGTCTGTGACGAAGGTCGAGCCGCGATGGTCAGACGCCTCCAGTTCCGCGTCGGGCAACGGCTCGCGATCAACGACACTTTGAGTGAAATGGATATCATCCTCGGGCCGTTTGCGCGGCTTGCGCCTTTTCTTCGGCGCCTGAGCCCGCACTTTGAGCCAGTGTCCGGACCATGCCCGACTGTGAAAGCGTGAACGAAAGAAAGACACCGACTGCGTACAGAGGAATGAGCCGGCTGGTATCGCCGCCAAAGGCGATTACCAGAACGCTGGCAAAGATCGCCAAAATGACGATGCCGTTTGAGAAGACCAGCTTGTCGCCGCGAGTGGCAAATTGGCGCGGGAGAAACCGATCGCGCGCCAGCGAACTCGAGAGACGCGGAAAGTCGGCAAACGAGGTGTTAGCGGCCAGTACGAGAATCAAAGCAGTCGTGATCTGCACGACGTAGTAGAACCAGGCCATTGGCCCGGTAAACATGATTCGCGCGAACTGAGAGATGACAGTCTCGCTGGCGTGTGGGTGAACGCCATAGAGATAAGCGAGGACGCTCGTGCCAAGGAACATCACAGTCAGCAGCAGAGCCATCCACACGAGAGTGGTTGCAGCGTTCGTCGCTTCCGGTTTCTTAAACGCCGGCACCCCGTTCGAAATGGCTTCAATGCCGGTCAGCGCGGCACACCCGTTGGAAAAAGCGCCCAGCAACAGAAAGAGCGTCAACGGTTGCAGGTGGTATCCTTCCGCCGTCTTGATGTCTTCAGGGCCCGGAACCGGGCGGCGCCGCCGTACATGTAATAGTTGAACAGCCCGTAGCCAATCATGAAGAGAAAGCTGATGAGGAACGCGTAAGTTGGCGCGGCAAACAAGCTGCACCGGATTCGCGCACGCCACGCAGGTTAGCAACGGCGATGAAGGTGATGAAGAGCAGGCAAAGAAAAACCTTGTGATGATCTAGCCAGGCTGTAACGCGTTCCCTGCGCCATCGAGGTAATCGCGGCAACTCCAGCGGCGATGGAGACGGCCACGGTTAGAACATAGTCAACCAGCAGCGAGGCGCCGGCGACCAGGCCGGCATTGGTGCCGAGGTTCTCTTTGGCGACGATGTACGCTCCGCCGCCCGATGGGTAAGCGTGAATTGTTTGCCGGTAACTGCTGGCGACGATAACCAGCAGCGCGCCAATGCCGATCGAGATTGGCACCACATACCTGAAAGCGCCCGCCTGGCCGTAGGCTGCGGCGACGGCCAGCACGAGCAGAATTTCCTCGGTGGCGTACGCCGTGGATGAAAGCGCGTCGGAAGAGAAAACTGCCAGGGCTGTTTTCTTGGTGAGCCGCTCATGAGCTGCCTGTTCAGTGCGCAGGGCGCGCCCGATGATAAAAACGCTTAAGTTCTGCTGCCACGTTGCTTGTTCTCCGCCTGGGTTTTCCATAACGTCTTTATCGCGCGCCTGGCGAAGTGCTCTGCCAGCGAGCTGCTACCGGTAGTTCGTCACGATCGACGTCTGTGGACCGTGAGTTTTCGCGTCGGCGGGATTTTCCCTTCTTGCCAAAGGTAGTCGCCCAACAAACGCGTCAGCTTGACTGGTCCAGAACGAGTTTTCCGCTGGAAGTCTTCTCCTGGTCATTCGCTCAACGTAGCCAACGGCTTCTTCATCGATCTCTACCAGCACTTCATGTTCACTGCCGCTCGGACTCTTCACCAGGAAGCGCCGCTCGTTTGGTTCCTGGTTGGCCCCGTCGGACTCCAGGATGGTGAAACCGTTCATCGTGATGATCTGAATCGACGGCCCAGTTGGCTCTTCTGGTGAAGCTGGAGCAGTGGCTCCGGACACGGGCAACTCTTTCGCCAGGGCCGCAGTGATCGCGTTCGCGCAGGATCTCAGGTGTCATGGGCTTGCGCACGAAATCGGAGCGCCGAGTTTCATCGCGTCGACGGCGAGCTCAATCGAGGCGTATGCTGTTGACATGATTACCGCGCATTTGGTTGGCGTACCTTGATTTGCGCCGGAGCGTTTCGAGGCCATCCATCCCCGGCATTCTTTGATCGAGCAAGACCGCCGCCCAGGTCGAGCCGTCGCCGAAAGCTTCGCAGGCCACGCTCGCCGTCGGCCGCCTCACCAACTTCGTAGCCCGCCGCTTGCAGTGTCAGTCGCGTTACGCGACGGATGTTCTCTTCGTCGTCAATGATTAGAATGCGCTCTGCTCATGCTTCATCCCTTACTCAAATCAGAACTGCCCGCCAGCGGTAGCGTGAAGGTGAAAGTCGTGCCGCGGCCCACTTGGCGATTGCACGCTGATCTGCCCACCGTTCGCTTCCACTATTGATTTAGAAATGGTCAGTCCCAGCCCGGCTCCGCCGGTGGCGCGTCGGGAACCTGTACAAACTTGTCGAAGATGTGGGGCAGGTACTCGATTGGTATGCCGCTACCGGTATCGGAAACGGATACAGCGAGGTGGCTATCGCGCTGTTCGGCGCTGAGGTTGATTTCGCCTTGCTGGGTATGCCGCAAAGCGTTGATTACCAGGTTGCTGACTACCCGCTCTATTTGCAGGCGGTCAACCAGCACCTCCGGGAAGATCGACCGGGGCTTCGACGCTCAGTTTGAGGCCCTTTGCTTCAACCTGCGGGCGCAACTCCTTAACAGCCCTGGTGAGTAAATCCCGCGCGCTAACGGTCGCGATCTGCGGTTGACTCTCACCGGCTTCGATCTTTGAGAGGTCAAGCAAGTCGCGCATCAACTTATCAAGCCGCTCACGGTCTTGCCGGCAGGCTTGCAGCACTTCGTTTTGGCTTTCAGTTCAACTCGCCCAGCGCGCCCTCCAGCAGCAAGTGAACACCCATTTGCACGCTGGTTAGCGGCGTGCGAAGTTCGTGCGACGCCGTGGCTATGAATTCTGACTTGATTTGATCAATCTCGCGCAGATGAGTGATGTCTTCGAGAATGGTGACAGCGCCGAGCAAGTGATGACCGTTGTCGCGCATCGGGAGTAGTACGCAAACGAAAAGCCCTCTCGGAACCGTCAACGGCCAGCGGCAAGATTGATGACATACCTTCCTGAGCCACGGGCCGCTGCGACTGCAGCGCCTCGGCGACAGCGCCGGCGATCCGCGGGTCGCGCGCAGACTTGCGCCGACGTGCTTGCCGGTGTTTTCTTTCTCGGAGCCGAATATCTCCTCGGCAGCGGGATTCAGTTTGGTCACACGCCCTTCCTCGTCAGTGACAATCACCGGGTCATACAGCGAATCAATTGCCGCTTCGGTGGTTTGCTGCGCAATGAGCAGCTGGCCCATGTCAGAGCTGCGCAGTTGGCGAATGCGTTCCGCCATACGGTTGTATTCAGCAGCCAGCACGCCGACTTCATCCCTCGAACTGACATGCTACTTTGCATTGAGATCTCCCCCGGCCATTCGGGCGGTCGTCGCCGTGAGCTGCCTGAGCGGCTCAACGATTCGGTTCGCCAGGAAAAAAGCCAGCAACAGGCCAGCAACGACTAAGACACCGGCAAACAACAGCGTGCGGTAGAACCATAATTGAGCTACGCCCGCAGCCGCCTCAGACTTGGCCAGCATCGCGCGTTGATTGAGTTGCAGCAGGTGTTCACATTCAGCGCGTAGTTTATTGAACTGCGGCTCGAGCCGCGTGAAGTACTCGTTGCGCTCGGTGAGCTCATCGTCGCGCGTCACGCTTGCGGCCGCGAATTTTCGGTGGCGCTGACCTTGTCCATAAAGCGCGTCAAACATTTGAGTAATAGATATCGCGGTCGCGGCGAATCGACTCGATAGCGTCGCTCTCACCAACTTCAGTGATGTTGTTCTCTGCTTTCTTGAAATCGGCGTCGAAGCGCGCGCGATACTCACGCAGTTGACTCAGTGGCTTTCTCACGCGCGCCGAGAAGCGCAAACAGTGCTGCTGAGTCCTGGCGTTCAAGGCTCTCCTTCATATCCTGCGCCGCCACGACCGAGTCGTAGTTATTGACCATGATGCGGCGGGAGACACCACCCATTTCTCGCAAACGCCAGGCGCTCCACCCGCCGAGCACGACCAGGGCAGCAATGAAGATCAGTAGCCCAACAAGAGTTTGGTTCGTAGGTTCATGGCTTCGAAAGCTGATGAAGTGCTGAAGGATGAAGGATGAAAAACCTTTTGACTACTCTTCATCCTCATTCCTCATCCTTCATCCTTCCGCCTTCATCCTTTGCTTCTAACGGCACCACCTGCACGGTTGCATCGCGCACTTCATGGAGAAAACGGTTGATGATCGAGCCGTGTAAGAGAATGTCCCACCGAGACCTCGAGGTCTGGCCGAAAACAACCTGGGTGATACCTTCACGTCTCGCGAAATCGATCAACGCGTCTGCTACTCGCGAAGATTTCAACTTAACGACCTTTGCTCCCAGCTCCTCAGCGAACCGAATGTTTTCCTGTAGCGCCGCATAGTCGGCGGGCACGATCCGGCCCGGTTCTTCGTTGGGCGTTTCCACGTAAACCGCAAACCAGTCACTAGCCAATCGTCCGGCCACGCGCGAACCGACTCGCAACAACTTCTTCGCACTGCCTCGAGACGCCATCGCCACCATCACCTTCTCAGGGATCACGGCCTGCTCCAGTCCTTCTCGTTCGCGATAGCTTGTGTGATTTGGTAGCCTGATCGGTGGCCACTTGCCTCAGAGCAAGCTCGCGCAGCGTGGAAAGATTTCCTTGCGGAAGAAATTGTTCAGCGCCTGTTCAATCTTTACGACGTCGTAAATCTTGCCTTGCCGCAGCCGGGTGCGCAGCGTGTCCACCGACACATCGACATTGACAACCTCGTCAGCCCGGCGCAGGAAGTAGTCGGGAATGGTTTCGCGCACCCGCACTCCGGTAGTACGAGTGACCACATCGTTCAGCGATTCGGAGATGCTGAATGTTTACCGCGGTAATTACCGAGATGCCGGCGTCGAGTAAATCCAGAACATCCTGGTAGCGCTTTCCGTTCGTGCGAGCCGGGAACATTCGTGTGCGCCAGTTCGTCCACGATCGGCGATGGCTGGATGGCGAGCGATCACGGCCTCCAGATCCATCTCTTCGAGGGTGACACCGGTATTCGATTCGCCGCGGCGGCACGCGTTCCAAATCACCGATCATCGCCCAGGTGTCTTCGCGGCCATGCGTTTCCACGACGGCGACCACGATGTCCGCGCCCTGCTTTTTGAGCAGCTGCGCATCTTCGAGCATCTGATACGTCTTACCGACACCAGGAGCGGCGCCGATGTAAACACGCAGCTTCGCCTGCTCGCCCTGATCTAACTTGGCGAGCAGGGATTCGGGGGATGGGCGGTTACCGTTTGGTTCATACCCGAAAATACGAGCTTTGAGCTTCGTTTTTTGTGCTTTGATTTCTCGCTGCGGATTTTGCCTGGACGGCAAAAGAACAAAGCTCAAAGAACTAAGTACAAAGAACGAATCCTATTTCCGCATCGGATAAAAGCTGTCGAGGTCAAGATTAAGCTCCAAAACGTTGACAGCCGCTTCGCCGAGGAAACCGAACTGCCTTCCTTGCAGTGTGGGCTCGCCACGACTTGTCTCAGTTGTTCCTCGGTCAGGTGCGCGCTCGCGCGCGACGCGTGGCACTCTGAAACTCAGCCGCGGCGGGGAAATATGCGGGTCGAGACCGGACCCCGATGTTGTTACCAAATCAATCGGCACGGTCTTGCCCGGATTCTCGGCCTGCAACTTCTCAACATCGGCCTTGACGCGATCAATTAGCTTCTGGCTGGTCGGTCCAAGGTTCGAGCCTGAAGAAGCGCCCGCATCGTACCCATTGGCGCCTGCTGCCGATGGGCGTGATCGGAAATAACCAGGCGAAGAGAAAGGCTGGCCAATCAGGCTCGAACCAATCACCGTGCCGTCACCACTTCGTATCAACGAACCATTGGCCTGCGAGGGAAAGATAACCTGCGCCAGCCCAGTCACCACCAGCGGGTAGATCAACCCCAGCAGGATCGTGGTCACGATTGTCATCAGAATTGCTGTAACTAGATTTTTCACTGCACGATACTCCGTCGTTAGTCTAAGGTCCTAGGTCCAAAGTCAACGCCGAAGACCCAGACATTGGACCTTTAGACGTCGAACATGACCTGCCTTTCGCTATGCCAGGCCAATCGCATGAATAATCACGTCAATGATCTTGATGCCGACGAAGGGCACGATGATTCCGCCCAGGCCATAGATCAGCAGATTGCGTCGCAACAACGACGCGGCACTCATGGGGCGATATTTCACGCCTCGCAGCGCGAGCGGTATCAACGCAATGATGACCACGGCGTTGAAAATGACAGCTGAGAGAATCGCGGACTGTGGCGTACGCAGGCCCATGATGTTCAGCGCATTGAGAACTGGAAACGCGCCGCGCAAACATCGCTGGAATAATCGCAAAGTACTTCGCCACGTCATTGGCAATCGAAAACGTGGTCAGCGCGCCGCGCGTCATCAGCAGTTGTTTGCCGATCTCGACTATCTCGATCAGCTTCGTCGGGTTCGAATCGAGGTCAACCATGTTGCCGGCTTCTTTGGCGGCTTGTGTGCCGGTGTTCATTGCCACGCCAACGTCCGCTTGGGCGAGAGCCGGGGCATCGTTCGTACCGTCGCCGGTCATCGCCACCAACTTGCCGCCCGCCTGCTCCTTCCTGATAAGCGCCATCTTGTCTTCCGGCGTCGCCTGGGCGAGGAAGTCGTCAACCCGGCTTCGCGGGCGATGGTCGCCGCGGTGAGCGGGTTATCACCCGTGATCATCACGGTCTTGATACCCATCTGCCGCATCTGACTAAAACGCTCGACCATGCCGCCCTTGATAATGTCTTTGAGTTGGATTACGCCGAGGGCCATCCTGATCTTCAGCGACCACTAACGGCGTGCCGCCTTCTCGGGAGATCTGGTCAACGATTGCGCGCAGCCCGTTTGAGAGCGACTTTACCGAATGAGTCGAGGTATTTTTCGATGGCGTCGGCAGCTCCCTTGCGAACTTCGCGGCCATCGAAATCCACGCCCGACATGCGAGTCTGCGCGGTAAACGGAATGAAGTGAGCTTCATGCGGCGCAAGCTCGCGCCCACGCAGGCCGTACTTCTCTTTCGCCAGCACGACGATGGAGCGGCCTTCAGGTGTCTCGTCAGCTAACGACGATAGTTGCGCGGCTTCAGCCAACTCGTTCTCGCTCACGCCCGGCAACGCCAGAAAGCGGTTGCCTGACGATTGCCCAAGGTGATGGTGCCGGTCTTGTCGAGCAGCAGCGTGTTGACATCGCCGGCCGCTTCAACCGCGCGGCCCGACATCGCCAGCACGTTGTGCTGAATCAACCGGTCCATTCCGGCGATGCCTATCGCGGACAACAAGCCGCCGATCGTTGTCGGAATCAAACACACCAACAGCGAGACCAGGACAAAGACTGTCTGCCGGTGCGTTGGAGTAAATGGCGAAGGGTTGCAGTGTGACCACCGCCAGCAGAAAGATAATTGTCAGGCCGGCCAGCAGAATATTCAGCGCGATTTCGTTCGGCGTCTTTTGTCGTTCAGCGCCTTCAACGAGCGCGATCATGCGATCGATGAAAGTCTCGCCGGGATTGGAAGTGATGCGCACTTTGATCTGATCCGAAAGTACGCGCGTGCCGCCAGTCACAGCCGAACGATCGCCGCCCGCCTCGCGGATTACCGGGGCGCTTTCCCCGTGATTGCCGATTCGTCAACCGACGCCACGCCCGCAACAATCTCGCCATCGCCAGGAATGAACTCGCCTGCGGAGACGATCACGAGATCGTCTTTGCGAAGCTGAGGGCGGGCACATCTTCAGTCTCCGAACCGGAAACAACCCGGTGCGCGATCGTCTCAGTCTTCGCCTTCCGCAGATTATCTGCCTGCGCTTTTCCGCGCCCTTCAGCCATCGCTTCGGCGAAGTTTGCGAACAGCACTGTGAACCACAGCCAGAGAGTGATCTGCAATTCAAACCCGGTGCTGGTCACGCCTGGAATCGGCGCAACAATTCCGCGAACGAGTTGCAAGCGTCGTTAAGACGCTGCCTACTTCCACCACGAACATGACGGGGTTACCCATCATCTTGCGCGGGTTCAACTTGACGAACGAATCAACGATCGCCCGCTTGACGATCTGTCCGTTCCAGATTGCTTTTCTTTGTTTTGGCCTTCTAGTCATTTGTTTTGGTTCTTCTTTGGTCTTTGGACTTGTCTAGGCCTTGTGGCCTTTGGCCTCTTGCTCCTCGATTCTTGTGCAGTCTTAGCGATCAACTTTCCCTAGCGAACAAAGATCAAAGTCTAAAGACCTAAGACCGCTTTGTCAAAATGTTTTCCCCGCCTGCATCAATAAGTGCTCCACAATTGGCCCCAGGCTCAGGGCTGGGAAAAATGTCAGCGCCCCAACGATCACAATCACGCTCACCAACAATGTCGTGAAGAGCGGCGTTGTAACCGGAAAAGTCCCGAGCGATGGCGGAACCAGTTTCTTGCGAGCCAGGTTGCCGGCAATCGCCAGCATCGGAATGATCATGAAGAACCGTCCGACCAACATCGCCATGCCAATGGTCGTGTTGTACCAAAGCGTATTCGCCAGAAATGCCCGCGAAGGCGGAACCGTTGTTCGCCGTGCCCGAAGTGAAGGCGTAAAGAATTTCCGACAGTCCATGCGGACCGGCGTTGTTCAACTGCGACGTGCCAAAGGCTGGCGACACCATCGAGATCGCGGCGAAGACCAGAATCGTCAGCGGAAAGCACCAGCGACCACCAGCATCGCCATCTTCACGTCATAGGATTCAATCTTCTTGCCGAGGTATTCCGGCGTTCGCCCCACCATCAGCCCGGCAATGAACACCGCCAGCACGATGTAGATCAAAATGCCGTACATGCCGGCGCCGACGCCGCCGAAGATCACTTCGCTGAGCATGATGTTGGCGAGCGGCACCATGCCGCCGAGCGGAGTGAAACTGTCGTGCATCGAATTCACTGCGCCGCACGAAGCGTCGGTGGTCACGGTCGCAAAGAGCGCACTGTTGGCGATGCCGAAGCGAACCTCTTTGCCTTCCATGTTGCCGCCCGGCTGCATCGCGCTAGACGGTCTGATCTGGTGCCGGCCAGCAACGGATTGCCGCGTGCTTCCGCCCAGTAAGCGGTAATCACGCCGGCCAGAAAGCAGCACCGCCATCGCCGCCCAAACTGCCCAGCCGTGTTTCGGTGATCCAGTCATGCGGCCGAGGGTATAAGTAAGTCCTGCGGAGATCGCGAAGATCGAGAACAGCGCGATCGAAGTTGGTGAAGGGTGTCGGGTTCTCAAGCGGATGCGCGCTGTTGGCGTTGAAGAAACCGCCGCCGTTCGTGCCCCACTGTTTGATGAACTCCTGCGACGCGAGCGGTCCCTGACGCGATGACCTGATCGGTGACGACCTGAGTTTCCTTCGCGGCCGTACCGTCGGGGCTGGTAACAACGTTACCGGCAGCGTCCTTCTTGTCCACCTCAATCGTCTGTGGGTCGACGATCTTCGCCGTGTCGTAGGGTCTGAGGTTTTGGATCGTTCCCTGCGAAACCAGCACGAGCGCGCCAACGACGACAGAACGGCAGCAAAACCCAAAGCACAGACCGCGTCATGTCGACCCAGAAGTTGCCGATGGTTTCCATCTCGCGACGAGCAATCCCGCGAATGAAAGCGACGGCCAGCGAAATGCCTACCGCCGCGGAAACAAAGTTGTGATAAGCCAAACCTGCCATCTGGGTCAGGTAGCTCATCGTCACTTCCGGTACATACGATTGCCAGTTCGTGTTAGTCGTAAACGATGCGGCGCTGTTGAATGAAGAGCCGGTGAACGCAGCCGAGTCCACACCCGCGAGGTGCTGCGGGTTAAACGGCAGCACGCCCTGCAGACGCTGGAGCAGGTAAAGAACCAGCATCGAGACCAGGCTAAATAGGAGCATCGCCACGGCGTACTCCGTCCAGCGCATCTCGCGTTCGGCGTTGACGCGGGTCAACTTGTAGATCAAACGCTCGATGGGTCCGAGCACCGGATCGAGGAACGTGCGCTCGCGATTGAAGACGTGCGTCATGAAGACGCCCATCGGCTTCGTCACCGCGAGGACGAGCGCCAGAAAAACAAAACTTGCAGCCAACCGTTGAAAGTCATAAAGCCTCTGGGACACAGAATTCAGAATTCAGGAGTCAGAAGAAAACGGAAAACAAGGCGTCGCCAAAAGGACTCGGAATTCTGAATTCTGACTCCTTGAGTCCTGAATTCTGCTTTTCAAAACTTCTCCGGCGCAGCAGCGCGTAAGCAAGATAGACAAGCAGCAAGGCTGACAGCGCCAGGCCGACAATCGATTCGAGATTCATTCTGACTCCTCAATTCTGACTCCTGAATTCTGGTTCATGGCTAACTCCTCACTGCAACTTTTCGCAGCCGCGCACATAGGCGATCGCGATAAGGAAAAACAGCACCGTTGCGGCTATGAAAATCAGATCTAGCATCGTCGCTCCATATCAATTGAAGTTGTAGCCCACTTCGAGCAGGAAAATGATTGCCCTTCGAGGCATTCTGATTGCCAATTGAATAGCCGGCGTACCCGGTGACCTCTGGTCCAACTTTGAAGATAAGACCGGGCGTGAAATATCCCGGCGCTGTGCTTGCCCGTGAACCAATCGGCAGCAAGGTCAGCTTCTTATTGATTGGCTGCTCTAAACCAAATTGCCCACCGGCGCGGTTCGCAGTTGCGATGACGTTTCCGGTGAAGTCGTACCCCGCCGGCGGTCACACGCGTGCCGCTCTTGAAGGTCTTGCTCATTTCCGCGTGAAGTAAGTTGCCGGCGTTGTAGGCTCGATTGCGCACGGGCACGAAGAGATGATCGCCGACCACGATTGCGACGCCATTCTTCTCACCTTGATAGGGCTTCCACTCTGATTGCCGGGACCAGGGTGGTGCTATCCGAGCCCGGTTGTATGTTGCCCGTGACATTCAACCCAAACTCGACCCGCCCGCCGGCGCCGACCACGACGCGCGGGACAAACGATGAGAACTTGTTGACCAAAGCAGAGTCACCAGGTTTCAAACTGGCGTCCAACTCCGCGTAGACCTTGCCGCGATCAAGAACGTCCGTGCTGGGAACGTTGAAAATGGTCTGCTGCGCGTGACCATTGAGAACGCCCCGCAGAGCACGGTTGCCACAAGCCACATGAATAGCCTCCTCTAAGTACCGCTTTGCTGAAACTCACTGTCTCTCCTCCAATCAAAATCATGCGCCAATCAACTCGGAGCTGAAGGTGGCGCGCCTCTTTATTCTTCCTGTCGACCAGATCGAGACAATGAGCGCCGAATGCCAACAACGGAATGGTTAGAGCAAGCAGCACAGTGCCGGTACGATGCAGATGAAGGCCATGCCACTCGGAACCCGTGAACCAGCCGACTACGGTGAAAATCGATCCGAGTACTGGCGAAATGATCCCAAGACTCAAACCGCAGATCGCCCCCAACCGGCCCAGGTCGAACCCTGAAAACGCATTTCCGCAATTACAGCGCTGTGGCGTCAGTTTCATCTTTGACAAAGAAGATTCAGTAGTCATCAGTCGCGGCTCCTGCCCAAAGAAAGGACGCGAAGCACACGCCCGCGCCCCTTTCACCAAGGCGAATGTTCGTGCCTCTTCTCTTTAGCCTGCGGGGTTAGCTGACGGGCTCGGACGAAGAAGTGTCCCTACGTGAATTTCACGATGCGCCCCGTGTCTCGCGCCCAGCGAGACGGTTGGTTCCCGCGCTACCCCTCCTGATGCGACAGCAACCGTGAGTAGCTTCGGCGACAAGTTGTCAACAAAGAAGATTACGCCCCCGCAAATAAAGACGGCGTAAAGAGTTCATCAAAAGTTTGTAAAGACGAGGGCAGGCGGCAGGGCACAGGTTCGGCGAATTTCAGTGTTCAGTTTCAAGTTTCAAGTTTCAAGTTTCGTCTTGAGCATCGCGCCGCGGCAACCTGCCCACCGAGGTAAATCGAGACCCGAAACTCGAAACTCAGAAGACTCAAAACTCGAAACTGAAACTTGAAACTTGAAGCTCGAAACTTGAAACTCACAACAGAGTACCGCGCAAGAACAGGACGGCGACGCTGAAGTAGATCAGCAGGCCGGTTACGTCTACCAGAGTCGCCACGAACAGGGCCGAGGAGGTTGCTGGGTCGAAACCCAGTCGCCTTAGCAGGAAGGGCAGCATTGAACCGGCGAGCGTGCCCCACAGCACGATGCCAATCAACGCAATGCCAACCGTCAGCGCCACCAGCAGCCAGTGGACACCGTAGATAGTTGAAAAAGCGGACCACGCAGTGATTCGCAGAAACCCAATCGTACCGAGGATGAGACCCAACCCCAGGCCCGAGAGAACCTCGCGCCGCATGACGCGCCACCAGTCGCGCAAGGTAACTTCGCCGAGCGCCAGCGCGCGGATAACCAGCGTCGAAGCCTGTGAGCCGGAATTGCCCCGGACGAAATGTATCAACGGCACAAAGAGCGCGAGCACCACGGCCTTCTCGATCTCCTTCTCAAAGAAGCCCATGGCCGTGGCCGTCAGCATCTCTCCCAGGAAGAGAATGACCAGCCAGCCCGCGCGCTTCCTGATCATCAGCGGCAGCGCCGTCTCCATGTAAGGCTTGTCGAGCGCCCCCGGCTCGACTGCGGCCATCCGCAGGAAGTCTTCCGTGCCCTCTTCGATCAGCACGTCAATCACATCATCAACCGTGACGAAGCCAACGACACTTCCGTCAGCTTCCAACACCGGCACCGCGAGCAGATTGTATTTACCGATTTTCTTGGCGACGACCTCCTGGTCATCGAACGCGTTAACGGTCACCGGTTTGGGCTTCATGACTTTGTCGAGCGGGGCGTCGAGCTCAGCCATGACCAGGTCCCGGAGCGAAACAGCCCCGAGCAATTTGTCCGTTGCCGGATCCAAAACGTAACAGGCATAGATCGACTCTTTCTCACGCGCAACCAAGCGAATGCGTTTCAGAGCTTCGCCAACTTTGATACCGGATCGAGCCGCACAAATTCAGTCGTCATAATGCCGCCGGCGGTATGGGCCGGGCACTGCAAGAGATCGTCCAGCTCCTCGCGAATCTCCGCACTGAGTTTGGGCAAGACCAGGTGCCGTTCGTGTAGCCCCATTTTCTGCACGATATCCGTGCGCTCATCGGCGGAGAGCCCCGTCAAAATTTCGGCGACGCGAGGCGGCCTCAAGCTGCTCTAGGATCGCAGCCCGCCGGCGCATCGTGGGCTGGTCGCAGAGTTCGACTGCCCTGGCAACCGGAAGCATCGAGACCACGGTCGCTGCTTCAATCAGCGTTAGATCATTGAGCAGCTCGACCAGGTCTGCGGCGGGCAAATCAGCCACCTGCGCCCCGATGCCAACAAAGCTCTCATCGAGCCGCAGATGAATGCGTTCGAGAAGTTCCTTCAGCTCTTTTGCCGGCAATGTTTATTCTCCTTTTGGGAAGTGAGAGCGGAAACGAAACTAAATCAAGGGCCTGATATTCAGAAAGCAGATAATATGCTGGTTTAGAGCGACAAAACCCGGTTCTGCGACAACTTACATTGCTCTGATGTTGTCTAACATTGCTTCAATGTTAGCTAACATTGCTCTGATGTTGTCTCGCATTACTCCAATGTAAGCTTGCATTGCTCCGATGTTGTCTATTGCTCCAATGTTATCTAACATCGGTCCCGTGCATCTAACATCGGTCTGTGAAATTGACATTGCTCCGATGCAAGACTGCATTGCTCCAATGTTGTCTAACATTGGTCCGGCGCTATCTAACATTGGTCCGGTGTAATTGACATTGCTCCGATGCAAGACAGCATCGCTTCAATGTTGTCTCGCATTGCTCAATACTGTGCTCAACACGGTCCGATGCAAACCTATTCACCGGGTTCGAAGCGGTAGCCAACCCACGGCTCGGTGATGATATAGCTATTGCCGGCTACGTGCGTTTCCAGTTTCTTCCGCAAGTTGCCGACAAAAACGCGCAGGTACTCATTCTGTTCGACGTAGTTGCCGCCCCAGATCGCGGCCAGCAGCGTACGGTGGGTGAGCACTTTTCCCGCATGCTTCAGGAAGTAACTGAGCAGGTCAAACTCTTTCGGCGTCAGGTGAACTTCGCGATCAACTACGGTGACCTTGCGTGATTCGAGATCGATACGAAAGTCTCCGGCCTCGAGGATTGTGGGCGCCGCTGCGGTCGTCAATCTGCGTGGCCGCACGCCGCAGCGAGGCGCGCACCGGGCCAACAATTCCTCAATGCCGAAAGGCTTGGTGATGAAATCGTCCGCGCCGAGGTCGAGCGCCTCGATCTTTGTCTTCTCTTCGCCCTTGGCTGAGACACGATGATCGGAACCTGCGACCGAGTTCGCAACCGGCGACAAAGTTCCAGACCATTCAAGTTGGGCATCGCGAGGTCCGTGATAACCAGATTGGGATTCCAGTCTTCAAAAGTCTCGAAGGCGGACAATCCATCCGCCGCCGTGCGCACATCGTATCCGCGAGCCTTGAGTCCGGTTCTGAGCACGCGGGTAAGCTGAGCCTCGTCGTCAACTACCAGAATGCGCGGTTTTTCATTCATTCTCTCGCTCACGATTATCCCTGTTGATCAATTCCGCTTGATCAATTCCGCGCCCTCATCAAGCGTACCGGCGGCGGCAACTTCCGGGTCTTCGTCACCTACAGGCAAGGTAAACACCGCGCGCGTGCCGCCGGCCCGGCCGCTTTCGATCCAAATCCGACCGTGGTGAGCTTCAATGATGCCTCGGGCAATGGCCAGCCCCATGCCGGTTCCCGCCGGCGCCGGCGTTTTCACATCACCGTCGCGAGTGGCGCGAAAGAATTTGTCGAAAACCCGTTCGCGCAAGTCAGCGGGAATCCCCTGGCCACGATCCTCTACCGCCATTTCAATTAGTTCGTCGCCGGCGCGCCGCGCGGCAATGCGGATCGTTGAGCCTGGCGGCGAATAGCTGTGGCCGCGTTGTCGACGAGAGTGTAGACCACTTCGCTGACCGCGCGTTCGTCAACCCGCACCACCGGTAATTCATCTTCGATACTGAGTTCGATCTGGTGACTGCGTGTAACCGGCTCAGCTCGCAGGAGCGCCGCCGACACGATCTCGTCCACCGCTCCCCAATGGCGACGTAACTGCAGCTCGCCCGCCTCGATGCGGGCCAATTCAATCAGGCCACCGATGAAATGATTCAGCCGATCGCTCTCTTCGTCGATCACCTCCATCATTTCCAACTTCGAGTCGGCGTCAAGGGCGGTGCGCTGCTCGCCATTTACTCGGCCGCGGACTTCATCGAGCAGCGTGGTGATGGAAGCTTTGATTGAGGTGAGCGGTGTCCGCAGGTCGTGCGTAACCGCGTCCAGGAGCGCAGACTTCAGCTTCTCGCTTTGCCGCAAGGCTTCGGCGTGACTGGCCCGCTCAAACGCGTCACGCAATTCCGCGTACAGGCGTTCGATTTCGCGCTTGCCAACCTCCGCCTCCTCGGCTCGCCGTTTAGCCCGAGCGGAAAGTTGTCCGGCAGTAACCGCGGTGACCAGGAACACAACCATGGCGACCCAGTTATCCGGCTGAGCGATGGTGAAAGTGCCAAACGGAGGGAGAAAGAAGAAGTTGAAACAGAGCATCGCCAGGATAGAAGCCGTCAGAGCCGGGCAGACTCGCCCCAGCGCGTCGCGATGAAGAGGACATTCAGCAGCAGGACCAGCGACACTGTGGTCGCGTTAACATGTCCGCCGAGAAGCTGAGTAGAATGATCAGTCCGGCAACGCTAACAGCGGCCGCCAGATAACCAGGCGCCTTCGGCTCCAACAGTTTCGGTTCCATCTGCAGTCATTGTAAGTGAGACGCGAAGCGCGGCAAAAGGAAACGGCGCCAAAACCCCGGACGTTTGATTGACAGCAACTTTCGACTGTAATAAGCTCCGCGCCTCGAACGAACCCTCAATCTGAACAGGACCAATCAAGGATTCACCGAACAGCTATCGCAGGTATTCAATCCCGAAAACGCAACCTGAATGACACGGAGGCCGGAATGTACGACAGGAACGAGGCCCAACAGCAGTGGCTGGAAGCGCTGATCGCCGAGCTGGGCGCAATCGCCGGCACGGTTCACGTGCAGCGCGGCGAAGATCTTTATCTGACAGCGGCACACAACATACCGCCGAGCGTCGTCGCGATCGTCGCCGACGTGCCGCACGGCAAAGGAATGGCCGGCCTGGCACAAGTCAGGAAGCAGCCGGTGCAAACCTGTAACCTGCAAACGGACGAGACGGGCAACATCAAGCCGGGTGCGAAAGCGGTTGACGCTCAGTCAGCCATCGCGCTGCCGGTATTCGACGATGAAGGTGCGGTGCGCGCCGTGGTCGGCATCGCCTGGAACAAGGAAGGTGAGATTCGCCCAGCCGAAGAGCAGGCTCTGGTGAAGACCGCAGCCGCCTTGCCTCGTAACGCAAACTGTTAGTTTGCGGTTGGCTCATTAGCAGGTACATGCAACGCAAACTAACAGTTTGCGCTACATAGTATGACGACAGACGACCCCGCAACTCTCGAGGTCGTGTTCGACGGTCTTTCTTTCCCCACCAGCCTGGCGATTGCTGAAGATGGTTCCTGTTACGTTGCAGAATCCGGCTCGCGTTTGCCGGCGCGCCACCGGGTGGTCGCATCTGGCGACTGGGCCCTGACTCGGAACGCACGCTGCTGGTCCAAAATCTTCGCGCGCCGGTCAACGGTCTGACGCTTCACCAAGGGTTGGCTCTACGTTTCTGAAGGAGGCTACCCGGGACGGATTACGCGCTTCGATCGTAACGGATCTTCACCGCAAGTGATTCTGGATAACCTGCCGGGTCACGGCAACTACCACACGAACATGGTCGCGTTCGGCCCCCAGGCAGTCCCGCAGCCAAGCTGTATTTCAGTCAGGGCGCGCTGACCAACACGGGGATCATCGGACTCGACGCTTACGAACTCGGTTGGTTGCGCCGGCTGCCGCACAATTACGATCTTCCCGGTTACGACATCGTCCTCAACGGCGTAAACGTCGAAACACCGGATCCGCTTAGCGACCTGCCGAACGCAACGACTCAAACCGGAGCTTTCTCGCCATTCGGCCAACGCACCCAGCCGCGGCAGCGCATTGCGGCGCAGCTGCCCTGCACCGCGGCCATCATGCGCTGCAACGAAGACGGCAGTGATCTGGAGTTGGTTGCGTGGGGACTCAGAAACGCCTACGGGCTTGGCTTCCTTCCGGACGGCAGATTGCTCGCCGTGGACCAGGGCGCGGACGACCGCGGCAGTCGCCCGGTTGGCAACGTGCCCGATATGCTTTTGAGGTGCGGAAAGGCGCGTGGTACGGCTGGCCGGATTTTGTTGGCGATACGCCAATCACCGATCCAGGCTATCGACCGGCGCAGGGTCCGCTGCCGACTTTCCTGCTGGCGAACCACGACCAGTTGCCCGCGCCGGAAAGAGCGTTGCTCTGTTTTCCGTCGCACGCGGCGGCGGCGAAGTTTGCTGTGCTGCCTGAGCACGCGCGCCCGCTGGGCGGGCCAGCTCGTCGTTGCCCTCTTTGGCGATGAAGCGCCGATGACAGCGCCTTCAGTTCCAAGAGTCGGGCGCTCCGTGGTACGTGTTGATCCGAATGATTGGAGTCTGCATCCGTTGTTGCCGGACGGACTGTCGCGGCCGATTGACGTTTCGCTTCAACTCGGCAGCAAACACGCTCGATATTCTGGACTTTGGAAACTTTGAAATGCGCGCCAACGGCGCCAGTCGAAGCCGAAGCCGAGAGAGTGGCAAACTCTGGCGCTATCGGCTGTGAGCCCGCGGGAGCGAGGCGTAAAGCCTGGGTGGAGCGCAGGCGAAACCCAGGATCGTTGCAGTATTTGAAATGAGTCCGCGAAGCGGCCGACAGCAGTCACTATTGCTGGGTTGCTGCCATAACGCCGCCCATCGCTTCACGCGCTCGGTTTTGTTGTCGTGATCCTGGGCTCGCTTCACCCCAGGCTTTATGCTTTCACCCGCTGCGCGGGTTTTGAAACCGGACCGCGGCTGAGGAGATCGCAAACATGGCAACACTGCTCCTCTTGGATTCGTGCTGAGCCTGGACAGCTTTCGTGTCTCGCTGGGTTTGGGGACGTTGAAGCTGCGTCCGATGCGGCAGGCTCAGATCGTCGTTGCCTTCGCGCTCTGCGATGGGTTGGCGCCACTCGTGGGGCTATTGATTGGACAGTCGTTCGTGAAGCACATCGGCGCCTGGGTCGAGCCGCTGGGCCCTTTGATGCTTTTCGTCTATGGCGTTTACGTGATCTATTCGGGCAAGACGCTGCGCGGCGGCGGAAACGTCGGATGAAGGGCGCTGGCTGGTGCTGGGGTTGCCGCTTTCGCTGAGTCTGGACAATCTAATCGCCGGAGCAAGTCTGGGGATGATTGGATTCCCGCTGCTGATTTCGGTCGTAGTGATCGGAGCGATTAGCGGACTCATGTCGCTGGCGGGACTGCGACTGGGAAACATCGCGGCAAACTATCTCCGAATGAAAACGGATTTGATTGGCGGCTTCGCGCTGATCTGCATCGCGGTCGCACTGGCGATTGAGAATTTTCGATGAGTGAACGCTGGGTTACCCCTGTGCGTCTTCAGTGAGCCGACAAGTTCAGAACCCCGACGAGTCGGGGTTCTGAATTTGTCGACCCACGCCTGAAACATTCCCTGCGGACTCTTAGTTACGGCGGGCAGCCTTCGCTGACCCACGTTTCGAACATCTGAACCTGTTCCAGCGTCAACGGATCAAACGGCGGGGGCGGCATCGGGCCATTGCCGCCACCCTGCAAGCGAGTCAGGATGAGCTGAGCGTTCTGCTTCACGTGTTCGTAATTAGTCAGGTCGAATCGCCACATCATTTGCCCTTTGAACTGATTGAAAAGTGGACTTATGTCATTGCTGAAAGAAACAGCCATTGTGATTCTCCCCTCACTAGTCGGCTTGGCGCATTTTCTGTAACGCAAACTGTTAGTTTGCGCTTCCAGTCACAACGCAAATCCTCATCGCAAACTAACAGTTTGCGTTACCCCATACGCTTATTTCGCGGGCGGTGACGCTGGCTGCAGTCCATAAATCCTAAGCACGCCCCCGTCTCTGACCGAAACACCAGCGCGCCTGCCACCACATAGTTGGTCCAGATAGCCGGGCCGAGGCAGTAACCATACCCGCCGGAATAACCATCAGTCTGCATGCCCAGATCGTCATGCCAGAGCAGCTTGCCATCGCGCACGTCAAACGCATAGATCGCAATCTTGCTCGTCGTGCAAAAGACTACGTCGTTAACTACCGCCGGCGAACTGATGCCACTCTCGCCGGCACTGCTATACATTTCCCACCGTTTGCCCACTCGCTGGGTCGGTGGTTTGTGTGTTCGTGTAGCGCCGCGGGTCGCCATTGTCCAGCGGCCAGGCGTCGGCCAGTTGCTCCGAATTAAGATCGACGGCGCGCATGAAAGGAGTTGACTGGTAATCAATTCCTGGCGAAGCGTTGTGATAGTTTGGCCCACCGAGCGCGGTGAACAGTCGCGGCGAGATCGTCTGTGGCTTGTCGGCTGATCCGGGATAGTGAGCGGAGGTGTTGAAAGCGCCCGAAAAGTTTTCGCCCGGCGTCGTGTTCGACTCGTCATTGCCGATATGCGGATCGAGTGCGTTGGGATTCAGGGGATGCGCGTCAACGCCGGGAATCCACGTCCCATCGTTCTGGTATGGAAGCAGCTGTCGCCACTTGATGAGCGCCAGCGTATCCGCGTTTAAAATGAAAAGGCCGCCGTTCTTACACGTCAGGGCCACGACCTTGCGCCCGTCGAGATCAAAAATAACCGGAGCACTGCCGATGTCGATGTCGGTGTCGGAGACCCGATAGTTGCTCTCCGGCGGCACCTGAAAGAAAGCTTTGTATTCACCCGTGTCCGCGTCCAGCGAAAGCACGCCGTTGGAAAAGCCAAGGCTCGGCAGTTCGGTTTTGAACCGCCCTTCGCCGGGCCAATTGTTGGTCGGCTCAGGTTGTTGATTGCCGGTCGAGCAATAAATGCGATTCAGATCCTGGTCGTAAGCAATCGCGCCCCAAACGGAACAACCCATCACCAGCGGCTCGCCGTCGAAGATCGTGTAGCCATGGGTTGGTGGAGGCAGGTGGAACTTCCGGGGACGCCCGGCGGCGGGCAAAGCGACTGCACCGCGGTTACCGGCAAAACGTTTGGCTGGTTGACCTCGCCGGCGACATAGATGTTGGTGCAATAGATCCAGTTGACCTTGCCGGTCGCGGCGTCGAGGCAGAAAACGAAACTGTAAAGCGAAGGATTCTCGCCTTCGCCGCAGGCTACGTAAACTTTCGTGCCGTCGGCGGTAATGACCGGCGACGTCCAGATGACGGCTGCCGGCGGCGCGCCGTTGGTATTAATCACCGGTTGATTGTGGGCCAGGTCCTGGTTGCGGAGGTCAACCACCCAGAGTTGCTCGAGCGTTTCTTTATCGAGGCAATAAAACTTTCCGTTGAACGCGCTCGAAGTAGAACGCGATCGCTCGTCAACATCGGCGTACTGCCCATGCCGGTGAAACTGTGCGTGTCTTCCATGTCGCCGCCGAGGTTCCAGCTGAACGTTTTGACGATCGTTCCGGCTTGAATGTCAATCTTGTGCAGCGCACCGCCATTGCCACTGCCGTCCGGTGTGTTTTGGTAGTTGGCCAGGCCAACGTAAGATGAAGCCGTCGGAAATCGAGGGCACAGACAGCACCGGTCCGCCGAGTTGCAGTTCGTGCAACATGCCGAAAGCTGTCGAGCCAACATTGGCAGCGTTAAGATCACTGTCGGAGACAAACCAGTATGCTCGGGGTTGCCGTGGTACATCCACCAACCAGTGGCCGTCGCCGCGGTGACGGCAGCGGCAACGGGCGCGGTAGCGGTCATAGCCTCTTCAGGTGGCGGACCGGTTCTGCGTTTGGCCAGCGCGGCTTCGGTTTTTCTTATCCATTAGTTGTGTGCCCTCCGGTTCAAGCCCCAGCTAAATCAGATTGCCCCGCCCGGTAGTGACAGCTCATGCAGCTGTTGCCGCCGGCTCCGGCAGCATCGTTTTGAGTTTGAAAGTAAGTTTCCAGGGTCGTGTTCACAGCGCCGTGTAACGGGAAACGCGCTGCCCGCGTTTTGTGGATAGACGCCGCCATTTTCCATCAGCTTGAACGCCTGGCCAGGCCCGATGCCGGGATTGAAAGGCCACTGCGTGATTACCAGTTGATAGTACTGCCAGACGGTGCCCTTCAGGAGCTGCTGGTAGTAGGCATTTAGTTCACGCGTCGACCCGGGCGTCGGCGTGTTCGGAATCGGGTTCGTCCGCGTCACTTGAACCGGCTTCGGGCATGGCTTCGGCGGGTCGCCAGGTGTCGGGCATGGCGTCGGCGACAAAGCGGGGCGGTAATCATAACCGCCGGTCGTCGCCGGAGTGTCCGTGCCGTTGTTGAATGAATAACCTGACGGTGGCGGCGAGGGCTTTGGCCGGAGACATCACTGTCCGGCGGCACGTTGTCTACCTGTTCAAAACTGGACCAGACCCACTCGGTAAGCGGATCGATCTTGTTTGGCAATGTGGAAGCCGACCAGCAGCACGGTCGCCGGGCTGCACGTCTTCGTTTGCTGGTTGTAAATTTGCGCAGCGGTTGCGTAGTAGCGGCTGGCGTCGTCCGTTGTCTGTTTTGATGCGCCAGGCGGCTTTCACCATGGATCGAGCCGGCAGTGTTCGTCGGTGTCGTCGTGGTCATCGGCATCTGCACGCCGAATTGCGCATTCTCTTCGGCGCCAGGTTCCGGAGCAGGTAGAGCCACGAGGTGGATCGTTATCCTGACCGCGAATGAAGTTGTACTCCGCCTGATTGTAGCGAACGTCGTAGTAAACCAGGTTGCCGCGCTGATCGATGAGTGGGAACGAGAACGCCTGCTTGGTATCCATCAGCGCCGTGTCACCCCTTGGTTGTGAAGATGAGCGTCTTTTGGCCGGCGACGGCGTTCGGGCATGGCTTGATCGGACTGTCCGTCGAACTCCCCAGGGACTCGGCCGCTGATCCTTCTGGCCAAAAAGATCGAACGAATCTTTGTACGTTCCCCACACGACCGGCGTCCCGGCCGGAGCGTTATGAAACACGCTTTGGTTGTTGTTGATCGGCACGCCGCGCGCGCAGTTGCCGCGGGCCAGTTCAAGGCGATAAATGATTCCCACGAGGAAATAGTCGAAGTTGGGCCGGACCTGCAACGCCGAATCGGCCTGGCTCGGCAGCGGAACGGGATCCGAGAGAAGATTGCCAGTCACACTTGCGGGCGGGAGGCTCGGTGGAAATCCCTTCGGCCAGGGGCGGAATCACAATCTGCGCTGGCGTCGAGTGGCGCTCGCGGTTGCAGAATTGTTGTTCGCATTGTTTGCCGAGGGTTGCAAGCCGGAATTTGCGAGCGTGATGAAAGCGACCTTGATGAGGTAAGACAATGAAGGCCCTGCGTTCCGGAGTCGGGATCTTGCCCATATCTGCTCCTTTTTCGAGTGCGAGGCGAAACCGAAAAACGCCGCACCACGGCGCCGTGAAAGTTAATCGGTCGATGGTCGAGCGAACACCGGCCTACATGAAGGATTGCGGTACTCAACTACAAAGACAAGCGTTGTTAACTAAGCGGTGAATTAATCTTGACCGCTGACGAGGACGCGCAGACCTGTTGGTTAACGAGGCGGATCTTAGATCCACTAAGGTGTTGAGTCAATGACAATAGTCGCCGTAGCAGTTTTCCTTTGAACGTCGCTTTTATGAGACCAGACTCTTGCCTCGAACTCGGATAGCGGGCTACTCTACGTCACTTTACTCAAGGAGCAACAGAATGGTGACCAAATCCAAATCCACGGTGAAAGCCAAAGCCAAGAAGCCTTCTATCGCCAGCCTGCGAAAACAAATCGTCGGCACCTGGAAACTGATTTCCGCCGAAAACAAGGTCAATGGCAAGTGGACGCCCTACGTATTCGGCAATCCGCCGAGCGGTTATTTCATTTACGACGCGACGGGACGTGCTTCGATACAAATCATGACGACTCCGCCGCAGAAAGTCGCCGATCCCGATAACCCGACGCCGGCCGAAGCTCTGAATATCTTCAACAACTACATTGCCTACTACGGAACGTACACGCTTGACGCGGTCAACATCACGGTGAAGGTTGAGGGCGCCCTGGGATCCCTCGCAGGTCGGTACCGCGCAGGCAAGGCAATATCAGCTGCAAGGCAATACGCTGATCATTGGCGACCAGGTAACGTACATCAGAACCTTGAAGCGCGTTAAGTAATCATCGCCCCATCCAGCCACCATCAATCACTAGTACGTGTCCGTGGACATAGTCGCTGGCCGCTGAACACAGAAACACGGCCGCGCCGGCCAAATCGCTGGGTTCGCCCCAACGCGCGGCCGGGATTCGTTCAAGTATCTGACGATTGCGCGTCTCGTCAGCTTGCAACGCAGCAGTGTTGGTGGTGCGAATGTATCCGGGAGCAATCGCGTTGACGTTTACGCCCTTGGCTGCCCACTCATTCGCCAGCGCTTTCGTCAATTGCGCGACGGCGCCTTTGGACGCTGCGTAAGCCGGCACCGTAATACCGCCTTGAAACGACAGCAGCGAAGCGATGTTCACAATCTTGCCCGTGCCCCTGCGCAATCATGTGACGGCCTGCCAGCTGCGAAAGACTGAAAACACTGGACAGGTTAACCTGAATCACGGTGTTCCAATCGGCTTCCGTGTAATCAACAGCCGGCGCGCGGCGGATGGTGCCGGCGTTGTTTACCAGAATATCGAGCCAGCCAAAGTGATCGAGGGTTTCAGCTATCAACCGCTCCGGCGTCTTTGGATCGCTTAGATCACCCGTAACCGCGAACGCGCCGTCGGCCCAGTTTAGTAATCGCTTCGCAAGTCGCTTCCGGGCCGCGCGTGTTGCCATGGCAGGCGACGTCTCCGCCGGCCTCCGCGATGGCGATGGCAATTGCCTGGCCCAGGCCCGCAGCGGCGCCGGTTACCAGCGCGACCTTGCCCTCGAGTCTAAAGTCATCAAGTATCATTTGAGTGTAACCACCAACCGTTCCTGTTCGGCCTTAGAAAAGAGCCGATGAAAATCACATCACTAATCACGGCGAACTAACCGCGTGTTTTCAGCTTCGTAGAGTTCCGCTTCAATCTTCGCCACCTCTCGGCCCAGTGCGCCATCGACCTGAGGATCCCGGTTGTCCAGCACGGCCTCAACGAAATCGTTTATCAGGGCTTCGTGGAGGTTCGCGTGCGGCGGGTGCACTTCAACGCGCTCGCCTTCCCGAGTTTTTCACAGTGATCTTGCCTTCATTGAGGAACTGAAACGTGAATCGAACCGGCACTTCCATGGATGTCCAACGTGTCTGCAGGAAAACTAACCGCGTGGGTCACGGCAAGCATCGCATGTAGTCCGCTCCGGAACCGAAACATCGCCACCGCCGTATCCTCCACTTCACGCGAGAACAGAACATTGCCCATCAAACTTCTGGTGTCTGCAATTGGCCCAAACAAATTCAGCAGAACCTCGATTCGATGACAGCCGAAATCGAACATCGGTCCTCCGCCTGAACGCGTCTTTTTCGATTAACCACCGGCGCGGGTTGGAAGCATGCGCGTCAAAAGTCTCGGAACGTGTTCATCTGGGCAATGACGGGCGTGCCAATTTCTCCGGCCTCGAGAATCGCCTTAACTCGAGCGAGCACTGGATAGAAATGGCGGTAATAGGAAACTCCGAGCTTGACTCCGCTGGCTCCAGCGGCGGCGATCATCCGATCACACTCCTCGACGTTCAGTGCCATCGGCTTTTCACACAGCACTTGTTTGCCGGCTTCGGCTGGCCGCGATTGCTTGCGCGGCGTGTAAGTCGACAGGCGTAGCAATGTAGACCGCATTGATCTCGTCATCCGCGATCAACTCTTCCCAGGTTCGGTACCACTTACTTGCTCCGAACTCTTTGGCGAATGACTCTGCCTGACCCGAAATTTGCGCGGTTCACTGCGATAAGCTCGCAGTTCGGGAGATCACGGAGCGCCGGCGCCACCCGCTTGCGCGCAATGTCGCCGCAACCGATTAGTCCCCAACTCAATTTGCGGTCGTCAGCCTCTCATCATTCAACAATCTGGTCTGCGGCCTTCACTTCGTCAGCTCGAACGCCGGGCCGCGCAGCTCGCTTCAGGTATGGCTGGAGCGTCGATCGTTTCCACCATCACCCTTGAGAGACTACTCTGAAAAACTTCGCGCAAGGTTACTTCAAGAATTAAGAAACTTGTATAGAGCTTTGTTTATCGAACGCGAGGACGTTCAGCCGCGAGGAAGGGTGTCCCGCTTGATGCTATGCACAAAAGTCCGCGGGGATGCGATGTCACACTAGCGGTACGACTGTTCAGTCGTGGGTGACTGGAAAGCCTTTCCCCTATACCGCTTTCGGTTTCATCGCGCCCAGGACGGGCGTCGCTGTTCAAGCCGCTCGGATCTCGTCTTCGTGTTGGAAGCGTAAGTCCGACATCGTCCAGGCCTTCCATCAGGCAGTATCTTTGAAACTCCTCAATTGCGAACTCGGACGTGAAGCTTTCGTTATCCGTAATCAGTCGACGCTCAAGATCGACAGTCAGCTCATATCGCTCCATTTCGCGCGCCCGTCGGATAATCGTGGCTACGTCCGCTTCGTTGAGAGTGACGGGCAGCAGACCATTCTTGAAGCAGTTGTTGGCAAAGATGTCAGCGAACGAAGGCGCGATAATGGCACGAAAACCGTAGTCGGCCAGGGCCTCATGGCGCGTGCTCGCGCGATGAGCCACAGCCAAAATTCTTGCCGGTAACCAGGATCGAGGCTTCGCGATATTTCGGCTCGTTCAAGGAGAATGACTGATCGATTTCGCCGGTGGCCAGACGCCGCCAATCATAAAACAGGTACTCGCCAAAGCCCGTGCGCTCGATCCGCTTGAGAAACTGCTTGGGAATGATCTGGTCAGTGTCGACGTTTGCTCGATCAAGTGGCGCGACTAATCCGGTGTGAAGTGCGAAAGGGATTCATTTGAATTGCCAGTCTCTGACGTCAGTGAAGTGTCCGGTAATTGCCGCAGCGGCGGCCATCGCCGGACTTACCAGATGAGTTCGCCCGGCCCGACCCTGTCTTCCTTCAAAATTGCGATTGCTGGTGGAGGCGCAGCGTTCGCCCGGGGCCAGGAGATCGGGATTCATCCCCAAACACATTGAACAACCGGCCTCACGCCATTCAAATCCGGCATCCTGAAAGACATGATCCAGTCCCTTCAACCTCCGGCTGCCCGCTTCACCGTTTGTGAACCCGGCACAACCATGGCGCGCACTCGAACTTTCCACTCGATATCCTTTACACAACTCGAGCGGCAGCGCGCAGGTCTTCGAGTCGGGCATTGGTGCACGAGCCGATAAAGACGCGATCGATGCGAATATCCTCAATCCTCGTGCGCGGGGAGAGGGCCATGTATTCCAGCGCACGTCTGTGCCGCGTCGCGATCGGCATCACTACCCGTCTGTTTCGGATCCGGAACAGTGCCCGATACCGGCGCAACCATACCGGGGTTGGTTCCCAGGTTACGTACGGTTCCATCTCTTGAGCATCGAGTTGAGATTTCGCGATCGAATCGAGCGCCATCATCCGTTTTGAGCGTTTGCCAGTTAGCCAAAGCTTCGTCCGCACTGTCGACCTTCGGGCTGCAAACCGGCGACCCTTGATGTATGTCATAGGTGTGTTTCGTCAGGCGCGATCATGCCCGCACGCGCGCCCGCTTCCAATACTCATGTTGCAGAGCGTCATGCGACCTTCCATCGACAGCGGAACGAACAGCTTCGCCCGGCATATTCGATTACGTGACCCCAGGCGCCGTCCGTGCCAATCCGGCCAATGATGCCGAGCGCCAGGTCCTTTGCGGTCACGCCCTGCCGGTAATTCTCCACGAACCTCGATCAGCATCGTGTCTGGTTTGTTTTGCGGCAAACATTGCGTCGCCAATACATGCTCAACTTCGCTGGTCCCGATGCCAAAGGCGAGCGCGCCAAATGCTCCGTGGGTGCTGGTATGGCTGTCGCCGCAAACAATGGTCATTCCGGGCTGCGACAACCCCAACTCCGGTCCGATGACGTGCACAATCCCCTGTTCGGCTGAGTTAATATCGAAGAGTCGGATGCCAGACTCGGCACAATTACGACTGAGAGTCTCAATCTGCACTCGGCAGCAACGGCATCTGGCGATTGGTAGTGAACGGTCGGTGGTCGGAACATTGTGGTCCGCCGTCGCGAAAGTAAGGTCGGGTCGTCGCACTCCGCGACCGGCCTCGCGCAGGGCTTCAAACGCCTGTGGCGATGTCACTTCGTGAACAAGATGAAGGTCGATGTAGAGGAGCGCCGGTTGTGCCTCCGGCTGCCGCACAACGTGTGCGTCCCAGAGTTTTTCGAATAAGTTGCGTGGCATAAAGCTGGAAGTTTGCTGAAATGTGACAGTCGCCGGGGCAGGGGGATGTCCTAATCTGGTTTTCGCTGCGTAGCCCGCCGCGTCGTTTGCGTCTCTCGGGTGATTATACTTGGAATCTATTTAAACGCAGAGGGGCCGAGAACGCGGCGAGGGCGCAGAAAATTTCAGATTAGGACGAACCGCGAGCCCGGGCGGCACGTCAAATATTTTCAGACCGCGTGATAGGCATGCCGCAAGTCAGCGATTTCGGCCAGCGCCTCGCTCACCAGATCTCCCATTTCGGAGGTCGTCGTTGCGAACCCCCGGTACCCGCTGCGATGTCAGGCGTGCGATGCCCGGCGCTCAAAACAGAGCGAATCGCTTCTTCTATGTCACAAGCTTCCTGCTCAAGCTTGCCCGGCATAACGGATCAGCATCGCGGCCGAGGCAATCGCACCCAAAGGATTAGCGATACCTTGTCCCGCAATGTCCGGCGCCGAACCATGGATCGGCTCGAATAGATCCTACCTCTCCGCCGATGCTGGCTGAACCGAGCATGCCAAGCGAGCCCGTGATTACCGCTGCTTCTGTCCGAAAGAATATCGCCAAAGAGATTCTCTGTCAGGATCACATCGAAGCGCTTGGGATTCGTAACCAGGTGCATCGCACAGGCATCGACGTACAAATGGTCAAGGGTCACGCTCGGATAGTCACGGCCGACTTCCGAGACCGTCCGTCTCCAGAGCTGTGAAGTCTCGAGCACATTCGCCTTATCCACCGAAGTGACTTTTTCCTGCGTCGCAACGCGGCCTCAAAAGCCACGCGCGCAACTCGCTCGATCTCGGCGGCAGAGTAACTCATCGTGTTGGTCGCCGTGGAGTTGCCGTTGTTTCCGGAGATTCCCGCGCGGCTCGCCAAAGTAGAGTCCTCCCAACAATTCTCTGACAGTCAGGATATCCACTCCAGCGACGATATCAGCGCGCAGGGGAGACGCTGAGGCAATGGGCTCGTATGAGATCGCCGGGCGTAGATTCGCGTAGTCACCAAGCGCGCGTCGCAAGAGCAGCAAGCCCGCTTCCGGTCGCTGGTGCGACGGCAACGCATCGAATTCCGGCGAACCGACCGCGCCAAGAAGCACTGCATCACTCCCGAGGCAAGTATCAGGGTAACCCGTGGCAAAGGTGAACCGGTCTGTTTGATGGCGACTCCGCCGATGGGGCGGTGGATAAATTCAAATTTGTGTCCCTGAAGAGTGGCAATTGCCCGCAGCACCTTCACGGCTTCGCGAGTCACCTCCGGGCCGATGCCGTCTCCTTCAAGAACAGTGATCGTTAATTTCATATGCTCCTTAATCCTTGGTGCCCTTTGCCTCAAGTAACTTTGCTTGTTGGTTGTCAGGCCGCTACTGACCGGCGCCCCGCGGGCAGGCAAAGCGATTAGGTCCTGATCGTAGATGCGCTTCTTGCGATCGGCCAAAGCAGTAAAGCGTTTGTATATTTCTTCCACTTCGTCGCCGTGCGGCGTCGTATCCGAGTTCATGGTATCGCAAAGTCAGCGCGTGCCGGCCTGAATGCTTACCCAAAACCAGCCGGTTGGCCGGAGCTCCCACGGACTCAGGAGTCATGATTTCATAGCAAAGCGGGTTGCTAATCATGCCATGCTGATGTATGCCGGCCTCGTGTGCAAAAGCGTTGCGTCCGACGATGGCCTTGTTCGGTTGCACGGAGAAGCCGACGATCTCGGACAACATTTGGCTCGTCGGGTACAGCTGCTGCGTGTCGATAGCCGTCTGCATTGGTAAGCTGGTCAGATCGCACCTTCATGCGCCATGACGATTTCTTCGAGCGAGGCATTGCCCGCGCGTTCACCGATGCCGTTGATCGTGCATTCAACCTGTCGCGCCCGGCCTCGATCGCGGCGAGCGTATTGGCCACCGCTAATCCGAGATCGTTGTGGCAATGCACGCTAATCTGAACATCGCGATCATCCCAACAACCCGGTCTCGAATTGTCTTCACCAATCGAGCAAACTCGGCCGGCATTGTGTAACCAACCGTGTCAGGAACATTGATGACCGCAGCGCCGGCGTCTATCGCCGTAGCCAGCACTTCACACAGGAAGTCAACGTCGCTTCTCGTCGCAGTCCTCTGCCGAGAATCTTCACATCCTCGGCGTAGTCGCGGGCCAGGGCCACGGCCATTCGCGTCATCTGGAGCACTTCGGCCCGCGTCTTTTTCAACTTGTATTCAGATGCAGGTCGGAAGTGGCAACAAAGGTGTGGATTCGCGGATGCGCCTGCCGCCTGCAACGCGGCGGCGGCAGCCTTTGCGACATCCTGCTCGGAGGTACGGCAAAGTGCTGCCACGGTGACGTTCCGGCATTCACGGGCCACCGCCGCCACCGCTCGGAAGTCTCCTTCGGAGGCCACGGGAAACCCTGCTTCGATAATGTCCACCCCAAGCCTTTCGAGCTGGCGGGCAATTCGGAGCTTTTCATCGAGATTCATTGAACAGCCGGGCGACTGTTCTCCCGTCCCGGAGCGTCGTGTCAAAAACAGCAATCCGTTCTTCACTCATAATGCTTCTCCTCCCAGAACTACAGATCGTGGGCGGAGATCGCTAAAAAGTCAAAGTTATAATTTTTATGAAAACATAACAAATGATGATATTATAACGCTGAGCGCCAGATTCAATAGCCGAGGAACTCAGGAAGCGATGGATCTAAACCAACTCGAGGTTCTGATAGCAGTGGCCCAGGAGAAGAGTTTCCCGCGCTGCTGATAGCCTGCATCCGGACGCAGCCGGCAATCAGCCCAGGCCATTACGCCGGCTGGAAACGGAGATTGGGGAGCCCCTTTTCGACCGCTCGTCCAAAGATGGAACGCTGACGGCCGCCGGCCGGGTACTGTTTGATCTCGCGCAACAGATGCTGAACATGCGCAAGCACGCTCACAGTGCTATTCGCGAGCTAAAGGATGTTCAGCGTGGCAAGCTCACTCTAAGTGCCAACGAGTATACGGTTATGTACCTCTTGTCGATTCTCCCTGTGTTTCGAGCCCGACACCCGCATATCAAGATTGAAGTGAAGCGAAGCTTTTGCCAGTCGCATCTCGTCCGAGATTCTTGGTCGTGACGCCGAGATCGGAATTGCTCTCGTCCTAGCCGAGCGACACCGCAATAGCTACGTTACCGGTCATGACCGACGAACTCGCGTTGATTGTTGCGCCTGACCGCGCTCGCGCAAAAGAAGGTCGTTTCAGTGCGTGAGCTTGGAGCGGAATCGTTCATTGCTCACAATGTGCCTCGCCTTGTCGCGAACGCGTGATCAAAACGTTCGAGAAAATACAAGACGCCGCTTAACATTTCGATGGAAATGCCCACGCTGGAATCAATCAAAAGATTTGTGGAGCTGGGAATGGGGTGGCACTGGTCCCGCGGCTCACCGCTCAAAATGAGATCGCTCGCGGGCAGGTGGTGGCCCTCACAGTGCGGGAGATGAAATTCGAACGGCGCCTTCATCTGGTTTATCGCAAAGGTGGCAGCCTCTCACATGCCGCGCGAGCTTTTCTGCAAGTGGCCCGGAGAACAGCAGAAGAGCGAGAGCTGAAAATTGTGGTATCGAAAGGAGGTGGCCAATACGCGGATTCGCTATTTCAAGGACGGCGGCCAGATTAAGGAATTCACCGTATCTGCGTACCGCCTCCGCAATCGCACGTGTTTCTGTTTTGCTGAAGGGTGCGAAAGGGCTGACCGTAACATTGACTGAGGCCTTTTCGATTGTGCGATTCCAACTACCAAACGATTCTACCGTTCCAAACAATTGTCGACCTGAAGACCTGGTTATCCGTCAAGGATTGACTCACGGTACTTTGGACGAATCCGCAGCGCTGCGATCTTTATAGGCTATGAGGTATTCATCGAAGGTTGGCAAAAGCATACGCAGCGCCCGCCGCGCGCGTGACACCTCGGGTGGACGCCGGACGCCAGTAGATCTTTCCTCCAATGACCTCCTCAACTAAGTGGCTCCTGGCCATCTCGAGCCCACGCTTCACATCGATGGCGGACAAACCAGACCACCACATAAAATCCGAGGACGTTGCCGGCCCATGACTCGCAAAGTACCGCTGATGTTAGTTCCGCCAGGGCTTCATCGCGTGATAATGCTTTTGCCTGAGGGACTCGCTCATCAAGTAAGGCGTAGGTAAATTGTTTGCGCGTGCCTCGGCCCGCTGCAAATCAGTCCTGTCCAGTTCGGCGCGTATGAGCATGTGGTTGAAGCGCAGTAAATCATCGCCGGCGATACGAGCGCGCTTGAGCACTGTTCGTAGTGCCTCACGAGTTAAATGCTTGCCGCCCTGCAGTGCGCTAGCCAGAGCCTTATTGGAGCGTCTGAAAACAGCGTCGTCGAGTTCCAGCTTGCGAAAAGAATAGGCGCTGGCGGCGTTCACCTCGTGGCGCCGTCAGCTTCAACAGCCAACGAATGTCCGCGGGTGCGACAAAGTGCCAGGTGGGACGCATGACGTGTGTCCGCAAAATCTCTCCAACCGCGAATGCCTTTTCTATGTCGTCGTCCGTGGCAGTCGATGGATCCGTTGGCCCAACGCCCACTTCGCGCCGTAGTAATCCTGGGCTTGAACCGCGCCCATCCACTTCACCAGGTCGCCCGGCTTCTTTAAACCAGCAGAGGATAAGCGCTGATTGTGAAGGCGCTGGCGTGCAATTTCGAACTCGTCATGTTGACCTGGCGGATTCTCGCCGGGCACCGGACTCGAACGACTCTTGAAGAATCAAACCGTCCATGAGGTGCTCCTGCTCAGGTGCTACTTCCTCGAAGGCGATGTTGTCCACCACCACGGTGCCCCTTCTCCAACGTGCATTTGTCGCAAAACACACCCACCGTAATCGAGGTCAACTTTTGGAGAACGTCCCGCTTGAGATCGAGGGCATCGCCCATTGCGGCTGGTTGAAGGAATCCAGCTTGAGTTTGTACGTATTGAACCCGGGTAACACCCGAAAGTTCGCGGTCGGATACCCCGATTCGAGATTGGCGCCATGACCGCGAGTGATGAGTTCGAGCCGGATGTGCTGCGGGCCCTTGGCAAAGAGTCGCAGCGTGACTTGAACTTATAGCCGCTCACATCGTCAGCCACGAGTTTGCCGTCTTCTCTCTGGCTCCCCGAATATCTCGATATTGACTCCCTCCCATTCGTTCGGGATCCGCAGCTCGTAATCGAAGGCGGCGGCAACATCGTCCGCGAGTTACCGCGCGCCAGCGCCGGAGCAGGCGGATCCGGCCTTTTCCAGCCCGCGGAACTCCGGCGGAGTTCGCCGGCGTTCTCGTGAGTACCGGTTCAACCGCGCGTCCTGCCGCCCCGCTTGCTGACGGGCCGGCCGTTCTGTGGCGTTCTGGAAGTCACAGCATACACGAGCTTCGAGGCGTCGGATTCGGCAGCCTTCGAGGCGTCCTCGGCGAAGGACCGAGCCGGCCGACCGCCAGCAGTGTCAGGGCCGACTAAAGAACCCGCAAGCCGGAGAAACACCATTCTCCTCATCGATCGCACCTCCGATAGCATCTTGGAACTGGTCCAACGTCGAAAATCAGTGAACAGCGCTGTGGGACCGGCTTCGGCCAGCTGGATTTCAAGTTGCATGCTGCAGCAGCGCCGCCGAGCAAAACACCCTTCTCCAGATGCTCGCTCGTGGGTGGCAAAACCTGCAGCGTGCGGATCGTGGGTAACCATTATGATCGTCTTCTTCAATTCGCGGCTGAGCGTTGCCAGCATGTTACGTGATCCTCGCCGGGCGCGCGCGACGAGAGATTGCCGGTGGGCTCGTCGGCGAGAATCAAGTCAGGATCAGCTCACAATCGCACGGGCGATAGCCACATCGCCGTTCCTGTCCTCCCCGGATAGCTGGCGCGGCTGGTGGGTGCAGACGGCCGCCGAGTCCCACCACCCTCACGCGGTCGCAACATTCTTGCGCCGCTCGGCCCTTGAAAGCTTAGTCAAGAGCAATGGCAAATTCGACATTTTCAAAGTGCCGTCAGCACCGGCACCAGGTTGAAAGTTTGAAAGATGTATCCGATGCGCTGGTTGCGCCACGCGGCCAGCTGGCTCTCACCGAGCCGCGCCAGGCCAGTCCCGCTGACATCTGACCTCGCCTTCCGTGCAGCGATCGGATTCCGGCAAGCAGGTTCAGGAGCGTAGATTTACCCGAACCGCTGGGCCCCATCAGCGCCAGGAAAGTCACCCTGCTCGATCATCGAGGTCAACGTGGTCGAGCGCCACTACTTCAAAGCCGTCGCGAGCAAAACGCTTGCTCACGTTGTGCACTTGTACTATCGGGCCCGTCATAGTTTCTCCAAAAAAATGGACTTTGGTCTTTGGCCCCTTTGTAGCTTGAACTTTGTACTTTTGTACTTTGTCTTCGAGGTTGGCGTTCGGCGTTAGGACTGTCCCAGGAATCACAGCCGAACACAAAGACCAAAGACCTAAGTCCTAAGTCCCAAGACCAACCTCGTAATGACTACTGCGCAATTTTGACGCGAGCACCATCCCGCAGCTTCTCAACGTTCCGGTCGTCGCCGCCGATTCACCGCCGCTCAATCCTTCCAGGACGTGGTAGAAATTCGCCCGCCTCCTCACCCAGCCGCACCGCGATCGCCGTTCCACTCTGTTCCCTTGACAACAAAGCACAAAAGCGCCCCGTCCCTGCGCACCACCGCCGCTTTGGGAACCAGCACTTGAGTAACCGACTGCGTCTCAGCAGATCGACTCTCGGCCAGAAAGTTGACGCGAGCGTTCATTTCGGGGCGCAACTGCTCGTCGGGGTTGTCCACTTTTACCTTCGACTTGCACTGTAGCTTTAGCGCGATTCGCTTCCGGAGCAATCTCGGCAATGAAGCCGGTGTACTTCAGGTTCGGGAAAGCCTCGGGGATGATCTCAGCTCGTTGTCCCAGCTTCAGTCGCGCAAAATCTGTCTGACTAATATCCAACTCGATTTGCAAGTCGCTGAGATCAGCCAGGACACTACCGAGGTACGTGCGCGCCGGATTCGCCGACGGCTGAAGGACTCACCATCTCGCCGCGTTCCACGATTCTTTCCAGCACAGTCCCCAAATACCGGGGCCTTAATCTCGGTGTGCAGAAAGTTGTGTGTCGCGCATAGTCGAGCGCGCGCTTTCATCTGCCGCACCTGTGCATCTGCCGCGCGAACTCTCCTCGACGCGAGGTCCCACGTCGGTCATGGCGCTGGATTGACGCGCAGCTTCGACAACGCTCGCGACGTATCGCGTTGGGCAACCGCGCGATCAAGTTCGGCTTTGATGAAACTCCGGCACTATAAAGCTTTCGGTCCGTTCATATTCGGCTTCCGGCATTTCTCAGACTTGCCTCGGCCTGCAAAACTCCCGCTTTGTCCTTCAGTTTCTCTTGCGGTCGCGAACCAGCACGCACTTGATCGAGCCGGGCCCTGGGCCGCTGCAAGATTTGCGCGCGCGCCTGGCTCGACTGGGCGCGGAATTCACCATCTTCAAGGCGAACGAGCACCTGGCCTTGCTGTACCCGGTCACCCTTTTCGACGCCAATCCAGGCTACTCGTCCCATAACCCTGGCGCCGACGGCAATCTTGTGGTGTGCGACCACATACCCTGAGGCAGACAGTACGGTCTCTTCCGTCGAACTTCCACCGCCTTTCACTTTACCTCGGCCACGGAAATAGGCTTTGCGCGCGGACGAAAAGTAAAGATAGCCGCAGCCCGCCAACGGTACGATCAGCACCGATAACGCAAGCAACAGAAGTTTAGGCGAACGCTTGTCGATCGAAGGCGGAGCCGTCGCTCCGCGATCAATCTTCAAGCTTCTGAGTCTCTGATTCAGATCCTCCCGGTCTGTTTGAGTCTTGGGGTTAGTGCCATGGTGAACTCTGAAGTGCCAGTCCTTAGATTATGACGCGCGCAGGGCATCGACTATCTTGAATCGCGACGCCCGAATCGACGGCAGCAACGAACCGAGGAAGCCAATGCCGACGCCAAAGATCAAAGCCCACAGCATCAACTCGGGCGTGACGCGAAAATTGAAGGCGATTTCACTGAAGCTCGTAAAATTCGCAGTGCCGGTCGAAACAGAAGTTTAGCGGCAGCGCCAGCAGGATCCCGATCGCCACGCCGATTACTGCAATCGCCACCGACTCCAGCACGAAGGCAACCAGGATGCTGCGCCGTCGGAAACCAAGCACGCGAAGGGTTCCGATCTCCTTGGTTCGCCTCGCAACTGCAGCATACATTGTGTTCATTCCCGCGAACCCAGCGCCGACGGCCATAATAAAACCGATAAAGACAGCCAGGGCTTTTAAAACACCTGAAGCCGCCCCCTGCTGATCTTCGTAGAACTTGCGTTCTGCTACGGCCTTCAAGTGCAACCGCTGATCGTCCGTAATTCGCTTTGCCAGTGACTCTAACGCCGCCTGGTCCTTAGCGCGCATCAAAACCGATGAAACGGTCTCGCGTTTCGTCGCGTCGGCCAATGCGTTTACATCCACCCAGGCCTCCGATTCAAAGGCCTTGCCACCTGCTTCAAATAAGCCGACGACGGTAAAGTCAGTTGCTTGTATGCGGAATTTGTCTCCCACGTCGAGTCCTTGAAAGCGTTCGGAGATCCGCCGCGCAACTACCGCCTCGGCGGGTCCCGGTTGAAACATGCGGCCGGCTACTATCTTGAAACCCGACCGCAGCTTGTACGACATCGGGCCAACACCACGAATCGTGACATTCGATCCCTGGCTCATCCCCTTCCGAGGTTTATAGATTAGGGTCAGCAGTTCCGGGGCCACCAACGGCTGATCGCCTTCCCGCACTATTCCATCGAGGAACTTCAGGTCGCCGAGGTTTTCGCGCGACACGCTGCTGTTCAATTCCGGCGGTGCTGCCCTCGCGCAAGACGATCAGGTTCAGTGGCTCGCCACTACTGGTTAGCGTCAGATCAATGCCACGAGCCAACGCCATCACCATCAGAAATACTCCGACCGTCAGACCAATCGTAAAAGCCGTCGCCAGGGTGCTGGACTTGCGCACGGTGATGTTGCGAAAGTTGTATTTCAGCGGTAGTGGCATTATTCCGTACTCCGCAAGGCGTCGGCGATCGTCATGGAGCAATACCGTAACTGAACGAAGTACAAC
>ERZ1370068.10776-contig-9444_pt1 | contig 49091 bp, 80 predicted proteins | sample MGYA00561227_ERZ1370068 | MGnify/ENA primary metagenome ERZ1370068 (study PRJEB38410, sample SAMEA6850437) | metagenome | study: Metagenomic assessment of the ecological functions of the soil: analysis of the soil microbiota associated with the... | reverse complement strand
CAGTTACGCATTGCTCTTCCCGCTCGCATCAGAAGAGTGGATGGTGGTCACGATCAGACGGATCTTCGAAATCCACCGTGATGTAAATGGACGCTGCGAGCGGTTTGCGTGGCCCCGGATGGATAGCAGGCAGCCCTTCGCCACCGGCGATGAAAATATCGGCTGCGCGCGTGACGAACACTGACCTCGGCCAGTGTTTTCGGGGCGGCGAGGTTAGCGCGAGCCTGTGCGCCTACCAAGGCGAACGCGACGTAAGAGAATTGCGCGAGTCATGGCAACCTACCCCGCCAGCAACACGGCCTCGGCGTGCTCGAGCGCCTCGGGCGTGCCGCAGATCACCACGATGTCGCCGTCCTGGAATTCGGTGTCGCCCGCTCGGCTCGCGGCCGAGGATTCCCTGGCGGCTGGATGCCGGTGAACGCCACTTCGCGCGCCCGCGCGCGCACTTCATCCACGCGTTTGCCGATGCACCACGAGCCCGGGCGGCAACACCACCGAACGCACCTGCCTCGGGAATTCCGCGTCGTTCGACGATGCCGTCATCGCGCGCGATCGACATTGCGCAGCATTCTCGTAACGATTGCCACGCAGTTCGGCGACCGGAGCGCATGACCGCGCCCGGCGGCACCTTGAGCGACATCAGCACGTGCGAGGCCAGCATGAGGCTGGCTTCGAAGGCCTCAGGCACCACCTCGGTGGCGCCCGCCGTCTTGAGCTCGAGCAGGCGCGAGTCGTCGGGCGTGCGCACCAGCACCGGCACGTCGGTGCGCAGCCGCCGCAGGCTGCGCAGGATGGCGAGCGAGGTGCGCGTGTCGGAGAACGAGATGACCACCGCGTTGGCGTTGGCGAGACCGACCTCTTCGAGCACCTGCTGCGTCGGCGGAATCGCCGTACACCACCGGGCTGGCCGATCTGCCGCGCGGCGCGCACCCGCGCCGGATCGAGGTCGATGGCGATGTATTCGAAGCTCCTGCGCTTCGAGCACGCGCGCCACGTTTCTGGCCGACGCGGCCGAAGCCGCAGAGGATCACGTGCTCGCGCTTGGCCACGCGCCTGCGTGGCGGCATCTTCGCGCTCGATGGCGGTCTTGCGGCGGACCGCGTTCGCCTAATAACAGTCGCGCCACGCGCTTGTTGTTGGCGAGGATCACCGGCGCCAGCACCATGCCGAGCACCACGGCGACCAGCATGCGGCTGCGCTGATGCCCGGATCGATGGCCGCGGTTCTGCAACGGCAGCGTCAGCAACGCGATGCCGAATTCGCCGCCGACGCGCCAGCGTGACGCCGGTACGCATCGGCCTTGAAATTCGAGTCGACGAACAGTCGCGTGGCGAACGCGGCGATGAGTCACCTTGATCAGCACCATCGACGCGCAACGAGCGCGAGGATCAGCCACAGCTCGCGCCACAGCGGCGTTGAAGTCGAGCAGCATGCCCACCGGAGATGAAGAACAGGCCCGAGCAGGATGTCGCGGAACGGCCGGATGACGCTTTCGACCTGGTGGCTGTATTCGGTTTCGGCCAGCATCATGCCCGCGAGAAAGGCGCCGAGCGCCATCGACAGGCCCGCCATCTGCGAGGCCCAGTGCCGATGCCAGCGCCACCAGCAGCACCGCGAGCGTGAACAGCTCGCGCAGCCGGCTGTTGGCGATGACGTACAGCAGCGGCCGCAGCAGCCAGCGGCCCGCCGCCAGCACCACGAGCACCGCGCAGCGGTGCCGGCGGCCGACCAGGCTCAGCGCGCCGGCGACACGTGAAGGCCTCGCCACCCGGCGCCAGCGCGGCCGCCAGCGCCGAGGAACGGCACCACGGCGATGTCCTGGAACAGCACCACGCTGAAGGCGAGCCGGCCGTGCGTGCGATTGAGCTCGGCACGTTCGGTGAGCTGCTGCACGATGAGCACCGTGGAGCTCATGGCGACCACGCCGCCGATGCACGATGCTCTGCGCCCAGTACCAGACCGAACAGGTGCAGCGATGAGCGCCACCACCGCTCGCCGGTGCCGAACACCTCGCAGCGACCGCCAGGCCCGAACACCTCGCGGCGCAGCGCCACCATGCGCGGCCACGAGAACTCCAGGCCCAGCGGTGAACAGCAGGAAGACCACGCCGAGTTCGGCCAGCAGGTGCGTGGTATCGGATTCGGGAACAGCCCGAGGGCGTGCGGGCCTGCAGCACCAGGCCGACGGTGACGTAGCCGCAGGATCGAAGGCAGCCCCAGGCGCCTTGCCAGCGTCACGCCCACGGAAGACCGACGCGTATCGGTACGAAGGATGAGTGGACAGCGGCGAATCGCGCCACCGAAGTTAGCACGCCGGTTGTCGCACGGCATCGCCCACCCTTTAATGTCCGTGCACCATGCAGGCCACCGACACTTTCATCGCGGTCTCGCGAAGCCCGAGCAGTTCGGCGTGCGCTGCTCGTCAAGTTCGCACCATCGTGTCGCTGGCCCCGGCTGAATTCGCCGGCCTCCATCCGCCTGCGCGTGCGATCTGGCACACTGCCGCTCGGGCCGCTGAGCGGTCGAGCACTGGATCAACGACGCATTGATGGCGGTGTTCTTCCTGCTCATAGGCTCGAGCTCGAAGGAAATCTACGTGGGCGAGCTGTCGAGCATGCGCCGCTCACTGTTGCCGGCGACGCGTGGCGGCCGGCGGCAGCTTACGTGCCGCACTCATCCACTACGCCTTCAATGCCGGCACACCCACCGAACGTACAAGCTCGGCAATTCCGCGGCCACCGACATTGCAGTCTGCGCTGGGCATTCTGGCGCTGCCGGGCAATCGTGTACCGTCGGCCCTGAAAGTGCTCTCGTGGTGGCGTTCGCCGTCATCGATGATCCGGGGCTATCGCGCTGATCGCTTCGGTCTACACCGGAAGAGATCTCGATGGCTCGGTTGCGCGCTTGGCATCTGGGCGTTGCTCATCCTGCTCAACCGGCCGCTGCAAAGGTCATGTAGTTGTGGCCTTACCTGCTGGGCGGCGTGGCGCTGTGGTACTGCCTGCTGCACGCCGGCATTCATGCGTCGATCGCGGGCGTGATGCTCGCCTTCGCGATTCCCTTCTCGCGAAAGATTCCGCGGGCGCCTCGCCTTCGCACACTCATGCATTGGCTGCACAAGCCCGTCGGATTCTTCATATCCTGTGGCCGGTTGTTCGTGACCGCAAACACGCTCGTGCTCGTGGGACGCGCAGTCTTTCGAGGCGCGCTGCTGGCGGACAACGGATTGGGGTATCGCGCCTGACTGTTGTTGGGCAAACCTGCCGGCGTGTTGGGCGTTCTGGTGGTGTCGCAGTTTCGCCGCGCGCTGGGTGCGTGCTGCCGGAAGGCGTGCGCTGGGCTCATATCGCCGGCGTCGGTCTCATCGGCGGCATCGGCTTCACGATGTCCATCTTCATCACCAACCTGGCGTTCGCCGGTATTTCGCGGCGCTCGTGAACTCGTCGAAGCTCGCGGTAAGCCGCTGGCGTCGGTGGTGGCAGGGTTGTCAGGACTGCTCTGGCTCAAGAAAGCCTAGACAGCAAAAAAGGCCGCAGTCCCCAGGGGGAGGGACCGCGGGGCCGTTCGCTCGGCAGCTCGTCGTCAGAACTTGAACGCGAAGGTTCAGATAGTACTGGCGCGCCGTTGTTATAGAACGCGGTGGGGGCCGTTGCGCTCTGGCAGTAAGTCAGCGTCGGGCTGTTGAGGTTCAACGCGTCCAGGCTGACATTGAGTCCACTCGGTGGGCTTGTAGTTGAGCGCCAGCGACACAGTCCCGAAATCGTCCTGGTAGTACGGGTTGGCGCCCGACAGGCCGATCAGGAACGCGGTGCGATAGGAGTAGGTCGCGCGTGCGCTGAACTTCTCGTTCTCGAAATACGCGCCCACGTTGTAGGTGTCCTTCGAGGTGCCCACCAGATTGTTGCTGCCGTCCGGCCCAGGTGTGAGCCGTCTCGCCATCCGCGTAGGTGTAGTTGGCGTTGAAGCCGAACGATTCGCCGATCGGCTGCTCGTAGACCAGCTCGAAGCCCGTCACCTGAGCCGTTGGAGTTGACCGGAACGGAGACGAGATACGCCTCGGAGCTGATTGGTCAGCTCGCTGTACAGCATCCGCGTTCTCGGTGCCAAAGGCGACGTAGTCCTTCAGGTCCATCGAAAAGGCACCGACCGACACCAGGCCGCGGTCCATGAAATAACCACTCGAGGTTGCCGTCGAAGTTGGTGGACTGCACCGGCTTCAGGTTCGGGTTGCCGCCGCCGCCGGTCCTGTTCAGATCCGAACCCCAGCTCGCAGCGCCCAGTGCCGAATAGTCCGGCAGAGTCATGGTCTCGCGAAGCGGCGAAGCGGAACACCACATCGTCGCGCCATGTTGAACTTCAGGTTCGCGCTGGGCAGCACCTTGCTGTGCTTGTTGTTGGTGTCCTGGTAGATCCAGTTGCCGAAGAGGCTGCGTGACGTCGGCATTCGCCGCGGACGCAACCGCCTGGTAGGAATTGATCTCCTGATCGATGTCGACGTAGCGCAGGCCGACGTTGCCGCTCCAGTGCTTCGCCGCCGCCGAAGTTCGCCTGCACGTAGGCGGCGAGATTCTTCTCGCCCACCTTCCATTCACCACCGTAGTTGTGGCGACCGGTCGGGCCGTCGTTGTCCGACAGCCAGGTGGAGTTGGCGAGGATCGCCTCCTCAGCGCGTTCGGCGTGAAGGACCACAGGCCGCGCGGGAAGGTTCCATCGATGTCGCCGGCGAAGTCGCCCGGTAGAGCAGCGGTCTCGCCGTTTTGCAGGTCGGACCAGATGTCACCGGGGCTCGCGCCTTCCGGCGACTGGGTTTCACGCTCGTGGTCGGCGTAGCGGGCACCGAAGTCGAGCGACGTCAGGGCACCGGCATCCAGGTCCTTGCTGAAATCCAGGTTGATCCAGTCTTCCTGTGTCGAGTGGCGGTGACTTGCTGATTGCCCCAGGTTCCGAAACCGGTCACGCCGGTCGGGGTGCTATCGCCGCCTACGCTCCAGTCGAGTGGCGAGCTGATGCCATGACTGGTCCAGCTGGCGCCGCCGCCACGGTTCGTGGTCACTTCGGCGATGAACTGGCGCTCCGTCGAGCCCTCACCTTCGGTGGTTCCCAACCTGGAGCGCTGGACTTCAGCGAGTCATTGATCTTCCAGTCGGCATCGAAGGTGATGTAGTTGCTCTTCGCCGTGGCTTCGCGGGAGATCATGTCGTAGACCGCGTAGTCGCGGCCGGCCACGCCGGCATACGTCGCACTGGTCAGCACGCCGTTCTCGACCGTGTATCCCGGCTTCGGCGCCTGCGGCGCGGGCAAAGTTGCCGCCCCAGAGCATGAAGTTGCGGTTGTAGTTGTTGGCGTCCATGTCCGAGAGGAAGCCGCTCAATCCCAGGGTCAGGTTGTCCGAAGGCTTGAACTGCAGTTCCAGCAAGCCGCCGGTGCGATCGCGGACCATTTCGAACAGCGTCGCACCGATGAGGCCAGGGGCCTGCACATCCTACCAGGTCCGGATTGGCGGCACCGGCTGGGTCGGTGGCCCCGATCGTGAAGAAGCCGCCCGGAATTTCCTGCGCATCGCGGCGCAGTGAACGCTCTTGCTTGAAGACCTGCAGCAACACGCCGAAGGTTTCGTTCTCGTTCGTGTAGTTGATGCAGTCCCGACAGCTGCGGATCATAGGAATCAGCCTGGTCGGAATACACGCTGCCGAGCGAAGCCTCGACGGTAAACGACTTGTCGAATTGAAACGGCTTGCGCGTGATGATGTTGACGGTGCCGGTGGTGCCGCCTTCCTGCAAGCTGGCGTGCGAGGACTTGTTCACTTCCACCGAGTTGACCAGCTCGGACGGCAGCAGCGTGTAGCTGACGCTGCGGCCGACGTTGTTGCCCTGGCTCAGCACGAACCAGTCAGCCGAACCGACGCTGTGGCCGTTGATGAGCGTCTGGGTCAGGCTCGGGCTGGTGCCACGCAGACTGACGCGGTCGGATTCGTCGAAGCCGCCTTCATCGGCGCTGGACGAGCTGATGTTCACGCCGGGCAGGCCTCGCAGAGCGTCGGCCCACGTTGTGTGCCGGGAGCTTGCCGACGTCTTCGGCCGTCACGACTTCCAGGCGCGAGTCGGCATTGCGCTTGACTTCAAGCGATTTCTCGAGACTCGCGCGGACGCCCGTGACGATGACTTCGTCGAGCTCCTCGACATCAGCAGCTGAGGTGGCTGAAGCGAGCCGTGGCCGCCTGGGCCGCTGCGGACTGGTGATACAAGGCGAACGCAACCGCCGTACCGATCAAGGTCGATCGTCTGATGTTCATAGAGACTCCTACCCCTGTTGTTTTGTCTGCGGGACCAATTGCGGGCCAATATAGTACCAATCAGTCGAAAATGCCAAGCCAGTTTGGATACCAATATTCTCGTGCGGGGGTATTTTCATTGTTTTTCAGAAGGTTATTCGATCACGCTCACCGCCGTTGACCTATATTGGTATTGATTGTGGTAATGATCGTGGAGCGGTCAGTTTTGTGTCGTGAGAAAACACAACAACACCTGGGTGCGGGAGCTGCGCTCCTTGCACGCGCGGCGTCGACGCGTACGCAGACAAGATTCACGTGAGCTGTTCGTGCGTGGTCGGTGTGTATCCGTCTTATGCCGACGGCTTGCGTCGCGGCATCTCGGAGGCGAGCGCGCGCGTAGAGGTCAGACCTTCGTCTAACTGTTCATGAACACCGTGGTGTCGTACCGCTCGAAGTTCTGCAGCGCGCGCCGGTAGGCGGCGTGAATCATCTTCTCGGCGACCTTGTCGGCGCGCGGCGAAAGCAGCATGCGCAGCACCACGTCGTCGGCCGGGCGGGCCTTGTCGTCGCCCAGGTACTGCTCGATGAGCTTGGTGATGCGGTTGCACATCTCATTGGCGAACCGCAGCGTGCCAGGCGTCATGCACCGAATCTGGTCGTGGCGCCGTAGGTGGCTCGCGCCTCGGTCGTGAGCTCGCGACAGGAAACTCGCCATCAGCCTGGCCTTGTCCGCAATCCGAATCTCGCGTGTAGTAGGCGATTTCAGACTGCAGGTTCATGGCAGCTCTCCTCGCGCGCTCAGGCCGCCGGGAAGAAGTCGATGGGTTTGCTCACGGTCAACGGTTCGACGTCCGCGGGCTTGAAGCGGATCAGGCGCACGCGCGCCACGATCTTCTTCTCGAGCTCCGGGATCGTTCAGCTCGCTCGACACCACGCGGCACATGGTGATCTCGCCCGATAGGCGCGATCGTGAATTCGAGCACCAGCTTGCCCGCGAGCTCAGGCTGATCGCGCAGCGCGCGGCCGTACAGCGCATACAACGCGCCCTTGTTGCGGTCGAACACGATCTCGACTTCCTCGCGCGCACGCGAAGCCTTGCCGCTGGTGCCCGTGCGCTGCACGCGCCCGCCCGCGTTCGGATCGAGGCCCGTGCCGTGGCTCGACCGGCGGTCGACGTGTGCGTGCCGATGGCGCCGGCGCCACCGCCGAAGCCAGCGCGCCATGTTGGCGGTGTTGATGCCGCCGCTGGCGCGACCGGCCTGCGACGTGATGAGGTTGCGCTCCGAGCGCGCGTCCTCGACCGGCGCTTTCATCTGCGGATCCGGCGAGGTCGAGGTTCTGGTCACGCAGCGCCGCGAGTTCGTCCTGCGAGCGCGAGCATGCCCTGGTTGCGCACGTTGGGCTTCGGCTTCTCGACCGGCTTTGGTCCGTGGGCTTCGGGCTTCTCGGGCTCAGGCTTCTTCTTCCGGTTCCGGCGGCGGAGGCGGCGGTGGCGGTTTCGGCTTCTCGACGATGAGCTGCGCGACGCGCTCGCGCACGTCCTCGGGCTTCATGCGCTTCCGTCTGACGCTTCGGCAGCAGGAAGATCAGGATCGCGAGCAGGGTCGCGATGATCAGCAGGATGCGCAGCAGCTTTCTTGAACTTGCGCTCGCTCTCTCTTCGAGCGACCAGGGCAGCTCGAAGCGGCGGAAAAATGGAGCGAGTCCGACACTCATGCGCCGGCTCCGACTTCACGCTCGCGCTGGATGACGGCGAGCGAAACCTTGCCGTAGTCGGCAGCGGTGGCGGTCGCCATCACGCGCTTGAGCACGGCGAACGGCGTGTCCTTGTCACCCATGATGGTGATTTCGCGCTCGGCCAGATCTTCCTGCGCGGCGAGGCGCGTGCTGGTGTCGTTCTGCTGCTTGAGCTCGGCGCGCAAGCCCTCGATGACGAGCTGCGCATCGTTGGACTTCAGATCGGCGATCTTCGCCACCGAGCGGCCGTTCACGAGGATGTCGTCCTGGTCGTGACCATGATGACCACGGTCTCGCGCGGCTTCAGGTCCGCGACGGACTGCGGAATGGTGATGTTCTTGGTGTTAGGCAGGATTTCCACGTCGGAGCTGTGCAGCAACAGGAACACCACGAGCATGGTGAGCATGTCGATGAACGGCACCAGCGCCATGTGGCTGCCGTGGTGCGCGCGCTGGCGATGCTTCTTGATGCGATACGGTGTCATTTCCTACCTCCGCGGCAGGAGCCGCGGCTGCGGCCGCGGCGCCCACGAGCGGCGCATCGCCCACGGAGATGTCCGGGAAGAGCTCGACCTTGGTGAACAACGGCGCGTCGTCCTTCTCGAACAGGCGCACGTTGTCCATGGTCTGCACCAGCACGTCGTACGGAATGTCCTGTTCGAGCAGCACGCTCGCGGCCATGCACGGTCTGGTACTTGCTCTTCACGAACTGCAGGTAGTCCGAGAGCCCCTTGTAGTCGTACTCGCCGTCTTTCTTCGGCAGCGTACGCAGCACGCCCGTGCCGCGATCCGCGATTTCGATGACGTTCTGCCGCACGATCACTTCGAGCTGCAAGCCCCTTTGGTCAATTCCGGCACCGAGGAGTTGGGCGCCGGAAGATTGAGCTCGAGAATGTTCGTGTTGGAGAACACCGCCGTGAACAGCAGGAAGAACACGAGGATCACCATCATGTCGATCATCGGCACGATGTTGAGGTCGTTGCGGCCGCGGTACTTCGCATGATTGCGCATCGCGCGGGCGGCGAGTTTTGACGAGGCCATCGTGTCAGCTCCTCTGTCGTGTTGCTAGGGTTCGATGACTAGCAATCAGGCAGGCCGCGGAGCCGGGGCGCGCGGAGCCATGCCAGGCTGCGGCGCGGCGGAGCGGACGGCTCCGAGTATCGCTCCGTGATCGAGTTCAGGAACTTCACCACCGCGATCTCCAGGCTGTCGATCAGCGAGGTGGTCTTGGCTTCGAGGAACATGTGCGACAGCAGCAGCGTGATCGCGACACCGAGACCCGCGGCCGTGTTGTTCATGGCTTCGGAGATGGCGGCTGCGAGCAGCGCGGCCTTCTCGGCCGGGTTCGCCTGCGACACCGTCGCGAACGCGTGGATCAGCGCGACGATCGTGCCTAAGCAGGCCGATCAACATGCCGATGTTGGCGAGCGAGCTCAGGTAGTGCGTGCGTTTCTCGAGACGCGGCACGATCTCGAGCAGCGACTCTTCCATCGCCTGCTGGATGTCGTCACGGCGGCGCGCCGTCGAAAGACGCGCGAGGCCGTACTTCAGCACCGTGCCGATCTGCGCCTGCGAATTGTTCGCGAGCGTGATGGCCTGCTTGAAGTTGCCGGCGCCGAGATGCGGCGCGACGTCGTCCCACAGGGAACGGTTGCGCGCCGTTTCGACGGTCAGGTACACCCAGCGCTCGATGGCGATGGCGACACCGACCACGAAGATGATGACGAGCGGATACAGGAAGAATCCGCCGTCCTGGAAAAACTTGATCAAACCGTTTATGGAACCCACGGTCGACTCTCCTCAGAAAACGAACATGCTCAGGGGCTTGAGCGGGCAAGCAGGACAAGATTGCGTTACATAAGCAACAAAAACTGTTAATCACTTCCCAGGATTACTGGCGGGCGCTGCCTCATTAGGCTGCAGCGCTTCGAAGTAGCGGTTCTGTCTGCGAAAGACGTCACGGTCGACCGGCTCCAGCACCTCGTCGAGCAGGCTGTTCACCGGACGGCCTACGAGATCGCCCATTTCCGCACTGCGCCAGGGCACGATGTAGAGCACCTTGGGCAGTTCGCGGTTGCCGGTGATCTGCGTGGACTCGAGGTCCAGGCGATCCTTGGCGTTGCCCTTGTTAGCCGCGCGCGGGCTTCGCGGCACCGGCTTTGTGTAGTTGCGGTCGCGGCGGGCTTCGCCGGCGGCGGCAGCCGACGTGTTGACGCCCGGTCCGTCGGGCGTCCGCGGCCGGCTGGCGCGGCCGGGCGCCGAGGTGTTGACGCCGGGCTCCATCGCATCCTGCGGCGGCGTGGCGGGCGCAGGCGCAGGCGTCTGCGCGAGCGCAGCGCCGGCTAACAACAGCAGTGCCAGGAATAGTAGTTTGTTCACGTTGCGCCTCCTTGAGGCTTGGGCGCGGCATCGTTTCAGGTGGGGTGCGGGTTCGGGGGCGGGTTCGGGCGCGGGCTCCGGGCGCGGGCGCGCCGCACCTTGTTGCGCGCCCGCAGTTCCGCCAGCCAGCCGCTGACCGGCTTGTCTTCGCCCGTCAGTGTCTTGTAGGTCTCGAGCTCCGACTTGAGCGCGTCAGCGGATCTTCGAGGAACAGGTCGAGCAGCACACCCAGATTGCGGTGCGCGGGCGCGTAGGAAGGGTTCGCCTTGATGGCGCGTTCGTAGGCGGCGCGCGCCTCGGCGAACTTGCCGGCCTGGCGCAGCGTGAGCCCGTATTCGGTCCAGGTCTGCGCATCCCAGGGCGCGCGTTCGGTGGCCTTGGCCAGCGCGGCTTCCGACTCGGCCAGCTGATTGGCATTGCGATGCAGTACACCCAGGTTGGCGTACGGCCCCGACAGGTCCGGGTACGACTGCGTGAGCACCTGCATCTCGAGAATGGCCTGCGTGGGATCGCTGCCGCGCATCAGCGTGAGCGCGCGCGTGAACTCGGTGTTGGCGCGCGCCGGCGGCTTCGGAACGTTGAACGCCGGCGCGGCGGGCGCTGCGGCCGCAGCGGCTCGCGGGTTTCGCCGTGGGATCGGCCGGCGTTGCGATCGGCGGATCCGGATGCGCCGGCGCCGGCGGCAGCGGCGGAACCAGCGCATCGAACGAAGCGCTCATGACTTCGGTCTTGCCGTAGCGGCCCGGCTTGAGCTCGGCGAGCGCGGCGTAACTCTTCTTCACGCCTTCGTCGTAGACGTTGTCGCGCACGCGCTTGGTGTTGATCTCGTGCGTCGAGATGGCCTGCTCTTCGAACGGGAACGCCTGCTCCTCGAGCAGCGAGTTGTATTCGTCGAGCTGCTCGGCCGCGAGTTTCTTCGGGCGCTCGGACTTCATGATGTCCTTGCCGAGCTGGCGATAGATCTCGGCGATCTCGTAGGTGGCCACCGTGGTGACTTCCGCCACGCGGTAGTCCGCGGCGGCCTTGTATCCGCCGAGCGCGGCTTCCATGGCCTTGCGCTTCTTCGCGAGGCTGGTCTTGAGCGGCAGCACCAGCGCGATGCTGCGGAATTCATCGCGCGCCGGTGAGGCCAGCGCGAGCTGCGACTTCGCCGCGAGATATTGCGTGCGATCGGTGCGGCCCGCGCCCGCGGTGCGATCGGCATTCACGATTTCACGCTGCCAGGAGCGCTGCTTTTCGATGTTGCCCGCGGTGCCCGCGATCTCGGCGAGTTTCCAGCGCGCTTCGATCGGAATCCGACACGGGCGTCGGATAGGCGACGACGAAGCGCTCGAGCATGCCGACGGCCTTGGGCGTGTTGCCCGCCTTCGCGTAGAGCTCCGCGGCCTGCAGGTTGGCCTCGCGCTGAATGTCTTTCGACTCGGCCGGGTTCATCGCGATGCGCTCGAATTCCACCGCGGCCTGGCCGGCCTGGCCGGTTTCGCCGAACGCCACCGCGAGCTTGCTGGTGACGTCGGCGTTGAATTCGCTCTTCGGGTTGTTGGCGCGGAAGTGCTCCAGCACCTGGATGGCGCGCGGCCATTCCTTGAGGACGATGAGCTGCGCGCCCGCGTCGTACTCGGCCTGCGCGGCGATCTTCGAAGTGCCCGCCACCTGCGAGATGCGCAGGAAGTCGTCGACGGCGCCCGAGGCTGTCGCCCGCCTTCTGCTTGGCTTCACCCTGGCGGTACACGGCCGAGGCGATGCGCTCGGTGAGATCCGCGCGCATCTTGTCGTTGGGCGGCAGCAGATCGCGCGCGGCGATGTAGCCCTTCTCCGCTTCGGCGAACTGCATCAGGTCGAAGTTCGCCTGGCCGATGATGGTGTACGCGATGCGGCGCTTCGGCTGATCGGCCGGCGGCTGGTGCGCGAGCACGAGGTTCGCGCACTTCGATCGAACGCTGCAGATCCTGCGTGGCGAAGATGTCTTCGGCGGCGCGCGTCAGCACGCCCGCGCTGTCGGGATGCTCGGGAAAGCTGGTGCCGAACTTGACGCCGGCATCCACGGCCAGCTTGTGCGCCTCGGCCTTCTCGGCGGCCGGCAGGGTTTCTTCGTACTTCGCGAACGAACCGAGCGCGGCGTAAGCGGCGGCGGCCGAGCGCGGATTGCGCGGATAGTCGTACGCGGTCTTGGCGAACTCGGCGGCGGCGCCCTGGTAGTCCTCGCTCGAGTACAGCGTCTCGGACAGCAGGTAGTTAGTGCCGAAGGATTCCGGATCGTCCGGGAAGGATTCGAGGTAGGTGCGATACCAGCGCGCGGCCTCGCGGTACTGGTCCACCTTCTTCGTCTTCTGCGCCTCGGCGTGGAAGTAGGTGGCCACGTCCTTGAGGTTGGTCTTGAGTTCCTTGGCGATGTTCGGGTAGTCGGCCTTGTTGCGCCCGTGCCAGAACGGCGTGCCGTAGTTGTACAGCGCCACGTACTCGCGCTTGCCTTCGAGCACCAGCTCGGTGAAGCCGCCCTTGCGATAGGCGTCGATGGCCTGCATCGACAGGCCCGGCGAGAACTCGCTGTTCGGTTCGCGCGTGGCGTAGGCGCGGTACACCGCGGCGGCATCCTGGAAGCGTTCCTTCTCGACGTACAGATCGCCGAGACGCGAATAGATGACGGGCGCGTACGCCGGGTTGTTGTGCGCGGAGAGGAACTGGTCGATGGCGTCGACCGAGTCGTCGTCATACGAGAACGTGACCGCCATGACGCGCAGCGTGTCGTCGGCCAGCTCGCGGTTGGCGCGCGGCAGTTTCTCGAGCGGAATCAGCGCATGCGTCGTCCTTGGTGCAGCATGGTGCGATCGAGCACACCCGCGAATGACGGCAGGCTCTCATCGTTCAGGCCCTGCTTGAACAGCGACCAGCCATGTTTGTACAGGCTCTGCGAGAGGAAGGCGGCCTTGTCGCCCTTGCTGACCACGTATTGATAGGCGTCCTGCGCCTTCCGGTATTCCGCGGCGGAGAACAGCAGCTCGCCGCGGCGGAACTGCACTTCGTCCATCTGCGGCGATCTTGGATAACTGGCGCATGACTTCATCGAGCGTGGTCAGCGCCTTTTCGGGCTGGCCCGTGGTTTCGTAGGCGCGCGCGAGCTGGTAGAGCACCTGGTCGTTGCGCGGATAGTCGGGATAACTCTTGAGCAGGCTGGTGTAGAGCTTGATGGCTTCGGCGCCCTGCAGGTCGATGGTGGACGCTTCGCCCGCCATGCGCTCGCCCTCGCCCGCTTCCATGTTGAGGTCGCCCAGGCGGCGCAGCGCTTCGGCGCGCAGCTGCGGATCGGTCTTCTGCAATTCGAGGAAGCGCCGGTAGTTGTCCATGGCGCGCGCGGTGCTCGGCTTCCACTTTCTGATCGGGCTGAACGACGACCGGACGCGAGGCTCAGCTCGCCAATGGTCTTTTCCTTTTCTTGGGCGGCGGCGTCGGCGGCCGAGCGCAAGCCCGCGCACAGCACGCGGCCAGGAACATCGGAATGTTTGCGCGGCCGCTTCATTTCGGCGCCTCGGCGAGGCGGCGTCGCGGTCGCGGGCGGGCGCTGGCGTCGCTCGGCGTCGTCCAGGCGGCTTCAGTCGGCGGTGTTTCCGGAACCAGCTCCAGGTCGCCCTGGGATTCGGTGGCGCCTTCCGCTCGGCGCGGTCACCGCGCCGCCGCCCAGCGCCGCGCGATCGTAGATGGACGCAAGCGCGAAACGCGCCTGGATCTGGTACGTGCTGATGCGTTCCTTCTGCTGTTCGAGCTCGTTGCGCGCCAGGTGATTCCAGCAGGCTGTTCTGCTGTTTCGCGACGCCGGCGAGCCGCACCTGCGCCGCATCGAGCCGCTGGCGCAAGCGCTTCGACGCGCTCCGCGAACACGCCCGTGTTGTTAGGCATGGAGCCGCGCGCCTTCTGCACGCGGACCCAGCGCGTCTGCGCTTCGCGCAGAGGCCTGATCCAGATCCTTGAGCGTGCGACGCTCGTTCCACACGCGCGCCTTGAAGGATTCGGCGAGCCGCCAGTACAACACGCCCTTGGCGAGGCGCGTCTTCTCGCGGATCACATTGGTGTCTTCGTCGTTCGGGCGCGGTGAGCAGCGCGGATTCGAGACGCAGGATGCGCGCCCACTGTTCGCGCTCTTCGGCGGTGCCGAGCGCCGCCACGTCCTGCGCCGCCTCGACCTGGTCGAGCTGGCCGCCGGCCATGCGCGCGTTCCGCGCCGTATTTGTCGAGACGCCCCGAGGCTCAGCACCGCGTCGGCCTGCGGCACGCGTTCGGCGTAAGCGCGCTCGCGGGTATCAAGCATGTCGTCGAAAGCGACGATGCTGTCCTGCCACCTGGCGAGCGTGCTGCCCATGAACGCGAGATCGCGATGAGTTCTTCAGGCCTTCCTGGAAATCGTGGCCGGCGAGCAGGTGATAGAGGTAACGCGACTGCGCCGCGTCCGGCACTTCCTTGAGCTGCCAGAACCAGCCGTACGTGATCGTTGGCATCGGGCTTGCAGCAGCTTGTCGAGCATCGTGCCGTCGTTGATTTCGGCGATCGACGCATCGAGATTCACGGTCTCGCTGTCGAAGGACTTGATGGCGAGCTCGTAGTTCTCGGCGGCCTGCGCGTTGGCATTGAGCTTGGCGAACGCGTAGGGAATGGCGAGATAGGCTTCCTGCACCGCGGAGTCGAGCAGGTTGCGGTCGCGCAGCTCCATCCACGGCGTCGAGCGCCGCCTGGAACTGGCCTTCGGCGGCGTCCGCCCAGCCCACACCTAACAAGGCTTTGTTCGAGAACGGACCGTCGAGGCGCACGCGCTCGAGCACCGGCCTCGCCGAGCGCCGGCTGGTTGTTCTGCAGATAGGCGTAGCCGAGCGCGAGGTTGGCGCGATCGCGCAGGGCTGCGCAGCTCACGCCGGCCAGACTCCATGCGTGCCGACGGCGGTGAGGAACGGATCCGCCTCGGTGACGAGGCCCTTGCGCACCAGCGCCACGCCCAGGTTGTACTGCGCATAGGCGAGCCAGTCGCTCTGGTCCTTGCGGCCTTTCCAGTTGTTCAACAGCGCGATGGCTTCGTCGAAACGCTGCTGGCGCATGAGGATGTTGCTGAGCAGGTGCATGCGCTCGGCTTCGAGGTCCGGCGTGAGCCTGCCCTGCACTTCCTTGATGGCGCGCTCGGCGCGATCGAGGTAACCGCGCGCGTACCAGATCTTGCCGAGATAGAACCAGGCGCGATTGCGAACGCCCTCGGGCACCGACTGGGTCGAGCAGGGTCTCGAAACGTTCGCCGGCCTCGTTGTGCAGGCCGAGCGATAGATAGAGACCGCCGAGCAGCAGGTCGGTCTCCGCATCGTGATGCGGCATGCGGCCCCACTCGCGGTAAGCCTGCAGGCGCGTGATCGCCTCGAAATCCTGCGCCTGGTAGTAATAGAAGAGTGCGTCGCCGAAGTGCAGGTCGCGCACCACGGTGGGCGACAGCTTGTCCACTTCCTTCTTCGCGGCCATCGCTTTTGAAACAAAGGCCGGCGCGAGAGCGCCACGACGGCGCCGCACACGACTGCGATCTGTATGAGCCGCTTCAAGGTCTCACTCCAGCCCTATTCCCAGTCCTTGATCGCGAACTCGGGCTGCGCCTTGCGCTGGCGGTCGGTGATCTTGAGCTCGAGGTACTTGGCGCCGACGCCCTTCTCGAACTTGATGTTGGCGCCGCGCTTGTAGTCGCGGTCGTTCGGGCCCTTGCCGGCGAAGAACGCGACCAGCTGGTGCTCGCCCACTTTCAGATTGCCGAGATAGACGCGATGCACTCCGCCCTTGAGCAGCGCCTCGGCTTCGCGCGGCGTGTACATGTAGTTCGCGACTTCCTTGTTGTCGATCTTGAGCGTGAGCGAATCGAGCGCGAAGAACTCGCCGATGTCCATGGAGACGAACACCGCGACCTGGGTGTTGGCCGGGAACAGCAGCTCTTCCTCGAGCACGAACAGTTCCTTGTTGAGATCGACGACGTCCTTCTTGAGTTCCTGCACGGTTTCGTCGACGCGCGCGTATCGGCCGGGGCTCACCGGTGACCGAAATCTCCAGGCTGTCGGCCGGCTGGGCGGTGATGCGGCATCGGCGGGCGCCGACGCGTCCGCAGACCGCATGCCGTGGCGGGAGCGGCAGCCGGCGCCTGCGCCGGGGCTGCGGCGGGTTGCGCCTCTTGCGGATCCTGCGCAAATGCACGGCAGCGCGAGCATGGCCACAATGGCAATGGCCATCCAGGCGTTGCGGAATGAATTGGTGGGTTAGCGGCATAGAGGTTACTCGTCGGATTATTCGTCTAGAAGTTTGCGCAGCTCGCGCACGTAGCGGGCTTCGTCACGTGGATTTGAACTCGCGGTGCGCGGCGCGCAGCACGCCTTCGCGATCCACGACCACCGATCATCGGCAGGCGATCGACCCGGAAATCGTGGCCGGTGCTCTTCGGCGGTGGCGACCAGCAACTGGAATTGCACTGTCCTGCGCACGCGCGAACTTCTCGGCGCGCGGCGCAGTTGTCGTCGAGATTGACGCCGATGACTGTCAGGCCGGCGCTGGCATAGGTCTTGGCGATGCGGTCGAGCGCCTCGAGCTGGGCGCGGCAGGTGTTGCAGGCTGCCGCTCAGAAGCTAACTACCACGACTTCGCCGCGGTGCTCCGGAGAGGCGCACGTTCTCGCCGGTGAGGCCGCGCGCCACCAGAGTCGGGCGCCGGCTGGCCGAGCAGCTCGTACTGCTCGACCGCCGTGCGCGAGGCGCCACGCAAAGCCAGCACGCAGCCGAGCGCAAGCGCAGCAAAACGCGCCTGCAGAAAAGCGACCGTCCTCACTAACAAACAAGCGGTCACGGTTGGCTCAACGTATAGGGAACACCGGGCAAGCGATACCGGATTCGAAGCAATCTGACGCGCGAAACCATCCCATAGCCCACTTAACAATGTCAACGCAAGTGCGGCGCCCTTTGAGAACACACATCGCGACAGTTGCGACTCACACACCGCCTCAAAAATGGCGAGGGAGCGTCGGCAACACGCGACATCGCGGTGCCTGACGCTCCCTTGAGCTCGTCTGCTTGCGCGCGGCGCGTCAGACCGGGGTTGGTAACCGTGCCGCTGCACACCGGCGCGATCATCGTGAGGGCATCGCGCGCCGCCGGTACCGCCCAGGCCATGCCGACGGGAAGAACGTCGGCTGATCGAAGTTGCCCTCTCTCCGTGCAGAGCCATGTAGTTGAGGATGCACGGTCTCGACCAGCAGGTTGACCGCGTTGGCCGCGCGGGGCTGGAACTGGTGATCACGGCACCACCCGCGCTCATGGAGCCTATCTGCCTGCGCGTCGTCGTTGCGGAATCGCCACCCGGCCACCCGGACGATGCACCAGCACGAGCGCCGCGGCGGTGGACTGGTTGTCGCTGGCCCAATCGAGTTTGCCGCGACCCAGGACAGTGTTGTTGACCATACCGTTCGCCGACAGCGAGCCGTCGCTGAACATATAGACCATCAGCGGCTTGTTCATGCGCGCGCGCGTATTCGAGGCAGAGCGCCGATGCAGCGGCCCGCGCGGAAGTTGCGCGTTTCGCCGGTGTTGCGGCCCTGGCCGTGATAGTCGTAGCCACCCATCGTGACCGTGCCTGCGCCGGCGTAGCCGTTGATCACCATCTTCATGACTGGCGGCGGTCTTGCGGAACTCGTTGTCCGCGTCGTACTCGGCCTGCGTGAAGATGCTCGGTGGGGCCGACGATGTCGGCGTCGAGATCCGGATTGAGCGCCGACGGCGAACGGAAGCGGTCCGCGAGATACGTGGACTTCACGTAGCCGCACTTCACCAGTTCGCGCAGCGCTCGTCATCGGCCGCGCCGGCAAGCTGGTATTGGCGAGATCGGTCTTGGCGTGCCGACAGGCGCGTCATCGACTCGAGCACCGCGATCGCATCGTCGGAGTTCGAGAACAGCGAGCCAGCTCACCCGTGTCGACGAGGCCGGTCACGTCGCTCGCACGATCGACCTTCGGTCGGACGCGCGGCGGGATTCATCATCGCGGCCGGCGCCATCGAGTTGCCACCGGAATCGGTGTTCTGCGAACCGATGAGCGTCAGCAACTGGCCGTCGCGCGCCGACGCGGTTGATGCCGTACATCGGGTTGTGCGGGTTGTTGCCGGTGTCGTTCTCCGGAGCGCGCCGCGATGCCGAAGCCGTTGACGTTGGCGCGCGTGGCAGCCTGCGTCGAGGCCTGCATGCCGCGCAGGATCGCGCCGTCGGAGTGCCAGGCGGCACCGAACTCGGTGTTGACGAAGTTGTTAGTCGGGCTGGCCGCGTTGGCCGATCCCGGGGTCATGTTGCCCGGCAGTCCGAGCGTGGCGTAGCCCTGCGTCGAGAGGAAGTTGAGCGGATTGCCGCTCACGCCGATCAGCATCTCGGAACCCTGCAGGTTCGCGCCGCCGGCGAGGTCGAAGCAGATGAACGGCACCTTGCCCGCGCCCGCGGAGATGTTGCAGAGTCCGACGGCGAAGGCCTCGAGCGGCGGGCGTCATCGCGCCGCGCGCCTGGCGTCGCCGATGAGCAGCGCTGAGCGCCGCACGCGCCGGCGACGATGGCCGGACCCGTGCGAAAGCCCTGGGCGATGAAGTCGCGCCGCGTGACCGGGCGCTTTGTGGCTCTCGTGACTGGATGGGCTCGTCGAGGCCCAGTGTGCGCGGGCTCTTCTTGGAGGATATACATGCTCTCACTCCCTTACTGAATCAGCGTCGCGCCGCTGCCGAGCACAGCGCCGCAAGCCGATTTCATGACCGTTCGACCGCCCGTCGGGCTCGCGACCCGTGGGGCCGGAAACCAGGCGATTGATCGAGGCCAGAGTCGTCGTATTCCGGTGCGCGGATCCGTCACGCCGTTCTGCAATTCGTCGCGGATCGCCGCTCCACTCACCTGGTAGCCTGCCGTTGCCAACCGCCTTGTTCATCAGCGAGTCGATGAGCAGGTCGCGATTCGCCGTGTTCGGCGCTGCCGGCCGCTGCCGAACACCGCAGTGCCCGTGCCCGATCGCGTCGAGTCGCGCCGAAGAACGCGCGCGCGCAGCGCGTGTGTCGTCCACCAGCTACGTTGCAGTACTGCATCGCGAGCTGGGCGAGCGCGGTCTGCTGCGCCGGACCGAAGGCGCCGAACTTCTCGATGGCCGGCAGCGCCTGCTTGACCAGCGTCGTAGGTCGGCGCGCACTCGCGTGTTGGTCTGCGGAACACCGGTGATCAGCGACAGCGTCGTGTCGAGTCTCATCGAAGGTGCGCAGGCCGACGTCGGATTCGGCCGGCAGATCCGCCGCGGCGTGCGCCGCGGGCGTCGGCACCGGCGGATCCGGAGTCGGATGGCTGTTGGTGCCGATGCGATCGAAGGACAGGAAGAACACGTCGTCGAGCACGCCCTTCTCGAGACCGCATGACCGTGCCGATCGTCTGACATCTGCTGACCGGCGCCGCGGCGCGTGTAGCGCCGTGCCGATGGTCTGCTTCGAGCGGAGCGTAGGCCTGGCCGGAGTGTTGCTCGGCGCCGTTCACGCCGATGCGGATGCCTTCGATCGGCACGTTCGGGATCGACGTCAGCGTCGGATCGAGGCTGATGAAGGTCGGCTTGGTGAACTGCAGGCCGTAGCTGTCGAGCTGGCTGGCCTCGAGCATCACGTACGCCTGCGGCACGTTCGGCACCAGGTGGCTGACGTTGAACAGCATGAAGTACTTCTCGCCGACGCCGGCATCGAAGTTCTGCTCGATCTGCGTCGGGGTCAGCGCGCGATTGTGGATCGCGACCATGCGCAGCACGCCTTCCCACTGGCGATTGGTCGAGGTCTCGTTGCCGAGCACCAGCGCGAAGGTGTCGTCCCAGTCGGCGAGACTGCCGCCACCCTGGGCGTCGGTGTCGCCGGTGTACACGCCGTTCACGTAGAAGCGGCGGCCTTCGACCGGGCTGTAGGTCATGACCACGTGCTGCAGGGCCGCCTGCGCATCCATGTCGGCGGCGCTGGTCAGCAACAGCGGGTTGCCGTTGGCGCCGGTCTTGTCGCTGCGCGTGTAGCCCTCGTACTGGTACATGCGCTGCGCGAGCGTGACGTTGCGCGCGTGGCGCCGGCCGAGTAGCTGCACGATGAACGCGTCTTCCTGCGCGACGTTGGCATTGTTGAGCCCACGCCTCGATCGTGAATTCACCGGTCGACTTGATGAGGTCGGTGAGTTTCTTCGACGCCGGCCGCAGTGCCCTGCGCCTTGCCGCCCATCTTGACGTTGAGGCCCCAGCCGCCGACCCAGGTGACGTCGCCGGACATCGTGAGGTTCAGCGCCGGCTCGACGACCGCTGGTGTCATAGGCGATGTTGCCCATGCCGGTCTTGAACTCGTACTTGGCGATCGGTGGCCGCTTCGTAGCGATTGCCGCCGGCCGCGACGGTACCGTCATACAGCGTCAGGCCCTTGGAGATGAGCAGCGCCGGATCGAGACGTTGGTCGCCGGAATGCGCGTCGGCGAACTGCAGTTGATCGCCGTCGAGCATGGTCGTGCGCGTTGGCCGCGCAACCCGCGCTAGCCCCAGCAGTTGTGGAACTCGTCGCGCAGGCGCACGACCAGGCGCGACTGGTCCGAGGATTGTCGAGATTGATCTTCGACTTGATGGCGGCGTAGGCGGTATCGATGGCCTGATGCCGTCGCGGCAGCCTTCCGCGAAGAACGGCTGCTGCTGCGCGGCCGAATTCGACGAATGGCAACGCACGCAGTTCGCCGTGCCGGTGTTGCGCACCAGCGCGATAGAGCTGCGAGCTGGCGAAGGTGAGCGAGTTCCGCGGCGACCGCGAGGTCGCGGTGGCCGGGAAGCTCTTGCTGCCGCCCACTTCGCTTGATGGCCGGAGCCTGCAGCTGGATCTGCGTGCCGCCCGTGGCGCTGGCGCCGGCCCAGTTGCGGATCCACACCGTCAGCGTGTCGCCGCAGGCCGCAGGCGACTGCAGCCAGCAGTTGTGACCGCCGGCCACCTTGGTGACCATGCGCGACTGATCCGGCTGCGTGAGGTTCACGACCGGTGTTGGCCGCCTGGTAGGCGAGGTTCACGTCGTCGTTGCGCGCGAACATGCGGCGTCTGGCCGTCGGCGTTGTGGCATCCAGCCGCAACGGTTGTTAGCCTTGATGTTCTCCCACAGGTTGATGCGGAAGGCCTGCACGTCGGCGTTGGCCGAGGCCGGGCCGGTGTAGTCGGCGACCGGGGGCGCGCTCGTGACGGGGTTGTCCACCGTCGGCGCACCGCCGCTCGAGCAACCGGCGAGAACGGCCACCGCGGCGGCGGCCGCGAGCCAGCGAGCGAAAGTTTTCGACTGCATAGAGTTCATGTGTGCTGCCCTCAATCGCCCATGCAGTACACGGCGGCTTCGGCGAAGACCTGTTTGCAGCCGGTAACCGTTGGTCTTGAAGTTGTTGGTCATGGTCGTCGACCTGCGATGCGGTCGGCGGCGTTGCCGGGCGCGCGGAAGCACACCGTCTTGAACACCTTCTCGACCTGGCACTGGGCAAATGCCGTCGCTGTTGGCGAGCTCTTCGCCCATGGTCTTGGCGCCAGTGCCGCTGCCCGGCAGCGACGCGCTCCAGCCGAGCAGCGAGTTCTGGCCCTTGCGCCAGCGGTTGTTCCCACGGCGTCGTCAGGCGTGATGAAGCCCGGCGCGAAGTTCGTGTTGTTGTTGAAGTACTTCGGCTGCACGGTGCCGCGGGTGTAGACCAGGCGCATCGTGCCCGGCGCTTCCGGCCGTGCCGTTGTCGAAGTCGTAGTAGGCGAAGGCGCTGCGCGAACGGATCCATGCCGCTGTGACAGCCGATGCAGTTGTTCAGGAAGATGCGGCTGTCGCCACCCGGGCTGCGGCTCACGTCCTGGCGGATGCGTGTCCGGCGGCAGCGAGGTGTCGTGCACCTGCTCCATGTCGCGGCACATGTGATTCATCATCGTGAAGCGGAACATCGCGCGGTTGGTGCCGTCGATGAAGAACGCTTCGGAGGCGGCGCGCGAGGTCAGGAAGCCCGCGGTGGCCGCTGGCGGGAATGCCCTGCACCGACGACTGCGTGGTCGGCTGCAGCGCGGTGAACAGGTTGACCGAGTTGGTCTCGGCGTTGCTCGTAGTGCGTCGTTGCTGGTGGCCGAAGCGGCCGGGCGTCACGCCACTCACGGTGTAAGTCAGATCGGCAGACAGCGCCGTGTTGAACGGCGACGTCGTCGCGCACCATTCCGATGAAGGTGGCGACGTAGTCATTGAGCGGCGCGAACACCGTCTGGTCGCGGTTGGTCCACGGCACCGCCATGTTCTTGAGCGTGACGTTGTAGAAGGATGGCTGCTGCGGTGGCGATGTTGGCCGCGCCGAGCGCGTTGCCGCCGGCGACCAGTGCTCTCCATCTGGTCGAGCGTCGCCTCGCTCGGCGGTACGCCGGCGATGCGATCGTGGATGCGCTTGGCCTTGTCGCGATCATTCGCGGACGCGGCAACGCCGACGCTTGCGAGCACGCATGCCAGACCGACCGACTTCAGTTTTGAAACCTGTTGGGGTATTCATTTGCCTCATCCACATCCCTTTTGACGGGCGCAGTATCACGCCATGCGCCGATCAACACTTGTTTGTCTCCGCTCCTGTACGTCTCCAAGCGGCGACAGCACCATTTATTACGTACTCCAAGTAGCCTTCGAGCCCAAGGACTGCGAACCGCGTCACGGCGCATAGCGCCCCTGAGCTCTAACTACATCAGCTGACATAGAAAACCGCGTTGGCGAGCCTGTCTGCTGTGACGTCGTCGGCAGATCGGCGCGGCCTCAAGCGGGATGATTGCATTACGTCACATGCCTGTGCGGCAAATGCGCAGGCAGTGGCAGTGGAGGACGCTGTGAATCGATCAATCGAAAACGCGAACCGCATCACGCTGGGCACATGGGCCCGCGGCGCTGGTGTCTGGTGTCTGCCGGCGATGCTCGCGGCCTGTACCCAGGGCCCGGCGGCGGCGGCATCGGCCTGGCAGCGGCCAGGATCCGGATCCGGCCACGGTCGATTTCCCGATCTTCTACATCCGTCACCAGATTCCCGAGGACCAGGACGACGTCACGCGCGTCCGTCCGTTCATCGAGGACGACGACTACAGCGCCACGCTGTGGAAGCGCGACCGCGCCTCGCCGGGCGCTCCCGGAGACCGAGCTCACCGCGCGCCTGCGCACCGACGCCATGGGCGGCACGCCCGACGACCGCTACGACATCAAGGACCTCGCCGTCGCGCCCGACGGCCTGCACGTGGCGTTCGCCATGCGCGGCCCGCTGGACGACGCCGACGACGAGGACGAACCGCCGACCTGGAACATCTGGGAATACAACATCGCGACCGACACGCTGCATCGCGTGATCACCTCGGACATCATCGCCGAGGAAGGCCAGGACGTCGCCCCGGCCTATCTACCCGACGGCCGCATCCTGTTCTCCTCGACGCGCCAGCGCCAGTCCAAGGCCATCCTGCTCGACGAGGGCAAGGCGCAGTTCGAAGCGGCCACCGAAGCGCGCAACGAGTCCGCGTTCGTGCTGCACGTCATGAACGCCGACGGCACGGACGTCCACCAGATCTCTTTCAACCCGATCGAGCGACCTGTATTCGGCCAGGTGCTGCAGAACGGCCGCGTGCTGTTCACGCGCTGGGATCGCGCGCCGGGCAGCGGCTGGACTGCATCTCTACACCACCAACCCGGACGGCACCGACACGCAGCTGCACTACGGCGCGCTGTCGCACGCCACCGGCACCGACGGTCAACCGACCAACCGACACCCGCCATCGAGTTCATGCGCGCGCGCGAGATGAGCGATGGCCGCCTGATGGTGCTGACGCGTGAACGCACCGACGTCGACTTCGGCGGCAATCTCACCATCATCGACGCCAACCGCTTCGTCGAGAACAACCAGCCGCTCGCTCGCCAGCGCCGGCATGCCGGGCCCCGCGCAGACTCCCGCCACGCTCAACGATGTGCGCACCGTGCCCGGCCCTCGCCCGGCGGCCGCTTCGAATCCGGCTTCCCGCTGTGGGACGGCTCGGACCGCATTCTCGTGAGCTGGTCGCAGTGCCGCCTGCTCGATCACCGCTCGATCCGACGCGCATCGTGCCCTGCTCGGCCGACCTGCTCGCCGATCCGAACGTGCTGACGGCGCCGCCGCTGTACAGCATCTGGATGTTCAATCCCTCGCAGAACACCATCCTGCCGGTCATGGCGCCGGTCGAAGGCGTCATGGTCACCGAGGCGGTGCGTCGCGCAGCCGCGCACGCCGCTGCCCGCCGTGATCGTCGACAGGCAAGCCGCCCGTGGATCTCGATCGCCGACCTCGTCGCCGAAGGCGTCGGCATCCGCTCTCGATCCGCAGCGTCTACGACATCATGGGCACCGACCAGGCGCGCCTCGCGAGCGGCGGCGCCAGCTCGATCGCCGCGCGTGTCGAATCCTGCGAATGCGGCATATGCGCAATCGCCTGGTGCGCTTCATCCGCATCGAGAAGCGCGGTGTCGATTCCCGACGATGACGACATCGCCGATCCCGACAACTCCGCGTTCGGGCCCACCGGCGTAGATGCGCGAGATCGTCGCCTACGCGCCGGTCGAGCCCGATGGCTCGGTGCGCATGAAGGTGCCGGCCAACATCGCGTTCCAGATCAGCGCTGCTCGACGCCAACGGACGCCGCGCGGTTCAGCGCCACGGCGCATCGCGCTGTCGCTGCACGTCCGTCCGGGCGAAGTTCTCGAGTGCAACGGCTGCCACTTGCGCAATGGCGCCAGCGACCCGACGTCTCACGGCCGCAAGGGTTCGTTCAATGCCGCTGTACGACGGTGCGCGCCGCACGGCGCTGCGTTCCCCGGCACCGTCACACAGCATTTCCGCCGACACCGGCGACACGATGGCGCAGCGCGCGCGCGCGCACGACTTCATCGTGCCCGTCGGATCCGATGAATCACGATCCGGCACCGAGCGCTGCGGACGCACGGCGCTCACGCCGAGCGCGAACGTGGTGTACGACGAGATCTGGAATCCGGCCGCAACGCCGACCGACTCGTTCGCTTTCACCTATCAATACTGTCAACGGCGTGGTGCCGCCCACCAGCCCCGGCTGCTTCCCGGTGTGGACCTCGACCTGCCGCATCACCATTCACTACGCCACCATCGGCGCGGCGCCCGGGCAGCATTCACCCGCTGTGGTCGGTGCCGCGGCCGACTCGCCGGCGTGGACGATCCGGCACGGGCAACATCACCTTCCCGACACCTGCACCCAGCTGCCACAGTCGCGTCGATCCCGTGGATCCGGCGGTCGTGCAGTTGCCGGCCGCGTCGCTCGAGCTGACCGATGAAATCTCGGACGAAGACGCGCTGCAGCTGCGCGCCTATCGCCAGCTGCTGTTCGCGCGCCCCCAGCTCGAACTGGTGATGGGCGCCGATCCAGATCGTCGACCACGTGGCCCGGTCCGCCGGATGACAACGGCATCCCCACGCAAATCCCGGTCACGCTGCCGCCGTCGATGGCGGCGGGCAATGCACGCGGCTCGCGATTCTTCACACGTGATGAACAATGCGACGCATGCAGGTATGCTTTCGACCGCAGAACTGCGCTCTGCTTTCGGAGTGGCTGGATATTGGAGCCCAGTATTACAACGACCCGTTCCCGCCGACTCCGCAGAATTAGCCTCGGCTCTCGCTCATCTTCGCGTGTTTCCTCTCGGCCACAGCGTCTAGCAAAGCAGACCGAGGCAGAAAAGGCCGCCAAGGAAGCGGCGGCCCAGGAAAAGCTGCTGCAGGTTTTCGTCAGCGAGCCATACCTCGAGTTGTCGACGGGGCCAGGACGCGGCTATCCCGTGTTCCACGTGGTCGAGCGCGAGGCCTCGGTGGACGTGCTCTTTCGTCGCACCGACTGGTTCAAGGTGCGCGACGAACAGCGGCGTGGAAGGCTGGGCACGCGCGCAGGACATGCGCCGCACCAAGCTCGCCGACGGTTCGCCCTTCGTTTTCAACCTGGGCGATCGCGCCGGCTTCACCACGCACGACTGGGAGATCGGGCTCGGTGGCGGCCACTATGGCGGCGCCAACCTGATCAGCGCTCTACGGTGCGTATTCGCTCACCGACAACATGAAGATCGAGCGTGACGCTGTCGCAGTTTCTCGGCAACGCGTCCAACGGCTACGAAGGCCGAGATCGGCCTGCAATCACGTGATGTTTCCGGAATGGCGCCTGTCGCCGTTCCTGAAGCTCGGCACCGGCGTCGGTGTACGTCCAGCCGCGCGCCACGATTGTTCTGCCCGTGGACCGCACCGACCAGACGGCGTATGTGGGCGCGGGGCTGCGTTTTATCTCACCCGGCGCTTCTTCGTCCGCGCCGACTATCGCTGGCACACGATCTTCACGAGCCGCGATGACAATGAGGAGTTGGAAGAATGGAAAGTTCAAATCGCCTGCTTCTTCTAGTAGCGGCGCTCGGCTCGACGCTCCTGCTGAGCGGCTGCTCGCGCTGCTTGCCGTGGCGACAAGGACAAGGTCGAGCAGCAGCAGACCGAAGAACAGGCTGCTGCCGAGGAAGAAGCCGAGGACGCCGACACGACGCCGCCGCGCGTCATCCGAACCGAACGTGGCGCGTCGCAAGATAGAGACACCCAAGATCGACAACGAGAACTGGGAAATCGGCGCGGGCTCGGGATTCCTGTCGATCGAGGATTTCGGCACCAATTCCACCTATGCCGGCAATGCTCACCTACCATGTGACAGAAGATTTCTTTTTCCGCGGCCGACATAGGGTCAATCACGGCCGGACAGACCAGTTTCCGAGACCCTCGGTGGCGAGATCGAACTGCTGACCGGAGATGAGAGACGCTTCACGTATTACAGCCTCTCGCTGGGCTACAACTTCCTTGCCTGGCGAGGTCTTTCTCGGTCGCGACAGCTCGCCATGAACAGTGGTTTCTATGTCGTTGGCGGGCATCGGCAGCGTGAAGTTCGCCGGTGATAACCGGCTGACGCGTCAACCTCGGCGCGGGATTCCGCGTGCTGCCGACCGACTGGCTGGCCATACATCTCGAGAGTCAGGACCGCGTGTTCGACTCCGACTTGTTAGGCGAGGCACAAGGTCACCAACAACATGGAAATGCTGCTCAGCGCGACCGTCTTCTTCTGACGGAGTGAGCTCATGTCGGCACGCACAGTGAAAGCCAAAGGAATCGGAAAAGTCGCGAAAGGACTCGCGCTCGCGGCTGCTGTTCGTGTTGCCCGCGTTCGCCGCCACGTCGTCTTCGGGCCCCGCGCCGGCCTTCCAGCTGTCGGGCCGCGGCGGCAAGGCCATCGACCTGTCCCAGTTCAAGGGCCAGGTCGTGATGATCAATTTCTGGGCCACCTGGTGCGGCCCGTGCCGGCAGGAAATGCCGCTGCTCGAGACATCTACAAGAAGTACAAGCCCATGGGCTTCACCATGCTCGGCGTCAACGTCGAGCCGGATCCGAAGGCCGCCGAGGCCTGGCTGGGCAAGCTTGCAAGCCGGTGAGTTTCCCGATCGCGTTCGACACGGACAGCAAGGTCAGCAAGATGTACAAGGTCGCCGGCATGCCGAGCACCGTGTTCGTCGATCGCAAGGGCAACATCCGCGTCATGCACAAGGGCTACAAGCCCGGCGATGAGAACTTCTATCTCACGCAGATTCGTTCGATGCTGAAGGAGTAAGTCAAGGAGTGAAGGCGCATGCGCATCCGTGGTTTGTTGGTTCTGTCGGTCCTGCGCCGCTCGTCGGCCGCGGGCTGCAGCTCGATCGAGCCGTGGGTGAAGCCGTACGATCGCGAGAACCTCGCCGATCCGATCATGGCGTTCACGCGCGCTGCCGATCTCGCAGGACTTCCTCGACCACGTGTTCGAGTCGCGCGAAGGTTCGCGCGAGCGCCACCGGCGGCGCCGGCGGCGGCTGCGGCTGTAACTAGAGACGCGGCAGCTCGTGGCGTTCAATCAAGCTCAACACGCGCGTCTCGCCGCATTCGTCATAACTCTGCTTCTGCGCTGCGGCGCATCGCCACGGCGCTGGCGTGCTGCCCGGAGGATCGCGCCGACCTCGCTCTACTTCCGCTACGACGGCGGCGGCGTCGATCGATCGACGGCCCGTCGATGCTGGTGCGCAAGAAGCATCGGCGAACACGTCTCGGTCTCGGCCAACTACTACATCGACATGGTGTCGTCGGCGCCTCGATCGACGTGGAAACCTCCGCGAGCCCGTACGAGGACGAGCGCACGCCAGGCCAGCCTTGTCGGTCGACTTCCTGCACGGCAAATCCACCTACAGCGCTCGGCTACGTCAACAGCGACGAGAGCGACTACCAGGCGAAGACCCTGGTCGCGGACGTCAGCCACGACATGTTCGGCGACCTCACCACCATTTCGCTTCTCGGTTACAAGAACGGCCAAGAACGAACGTGTTCCGCAACGTGAAGATCGACGGCGTGGACGGTCAACGACCCCGACGTTCGCCGAAGAGATGGAATCGAAGGGGCTACAGCGTCGGCCTGTCGCAGATCGTCACCAAGAACCTGCGTCCTCGTCGGGCCAGTACGAAGTGATCACCGACGAAGGCTTCCTGCGACAGCCCGTATCGCTCGGTGCGCTTTCTTCATCGACCCGTTCAGCCAGGGCCGGCAGGCCGAGATCTGCCCGAACACGCGTTCGAGCAATGCCGCGTTCGATCCGCGCCAAGTATTTCCTGCCCTACCGCGCCGCCGTCGACGCCATGTACCGCTTCTACACCGGACACCTGGGGCGTCGTCGGCCACACCGGCGAGCTCGGTTACGTGCATCCCGCTCGACACGCACTTGGGTGGCCAGCTGGATCTTCGAGGCCGCGTGCGCTACTACACAGACCAGTCCGCCGCGGATTTCTACATGGACATCTTCCCGCGCGCCGACTACAGCAACTTCATGGCGCGCGACAAGGAACTTGCCACCTACAACGCCATCACCGCGGGCGTGGGCGCCACCTACGATTCAAGATCGAGCGCTTCCCCTGGCTCTCCAAGGGACAGGTCAATTTCCGCTACGACCGCGACGATGATCAACTACGACGACTTCCGCGACGCGCGCGTTACAGCCTCGGAAGTTTCGGCACCTTGCCCGACGATCCGCTGCCGCCCGGCGCACCGAGCCGCTGTACGAGCTGCACGCCAGCATCTACCAGCTCTTCTTCTAGCGCGTCGGATTCTTCCAGCAATCGCGAGAGCAACCTGGTTTCCCGCGTTGACCTCGCGCGGGACTGGCGTATTACTGCGCTCCGCTTTTTGTTTTTGCCTTGCGCCCGGCTTCTAGATAGAGGGACAAAATGGGTTTTCTCTTCTGCGCCCGACGCGCCGCGCGTCACGCGCCTTGCCGCGCCATGGCTTGAAGGAATGAGCGGGAACCAGGATGGCGTTGATCGTGGCAGCCTGCATCACCGCGCAGGCGCCGTAGTCAGTGTCGCCAGCGATGGCGGCGAGGCCTCCGCGATACGGGGATGCGCGCGGAGGCTTCGCCTTCGCTCCGCCGCTTGCAGCCGCGGCGCCCACACGCCTCGCGCGCACTCTCTCATCAGTGCGTTTTACCCGCGGCCTCACCCCCGCGCATCGACGATCTCGAGCGCGAGCTCTCCGACTCGAACTGGCGCGCGCGGTCTCCTCCTGCAGGAAGGCTTCCGGAATGGGTCGCGAGCAACCCCGAAGCCGCGGCGCGTTTCGCCGAGCTGCAGCCCGAACCGGTGGAGGACCCATGGCCGATGGAGCGGCCCCGGGTGCGCGGTGCGAGCATGCGCGGACGTCGGAGCGCCGCTCCATTCGGCCCCTCCATCGAGAGACAGTCATGGCAACCAGATCAGCAACTGACGGTGTCTCTGGGACGCGTTGCGCGCCTGCTGTGCGCAGCCGCGCTGCTGGCGCTCAGCGCCTGTGCGTCAATTCTCCGCCGGACAGTGGCAGCCACTTCATCGATCTGGAAGGATCCCGAGGCGCAGCCGCTGCGGTGCGCGGCGCCAAGGTCGTTGCCGTGGTCGATGATTCAGGATCCCAAGGCGCGCCGGCGCGCCGAGGACGCGCTCGCGCGCGAGATCACCGCGCTGGTGCGCAGGGTGTCGCCATGTACACATCGCGCCCGGCGACGCTCACGCCAAGGAAGGCGAGACACGGGACAGTCCGCGCGCCGCGGGTGGAAGTCCGCGCGTGCGCGCGCAAGGGCGTCGTGGTCATGCGCCCGTGGACGTGAACCACCGCGGCCGTGCAAACCGATACCCCCGTCATCGAACGATATGCTACGGCGGCTACTGGGGGTGGCTAGCGATACGGCATCGGCTGGAGCGATCCGTGGATCGACAAGGATCGGATGCGCGCACCGACCTGGTCGCCGCGACGGTGGAGACGTTCGTGTTTTCACCGCCACAGAACAAGCTCGTCTGGACCGGCACCAGCGAAACCATCAATCCGGCCAGCGCCGAAAGAGTTCGTCCACCAGCTCGCCGCCGATGCCACCAAAGAGCTGCAGCGCGGCTGGGGCTGATCGCGCCCGAGCGGGCGACCTCACTCCGGCGGCGGCCGGCCAGGCCCTTCGAATAGGACCACCCTTGCCGTCCGGCGCGACGGCACAGCGGCGTCGACGATCCGGCAGCGTGTTGATGAACGCGATGCCCTCCTCGGGACCCATGATGAACACGCTCTTGGTCAGCGCATCGGTGCGCGTGGCCGTGCCCGCTGATGATGGTGACGCTGCGGCACTTGCGCGCCGAGTCGCCGGTCTTCGGATCGATGATGTGGTGGAAGCGCTTGCCGTCCTCGTCGAAGTAGCGCTCGTAGTCGCCCGACGTCGAGAACGCCGTATCCGTGAGCGGCATCCGCAGGAAGGTCTTGCCTTCGTGGTCCGGATCGCGAATCCCGACCACCCAGGGCTTGCCGAAGCGATCGCCGATGATCCGCGTGTCGCCGCCCGCGTTGACCATGGCGCGCGTGATGCCCTGCTTCTGCAGGATCTCGATGCCGCGATCGACCGAGTAGCCCTTGGCGATGCCGCCGAGATCGATGCGCATGCCGGGCGCGTGAAGTACACCGTGCGTTTTCTTCGGCGTCGAGCACCATGTGCCGCCAGTTGATGCCCGGCAGCGCCTCGTCGATGGCCTTCTGGTCCGGATGCACGCCCTTCTTGAAGTCGTAGAGGTAGCCGACGCTGGCGTAGGTGATGTCGAACGCGCCGTGCGTGAGCTCGGAGTACTCGCACCGGATCCTGCAGCAGGCGGAACAGCTCCTCGCTGATCTTCACCGGATGTTTGCCGGCCTCGCGGTTGACCGCGAGATCTCGGTGTCCTCCTTCCAGGTGCTCATGCAGGCGATCGATGCGCCGCATGTCGTCAAAAACCGACGTTATGGCGGCTTCGCCCCTCGCGTGATCGTCGCTCCAGAGCTCCACGGCGCAGCGCGTGCCCATGATGGCTTCGTCGCGCGTCATCCACTCGGCGTGCGACGGCTCCCGGCAGACAGCAATGAGCGCGCAAACACGAGGCGGAACCCGATGCTGCGCGATCGCGGTCGAGAATGCGTTGAGTTGGCGCGCAGCATGGTGGCAATTATGCGCGCATGGCCCGGCTGACGCCGCATGCAACGCGCGCCGAGTTGCCTAAGCCTCGCAGCTACACGAATTCGAGAGGGTCGCAATCATGAAGAAGCTACTCGTCACGCTGATGGTCCTGCGGCGGCACCTCGCATGCCAGGCGGCCTTCGCCAGCGCGCGTGTAAGCGCAGCCACGCCTGATCGAAGCTTCCGGCGTGCTCGAAGAATTGTTCGCACAGCAGACGACAACGCCATTCCCGAAAAACTCGTAGGCGCGCGCCTATGGCATCGCCGTGATCCCCAACGTGGTCAAGGTCGCCGCGGTGGTGGTCGAGGCAGGCCGCGGCAGCGGCGCCATGGTCGTGCGCGACGCCAACGGCAAGTTCTCCGATCCCATCATGGTGTCCCTCACCGGCGGCAATGTCGGCTGGCAGATCGGCGTGCAGTCCACCGACATCGTGCTGGTGTTCACGACCGCGCAAGGGCATCGAAGGCATCACCGACGGCAAGCTCACGCTCGGCGCCGACGCTTCGGTGGCGGCGGGACCCGTGGGCCGGGCCGCCTCGCCGCCACCGACCAGAACTTCACCGCCGAGGTGTATTCCTACTCGCGCAATCGCGGACTCTTCGCCGGCGTATCGCTCGACGGCAGCGTCCTCGCCATCGACACCAAGTCCAACAACGGGTCTCTACGGCAAGCCGGCGCCCGCCACCGACATCATCGCCGGGCAAGGTGACCACCGACGCGGATGCGGCGAATCGCTTCCAGCGCGCCATCCTCGCGAGCACCGCGGACGCGGCGCCGCTGCGCCGTCGCGCCCAGCACCAAGCCCACCGCGAGCGCGCCGCCGCCCGTTGCCGTCAAGGGCGTCGAAGAGGCGTCCCGCCACCGCGTCGTCCACTCGAGCAATTTTCCGTCGAAGAGGATGCACAGCCCGGAGCTGAACCGCCCACGCTGGAAACTGGCGAGAGTTGTTAGGTGATGCGCGGCGGCCGCTGAATGGCCGCCGCTGCTGTCTGAGGCGTTGCGTGAGCGAGTCGCTGGCAACGCGAAAAGCACGCGTACATTACATAATCGATACTCTTATATACTAGGACTCCTGATCCCGCAGCCGGTCCGTGAAGGGGGTGTCAATGCGCGAGCAATACATCGAATACCGTGACGGCGAAAGCCGCTGCTCGAAGGTTTTCTGTTACGACGAATCGCCAGCCGGGTCCGCGGCCCGCGGTGCTCATCAATCACGCCTGGGGCGGGCGCGACGACTTCGTGGAACGCATGGCGCGGCGGCTCGCGTGGCAGGGCTACGCGTGTTTCGCGCTCGACAACTTCGGCAAGGGAAAGCGCGGCTCCACCAACGAGGAATGCAGCGCGCAGATGACGCGCCTTCATGAAGGACTCGCGGCCATGCTGCTCAAGCGGCTGAAGGCCAGGCCTCGCCACCGCCAGGACCATGCCCATCGTCGATGCACGCCGCATCGCGGTCATGCGGCTTCTGCTTCGGTGGGCCTGTGTTCGCTCGACCTGGCGCGCCGACGCCGAGGAGTCCGCGGCGTGGTCAGCCTGCATGGGCTGCTGAAGCCTTCCGGCCTCACGGAACCGAAAATCCGCGCCAAGGTACTCATCGCTTGCATGGCTATGAGGATCCCGATGGCCCCGCCAGAGGACGCTGCTCGCGGTCGCCGAAAGAATCTCACGACGGCAGGAGCCGATTGGCAGCTGCATGCCTATGGCCAGACAGTGCATGCATTTACCAACCCGACGCCAACAATCGCCAGGCCGGCATGCAATACGACGAAGCCGCCGACCGGCGGTCCTGGCATGCACTCGAGGAGTTCCTGGCGGAAGTCCTCAAACAATCGGCGCTGCGCGAATGCTGCGTGTATAGCGTGGCCGTGGATTTACCTGGGAGCTGAATAGACATGACGATCTCATCCGGCGAGGTTCCGCGATGATGTTCTTGTTCGTGGCACATCGGACTCGTGTTTTCCGGCCTCGCGCAGGCGGCCCTCACCGAAGAAGCGCACTCGCAATCAGAATCGTGTCGGCCCGTACGGCGCGGCGTTCGTCGGCCAGGTCCAATTCCGGGCGCGACCAGAGCAGCAACAACGGCAGACGCTCGAAGACATCCTCGCATTCAACCATGAATCCCCTTTCAGAACCTGACTCTCGAAAACCGACGAAAAAGACATCGGCTACCAGGCCACCCTTCGGCTATCGCTTCCATCGGCTTCTTCTCTCGCCGAGATCGGCCTCGTGCAGTACGGTGGGAGGATGGTTTCGAGCGCGAACGCGCGAGCTCGATTTCCCCGATGACGAATGACCGGCCGGCTTCATCCCGGCCAAGGTGAGTCCTCGGCTACCGCGTGGGCGGCGTGTTGATTCTCGGGCCATTGCGTCCTGCCGATCAGGACAAGATCGAGGCTGTCATGGACGCGTCGGCTACTCTGTTCGCCAGAACTCGGAGCGGGTTCATCTCCGGAAGAGTGTGAGGGACAGCAAGACGCTTTCGGACAGCGCCAGGGGCGACTCGCCAGAGACCTGGTGTTGGGCGCTCGGCGTGGGCTGGAACATCAACCAGATGTGCTGCATTCGATCCGCGCGGAATACCAGCGCGCGCCTCAACGACGTGGGCGGCCCCAACACCGGCACAGAGGTGCGGCTTCGTGTCGCTGGGCCTGATCGTGCGCTTCCTAGTTCGGTGGCGGGCCGGGAGACGTGACTGCAGGCCGGCATTCCGGCATTATTCGGATGAGGCGTAGCAGCTGCGAGTCAACCTCAAAATAATGCCGGAATGCCGGCCCATAACCTGGCACGCAATCTGACTGTCGCCTTCCTCGAGCGTGCCGGCGTCGATCTTTTCGCAGTTGACTCGCGCGCCCGCCGTTCGACTTCACCGTCGTAGTCGTTGCCCGCCTGGCGGCGGATGATGTCCGCCGGCGTTTCGAACGGCTGGCACGCCGTGTCGATGTTGCAGAACAGGTGCATCCAGTCGGTCAATCGACTCGCGAGTTCGTCTCGCGCAGGCACGCGGCCAGCGGCCAGGCCCAGCGCGGGATTCTCGCTTTCGCAGCATCGCCCGCTCGCGAGATTGGCCGCAACGTCGCCCCATCTGCGCCATCACCCTGGGATCGCGGGTGCGCAGCGCCTCGAACGCCAACTCGCGGGCGGCGCCACGAGCGGCCTGCGCCTTGCTCCGAATTGCCGCGATCGATGTCCCCGCAGCGCAACGGGTTCAGCGCGCGCAGCTCGACTGCGCCGCTGGGAAATCCGACGCCGATGGCGGCGTCTAACCGACTCGCGCGACGCACCGAAGGGCGGCGGATTCGCCTTGCGCAGTTTCTGGCAGCGCTGCTGGATGTCGCGCACATCATCCGGCTTGAACACCGGGCGTTCACGCGCGTGAGCTGCAGCGCCTCGTCCAGCGTGCGATGACGAGCCGTGCCAGTCGGCGAGTACACGATGAAGTACCAGTCGTAGAGAGACTCGCAATAGGTGAAGCGCGCTCGACAGGTAGTACTCGGCCGATGGGATCGCCCTGCTTCGCCAGCGGATACATCTGTCCCGGCGAACGCGAAGTAATCCGTGTGAGACGCGCGCAGCAGCGCGTGGTCGTCCCGTGGTCTGGGGCGGTGCCGGAGCCTCGCCGGTGTTCCTCAATTGCCGTGGTCATCGCGTGCGCCACTCGTCGATTGGCCTTCGAGTGGGCCACGGCACGGGTGGACTGCCGCTCGCGCCGCGGCACGGACCGCGGCGAAGCGGCCGGGTCGAGGCTCGCGCATCCACCACCAGGCGACAGCCGCCGATCAGCAGCGCCGCGACGACCACGGACGCTGACTCGCTTCACGCCAACTCCTTTGCTGCCGAAGAGCTTAATGGCGGCGGCTTGACCCGGGCAAACGCCCTGCCCAGCATGGCCGGCATGGCCGATCCCCGTGCCGCCGGCGCCCTCACCTGGCTGAAGAAGACACTCCTCGAAGGCCGTGCGCGACGGCATGCTGCGATTACGCGATCCCGAACGACGATGCGCTCGGCGTGCGCATGGCGGACATCCAGAAGTTAGGCAAGCAGCTCGGGCCGCGATCACGCGCTGGCGCTGGCGTTGTGGAAGACCGGCGTCTACGAGGCGCGCATGCTGTGCGCCTACGTCGACGAGCCGGCAAGCGTGTCACGCCCGCGCAGATGGACCGCGCAGGCGCGTGACTTCGACAACTGGGCGATCTGCGACACGCTTTGTTTCGCACTCTGGGTGCAGATCACCGCATGCCTTCGCGAAGATCCGCCAGTGGGCCAGCCATCGCGATGAGTTCGTCGAAGCGCGCCGCCTTTGCGCTGCTCGCCAGCGTGGCGCTCAAGGACAAGACGGCCACGCGACGCGCAGTTCCTGAAATGCCTGCCACTCATCGAAAAGCGCTGCCGATCGACGAGCGCAACTTCGTGAAGAAAGGCGTCAACTGGGCGCTTGCGTGGCATTGGCAGCCGCAATCTCGCGCTCAACAGGGCTGCGCTCGAGCTGGCGCGCAGACTCGCGGCCTCCGACCTCGCCCGCGCCACGCTGGAACGGCAAGGATGCGCTGCGACAGCTGGCCGCGGCACGACACAGCGGCGCCTGCAGAAGCGCTTCAGGCGCCGATTCCTGAGGACTGCGGCATGACCATTGCGTCGACGACGCGCGGTCGCGGGGACACTGCGCCAGCCGGCCGGTCTTTCGCGCCACCAGATTGTCGAGTCGCTCGCGCGTGCGCCATGACCCAGGGGCTGGGATCATCACTCAGGAACGGCCCGGCATAGGTATCGAGAACCGCGTCTATCCGCGTCTGGCGTCGACGCGCCGCGCAATGCGCGTTCGAACGCCCAGCGCATCCACGCGTGCAGACCTGCGAGTCGAGTGTCGCCCGCCCCGCGCTGAGCTGCACCGCGTCATTGCATTCCAGCAGGCGCCGGCAGTCGATGCAGCGTGGTCGTGAATGCGCGGTAGGCGTCGAAGCCGTCGGCATCGGGCCATAGCTGGTCGGCCAGCCGGCTGGCGCCCGCACCGCCCTCACCGGCTGCAATCAGCGCCGTCAGCAGCTCCAGCGAGCGCACCGGGGCGCGGCCCGGTGAACCGCAGGCGGTTGCCGTTGAGGAAAACTTCGAATCGGCCGAGGGTGAAGATGACGATGCGGGACTGGGCCGACGCGGCGAACGTTCCATCGGGGGACATGGGCGACTCCCTTGTTTGGGTGCCGCGATGAAAGAATTTCGCGCTGCGGGAAGTCCTCAAGGCTAGTTAAAGGAGTTCTATTGTTTGAGTGACTGAAGCCAATCAAGGGCTTACAGGTGTTCACCCGAGCGTAAGTCAGACGTCAGGGCGATGCAGTAACGTGCGCGAAATGATTCCAGCGAGCTGAACCGCGCAGTGAGCGCGACGTCAGGATCGGGATCGGCTGGTCGATTCGGTTCGCCACGCAATTCTGGCCACCACCGCAGCGAGCGCCTCCCGGCTGCGCACGAAGCGCTTCTCACCATGGACATTGAGAGGCGCAAGTCGGGCCCGATCCGCAAAGCCCTGTGCCACAGAAGAAGCGTGCTCAACTCGAGGGATCGACGCCTGGTGGAGCTGCGCGCGGAGACTCCCTGATGATGAATTGTCCCGCGCCTCCGTCAGCAAGCGCCGCGATCTTGTTGTTGAGTAGCCGCCGGGTCGCCAGCCACGCTTGTCGCGCAGCATCAGGAAGGAAGTCGATGACCTGCCCATCCTTGAGGATGGGAACCACGACCGCCGAGGTCTGCGGCTTCCAGAAGCGACTCGGGCCGGCTTGCCTTGCGAAGCAGCGCACGTCCTGAGGGGAATGATGGGAAACGGCTCGCCTGCCACGTATGGGCCGTGTACCGCGTCCGCCAGCCGAATCGCGCACCACGTGACCGCGCAGGAATTCGGCAATGGGCTTCTGCAGGTCCGGGATATCTCGCCCTGGAAGTCGACCGGATTTTCCCTGGCGTCCCACGGCGTCGGGCAGGGTCGCAAGCGACGGATAATCGCGTGCGGATATTTTTGTGCCCTTGCGCCGCAGCTTGTATTCATCGGATTCGTGTTGCGCCACGGCGTCCATGCCCTGGTCGTTCTGCGGATCGACATAGGTGTCGTACGGAATCCGCTTCTCGTGCTGGCCGGGAGCGGATCGGGATTCAACAGGGCCGGCCAGGGATCCCAGATACGAAGCTCATGCGTCGCCGTACTTGTAGCCCGTAACGATGAGCGCATGACTCTCCGTTCCGGAAGCACGTCCGTTGGTCTTTTTCTGGCCCGTAGAACCAGCGCGAATTGGCACCGGGCGATTCCGGTCGTCGATTTCGATCTCGAAATGGGCCGGCGTGAGTACCTTGCTGCGCCGACCTTGGTGCTGGTAACGCTCGTAGAGGTGGAGTCCGTCCGGATTCAGTGGCATTGCAGAGCCCGAACCCCGCGCACGTGATCTTCGCCTTATCGAGTTTGCTGTTCGCCAGGCTGTGGGCTGGTTCCCGCTCACGGCCTCGTCGAGGTCCGACGGCCGGACTTTATTCCGGCGCGCCGATAAACGACGATTTCGCGCTGCGTCAGGATGCCTGAACTCGACGTCCTCGGGAAAGGCCCGCACGGCCATGGTGGAGACCGCCGCCCAGCACAGCTGATCTTCTTCCTGCACTTCCTTCCCGATATTGTCGAGAACGGACATCCGGACTGCACCGCACAGGCAGAACCGGTTCGATTTCGCGCTGCGATCGACTGGGCGCAGACTAACCACTCGACCGCGGGCTGTCCACACGACCAGCAGAACCACCGATCAACAACCACTGCCATACCAGCAACAGACGAGGTTTCCATGACGCCGCCCAACAAACTTGCTCTAGTGGAGCCGATTTCGACATCAATCCGGATCACCGGCCTGGTCGAGTCCGAGTTCCTGAAGAAATTCCGCGCGAAATTCGTCGGCTCCGACCAGGAGAACCCGCCGTGGCCGCGCGAAACAGTGAACACCGCGCTGGAATACGCCAACGAATTCGTCGCGGTATTCCGCTCGCTGTTCATGCTGCTGGAACACGATGATGTTCGCTGACCGGCCCGGCGAAGTCGGCCAGGCAGATGGTCAGGATCTGATTGACGAAACGCACTGGCCCAGTGGGAGAGCATCCGGTCCCCGCCCCGTGGAAGGTCGAACCGCGCCAGGGCATTTCGCCGTTACAGATCGGCGCGGCGATCAACATCCTCATGGAGGCGTACAACAGCGCGGGGTCGGGCGGCGATCCGGGCGGATATCCCGCCGCAGCGCCCGAGCCAGACGCCAGACGGTCGGCTGGACCAGGCGGTTCCTGAGCTGCGCGGCGGCGCTCGCATTCCTGGCGCGCGCCGTCGCGAGCAGCTCCTGAAGTCCTTGCGGCTCGCGCATTGAATTGAAGCAATGGCTCGTGTTCGGCGAGCCGCATACGCTGCCCAGCCAAGTTCGGAAGCGCGCCGCAACGCGGCCATCGCATCGTCCGGGCTGCCCTGCAGGGCCGCGAGCTGCGCCTTGAGCTCAGTACAGGCCAGCGGTGCGTACGCCGTCGTCGACCATGCGCGCCAGCAGCGTCTCGAGCTGCGCGAAGCGCCGCCCGGCCGCCGCGGCCTCGCCACTCCTGGCGCAGCGCCACGCCGCTGATCAGTAGATAGGACCGCCGGTGCGGGCGGAGCCATGCGCTTTCGAGGTCTTCACCCGTCAGTTTGTCCGACGCCAGCGCCCGGTCGACCAGCGCGCGCGCCTGCGCTGCCTGCTTCACCATCAGGTGCGCATTGGCCAGCTCGAACAGCAGCGCCGGATCGTCGGACTCTTCCAGGGCGAATTCCGCTGCTGAATGCCCGCAGGGCCGTCGCGCCTGACCGCTGTCGATGTGCCGCAGTCGTTCCCACCACCAGCAACGGCAACATTGCGGCGGGCGGCCTGGGGTTGGCTGCAACCGCTGCGCGGAACGCCAGCGCCTGCTTCCTTCATGAGCCCGGAGCCGCCGCAGCCAGCGCGCGTTCGCCGTGGATTTCCGCGATGTCGTTGTCGCGCTCCAGTGCCTGCTCGCTGTAACGCAATGCCTCCAGCCAGCGGCCGCGCGCCGCATCCAGGGACAGCCCGAGCACGCTGTACACCCAGGGCGAGACTCTGGACGTGCGCAGCGCGCCTGGCCGCAGGCGCTTTCCGCTTCTTCGAACTTCGCCATGTCGGTGAGCGCCATGCATTGATACGCCGGCCAGCCGAAATCGCGGGGATCGGAGCGCCCGCGCGTCAGTCAGTAATAGCTCAGTGCTCGCGCGGCTTTCCCCGGTGAGGATTAGCGAGTAGCCAAGCTGCGCTGGCTCGCCTACGGTGTTGGGACTGATTCTCGAGTGCGTGCCGCAGATCAGCGCTCGGCAGAGCTCACGCTCAGCGCAGGATCGGTGCAGATCACCGCCGCGCACCACGTACAGGTCCACGAGCTGCGGCGCGGTTTCCGCCTCGGCGAGCAAACGGCAGGATGCCGAGCTGAGCAGGTCCTCGGTGCGCTGACTCATGAAGTAGCAGCACGATTGCGCGATGGCATGCTGCCAGCCCAGACCTTGGCGAGCGCGAATGATGGGTCGGCGCGGATCGCCTGCCGATACAGCGTAATGGCCAGCTCGTTGCGATGCCGTGTCGATACGCGCAGCGCATGCGCGCCTGGCGTTGAGATACAACTCCTGTGCCTGCGCTGTCCTGCTGCGCCGGCTGTCGAAGCGGCCATCCGTCTCGGCGCTGATTCGCAACTCCAGGTTCCCGGCGACCTGGCGCGCCACATCCTCCTGCACCCGCAGTACATCGCCGGCCTTCACGTCATAGGAGTCCGACCACAGCTGGGACCGGTCTGCGTGTCGATGAGCTGCACGGTGATGCGCATGCGATCGCCCGAACGGCGCAGCGAGCCTTCGAGCAGGTGGCTGGTCTTCAGCTCCTTGCCGATGGTGCGCACGTCGGCGCCTGCGGTCGCGATAGGCAAAGGCCGAGGACACGCGCGACGACCCGCAGCGACGGAATCTGCGCCAGCCAGTTGGAAGTCTCCTCCGTGAGCCCGTCGCAGAACATCTGCTGCGTGCGGCCGTCGGTGAGATCCACGAACGGCAGCACCGCGATGGACGTCGGTGATGGCACCGGCGGCCGTGCGCGGCAGCACACTGCCATATCCGCAGCCATCACCGCCAGCACCAGCGGCGCTGGTGACAGCCACCGCATCTCCACCGCTGGTTTTCTGTCGACGCGCGAAGGAAGCGCGGATCGTTCAACGGAAGCGGTGGGGACCGACTCCGTGCGGCATGGCAGCCACTGGGTTCCTTCGCGCGGGGTCGAGCACCGGGGCAATGAGCCGGTAGCCCTTCGCGCGCCACGGTTTCGATGTAACGCGGCGGATCGTCGATGTCCCCGAACACCTTGCGCAAGCTGCGACATCGACTGGTAGACCGACGCAGTGCCGACGACGACGCCGCTCCACACCGACTCCAGCAATTCGTCCTGGCTGACGACCTGCCCGGCGACTGCGCCAGCCGCATCGAGCAGCCGCATGGTGCGCGGCTCGAGTTTCACGCGCTCAGTGCCGCGCGCGAGCGAATCGTCGCGCGGGTCGACTAGCCAGTCGCCGATCAACACGGGTTCGTTGATCGGCGTAGCATCAGATTCAGGCCCGAGTAGCACCGCATGGCTCCGGAGGATAGCAGCGTGCAGGCAGATCTCAGTCGGTGAACCGGCGGCTGAAGAATGTTGCTGCCTAGCAGGTAACAGCGCCCAGACCATGCCGGCCACGCTCGTCAATAGTGCAGCGTACAGCCAGAAGTAACTGCCACCGACGTCGAATCTCTTGAGCGTGAAGGTGACGCCGCCCCAGAGAGCTCCCTGGTAACAACAGGCCCTGCAGTGCCACGCTCGAAATCACCGCCCGATGCCACCGAACGCCCAGTTGGCCGGCAACGAAGAGCAGTGCAAGGCAGGAAGCGATTCCGAGAGCACCGAGTACGACGGTCCTCAGCGTTTCCATTGGCCGGGAGCTATCGCGCTCCCGCAGTAACGATCAGGTAACGGCAGTCACCCGCGGCCGTCAGCAAATCGGCCGATGTTTACAGAACCTTGGTGAAGTACACCACGCGTTCGGTCTCGCGGAATCCCAGGGCGCGGTGCGCGCGCTGGCTCACTTCGTTGTCGACCAGCGCGTCGGAGGCCAGCTCGCGGCAGCCGCGTGCCTGCGCCCAGTCGCCGATGGCGTCGTACAGCTGGCGCGCCGACGCCCTTGCGGCGCCACGGCGGGCACGACATAGACACCCTCGACGAAGCCCACGGGCGAGCGTCTCCGTGCCGTTGACGTAGTCGCTGCGGATCGATCCTTCGATGAATCCGATCGGCTGGCGGCTGCTCGTCGTACATCATGAGCTGCAGGAACCGCTCGGGCTGCGCCAGCGAGATCGCCATGTAGCCACGATGCTCGTCCGCGGTGGCATCCGGCCACAGCGCCAGGCGCATCTCGAGCCAGCCGGGCTGGTCGAGCGAGCTGCATCGTTCGATGAACGGTTTTCGGGGACATGGCAGCGAAGGTTAGCAGGCGGTGCTGAGCCGCATACAGTGTCTGCAGCGTATCGCGAGACTGGATGGACGCCGACGCCGGCGCAGGAAAAAATGTCGCGCATGCCCCTGCCCGCCAGCGCCATCGACAAACTGTCAGATCACTCAGGCGTCTTACGTCATCTGCGTGATCTGCCTCGAGTGCCGGCACGAGCGCGAGATGGACCCGCGCTCGCTGGCTAACATCCTTGGCTGGAACGTCACGCTCAAGCAGGCCTGCACGCGCCTGCGCTGCTCGAAATGCCAGTGCGCGCAGGCTTCCAGGTGGAGATCGCGTTCAATCGCAAACCGCGCGGCTGGAGGGCCAACCCGTCGTGAATCACCGCTACTCGGCGGTGAAGCGCAGCTTCGATAGCACTGCACGCGGCACGTTGCTGCAGTCCACGCCGCCGCGCGCAGCCTCGCGCGTCACCTGCTCGACGTTCACGACGCAGGACGCTCACGTCGATCGGCGGCACGATGCGGCCGTTGAGCACGAGATAGGGAACGATGTCCGCGCCAGCGCCTCACCCGCCGGAACACGCAACAGCAGGTATTGCTCGTCACCCGATCCGTACTCAGAGCAGCGCCGTGCGCACGCCGTTTTCATACGAATACATGCCCGGCGCGATGGAGTGACGCCCGCTCACGTCGAGCGGCAGCGAGTACTCGCGGCCGGCGTAGGTGAAGGTGGCCGCGCCACGTCTTGAAAGTGCCTTCCTGCCGGCGCGCGCCCTCTCCCATGCGCGCAGTTGCGCATCGACGCGCCCTTGCGGCGCGGTGGTCGACGTCACGCCGTCGGGCAACTCTCGCCATCGTCAGCATCACCACCGGCGAGCCCGGAGGCGAAACCCAGGCGCTGCAGGTAGATAGTCAGCTTCTGCCGGGTGGATAGACGTCGAAGCCGAGCCCGCCCGGCATTCCCGCCAGTACCCAGTACTTGCTGCCCGCCCTGTTCGAACTCGAGTCTCGGGAAGATCGCCGCTGAAATACATTTCCAGCATCGAGGCGTCCTCGCCGCGACTGCTGAGCCAGGCGCCGACGATGGGTCGATTCCGGCCGGATGGCGGGCGCTTGCGTCCGGTGAAATTCGCCGTGGTCGTATACCACTCCCCGGGCGCCGCGAGTTCCGCCTCGTCATTCAGGGATCGCGCCGCACCACCGAAGACCTTTGCGAGTGTGGATGCACGCATAGGCTGATTCATCCGCGTCGCTGGGCGCGGCCTGCACCAGTCGCGATGCAGGATGCGATCAACATTGCGGCGAGGCAGGCGCGTCGCGCCGTGTTCAGGAATACGGTGCTCATGGCATCGCACCATAGCGAATTCGTTGCATCGCGCACCGGGATCAGTTCGCAATAATCGCCGCGATTTCCGCCTTACGTTCGCGGGCCGCAGCAGCTGCACCAGACTCCGGCATCGTGGGTCCGATGGGCACATCGACCTCGGCTGCGCGTCGGTCCTGATCATGCCGTCTATCGTAGCGTGACGGCAACTCAGGCGTACTAGGCAATTCCCCTGACCGAAGTACTTACGCATAACTACTGCCGTGTCATGGCTGGACAAGAACCGCGCGCACGTGGATTCTGCAGGTCGTTGTCGGAGACGTCATGGCATCTAACAACATTGTCCTGATCCACGGGTTATGGATGACCCCGCTCAGCTTCGAGTTCTGGGCGCATCACTACACCGAGCGCGGATACGGTGTTTATGCGCCGAGCTGGCCCCGGATGGAGCGCGACATCCGCGCGTTGCGTCGTGCACCGGAGATCTACGCGGGCTTGGCATTCGCCAGATCGTGGATCATTACGAGCGCTTTCTGCTCGGCCTCGACGAGCCGCCAGTCCTCATCGGACACGGCATCGGGGACTTGTGGTTCAGGCGTTGTTAGACCGTGGCCTTGGAACCTGCGGCGTGGCCATCGCATCCGCTCCCATCAAGGGAATCTGGACGCTTCCCTACTCCAAGATGCGGGTGGTCACGCCGCAGCTCATTGTTCCACGCAACAGCGGGCGCCCGGTCGTCCTCACTCCTCGAGCAGTTTCACTACGCGTTCATGAACAACTCGTCGCGCGACGAGTCCTCCGCACTTTCATGAGCGTTACGCGGTGCCCGGGCCACGGCGAGTGTTGCTGCAGACGGAACTTGCGAACTTCAACCCGTTCGCTGAAACCGCGATCAACGTGCAGCGGAACAATCGCGCGCCGCTGCTGTTGATCGCGGCCTCGCAGGATCACCTGGCGCCGCCCTCGATGGTGCGGGCCATACGCGCGTGCCTACCGCAATTCCACTCGCGACCACCGACTACCGCGAGTTCCCGGGCCGCACTCACTTCATCATCGCGCAGAGCGGCTGGCAGGAAGTGGCCAACTACGCACTCGACTGGGCGCGCGACCAGGACCTGTCTGCAACAGCGCGAAGCGCGGCGCGTCGTGCGCGAGATGCACGCCCGGCAGGTGGCCTGATCCATTAATTGTTCTCGATCAGGCGACCGAGGGCGGTACAAGTCCGACGATGTCGATGAGCACGTGCGCGACAAATCAGCGGCCACAGCTGCCGCGTGCGCGCGTAGACGTACCCGTACAGCAATCCCATCGGCACGATGGTGATCACGCCGATGGGCCCCTGGTAGAGGTGATACAGCAGGCCGCAGCACGGTGCTCACGTTGATCGCGGTCCACATGCCGCGCACCGTCGCAGCAACGCCGTGATGATGTAACCCACGACGAACAGTTCTTCGAATATGCCGTTCACCGTGGAAGCGAAGAACACGAGCTGCATGCTCACTTTCGGATCGGCGGTGGGATACATCCGCCCGGCCGCCTGCACTCCAGCGGCATGAGCCAATGCGCCAGAGTCTGCGCGCCCATGGCGAGCACAAAGGTCACGGACCAGCATCAGCCACCCCAGCCCCGTGCCCCGCCAGGAGATGGACAACCCGGACCTTTTCCAGCGTCCAGCCGCGCACGTGCAGGGAACCAGACGAGAAATGCCGACTGCAGGAGCCCGAACACCACGATGTTGATGAGCGCGTCGTCGTTGAACACCGGCGAGCGCCGGTGCCGCCGCCGCTCTCGCCGCCGGTGCCGAGCGCCATGATCGAGGAGAACACCGGCAGGCCGAAGGCCCAGGAGACGACCACGAGGAACTCGACGCCGGCGGGCATCCGGCGAATCAACTCGTGCAGCGGATTCACCGCGCCGCCGGCGCGGCGAGTCCGTAAAGCTTCATCGCGTTGTCGCGCAGCACCAGCCGCGCGATTTCGAGCGCGCGCTCACGCGTGATCTCGTTGTTCTGCACCATCGCCGTGAGGGCGATCGCCAGCGCGCCGGCGCGCCTTGCTGGTCATCAGGAACTCTTCTCTTCCCAGTCACTGAGCGGTGAATCGACATCCGAGTAAGCGTCGGATCCGAACAGCACTTTTCTCCGGGTGCCAGCTCGGCCAGTCACACGCAGCACCTCGGCGAGCTGGTGGGTTCCGAGGTAGAAGGTCTGGGCGGAGAAATCCACGTACGTGTTCGGCTTGTCGGTCATCGCCTGCGCCAGCTCGTAACTACGGCCAGCCGCCGTGCAGCAGCACGAAGCTGGTCTTGCGCATCGGGCGCGAGTTGATGAAATTCCTCGAGCAGCGCCGGGTTGGCATTGCCGTTGTTGAAGTACGGACCGTCGCCATTGCCGGTGTGGATGTGCACCACCAGTTGCTGCGCGCCGGCCGCCGTGGCGATCGCACCGAACAGATAGTCCTCGAGCAACTCGTGTTCAACCGGCGTCAGCGGCTCGGCGCCCTTGACGGCCTTGAGATAGACCGGCATCGCCGTCGCCCGTCGACCACCTCGGATGTCGAGCGGCCGCGCATACGCGCACAGAAACTTGACCGCCACGGCGCCATTCTTCTTCCAGCGCGCCAGCGTTGCGTTGCGACGATGCTGACGCGATACTTTCGGTGAGCGTCGGCGGCGGGCGGCTGTAGCCCGACTTCGCGCACGGCGGCGTCGCAACGGAAAAGATCAGCCCCCGAGTACTGCAGCCGGCTGGGTCTCTCGCCTGCGAAGGGCCGCAGCAGCGGATCGCGACATGCATGGCACCCAGCGGAACCGGCCGCTGGTCTGTCCCGCGCCGGGTCGCACCGTGTTGACCAGCGCGATCTCCACGCCCGCCGCGTCGAGCACGATGCTGGGCCAGTCCTGCACCGGCGCGCGCCAGCGTCTTCCGCGCTTGGTCGCCAGCAGACTCTTCAGGTGCGGCAGTTCGGAATCGGCATAGCCGTAGCCGTACAGCGCGTGTACCCAGGCCGTGTGCGCCACTGGGGGTTCGTGCGCATGCAGCCCGACGACGTCCGGGTAGCGCGGCGTGCCGAGCGGGGATTGTCGTCCTTCCAGGCTGCGCGTCGCACGCGCCGTGTCCACCGGGTCGCCATGCATGTGTGATTGTCGATCGGCACGGGACAGCGGCTGGATGTCCGTGCTGAGTAGTCTGGCGTCGATGCCGGTCCTGCGCGCCATGGCGGACGCGTGCCAGGCACAGGCCGAGGGATCCAGCCCGCCAGCCGCATCACGGCGCCGCGCTTTTCTCTCGTGACCGGAGCTGACCGTCCTTGGCGACCGAGCACGCTGCCGGCGCCGCAAAGCGGGCAAGTGCGTGTTCCTGCTCGCAACAGGGCGAGCTTCTCCAGGTATTCGCGCACCATGTCGGGCCGGCGCCGCGCCCGGGTTCCTCGCAGCGCCAATTGCACCAGCAGCATCCGGGGACGCAGCAGCTCCGCGCCCTCCAGCGCCACCTCGAACAGGTGATCGGAGATCGAGCGCTCCTGGTGCAGGAACGACTCCGCCGCCCGTGCTGGCGCGCGGCAAGGCCGACGGCCAGCGCCTGCTCGATGGCGGCGAGATAGCCCGGCAGCAGTTCCGGCGGCGGCGTGCCGAGCGCCGAGTTCGATTCCTCGCGTCGCAGCGCCAGCAGGATGGTGAGGCGCGGAATCAGGTCGTCGAGCAGCGCGAGCACGTCGCTGACCGGCGGTCTGCAGAGCGTGAACGCCTGCTCGAACACCACGGGGAGGCATCGCGCTGCGCGTTTTCGATGCTCACCTTCGAGCAGCCAGGGCGACACGCGCGCATCCACGTGCAGATAGACGATGAGATCCGGCGGCGTGTGATCGGGCGGCAGAGAACGCGCGCGTCCACGGCTTGCGCAGAGAGGATGAAACCGCCCTGCTTCATCCACGGCAGCAGAAATGCGGTGCGCGCGTTGGTGCGCAGATAGAGCTCCTCGGCCAGGAACATCGGCAGCGCACGCGCGATGCGGCCGAGATCGTTGGTGGGCTGCGACGACCACCTTGCCGCCCAGCGTCTTCCGTGGCCTCTGCCGCTGCCGCAGATGAAATGGATGCGCGGCGCGGCGCGCGTCTTCGCCGGCAGCACGGCATCGAACCCGAGGACACCGCGCGCCCACACGGGTTGCTCGAGCTTGCATGACCACCACCTCGACCGGCGCGGTCACTTCGCCATAACGCTTCTCGCGCATCGTCGAGCTTCTGCTCCCAGGCGATGAGCTGCTCGCGCCAGTCCGGGCGCTGCCGCGAATACAGCTGCTCGAGCAGCTTGCGCGCCTCGGCGAACATGCCGAGCTCCACGTAGGCGCGCAGCAGGTTGTTGCCCACCGTGAGGCCGTGCGTCGCGAAGGTCGAAGCGCGGTTGCGTCAGGCTTCACCAGCAGTTCGGTGTGGCCGCGATTGCCGAGGTCGCCGCTCAGCTGCATGAGCAGGTCCGCGGGCAGCGGCGCGCACGCCAGCGCCACTTCGTACAGCCGCGTCGCCCGGCAAGATCGCCGCGCTCGAGCGCATATCGCGCCAGCCACAGCTGCGCGCGCCAGCTTCCCGGCAGTGCCGCCGCGCGCGTATACGCGGCCAGCACGGCGTCCTGCCCGCCCTTGGCGGCGTGCCATGCCGATCATCCAGTTGAGCGTGGTCTCCTCGTTCGGCTCGAGCTCGAGCGCGCGCCAGATGAGCGCCTGGCGCGCGGGCTTCATCGCCGAGCCGCCGCATAGGCGCGCGCCAGGTTCGCCAGTAGATAGGGTTTTCGCCGTAGCGTGCGATGGCGCGCTCCAGTACGTCGCGCGCCGCCGCGTGGTCCTTGAGCTGCAGCAGCACGATCCCCAGCACCATGGCGCCGCGCTGCGGCTGCGGATCGTGTTCGGCGAGGTAGCCGCGCGGAGTCGAGCACGTCCGTCGCGAAGCCGTCGTTCAGCGCGCTGACCACCAGGTCGTAGAGCGCGTCCGGATTGTCGCGATTTGGCTGCAGGTTCGGCAGCAGTACGTCCCGGCGCGCCACGCGTCCCGGGCCGATGGTGATGGATCTGGCCGAACTGGGCTAGCAGACCCTTACGACACCCTCGGCGTCTGGAATTCTGGTGGCGGCGGCAGTAAATGGCCGTGGCCGGTCCTGGTGACCGGCGCCGCCGGCTTGCCGGGCGCACGAATCTGCGGTCCTTCCGCTGGCGTGCGGCCGAGAATACAGCAATACGTAACTGAACGAAGTACA
>ERZ1370068.99-contig-10086_pt1 | contig 49093 bp, 61 predicted proteins | sample MGYA00561227_ERZ1370068 | MGnify/ENA primary metagenome ERZ1370068 (study PRJEB38410, sample SAMEA6850437) | metagenome | study: Metagenomic assessment of the ecological functions of the soil: analysis of the soil microbiota associated with the... | reverse complement strand
ATGTACTTCGTTCAGTTACGTATTGCTGGCGGCCCTGGACTACCTCGGCTTCTACCAGCCTGGTACCGGGGGATGGAGCCACACGGCGTTCGCGCGCTCGCCAACGTCTACGGGCCGCGGCAGGATCCCGCGGCGAAGCCGGCGTGATCTCGATCTTCGCCTCGACGATGCTGGCCGGCGGAGCCCCGACGATCTACGGGGACGGCAACCAGACCCGCGACTACGTCTTCATCGACGACGTGGTGCACGCGTTCGTGCAGGCGATCGATCGGGGTCGGGAAGCTCGTGAACATCGGCACCGGCCTGGAGACCGAAGCGTCAACGGCCTCTATCGCGCTGCTCGGCGGACATCATCGCGTTCGACGGCGAGCCGGAGCACGGCCGCTCGCCGCCCGGCGAGCTGCGGAGGAGCGCCCTCGACATCTCCACGCGCGTCCTCGGCGCTCGCGTGGAAGCCCTGGACCCACTCTGGAGGACGAGGCTGGCCGAGACGGTCGCGTATCCTGAAGGGCGTGTCGATGGCGGGTCCCGTGTCGGCCGTGGCCGACCTGGGGGAGCGTTTCGAGCGGACGCGTGGCCTCAGTTCGTTCGGGAGCATCGCCTGCCAGGCGCGGCGGCCGGCGTCGTGGTCGGTGATGAGCTGCGTGTGGTCCGGCGGCTACGGTTTCGCCGATCGTCGCGCGGCCGCCGCGCCGACGGACGGACGCTGCTACCGGATCGCTTCTCGATCACGAAGACGTTCACGGCACCGCCGATCATGCAGCTCCGGGACGAGGGAAAGCTCCACCTGGACGATCCCGCGGTCGCGCACCTTCCGGAGTTGCGCGATGCCATCAGCCCCGTTCGGTGCGGTGGAGACGGTCACGATCCGGCGCCTGCTCTCGCACGAGTCGGGGCTGATGGGCGACCCTCGGACACCGACTGGACGACTCAACCGGTACGAGGGTTCCCCGCTGCGGAACCTCGCCCGCGTGGGCGACATCGGAACCCGCGTCCCGCCGAACACTCAGCAGAAGTACTCGAACCTGGGGTACCAGCTGCTGGGTGAGATCGTCGCCCGCGTCTCCGGTGTGCCGTACGTCGCCTACGTCCGTGAGCAGATCCTGCGATCCGCTGGGCATGGATGCCCGATCGTTCGACCCGCTCCCGCGGCGACCTCGAGGCCCGACCGCGCCGCCGGATACCAGGGCGCGGTGGATGTCCGATGAGCTCCGACCGGCGAACCCGTGGGGATCGGACGTTTTCGCGAGGGCGGCCTTTGGTCCTGCGTCGACGATCTCGGCTCGCTGGAGTCGGGGTGCAGTTCCACGGGGGCTGGGGCGCGCGGAACGGCGGCCAGATCCTCGCCGGCTCGATCGCTCGAGGAGATGCACGTCCTCGCTATCTCGGCGACGAGGAGTGGACCGAGAGCCTGTTGCATCTCGTGGTACGCGAAGCGGAAGGACGGCGTGACCTGGATCCAGCATTCGGGCGGGCTCCCGGGGTTCATCACGAACGTGCTGCTTCCACCTTGGGCGAAGCCCCCGTCGGGGCGATCCGCACTCCTGAAGCGGCATCGCGGACGCGGACGAGCGGCGATGACGCTCGCGTCCGTCGCGCTCCGAGCCGCGGCGGACGGCAGTCGAGCCTGCCAGTGCCGCCTCCGACACCGGAGGCGTATCGCGCCCTGATCGGTCTGTACGGCCACGCCGAGGACGAGCGCTGCTCTTCCGACTCGAATGGCGCGACGGCGCCCTCCACCTTCATCGATCCGGAGATCGCCGGAGTGGCGGCCGACGCTCGCTCCGGCGGATGGACCGGACCGGTCACGGTGCAGCCGGGGGTCGGGAATCCGGCGAGCCAGTCGTGTTCCATCGGCGGGGCGACGGCGCGCGTCACGGGCGTGACGATCGGGCCGTTCTCGCTCTCGCGGTTCGATCCGGTGGATCAGTGACCGGACGGGCCGTGCGCTGATCCTGCCGGCGGCGTTCCGACGAGGTCCATGCCGCAGATGGGACACGTCCCGGGTTCGTGTCGCGCTGATCTCGGGATGCATCGGGCACGTGTAGACGGCTGGTCCGGCAACCAGCGGCGGTTGAGCTGCGGCGGTGCGCTCATCGCGCGGAGCATCGCCGGGCCTCCGGTCCGCAGGAACCGAGCGACCAACACGGCGGCGATCGTCAGGAAGAACAGGTTGAGCACGGTCGTGTAGTTCCAGCTGACCGACGTCCGACCACCTGGGCGTTGCCGTTCGGTCGGGATCAGCCCCAGCGCGCCGAACAGGATCTCGACGACCAGCCCGGCCGCCGCCATCGTGACGTAGAAGGTCACGAACAGGAACAGGGTCATCCGCCGGCCGTAGTACTTCCGGTAGATGTTGAGGATCGGCAGGATGATCAGGTCGGCGAAGATGAACGCGATCGACGCCGCCGAAGCTGATCCCGCCGTTCCACAGCACCGCCGCCAGCGGCACGTTCCCGATCGAGCAGACGAACGAGAGCATCGCGACCAGCGGCCCGATCGAGCGGTCCCACAGATCTTCGCGAGCAGCGGGTGGTCCACGAGGAAGAACGTCCTGCCAGAACGACTCGGGCACCCAGGCGGCGAGCGCGCCCGCGATCAGCAGGCCGATGCGCGATGTCCGTCCAGATCGACGCCCAATCCATCACGAAGTAGTGGCTCGATCGCCGTGAACCCCGCCCGGGACAGCAGCCGGCAGACGATGCGACCCTCCGCCGACGGATCATGTCCATCGCGGCGTGGCCCTCCATCCGACCCGGCGCAGCCCGCGGTCGGCCTGCTCGCCGCGCCTCCTCGACGAGCGTCGGTGCGCAGGAACGCGCCGGAACAGCAGGGCGAGGATCGACGATCATGACGAGGCCGCCGACGAACTCGGCGAGCGTGAACTGCCAGCCGATCAGGACCGCGAGCAGGATCGCCGAGCTCGATCACGAGGTTGGTGGAGGCGAACTCGAAGGCCATCGCGGCGGTGAAGTCGGCGCCCTTGCGGAAGAGCGAGCGCGCGAGCGCGACCGCCGCGTAGGAGCAGCGACGACGAGGCGCGCCGAGCGCCGCACGCGACGGCGAGCGTCCGCGGGCGAGTCGTCGGGGAGCAGCTGCGTCATCTCGCCGCTTGGACACGACGGCCTGGACGACTGCCCGACAGCGCGAACCCGCAGGATCAGGGCCCACAGGATCTCCCAGGTCATGCCGAAGGCGACGGAGAGCGCGTGGACGACGGCGTCGCATCATCGCGCTCAAGCCCGAGCAGGCGCTGCACGGCAGCGCCGCCTCGCCGCACGTTCGCGTCGGCGACCGCTCCTGCGACGAGGCTGTCCGCGACGCAATGTCCGAGGTGGTCCTCCAGCAACGGCTTACGGCGACCTTGTTCCGGCGCCCCGGGCGATCGCGGGCGATCTGCGTGAGGATGCTCGATGCGGTAGGTGTCCTCCTGAACCATCCGTTGGATCCACGCCGGACCTGACCTCGATCCGGCGAAGCCGAACGACGGCACGCATCCTGTCGTCGCTCATAGCCAGCCATCGAGGACCTCCTCGGGTCGCGGAAGCATACCCCATGGGGTATCGGTACTCTCCGCCGGTGGCCCGGCGAGGTCTTGGACGCGCGACTCACGCGATTTCTGACGCGTCCGGAGACGTTTGGCGACGAAGCGGCGGCGAGGATCGTTGCCGGCCTGCGGATGTGCCCCGTCGGCCGCCGACGTCCTGTTGCGCCGATGGGTGGCACATCCCGCGCAAGGCATGTGAACGCTCGAGCTGTCGGTCGAGAGTTCCTGAGTTCCGATCAACGACCGGTCCTGTAGCGTCCGCGCGGTGCTCGGGCTTCCTCCCAGATTCGGATCGCGATCCGCGACGCCGACGCCGACGCGATCCCGCCGACTCCCGTCGTTCCCGCTCAAGACCTGACTGTGATCGCACCGTTCGCGATTCAAGGTCCGCGGTCAGATGCGCCGAACAAGGGGGGATAGGGAGGCCCGACGGTCTGGCCGGGTCGCGAACCGAGGGGGGAAGACCATGCGGAGGTCATGGCTGGTCATCATCCTGGGAGCGCTGCTGCATCTTCGAGATCTTGCCGTCCGGCGCATGCTGCGGGGCAAACCTTCTTCACTGGACTGCCTGCCGAGCCATCGAGCTCCCGACGATCCGATCGTGTACCCGGAGCAGCCCGGAGCCTCGCATCTCACGACTTCTTCGGCAACACAACGACGAACGCATCCTCCACGTACGCCGGGATGCTCGCCGGCGGGACGAACGTGCGAGGAGCCAGGAGACACGGCGGCGTATTGGGCGCCGGCACTGCTGAGCAAGGACGGAACAGCCGATCCCTCCCCGACGGATCAAGATCTATTACCGGGACCGACCCAAGCCGGATGCGAAGGTTGTCGCCGTTCCCGCCCGATTTCCGGATGGTCGCCGGTGGGATGGCGACCGCGGGCGTCCTCTCGGGTTGGAACTGCGACGGCACGGCGCTCTCCGACCGTGCGGATCGACTGCTCAGGCGGAACCCCGGGTCACACCTACGTCCGAGGGCGAGTCATCTTCCCGATGTGCGGCCGGCTGGACGCGACAGGAGCGATCGTCACGGACTCGGCCGACCACAGGAGCCACGTCGTCTACGGATCGAACAAGACCGGATGTCCCGCGGACCATCCCGTCCAGCTCCCAGCGATCAAGGTCAACATCCGCTACGGCGTTTCGAACTGCATCGCGGCGAGGGTGCTCCCTGTCGTCCGACATGATGGGCGATCTGCCAGGCAGCACTTTCCATGCCGACTTCTGGAACACGTGGGACCAGTCCGCGCTCGAGCAGCTGGTGCAGGCACAGCTCAACTCCTGAGCCATCGAGGGGCGAAGGAGCCAACCCAGCGAACACAACGACCCCAGCGATCGCCGGCCCGCGCGTGCGTCGGCCGCGACGCCGGAAGGAGGGAATCGTGCGGAGATCGGCTGATCCTCACCACGATCGTGGTGGCAACGCTTGATCGTCCGTTCTCGACGTCCGCCCACGCAGCTTCCGCCGACCAGAAGTTCATCGTCGACTGCCACTTCGCCCATCGAGCCAAAGGACGATCCGATCGTCTACCCGAGGCAACCCGGCGCATCTCACATGCATGACTTCTTCGGGGAACAGGAGCACCGGTGCGTTCTCGACCTACCGGTCGATGCTCCGTGCAGAGGACGAACTGTGAGATGGCAGGGGAGACCGCCGCGTACTGGGCGCCGACCCTCATGCGCGGCAACGGGACGATCGTCACGCCGCGACGGATCAAGATCTACTACCGGTCGGGCCTCCTTCCCGGGCGGCGCACCAGCCCTTCCCGAAGAACTTCCGGATGATCGCCGGGGGCGTCGACTCCATCGGGAGGTACTCCGGCTGGAACTGCGACGGAACCGCGCTGTCCAAGACGGCCCGGATCAACTGCTCAGGACGGTCCGTCGGGCACGTACAGTGCGCGGGGAGATCATCTTCCCGATGTGCGGGAGGATGAGGGCGGGAGGATCGTCACGGACTCGGCCGACCACCGGAGCCACGTCGCCTACGGGAGTCACAAGACCGGCTGCCCGAAGAACCACCCCGTCCAACTGCCGGCGATCAAGGTGAACATCCGGTACGGGATCTCCAACTGCAAAGGTTGCCGCGAGTGCCACCTGGCGTCGGACATGATGATGGGCGCGATGGTTCCCGGTGGCTCCCTGCACGCCGACTTCTGGAACACGTGGCACCAGCGCCTCCTCACGAAGATGGTCCTGCAGAAGCTGAACTGAACCCGCGAGAGCGGTGAGCGCCGGCGAGGCTTCGCCTCGGTGCCTCGGCGCTCGCCCAGCCGAGTCGACGCGTCCGGCTGAACCAAGCCATCTACGCCGTTCGGCCGATGGTCGGTGGCTTCCGCACAACATATGGTTCCTATCCGACCTCGACTGGTTCGCTACTCCCGACAACGAGGTGCACGATGAAGAAGAGCCCTACGAACCGCCCTGTTCGTCTCCGTCGTCTGTTCGCTGCCTGCCCACGACCGTGCCGGCCTCGGCCGCAACCCAAGCGGCGCATCGTCAGAGTGACGATGACCTCCTCGTGGCCCACCAAGAGTCCCGATCCGATGGGTCTGACGTACAACCCCAGGACTAAGAAGCTGCTGATCTCAGACGCGGAAGTCGATGAGATGCCGGCCCTGTGGAAGGGCAAGAACCTCTATCGTCGCGAAGCGGGGCGGACGGACTCCCGGCGACGGGAACGTTCAAGAAGTTCACGCACGAGCCCGAGGACCTCGCGTGGGACAACAAGCACCAGGCCCTGTTCGTCACGGACGACGATCTCGATCGGGTCTTCCGGGTCGGGCGCGGGAAGGACAAGAGATTGGGCACTCCGCGACGACGTCGTCGCAGACGGTCCTGCACACGCACCGCTTCGGCTCCCTTCGATCCGGAGGGCCTCGCGTGGCTCGGCGGTCGCAAGCCGATGCTCGATCGTCGTCGGACTCCACCAACCGGCGCGTGTACAAGATCCGCCGCGGCAAGGACCTGAGGTTCGGCACCCGAGACGACACCGTGCGGAGCTTCGGGACCCACAAGTACGGGTTCACGACGGCCGAGGACGTTGCGATCAGGGGCAAAGCACCTGTTCATCGTCAGCAGCCGGCAGCGGTTCGTCCTCGAGACCACGATGAAGGGCGCCTCGTCCAGAAGATCGACCTCTCCGCGTCGTCGGATCGTCTCGGCCTCGGGCATCACCTTCGCGCCCGGAACGGACGGCGGAAGGAGTCGCCTGTACCTGACCGCCAGCGGGGTCGACAACAACGTGAACCCGAACGAGAACGACGGCCGACTGTTCGAGCTGAAGTTCGTCAAGACCTCTTAGCGGCTGGTGGGACGCTCATGACCACCGTCGCCGTCACGGGAAGCGCAGGATTCATCGGATCCCACCTGTGCGATCACCTGCTCGCCGGGGGCACCGGGTGGTCGGGGTGGACAACCTGGCCACCGGGAGGAGGGAGAACCTCGCGGCGGCCGAGGACGACGGCGCGTTCACGTTCGTCGGGGTCGACATCCGCGACGATGCGCTGCTGGAACCCTTCGAGCTTCACCGGCCGGAGGTGGTGATGCATCTGGCGGCGCAGTCAGGGGTACGTCCCTCGCTCGAGGATCCTGATCACGACGCGAGCGTCAACATCCTGGGGTCGCTGAACGTGCTCAGGTGCGCGGCCGCGGCCGGCGCCCGGAAGATCGTCTACGCAGCGTCCGGAGGGACGATCTACGGCGAGCCATCAGATCTGCCCGTCACGGAAGCCCGGGCGACCGGTCGCATCCCCAGTCTCCCTATGGCATCAGCAAGAAGGCGGTCCTCGAGTACCTCGACTTCTACGCCGCCCAGCGATCGCTCGACTTCACGGCCCTGGCCCTGGGCAACGTGTACGGGCCGCGCCAGGACCCCGACGGCGAGGCAGGCGCTGATCTCGATCTTCGCCTCCAGCGCTCCTTTCGGGCAGGCAGCCGGTGGTGTTCGGAGACGGTGAGCAGACCCGTGACTACGTCTACGTCCACGACACCGTTCGGGCCTTCGTCCTCGCCCTCGATCGCGCACCGCACACGCTCGTGAACATCGGAACCGGCATCGAGACCTCCGTGAATCAGATCCACGAGATGCTCGCGTCGATCGTCGGGGTCAGCCCCGACGCGCGATCGGGTCCGCAGCCGGCGGGGGAGCTCCGGCGGATCGCGCTCGACAACGGTCTCGCCAGCTCGGCGCTCGGCTGGTCCCCAACGACCGGTCTGGAGGACGGTCTCCGAGAGACCGTTGCCTATCTCAGTGCCCGTTACGAACGCCGTTCGGCCTGAGGATCCTGTCGCTCCGCGCCCCGATGGGCCGTACCGAGTACCTCTTTGAGCTCGTCCGGCCGCCGGCCGGACGCTGACGCGAGCACTTCGATGTCGCCGGCCCGCAGGGTGATCCTTTCGACATCCCCTGACCCGCGGAGCGACGCCACCTGCTGGACGAAGCCCGTGAGCAACTCACCCTCCGATGGTCCGAGCCTCTCGAGATGCGTGAGGTCGATCACGAGGTCCGGATCGGCCCTGGCCGCCCGAAGGATCTCGCCGAGGAGCCGGTCGGGAGGCACGCCGACCAGTCGGCACAATTCGCAGAACCGGAACCACCGAGATGCTGCGCTCCCCGCGCTCGTATCCGGCGACGGACGTCGGCTTGAAACGCCCTGCTGAGGCGACCGAGAGTTGCTTCAACGTCATCCCACGCGCGAGCCGCGCGCGCCGAAGGGCTCGCCCGATCTCCAGGGCCATGGATGCCATGTTCCGCGTCCTCGCCGTTGCGACGACTCGGTCCTGGGAAGGTGTCCGCACTCTAGAACAGCTACGTCGTCGTTGCTATGCGGTGAGACTGGACCGTGACCGTATCTTTCCTGGCCAGGGCGGACGATTGCTCGCAAAGACACCGTAGCCTGAACGCTCTCCGCGGTCCTAGAGCATTCCGACAGCCCGCGTACACCGTCGGGGAAGGCTTGGCGCACAGGATGGGTCTTCACCATCTGGACATCTTTTTGACGTAAGACGGTCACCCTCTTGCGAGAACGCGATATGCGTTGTAGGGTCCAAACTACGCTATTCGGATTAGCCTGATCAACCGGTAAGGCACCCCTGAACAGGAGCCCACCGGGGGATCTGGTCGCATCTGGAAGACGTTTCGGTTCGTCGCTATTGGGAAATAGAGGTTCGGTGCGGTTCTCAGCCGGGCCAGCTCGGTTCCCCCGGCCGAGGGAGGGACATGCGGAGGGGCATATCTCATTCCGGAATCGTTGATCAAACGGTTGACTCAAGCTCGAGAGCGTCCGATGGGACGAGGATCGAGGACGACGTGGAGCCCGCAGCTCTCTCGTCGGCAAAGGCTCATCCACGAGCTGACCGCTGAGCGGGATCGACTCCGTCGAGCGCTCGTCTCCTTCGAGGAGGATGCCGAGCTCAGGCGCGAGCTCCTGCGGGTCGCGGAGCCCGAAGCGGCCCTGCAGATCGCCGCCGATTCGATCAGTCGGGGATCCGGTGTTCCGGTCTGCTTCTGGTGGAGCGAGCATCAGGGCACGCTCTGAGCTCTCGGTCGCATCCGGGGTGAGAGCCAGCGGGCGCCAGAACCTCCGAGATCGGATGGGAACGATCCCCGCGTGGACGATGCTGACGGCCCAGGAGCGCAACCGCACTCCGACGTCGGTTCGGTGCGGCGGTGGGTGCGAAGCACGTGACCGCCTGCGAGGTCGATCGCGCGGTCCTCATGGTGGGGAGCGGCGAGGCGGAGCTCAGGCGCCGCGTCCGGGCGGTCGGCTCGTTGCTCGATGAGATCTCTGCCCCTGCTCGCGGCCACCGCGAGGGAACGTCGTCGGAACATGGGAGATCGACCTTGGGCTCGCCTGGACCGCCCATGAACTGAGCGGGCCGCTCCTCAGCATCAAGGCGGCGCTGGAGTTGCTCGTCGGCTCGGGGATCATCAGGAGGCGACGCCCTCCTCGCGTCATCGCTTCGCGAGCTGGAGCAACTGGTCGGGGACATGGGAGAGATCCTCGGATGGGCGGTCGGGAGCCGCCCACTCAGCCCCAGCTTCCAGGACGTGACCGAGCTGGTGGAGGCCGCGGTGGATCCGTATCGGAAGGAGATCACGAGCCACTCGATCGAGGCTGATCGCGCCGCGTCCGGCGATGGCCGAGGTCGACCCCACGCATCTCCGGGCGGCCGTTGGCGAATCTGGTTCGGAATGCCGTCGCATACTCCGAGCCGGGAAGCCCCGTCGTGGTGCGGATCGTGGACGAGGGACCCAGGTTGCGGCTGAGCGTTCGCGACCAGGGCCCCGGTATCCCTGCCGAGGAGCGGGAATCGATCTTCGACCCATTCGTCCGAGGCGAAGCGGGTTCACGACGAGGACGCGGCAGCGGTCTCGGGCTCTTCATCACCCGTCGAGTCGTCGAAGCACACGGAGGGATGGTCTGGCTGCACCCGGATCTCCCGGTGCAGACTTCCAGATGGTCCTACCCGTCGATCGAAGGGAGGCGCCACGATTCGCGTCCTCGATCGTCGATTGATCATGTCCTGTTCGCCGAGGCGATCGGTGCGCGCTCCGCGACGCCGGGATGGGCGTGCGCGCGTCCGTCACGAACGGGCGTGACGCGATCGCGTTCCTCGAGACGGAGCACGCCGATGTCGTCCTGATGGACATCGGCCTTCCCGACCGCAGCGGCCTCGCGGTGGGACGGGAGATCCTGGAGCGATGGCCCGAGACGAAGCTCGTGGCCGTCACGGCACTCGACGACGGCAGAGCGGTCGATGACGCTCTCGAGGCCGGATTCCGCGGCTATCTCACGAAGGACACACCGGTGGGCAGGTTCATCAGCTCGATGGAAGCTGTCGTCGAGGGCCAGGCGATCCTTCCCCATCGGCTCGTCTCAGCAGGTCATCGTCGTGGAACCTCCGACGGCATCGCTCCTGCTCGTCGCTCAGCTCACCACGCGCGAGCGGGAGGTGCTCAGCCTCCTCGTGGAGGGGGCCGACGGAGGCACGATCGCGCGCCGACTGGGCATCAGCCGCAATACCGTCCGGACCCATGTTCAGAGCATCCTGACCAAGCTCCAGGTGCACTCGCGCCTCGAGGCCGCGACCATGGCCGTCCGTCATCACCTCGTGCCCCTTCCCTCGAGCGCGACCGCCCCCTACGACCCCGGCTCCCCGAGCGCGGCGGCTGGTTGAGGGCTCACGCCGGGCTCGGCTCCCCTATCGGCATTACGGCTCTCATGCGAACGCCGTATCTCCGATACGGTTTCCGGTGCGTGCCGCGGCTGCGGGCGGTGGGTAACGTCAGGCTCGTCCAGCGGACGCTGACGTAGGGAGAGGGTGCTTTGACGCAACGACCGGACCGCATCCGGGTCCTCTTGGCCGACCGACATGCGCTGTTCCGTGAGGCGATGCGGGCGGTCCTCGAAAGCGAGGCCGAGATCCACGTCGTGGCCGAGGCGCGGGACGGCCTGGAGGCCGTCTCAGAGGCGGAGCGCTCCTTGCCCCACGTGGCGATCCTCGACGTCGATCTCCCGATGTCGGACGGCGCCCGGACGACCGCCACCATCAAGGCTCGCGTACCCGAGTGCCAGGTGCTTGGTGCTGAGCGCACGAGAGGACTACCGGAGCTCGATCGAGGTCCTCGATGCCGGCGCCAGTGGGTACCTCGACGAGGGAGTCTCCGCTCGCGGAGCTCATCCAAGCCACGAAGGCGGTCCATCACGGCGACACGCTCGTGCCGCCTGGGATGCTCGGTCCGTTGCTCAGCGACCTGCTGCGCCGCAAGCGCGACCAAGATCGGGGCTTCGAGAGGATCGCTCGTTTGACGACCCGAGAGCGGGAGGTCTTGGCGCTGCTCGCCCAAGGCTCGGACAACGACTCGATCGCTCGGTCCCTCGTCATCAGCCCGCAAACCGCGAGGACGCACATCCAGAACATCTTGGGCAAACTCGAGGTGCATTCGCGGCTCGAGGCTGCCGCCTTCGTGATGCAGAGCGGTCTCCTCGCCAACCTGGTCAGATCAGACGGCTTGCACGTCGTCGCGGCCACCAACGAAGGGCACCGGTAGCGGTCCCTGCGGACCGGTCACTCATCGTGTCCGGCGTCGACGCCCGGACCTCCGACGCATCTCGCAGCGCATCCAAGGTCTTCTGGAGGCCGTCGTGGAGCGAGACGACGGGCTGCCAACCCAGGAGCTCCCGCGCGAGGGTCGTGTCCGGGCGCCGGACCTCCGGGTCGTCGACGGGGCGCTCTTCGAAGACGAGCTCGGATGGGCTGTTGGCCAGAGAGCGGATGAGTTCGGCGAGGTGCCGCACGGAGACCTCTTCGGTGCTTCCGAGGTTGATCGGTCCCGTGAGGTCGGCTTGGAGGACGCGCCGGATCCCTTCGATGAGGTCGTCGACGTAGCAGAGCGAACGGGTCTGTGACCCATCGCCGTAGACCGTGATCGGTTGGCCGGTGAGCGCCTGATCGATGAAGTTCGGCACCGCGCGCCCGTCGTGCCGCCGCATCCGGGGCCCGTAGGTGTTGAAGATCCTGATGATCCGCACCGGGAGGCCGTGGACGCGGTGATAGGCCATGGTCGCGGCCTCGGCGAAGCGCTTGGCCTCGTCGTAGACGGAGCGCGGCCCGATCGGATTCACGTTGCCCCAGTAGCTCTCCGGTTGTGGGTGGACCTGCGGATCGCCGTAGACCTCCGAGGTGGACGCGAGGAAGAATCCCGCGCCCTTGCGTTGCGCCAGGTCCAAGCCATTGAGGCTTCCGAGGGCGCCGACCCTCAGCGTGGCGATCGGATGCTCCTGGTAGTCACGGGGCGAAGCGGGAGAAGCGAGATGGAAGACCCAGTCGAGGTCGCCATCGACGTTCAGCTCGGCCGTGACGTCAGCTTCCACGAAGCTGAATCGACCGGTCGCCGTGGATGATGCGATGTTGTCCCGGTTGCCGGTCAGGAGCGAATCCATGCAGACGACGGACCAACCTTCGGCCAGGAGGCGATCGCACAGATGGGAGCCGACGAACCCGGCTCCTCCCGTAACGACGGCGCGGCCGGTCTTCACCGCAGTGGCGTTGGCGTGCCGCGGCGCCGGAGCATGCCGGCTGCCGTCATCGGACCCGCCCTCCGGTCGTGACGTCTCGGGGATCACGGGTGGACGTCCCGTCGGGTAGTACCAGAAGCCCGAGCCGACGAGATCCGCCGGGTCCAGCAGGTTCCTCCCGTCGACGATCAGCGGGTACGTCATGACCTCGCGGAGGTGGGAAGCTCCAACCCACGGAACTCCGGCCATTCCGTTCCGATCACGAGCGCATGGGCCCCCGTGGCGGCCTCGTAGACGTCGTTCGCGAGTTCGAGCTCGGGCAGCTCTTCCTTCGCTCCACCGGCCGCTCGAGGATCACAGCCGACCACCTGAGCACCGGAAGCCAGGAGCAGCCGGGCGAGTGAAAGGGCGGGCGAGAAGCGGACGTCGTCGGTGTCGGGCTTGAACGCAAGCCCGAGGATCGCGATCCGCTTGCCTTCCAGGTTCCAGAGTGCCTCCCGCAGCTTCGCGGCGACCGCTTCGACGGCTTCCTCGTTCAGCCGCTCGACCTCGCTCAGCAAGGGGAAGGGGTACCCGAAGCGCTCCGAGAGGTGTTTGAGAGCGGCGACGTCTTTCGGGAAGCAGTAGCCGCCGTACCCGAGACCCGCGTTGAGGAAGGCACGCCCGATACGGGGTCTGCTCCCATGATGTCGGCGACCGTGGTGACGTCGGCACCGGCGTGCTCGCACACCCGAGCCAACGCGTTCGCGAACGAGATCTTGAGCGCGAGGAACGCGTTGCTGGCGTGCTTCGCGAGCTCGGCGGTCCGGATGTCCGTCACGATCAGTGGAGCGCCGGCCTCGAGCAGGGGAGCGTAGAGGCGGCGCAGGACGTCGAGGCCTCGGGCGGATTCGACGCCGACCACGATCCGGTCAGGTTCGAGGGCGTCGTGGATGGCCATCCTCCTCGAAGGAACTCGGGGTTGGATGCCATATGGAACCGGAGGCCTTTGCCCTCTCGTTGGAGGGTGGTCCGACCCGATCTGCCGTCCCGGCGGGGACCGTCGACTTCTCCACCACGACGACGTCGTCCTGCGCGTGGCGGGCGATCTGACTCGCGGTCTGCTCCATCGCCACGAGGTTCGCCTCGCCGTCGGCGCGCGCAGGTGTGCCCACGCAGATGAACACGACCTCCGGCTTCTCGCAGGGCGCTCGCCGCATCGAGGGTGAAGCGCCAATCGACCGGATGACGGTCTCGGTCTGCATCGCTTCCTCGAGCCCGGGCTTCGTAGAAGGACTGACGCCTCTCGTGAGGAGCTCGATCTTCCTCGGAGTCCACGTCCGTCCCGACGACGTCGTGCCCGATGTTGGCGAAGGTCACGCACGTGACCAATCCCACGTGGCCGGTTCCGATCACGGCGACCTTCACAGCAACTCCTCCTCTGCCGTCAGATTAGGTGGACCGAGAAGCAGGGCCGACCGGCGGGGGCCGTACGTTGCCTACGCCCATCGACGTATCCGGACCGGAGCCTGACGCACGCGTCCGCGGCTCAGTTGTTGGCGGTGCCCCGGCATCCTCGGGATCCCGTCCAGAGCCGAGCCGTTCCTCCGGAGCACGTGCCGACCGAGCAGACCACGCCAGCGGTGGTCGGCGTCGTAGCCGTTCGCGCTCCAGGCGCTGGGCACCGCGGTTGAGGATCCCGCCGAGGATGCGTCCGCCGACCTGATGGATCTGGCGTCGCGATTGGGCGACGCTCGCTTGGGTGCTCGACTGCGCGTCCGTCACGAAGAGGACACCGTCGACGAGGTCGGCGAGGACCAGGCTGTCCGCAACCGGGAAGATGGGCGGACCATCGACGACCACGAAATCCGATCGACAGCACTCCTGGAGCACCTCGCCCATCCGCGATCGGACTGCAGGAGCTCGACGGGCTCGTCGACTGCGTCCGACCGGCCCGCTGGGCAGGATGCGCAGTTCCGGCGAGATCCGTTTCGACGATCGCCTCGTCGAGCGGGAGCGTTCCTTCCAGGACCTGCCCGAGGCCCTGCTCGTTGCCGATCCCGAACACGGCGTGGACGCGCGGGTTGCGTAGGTCGGCGTGAGATGAGCACCACCGATCGTCCGGCCTGCGCCAAGCGCGACCGCCAGGTTGGCGGCCGTGCTCGTCTTGCCCTCGCCCTGACGGGCGCTCGTGATGAGGATCGTCTTCGCCTTCGATTCCCGGCAGACCGCGAGCAGGTTGGTCCCTCAGCGTCCGGTACGCCTCTGCGCGCCTGACCATGGGGTTCGTCGACCGACGCGAGGTGAGCGGTTCCGACTGAGGAGGCGGTGCGTGCGGGGATGGAGCCAGGATCGGCGCATCGAGGGACCTGGCGACGAGGGGGAGCCTGGATGCGGTCCCGCGCCTGGTCGCGGAGCGACGCGAGGACCACGCCTGCGATCAAGCCCCAGGAGGAGCCCGAGCGCCAGGTCCAACTTGTGCTTCGGGCTGACCGGCGAGGTCGGCCGGAGCGCATCCTCGACCACCTGCCCGGGGTCGGAGCTGAGGGTGGCGACCGTGCGCGAGCTGATTCTGCGAGGCGAGCCTTGAGGTATCCAGGGAATTGCGCTGCTCCGTCAGCGACTGCTGCTCGGAGTCGGATCCAGTCGACGCCGCGATCCGCGTGTCGAGATCCCGCTATCTCGCTCGTCGAGGTCGGCGATCTGCGCTCTGGATCGTGTCCGAATACGTCTTGATCGTGCCGACGCCGCCTGCATCATGCTTGTACGTCTGGTAGCGCCTCGGCGAACGCCTGCGCTCCCTGCTTGAGCTGCTCTGCCGGGCTGTGGGCCGAATAGGAGATGTCCGAGGATCTGGCGTGTTGGCTGGATTGGTCACGGACACACCGTCGAGGGCGTCTTGAGGGTGCCCCCGATCGTCCCGCGGGCGATATCCGCGACCTGCAGCCGACGTGACCAGCTGCATCTCGGTCGGCATGCTCACACGTGTCGAAGGGGTTCGACTGGAGCGGCTGGACGAGGGTCGGGCGGACGAGGAACTGCGCCGTCGACTCGTAGACGCTCGGGCGGGAGTACGAGTAGATCGCGACGAGCAGCGGTCACGGACGCCGCCACCAGGAGGATCAGCCACTTGTGGCGACCGACCTTGCTCATGAATTCCCGGATGTCGAGCGTTCCCTCCGAGGGGACCGGGTGGAGCTCCCTGGGTGCGTTCGTCATCCGTTCACGATCCCGTTTCGCGTTCTCGGCGTAGATAGATGCTCCTCGCGTCTACGGTGCTCGGGGTTGGGACCGTCAACGTAGTGCGCTGACGGGGCCGCACCATCGTGCGAACGTCGTAGGGTCGCTACGTCATCGTGCCGGTGCTGCCGGCGGCGAGCCCGCATAGCCTGCTGGCAAGACCCCGAGTCCGTGGAGCATGCATGTCAGCGGGAACGAAACCGGGTGCCATCTCGTCCCTCGATGGCCCTCCATCAGCCTCGTTCCGACGCGCCCGATGTCGGTCCAGCCGGGGATAGCGCCGATGCATGCGGGTGACGTTGCGGGCATCGATCGATCGGTGACAGCTGGCGACAGCGCGGCGCTGCGGGACGTCGTTGCTCCAGGGGAGGCGCTCGAGCTCGTCTCGTCCCTCTGTCTCGCTCTCCACGACGCGGGGATCCGGCTACTGCCACTGGAAGAGCAACGAGTCCCTCGATCGGTCGGCCAGCGGAGAGAACGATCTGGATCTCCTCGTCCTTCGCTCGGACGCCCGCCGGTTCGAGGGCATCCTCCGAGACCTTGGGTTCAGGGACGCCCAGCTGCCGCGGTGGAAAGAGCTGCCGGGTGTCTATCACTCCTACGGGGTCGACCGGAGATCCGGACACTTCGTCCACATCCACGCGCACTATCAGCTCGTCATCGGCGACGACATGACGAAGAACTACCACCTGCCGATCGAGGCCGCCTATCTGGCATCGGCCCGGCCCGTGACGCCGTTCCTGGTTCCCGCTCCTGAGTTCGAGCTGGGGCTCTTCTCGATCCGCATGGTGATCAAGCACTGCACATGGGACGCCTTCCTGACGTTCCAATCGTCGTTGTCGAAGAGCGAGCGACGCGAGCTCGACGACCTGGTCGCGCAGGGTGGATCTCGCGGACGTCTCGGGCCCTGCTGGGCCGGCATATCCCCTCTCAGTCCGCCCGGAGCTCTGGGACCGGTGCTTGCGCTCGGTGCAGCCGGGGCGCCTCCGTGTGGTCTCGCATCAGGACCGCCAGCAGGCTGCAAGCGGAGCTCGCCGTGTGGGCTCGCCGGCCACGTGCCGTCGACACCTCCTTGAGGATGTGGCGACGGTTCCGCACCTTCGCTCGGCGCAAGGTGTTCCGGCGCGGGCCCGTCGCGCATCGTCTCGCCGGGGGAGGGGTGTCGATCGGCATCGTCGGAGGGGACGGAGCCGGGAAGACCACCGCCCTCGAGGGTCTCACGCGCTGGCTCGCGACGGAGAACTTCTTCGCGGTCACGGTCCACATGGGCAAACCGGGATGGTCCCTGCTGAGCGCCAGCCGGTCAAGAGCTCGATGAAGGTCGTCGCCTCCGTGAAACGCCGACCGACCTCCTCGGCGACGAGCCTCCGGTCGACGCTCGCGACCGACGGCGCGTCGATGGACGTGCGGGACCGCGCACGTCTGGTGTGGGAGGTGCTTGACCGCGCGGGACCGATCGCGTACCTACCGTCGGGCCCGCGCGCTCGGCGTCGAACGGGGAGATCGCGATCTGGCGATCGCTACCCGCTTCCGCAGGTGTCCGGCATGGACGGGGCGGTGACGGCACGGACGACGGATCCCGGGCGTTGGGGTGGGTTGGCGAGAGCGCTCGCGGCTCGCGAGAAGGGGTACTACGACCGGATCCGCTATCCCGACATCCTCATCGTGCTCCGGGTGCACCCCGACATCGCGGTGCAACGCAAGGCCGGTGTGGAACCGGAATCGACCGTCCGGCCTCGTTCCGGAGGAGATCTGGCAGGTCGATTGGACGGATACGCCGGCGATCGTGGTGGACGCAGGGGCACCGCGGGACGAGGTCCTGTCCGAGATCAAGTCGATCGTCTGGTCGAGGGTCTGACCGTGCGCACGCAGCCGCGAGGCATCCCTGACGACGACTCACCCACCGTTGAGCCCCGAACAGCGCGGGGCGCTCGGACGGCTCATCTCGCGATTGATCTCCGATGGGAGCCTGACCAAGAAGGCGTCGCTCAACGCGGCCGCATCGACGGCGGAGCAGGTCGCGCGATCATCGCGGGGCTGCTCGATCAGCCCCTTCCTGCTGACGAAGCTCGGTGATTACCTGTTCGGGGTCTGGCAGTTCCTCCAACGTCTCATCGGACATGCCTCGCCGGCGAGCGGAAGGCCGGGGGAAGCGCTCAAGTGGACGATCGCGCACGAGCAGCGATCGACCGATTACGACTTCAAGCGTCGACAGGTCGGCAACGCCCTGGCGGTCTCGATCCTGTTCCTCCCGATCCTGGCGGTCATCGGCGGGGTGCTCGCGTGGATGGCGCCGGTCTGGCTCGGGGCCCCACAAGACCTGTACCACACGGTGCGTCTTGCCGCCGGGATCCTGGTCGTCGACGCGATGCTGTTCAGCCTGTTCTATCTGCCCCAGTCGGTCCTCCAAGGCGAGAACCTCGGCTACAAGCGGCTGGGCCTGACCGTCGTGCTGGTGTTCATCAGCAAGAGCCTGCTGGCGGTCGCCGCGTACCTGGATGGGGCGTCCCGGACTTGCCGTTGCGGACCTGACCGGGACCGTGTTGTGGGGTGTCGCGTACGTCTACATCGCCAAGTCACGGGTGGGGTGGTTCGGGATCGCGCGGCCCCGCTTCGAGGAGATCCGAGGCTTCATCGGGCTCAGTTGGTGGTTCCTCCTGTGGAACCTCGTGATGACGGTCATGCTCGCGAGCGACGTGGTCGTGTTGGGGATCGCGGATCGCCCACGCTGGTGACGACGTACACGTTGGCTCGGTTCGTCCCCCAGGCGATCGTGGTCGCGGTCGCCACGATCATCTTCGCGATCATGCCCGGACTCGGCGGCCTCGTCGGCGCGGGCAGATCTGCCGCGCGCGATCAAGATACGGAACGAGACGATGAGCCTGGTGTGGCTGTTCAGCATCGCGACGGGCGCCGCGATCCTGATCTGGGAGGAGTCGTTCCTCCGGCTCGTGGGTGGGGCCGCAGTACTACCCGGGGCGGCGAACGATGCTGATGCATCGTGCTGTCCGTGCTGCAGTTCTCGCTCATCAGGACGGATACCAACATCATCGATCTCACCCTCGATCTTCGTCACAAGATCGGAGCTTGGCGCCTTCTCGGCCGCCGTGTCTGTCGCATTGGGCTGGTTGTTCCTCGGCCCGCTCGACTGGGGGATCATCGGGCTCGTCATCGGGTTCATCCTGGGTCGCGCGATCCAGAGCATCGGCTATCCGTTCATGATCGGTCGCATGCTGGGGATCCCGCCGGAGGATCAGCTGCGGAGCGTCATCCGGCCCGCGCTCGCGACCGCGGCGATCTTCGGGATCGCGACGGCGCTCGGTACCGTCGTGCACACGCATTCATGGGTGGTGCTCGTGCTGGGCGGCGGGATAACGGCATCGGGCGTCGCGCATGCTGGCCTACTTCGGTGGGCTATCGGAGTCGATGCGGCGGACGGTGTGGCGGCGGCTCCGCAAGGTGGTGCGGATGGCATGAGTGCGTCCGGGGTGAAGACGATCGCGAAGCAGCGGGTGGCGCATCTTCACCGCCAACATGGACGGCGGCGGGCCGAGCGGGCGATGCTCAAGCTGGCCGGAGGGATCGCGGAGCATGGCTACGACGTCGACCTGGTCCTCAGCCGAGCCGAGGGCCACTACCTCCACGAAGTTCCGACGCGGTCAGGATCGTGGACCTCCGAGCCAAACGCGTGCTCTCGAGCCTCCCTGGCCTCGTTCGGCTACCTCCGCCGCGAGCGCCCGACCGCGATGCTCACGTCGATGAACTACGTCAACATCGTCGGCATCTGGGCCAGAGACGCTCTCCCGCGTGGACACGAGGTTGGTCGTGAACGAGCAGAACGCGCTCTCGCTCGAGGCGGCGCATTCGCCCCGCCGCCGCCATCGCCAGATGCCGAGGTTCGATCAGGCGCTTCTACCCGTGGGCCGATGGTGTCGTGTCAGTGGCCCGGGGCACGGCCGACGACCTCGTCCATACGGCGGGATTGCGGCCGGCGCATGTCGAGGTCGTGCACAACCCCATCGTCACCCCGGAGCTGCGCGCGATGGCGGACGAGCCGCTCGATCATCCATGGTTCGGACCCGGGCAGCCGCCGGTGCTGCTCGCCGTCGGACGGTTCACGCAGCAGAAGGACTTCGGGACACTGATCCGCGCATCCTCCCGCGTTCTCGAACGAGGTGACGCGCGCCTGCTCATCCTCGGCGACGGACCCGAACGATCCCACCTCGAAGCCCTCGTATCGACCCTGGGCCTGAACGCATCCGTCGGCCTGCCGGGCTGGGTCGGCAATCCCTACCCGTACATGGTCGGCGCGGCCGCGTTCGTGCTCTCGTCAGATGGGAAGGCCTCCCGTCCGTCCTGATCGAGGCGCTCTTCTGTGGCGCGCCGGTGGTGGCCACGGACTGCCTCAGCGGGCCCGAGCGAGATCCTCGAGGGCGGGCGGTACGGCCGGCTCGTGCCGGTGGGGGACGAGGATGCGCTCGCTGCAGGGATCGCCGCGGCGCTCGACGGGCGACGTGCCGCCGCCCCCGCGGAGAGCTGGCAGCCGTACGAGCTGGAGACCGTCGTGCGGCGGTACCTCGACGTTCTGGTGGGGGCGTAGGCCGTGCGGAAGATCGTCTACTGGCTGTCCCTGGTCATGATCTTCACGATCCCATGGGAAGGCGCCTTCCACCTCCCCGGGTTCGGCACCGCGGCGACCATCATGGGGCTGATCGTGACGGCGCTCTGGATCGCGCTGGTCGCGATGACCGGGTCAGGTGCGGAGACCCGTCACCTTCCTGGTGGTGACGAGCGTCTTCGTGCATCTGGGTGGCCATCACGGCGTACTGGAGCGCGGATCCCGTGCAGAGCGCTGGGCGCGGTCCTGCGGTGGATCGAATCGCTGATCTTCACGTTCATCATCTGGGACCTCTACCGGACGCGACCCGCGATCCTCGCCGGTCTGCAGGCGTACGTGCTGGGGACGTACGTCTGCGATCGGCGGCGCATTCATCAACTACCTCGGTTCGCACGCGTTACTACACGCACTACGATCGATTCGCCGTCGGCGACACCAATCCGGACGGGTACGGGTTCATCGTGGCGCTCGGTGTGCCGGTGGCGTGCTACCTCGCCGCGGCACCCGAGACGTCGAGGCGCGCTCGCCTCGTGAACCTCGGCTACCTCGCCGGCCGCGGTTCATCGGGATCGCGTTGTCGGGCACGCGGACGGCGTCCATCGCGGCAGCGGTCGGCCTCCTGTTCGGTCTCGCGCTCCTCACCCGTGCTCAAGCCGTCCGCGCGGCTCGCCGTCGTCTTCATCCTCGCGGCGGCGATGCTCGTCGTGATCCCCATCGTCAAGCCGCTGAAATCGTTCCAGCGATTGGGGACGACGGGGACGGAGATCACCCAGGGCGATCTGAACGGTCGGACCGAGCAGTGAAGCAGGGCTTCGCCGCGTTCTCCGATGCATCCGTTCTTCGGGGTCGGCACGGACCAATACCGCTCCGTGAACACGCTGGACAAGGTTGCCCACAACACGTACCTGTCGGTCCTCGTGGAGGAGGGGCTCGTCGGATTCGTCCTGTTCGCGGCCATCCTGCGGATCGTCTTCCGAACACGCCTGGAGGCAGCCGAAGTGGGAACGGAGGTTCTGGCTCACCGTGTTGGCGGTCTGGGCGATCGGCGCGTCCACCCTGACGTGGGAGCATCGCAAGACGACCTGGCTGTTCATGACCCTCATCGTCGCGGCCGGGGCGCTCCGGCCTGCACCCGAGGATCGATCCGCGACCGGCGCGACGCCGAGCTCGACATGGGCGCCACGCAGAGCTGGCGTCCGGACCGATCCTGGTCCGAGGTGCCGCTCGATGACGCTCCCGACGTTCGTCGGGATCGGCGTTCCTCGAGCCGGAACGACCTGGCTCCACACGCTGTTGGAGGGGCATCCGCAGGTGTATCTCCCGACCCGTCGGAAGGAGGTGCGATTCTTCGACCGCCACTTCGAGCATGGTCCCGAGTGGTACGAGGGGTTCTTCTGTCCCCCGACGAAGCGGCTAGGTACCGGGCGATCGGAGAGATCTCCCCCAATACCTGTACGACCCCGTGTGCCCCGATCGGATCTGGAAGGTGCTTCCGTCGGCGAAGCTCCTCGTCATGCTCAGGCATCCCGTCGATCGGGCGTACTCCCAGTACGGGTTCATCCTCCAGCGGCGCAACTTCCGAGGATCGTTCGAGGAGTTCATCCGAACGAGGCCGAGAGCACTCGAGATGGGTTCTACAGCGCGCACCTCACGAGGTACCTCCAGCGGTTCCCTCGAGGCCAGCTCCTCCCGCTCGTCTTCCGAGGAGGCGGTCTCCGAAGGGAGCACCGTGCGCGCCGATCTCGCTTCCTTCCTCGGCGTGACGGAGGAGGGCTTCCCGGCGTCGATCCGAGCGGGTGAACGCCAGCAGCGTGCCGAGGTTCCGCTCGATCTCCAGCGTGGCCGTGAAGACCGGCCGGCGACTTCGACGGCGGCATCTGGAATCCATCGTGGACCTCGGTGGACGACTGGGCATGCGCCGCCTCATGACCAGTGGCGATCGAGTGCCCAAGCTGGACGATCAACTGAAGAAGGAGCTGAGCCAGCGGTACCTCGACGAGTTCGAGGCGTTGGAAGGATCGTTCGGCATCGATCTGAGCAGCTGGAGGGGCTGAGCGCGCGGATGGGTGAGGAGCGCACCGGGCTCGGCGATCGTCCGGCGGAATGGACCGCTCGACGTCATGATCGTGTCCCAACCGGTCGACTACGGCGTCGCGATCTACGTCCGCCAGCTGACGCGAGACCGCGGTCGCCGCCGGACACGCCGTCACCGTCGGTGAGCCCCTGGATCGGCCAGAGGCCCCTGCGGGCGTGGGTCAGAAGCTGCTGGGAGCCCGGCACCACTCGCTCGACATGGCACGCAGTCCGTCCATCCGGGATCCGTTCGACGTGCTCACGCTCCGCGGGCTCGCGCGTGGACGCGATGTAGTGCATCTGCACTCGTCGAAGGCGTCCGCGCTTAGCCGCGTCGCCGCCCGTTCCATCGGGCGCCGCGACCGTCCGGTCGTCGTGATGACGCCGCACTACTGGTCGTGGCTCGTTGGCGGCCGGTGGTCGGGTCTCTACCGGTGGATCGAGCGTGCTGCTCGCTCGGTCGCTGCGACGCGATCGTCGCCGTGTCCCGGAGCGTGAGCAGGCCACCGAAGGGCGGATCGGTGCTCGGCTCCGATGCCCCACTGTTGCTGCTGCCGAACGGGGTGGACCGCGCGCGACTTCTGCGCCGGACGGGCCGCTGCCGAACGGGTCGACGCATCGCGGCTCATCGTCTGTGTCGGACGGCTGAGCGAGCAGAAAGGCGTCAGGATGTCGCGATCCGCGCCCTGGCGCTGGTGGCCGATCGAACGGTCGCGGCTTGCGATTCGTCGGGGGAGAGCAGTCACGGGAGCGCATCGCAGGCAGTCGGACGGAGCTCGCCACGTCGCTGGGCGTGATGGATCGGCATCGAGTGGCGCGGACCCGTCGATGACACCGCCCCGGAGTACCGCGCCGCCGACATCGTCATCGCCCCGTCCCGCTGGGAGGGCATGTCGCTGGCGCATCGCTCGAGGCGACTGTCGTCCGGGCGGCCATCGTGGCGACCGACGTCTCCGGCGCAGAGGCGGCGGGGACGCAGCCGCGATCGTGCCGCGAGAGGATCCCGACGGCGCTGGCAGTGGCGCGATCGACGCGCTCCTCCGCGATCCGGCGAGGAGGCGGGAGCTCGGCCGCGCGGCGAGGGCGCAGCAGCCGGCCGTTCGACCTGCTCGCAGCACGATGCGAGGGAACCTCCAGCTGTGGTCCGAACTCTCAGCGCGACGGGGTCACCCATCCGTCTCCATCGCCCGACCGCCCCCGGTCGATGGCGCGAACGCCCTCGACCGAGCGACCACATCGCCAGCTTCGAGGGACAGGTGGCGCATGACGGTCCTGGCCAGGCGACGACGCACGCGCCCGTCCGGTACGTCAGCATGCCCGGGAAGTCCCTACACGGGTTCCACGCTCCTGGGGATGCTCATGGCGAACCATCCGTCTGCGCGTCCATCGGAGCGGCGACCGGGTCTCACCGCCAAGGTCGACCTCGACACCTACGTGTGCTCGTGCGGCACCCGGTTCCTCGAATGCGGTTTCTGCGCATCGCATCGCCGGACCGGACCACGTGACGCAGGGACATCCCGGTCACGGTGTTCAAGAAGAACTACTGGAACACCCACGTCCGGATCTCGAGACCGTCGCTGGCTCAACGGGATCGTCGTGAGCTCGCTCGGCAACGCTGGCGTTGACACGCCGTCCGCGACGCGACGATCGGCAGGACGCGGCCGGTGCGCCGACGCGTATCGGAGGCGAGGGCTAGCGAGCATGGAGCTTGGCTCAGAGCCGTCCTCGACGAAACGAACAGGAGCCGGTGTTCGTGGATACCGCTCGCGACCATCAACGTCCTCGGTACCTGCCGGGTCGCCCCGCCTCGACGTGAAGGTCAGTCCATCTGGTCCGCGATCCACGCGAGGCAATTCCGCGAGCATCATGAAGCACACCGGCGTCGACGTGACGCAGGCCGCTCGCCGATGGAGGCACGCCAACGCGGAGGCCGACCGCCTCCGACGCTCGTTCCTTCCTCGCCGACGCATGGATGGCGCTCCACTACGAGGAGCTGTGCGCCGCAGCCCCAAGGGACCCTCGACCGGGTGGCGCAGGTTCATCGGGGTCGAGCCCGTCCCAGTTGTCCGGCTACCTGCAGACGATCCGAGCAGCCACGCGATCGGGAACTCGATGCGGCTCAGCGCGGTCTCCGAGATCCGCGAGGATCGCACGTGGACGGAGACGACTGAGCGAGGGCGACACTCGAGACGTATCGCGCGGGTCGCCGGATCCGCGAGTCATCACCTTCGGGTTCGACTGGCCATGAGCGGCCTGCGACGCGTGCTCGTGTTCATCCACATCAACAAGACTGCCGGTACGACGCTGCGCTACATCCTCCGGAGCTCGTACGGCGCCCGTCATTGCGATGTCGAGCCCGTGGCACGGGCCCGTGGACGGACCCGCCGCTTCTCGACGAGCGATCTCGCAGCGCGTCCGCCGTTCTACCCACGGCTCGCGAGCATCGCCGGACATCGCATCAGCGGACACACCGACCTGGAGGAAGCCCGGGCACCGACCTCAGATACTGTGACGTTCCTGCGCAGAGCCGATCGCGCTCTGCGCGTCGCGCTTCCAGTACCGCCTCGACCATCGGAAGCGGAGCGACCTGTCGTTCGAGGAATGGCATCCAGAAGGACTGGGCTCGCAACGCCCAGACGCAGCGCATCGGCGGAGCGTGCCGACGCCAACGACGCGATCGCCGTGCATCCGCCGGAAGGACATGTTCGTCGGCCTCACGGAGGCGTCTCGACGAATCGATGATCCTCTCTGACAAGCGCCTCCGCGCACCCGATCTCGACATCCGCTACGCGCCGGTCAACGTCGCGAAGGGCTCGAACATCGCGAAAGACCTCCTGGCGGACCCGCACACGCGGGCGATGCTCGTCGAGGCGAATCGAGCCGACCTCGAGCTCTATCGAGCACGTCAAGAGCGAGCCGTTCCCGGCCCATGCTAGCGCGAGTACGGTCCTCTCGCTGCCGGAGTCGGTCGCAGCGCTCCGCGACGGTCAGGCGGAAGCGCTTCAACCGACGGACACCTGGCCGATGTACGGCATCAAGCAGCGCTTGGTTGCTTGAAGCCCGCCATGCAGCTCTACCGGCGCAAGGCAACGCGCGGCGTCGTCGAGGCGTCTCGTGGGCTGAGTCCGGGCGATCGGGTCATCCACGACTCGCAGCCAGGAGCTCAGGTCCCGTGCCGACCAAACTCGGCGGTCTTGCCGATGTCGTCGCGGAAGTTCATCGAGCAGCACCGCCGCGAGCTCGGTCGGCAGTCGAGGCGGCGTGACGCATGTTCCGCGTGCGTGACCCGTCCGCGCCCAGGTCCGCCGCGCGCTTCGGCACCCACGGCTCGAGCGCCCTCCTGAGCGCGTCCGCTTCGTGAAGGACCTTCTCGCACCAGCATGCTCGACGGGCATCCCGCCGATGTTGTGCGGGGTGCGCGAAGTCCGGCGCGAATCCGGCATCGCACGCCCAGGAAGCGATAAAGGTCGCGAACCACGCCCGCCTCGATCGGCTCTTGAGGTCGTCGAACAGGAACACGAGGATCCGCTGACGCGGGAAGGCGTCGAAGTACCGTCGGAGCGGTTCGTAGTACTGGCCGATCTGCATCCAATGGGAGTCCGGAGCTGCCCACGCGGCGGATGGCGTGAGGTCCCGCGCGGGGTCGAGGCGGCGCCCCCGCGATCGGAGATACATCAGGTGATCGGAGTACGCCCGGTCGACCGGTTCACGGATGCCGCACACGATGCGAGCGCCGGGGATCACTTCCGCGATCCGGCCGGCGGCTCGCGTGAGCTTCGCAGATAGATGGGAGAAGGCCTCGCCGACCGCGACCGGCCCCCGGCGCCGTCGAACGAGCGCTCGATACTCGCTCAAGGACCGGATCGGGAAACGATGGAGTTCCGGATCGCCGTAGAGCAGCCGACCCTCGTCGTCCAGGCCGAACGCGAAGTAGTTCGTCTCCTTGACCGGCGTCATGAACACCTGCGGGTGTTCGGCGAGGTACCAGTGGAGCGCGGTCGTTCCAGCCTTCGCCGCGCCGATGACGATGAAGTTCGGAAGCGTCACGGAGCCGATCCCTTCCCGGCCGTTCCTCGAGGCTGTGCATGCCGACGACCCGGCGCTCATCCGGAGCCGCGCCACGCGCCTGCCTCGCGCATCCGCGGACGCCTCGTCGATGGCGTGCTCGATCTCGTCCAGGACGTCGCGGAGCTCGCGTGTCGGTGTCGATCCGATGCACGATCGTACCCATCGAACAGGAGATCGGCAGCGATCGCGTGGCGGAAGTCGCACGTATTCCTCCGGGCTCCGTTCTTCGCGCGAGCGGCGTTGCGTGCGAGCGTCACGTCGAGCGGGGCCGTGAGATGGAAGACGAGATCCGGCGTCGGGATGTCCCGGTACAGGCGATCTTCGAGCGCTGCCAGGACGCGACGAACCGACGAGACGGCTCGGGAAGGGGAGATGCCCGAGCTGCGGTCCATCCGGGTTCCGCTCCGGTGCGAGACGGATACCGGTCGCTCAGGACGACGGTCCCGTTCGGGTGATCGAGCGACGGTCCGGGTGATGACCGCTCGCCGCTCGTACGCCAGCATCACCGAGCGCAGCGCGAACAGCAGCGAATACCGGCGCCTCGTTCGGCGGATCCGCGTCGAACCGCGCCTCGACCCGGAGCGAGCGCTGCTCCGGGAACAAGCGTCGGAGGGCCGGAAGGAGCACGTGAGGGACGTAGGTGAGGGCCTGTGCTCGGTGGCTTGCCCGCGTGCATCCGGCGAACCACGTGATCGCGGCCGAGCCAGACTCCCCACCTCGTTGAGGATCGTCGACTTGCCGCTCGCTTCCGAACCGACGAACGCGATCAAGCCGATCCGCGGCCTCGTTCCGGCGCGGTTCGACGGTGGCGGGCCGTTCAGGATCAGTCGGACCCCTTCGGCTGAGCGGGGAGCGGACCGGCGGCTCACGAAGCGAGCGACCTCCTCGAACGGCTTGCATCACGCGTTCGCGCGGAACCATCGCCGATGTCCACGTGAGGAGCCGATCGCGGATCGGCTCGGTCATCGCCAGGCCCGTCAGAGCCTCGATCGCCCGCTCCAGGGACCGCCGGAGCTCGTCCGGACTCCGCCCGGCGAGCTCCGGCGTTGGTCGGGTCTCGTCATCGCGCGATCGACCAAGAGGTCGATCGGCGCTCGCACGTAGACGATCCGATCCCGGCAACGGCACCGACCGAGCGAACCGCTCAGAGATCGAGCGATGGTCTGAACGGCGCATCGCTGTACACGAAGAGTTGGTAGGCGGACAGCACCACGCCTTCGTCGATCAGGACGGTCTTCCGCCCCGCCGCACGTCGATGCCAGCTCGTTGACGCCGAAGCTTCCGAACGACATTGAGCATGTAGTTGTATCTCGCGGGGGATGCGAGCGCGCCGTTGCAATCGATCGAAGGCGAACGCGACGAAGTCCTTCTGGCGGCCGAGCGCACGGAGGAACGGCGGGAAGGAGATCACGTCGGCCACGAGGTTGACGGCGGTCGGATCGCTCGATCCACCGCACGCCGGGTGGTCCACGATGAGCCCGGCGCCGGAGATCGTCGAGCGAGGCCACCCCGATCCGTTCGATCGCATCCGCCAGGGTCGTCTTGCCGGCGCCGCTGCAGCCGATGAACTCGACGATCATGGCGTCCGTCCCGCCCGGACGCGACGACCGGACCCTCGATACGACATCTCGGTGGTCGCGTGCACTGATCGGGGCGTGAACCGCTCAACACGTGAGCCCTGCACCTGCGTCCGATCGCGCGCCGCTCTCTCCACGGCATCTCCTCCATCGCCGGATCTCCCGCAAGATCCCTCGAGGTCGCCGGGGCGACGAACGGGATGAACTCTGGCATCCCTCGGCGACCTCTCGATGGGGCGGGATGTCGGAAGGATCACCGGGCAGCCCGCCGCCATCGCTTCCAGCACGAGCACAGGCAGTCCACTTCACCGTGCGATGGTAGAGACGAAGACCGTCGGCCTCGGCGTACAGCCACGAAGACGTCGTCCCGGGGATGAGGCCGGTGAGGTCGACGTCGGTCATAGAGACCGAGATGGTCGGTGCGGGCGTGCAACATCTCCTCGAGCTTCCCCGCGCCGATGAAGACCAGCCGGGCGTCTCCGTCCCTGGCCGAAGGCGCGCGCGAGAACGCGCCTCAGCAGCGCGAGCGGGTCCTTCACCGATTCCAAGCGACCGACCGAGATCACCGTGAAGCGTCGTCCGTTCTGGCGCGCGGCGCCGCCGCGGACGGCCCGGTCGACCCGATCGGTGTCCGCTCTGTTCTGACGGAGCCGCCAGCGACGCCCACGAGCCATCGCAGCGCCCGGAGGCAAGCTCTCGTACGCCGGACGGCTGCAGAACACCACCCGGTCGAGACGGCCAGGGCACGAGCATCATCGCCTGATCCCGCGGCCGGTAGTCGTGAGAAGAATCGCTGCACCGTGTAAGACGAGCGAGCGAAGAGGTCGCCCTGGGTGGCGTCGTGCCAGCACGCCGAGCGGAACGAAGACCCCGGTCTGCGGTGCGTGAACATGGATGACGTCGTACGTCCCGGCGCTCAATGCCTGGTTCAATCCGCGGAAGAACCCTCGAAGGGTTCCATCGCCGGCGTACAGGGTGCATCTCCGGCGGAGGGTCAGACGCGGCACGAAGTACGTGCAGATCGAGTCAGCGCTGCCCGATCAACGGGAGAGCACTGCTCGTTGTACTGGCTGTTCGTCTCGCCGAGCATGAGGATCACGTGCAGGACCCGAAGCATCGAAGCAGGGTGCTCACCACGGTTGGCCGTCACCGACGGTCGGGCGATCGAGCGGCTCGAGCACTGAGCGATCAGGATCGGCTGGATGGTGCTCGTCAGCTGCGCCGTGGACGTGCGCTCCGTGTCGTACCGGAGCACCTCGGGGTCCCGAGGCCTCCATCGTGCGGAGCGCACCCTCGACGCGAGGCGATAGCGAGCGAGGAATCCGTGCGCCTCATCGGCCGGCCGACTTTCTGCCCGGTGGTGTTGGGCTCGTACCGTTGATCCGATCCACCAGGACCTCGTCCGGTGGCGTCCAGCCAGATGAATCACGTCGAGGCTCGCGCCCAACCGGGAGGGCATGTCGTCCCACCACTGCGCGAACGCCCCGCGTGGTCGTGAACGGTTGCCCTCGGCCTTCAACCGAACGAGGGCATCAGAACGGCCCTGATCCAGCACCGTGATGCCGTCGCGACGGTCCCGATCCCGACGGAAGATTCGGATCGCCACCGCGTCGCCGTACGTCACGAGCTTTGAACTCCGCCCAGCTCATCCGGGGCACTCCAGCCGCCGCCTCACGGAGGCATCGGCGTCAGCGATCGTGGGAGCGCTTGATGAGGAGCTGGAGGAGACTCGGACGGGCTGCCGCGCGTGGATGAAGCCGCCAACGTGGAAACTCCAGAGGCGTCTCGGCAGATCGATCGAGTGAGCGTCGGCTTGCCGGCGACCCGCCCACGCCGAAGCTAGTCTCCGATCAGGCGCGGCGGTTGCGATCGGGGGAGGGCAGCCGTCACCGACCGTGCTCCCATGCGCGTTCCGGATCCGCTCCGTCATGCTGCGGCACTCTCCGGGCCTCGCGTTCCGTCTCGTCCTTGCGGTGAGAACGGTACGCGGGCGCGCCGCCCAGGCGGCCATCTGATGAACGCCGTACCAGGGCTACGGTTCCCGGTCCAGACTCCGACCGAATGCGCGCGCTGGCGGCGACACCGATCCCGCGCGCGTCGACGCCCGTGAACGTAGCCCCGCTAAGCACCAGATGCGTGACGCGAGCGCGCAGAACGCGCCAGCGCGGGTCAGCGTCTGCCAGCCGCGCCACTGGATCCACGCGACGGCTCGCATCCGAGCAGGTACGTGTCTTACGGCGAAACGCGCAATGCGCTGGAAGGGACCGGACAGCCAGACTCAGTCTCCTAGCCGCTGGAGGGCGCATGGAGAACACTGATCACCGGAACCGTGTCTGTCGCGGCATGCGGCGGTGCCTGACCGATGGCCGTTCGCCCGAACCCCTCGAAGTGGTTTTCGAGCCACCGCGCGCCCTTCGGTTCCGACTCTCCCCTCTTCCAGTCTCCTGCCCTCGCCGACGCGGCCGCGCTCGAAGCGTGTGCGTGTTCGTCGGGCTCGGCTCCGATCCCCCTCATGCACCTTCCCGTCCATCAGGATCGTGTTCTGCCGTCCTCCTACCCTTCCTGATCCTCAACAGCGGCTTCCTTCTCGCGTCTATCCGGATCCAACCCCCGTCTCGGCGACGACGCCGCCTGGTTGTTAAGGTCGCGCCGCGCTCACCCTGCCGCTCCCTCGTGTCGGTCCGGGGCGGTCGGCAGGCTCCCGTGGATTCGACCTCCGCAGCCCACCTGGGCAACCCTGACGCCGATCGAAGCCGCTCTACGCGATCAGCGGCGATCATCGGACGGAGCGGTCGTCACGCGCCTGGGCGCGAAAGCGGCGAAGGCGCGGGGCGTCGCGCCCGAGCGCACGCCTGATCGTCGAGAGAAGGGCAGGCCTAGCGGTCGGCCTCGCGAGCGGACCTCTCTGGAGCATCGAGTTCGGCCCGACCCGCTGATTCTGGACGAGTGGCGGGACGGCCTGGCCATCCTTCCGTTCCTCGGGGACTGAACCTCGACCGCGTCGTCGGGGAGCACGATGAGCCGCGTTGCCGCCTTCGGTGGAAGAACGACGCTGATCTGGCTGGATGGTCCTTCGCGCCATAATGATGTTACTGAGATCCACGTGGTTCCCCGGTTCTTCGAGTTGAGTGTATCCTTACTAAGGGGCGGCGGTGGACGATGTCTGCGGCATCCCGCTGTTCCATCTCCCTGGCGCCTGAGCTTCATTCCGCCGCCGCTCGGTCGCGGAGAGCGCCGATCTGGCCGGAGGTTTCGCCTTGCTCTGTGCTCACCGCCCTGCCTCGCGTATCGCTGCCTCGCCGTTCGACGGTCGACCTGACCGCATCCTCTTCCGACAGAAGCGGGCTTGTCTCAACGGCTAGCTCTTCTTATATCGTTGGTTCCGGACGATGTACGTGAACGATGACCTGGATGATGGCGTGCTCACGGCGAGGACGACTGGCATCGCGCGTCGGTCACATCCTCCGGATGGACCAGCATCGATGAGTTCGTCACGAGTTGTTCAACGTGCTTCGCGGGGACATGTCATCGTCGGTCCCGACCGGAGCGGCTGCAATGTATACCGACCAGTTCGCTGCCACCGTGTCGCGCTACGACGACCGTCACCGCGCTCGGCGGATCACCGGATGGGCCTGCATCCACGGGTCGGTCCCGCGGCTTGGACGCCGTCCCGAGCGAGCCCGATCGACAACCATTACATCGAGAATTGGTCCGTCTGGCGGGACCCTTTATCATCGCCCGGACTGTCGGCGTGTTGTTCGCGGCGATGACGGCTAGGTCGTCTCCGCCTGCCTGACGGGCAGACAGCCGAGGTCAGCAGTGCCTCGCTCTGCATCCGAGACGACCCGAACTCCACGATATCCGATCAAGGTCGCGCTTCGCGTCCGGCGGCGTCTTGCATACGCGCGGAAGCGGAGCGACCTCGGCATCCCCGGACGGGGACCCTCATCCATCCACGCCCCACGGATGGAAGCAGAACGTGAAACCACGGGTTCGAGCGAGGTGCTTCGCCACACCACCGGAACGTGATACGCGATCAGGCGAAGTACGCCCCGCCTGCCCAGGGCACCTGCGCGGGCCGCGATCGCGACGCGGGTCATCTCGGATCTTCCGCCCAGCCCGGCCGCACTCGGAGCCGTCAAACATGGCCCACCCGGCGGGATCTTCGCCGACAGCTTCTGCATCGATCGTGTCGGAACCCAGCGGAGTTTCTAGTCGTATCGGTAGCCATTGGCGATCGGGATCGAGGACGACGTCGCTTTATCGAGGTTGGGCGCGACGCCCCGAACCTCCGACCCGGCGACCTGTTCGAGCCGGTTCTTCAGACTGGCGAGCCCTCCTCGACCTCATCGCGCCGGAGCTGGTTGAGGTTCCGGTGGAGATAGGTGTGGCTCGCGACCTCGCGGTGTCCTGGTCGACCATCCGCCGGACGTGACCCCGGGAAGTTTATCGGCGGCACCAGCCCAGCAATGGCGAGCGTCATCGGCCTGAGCAGCGCGAGATATCCAGGAGTTCGTGAACGCCGGGCCCGAGCCCTCGACTCGAGCCGATCCCAATCGTGAGGGAGGCTGCCCCGGACGTTCTCCGCGTGGAACCAGTCCTCGATATCGAAGCTCGCGAGGAATCGCGCCCGCTCGTGGCTGGAACGACAACGTCTTCCGGCTCTCCTCCATGCCGTTCCCTCCTCCCCTTCGCCAGCGTCCACCTCGGCACGCGAGTTCGCCGAAGTCAGAGGAGCCCTCCTCCCGTGCCATGTACGTTGACCGTGATTACCCCCCGTCGTTCCTGACGTGAATAGACCGTTCTGCGGTCCGGCAGCGTGGCGCTGACCGACGTACGCGATTGCGTACGTCGGCTACACCAGGTTGCGCGATGTCGCACCCCCTACGGCCCCGGATAGGGTAGCACAGTGAACGAGCGCATCGCCGCGGCCAGCGCTTGCTGCCCGTGCGCCCGCAATCCTCGAGACGGGTCGTTAGCGACAGACATGGGGGCATCGACGTGGACCAGCCATCGAGGCCAGGACGGGTCTCGAACGTGTGTCGGGCCGGATCTGTACGCCGTGTCACCGCGGAGGCCGTCTCGCCTCGCTCGGCGTCTTCTCCGTGCTCGTGGCCGCAACCGTCTTAGTCCCCACGGTGGCGCGGGCCGCCCCCACTGCGGGACTCGCGAGCGGCCACACGCTGTGCGTCGAGGTTGCGGCTACCGATCGAACAATTTACCTGGTGAGCAGACCGTTACCGTCACTGACTCGCCCAACAGCGGCGTCGTTTTCGCAGCGTGGGTCCCGTCGGGTGGGACCTGCGACTATCCGATCGATATGTGCGCCGCTCGCCCTTCGACCCACGACTATTCGTTCGTGTGGCCGACCCAGAAATACCCTGGACTGCCTCAAGCACCCTGTCGCTGCAGCAGGGCTCGATGAGTTCGGCGGCGTCGTCAGTGCATCGCCGTCACGCTCAGAACGGCAACGCGACCAACTTCCAGCCCAACCCGACCGACCGGATGCACTATCTGCCAGCACCATGGACGGGCGCCGACCGACCCGCATCCTTGCGGTCGGTGACGGACCGTCGAACGAGTTCTCGCCGCCTCGAACGTGGTGGCGAATCTGCATCGCACGCGGTCGACCCGCCGCTGTTCCTGTTCCTCGAGTGACGTCTACGAGACGGGGACGTTCACGGAGAACCGGAACGCCTACGGTGTGTCGAACATCCGATCAGCGGGACAGGGCACACTCTGGGGCGCCGACCGCTGACACGACGCAACCAACCCTGGGGAAACCACGAGGAAGGTCAAGCATCCCGGCTTGGATGGACTACTGGCACAGCCACCGCTGTGTACCCGTCGTGACATGGGGCGGCGTGTTGTTCTTGGACCTCAACTCCAGTCAGAACACTGACGGTGAGCGCACGCCGGAGTACAACTACGCGCAGAGCGTCCTGAACAACAGCAACCCGGCGTGCGTCGTGGCGGTCTACCACGAGCCCGCCGTGACGAGCGATACGACGATCGCTCAACGAGAGCGACATGTGGAAGCTGTTGGCGAACAACGGGGTCGACCTCGTCCTCTGAACGGGCACCAGCGCAACATGCAGGAGTACAAGCCGCCTCGACCGGAACTTCACGGCGGGGACCCCAGACGCCCACATGGTTCAGCTGATCTCGCGGGGCCGGCGGCACGCGCTGAGCAGCAACTCGAAGGTCTTGCCGGGATCGCGGATCGCGTGGTCGAAGGGCAAGACCGCCGGACTGCTGGATCGACGCTCGACGGCGCGGTCAACGGGAACGCGGCGACGAGCATCAGCTGGCAGTGGCAGGACGTCAACGAGCGCGCGATGCTCCACGACGGATCGGTCGATTGCGGCACGCGTGGCGAACCACGCCCCGGTCGTGAACGCCGGCCCGGATGCGGACACAGTCAAACTGCTCAGCACTCGGCCACGATGCAAGGCTCCGTCACGGATGACGGGCTCCCGAGCTCCCTCCGGACCTGACCAAGCGGCTGGTCGCAGGTGAGCGGTGCCCGGAACCGCCACGTTCAGCGCAATCGCTCCGCACGACCTGCGGCTGTTCTCTCGCACCGGCAGGACCTATGTCCTCCGACTTGACGGGGGACGACAGCGCGTCTCCAATCCTCGGACTACCGTCACGGTGACGGTGCTTGCCCGAGGGGTATGCCTCGCTGGCGGTCCCCATCTGCGTCCAGTGCTGATGACGCCGAAGAATCGCGCCGGACGAACGTCGCCCTGGCGAACCGCGCGTCCTCAGGTCGTGCTAACCGCGCCGGGGTGAACCAGACCGTGCGGGCTTGCGGTTCGCCGGACTGCCAATCCCGCACGGCGCGACCATCCAGGACGCCTACATCCAGTTCCAGTGCAACACGGCAACCACCAGCGGCCGCGTCCCTCACTGCATCGTGGGACAGGCCGCCGACAACCCCCGTCACGTTCGCGAAGATGCGCCAACAACATCTCCTCCCGCCCGCGAACGTCCAGCCGACGTGGGGTGGGTCCCGGCGCCCTGAAGGGAACGGTCGGGCGCGCGGGGCCCCGATCGAACAGACGCCCGGATCTCACCAGCGTCATCAGGAGATCGTCGAACCGGGCAGGATGGGCGTCCGGCAACGCGATGGTCTTCATCATCACGCGGAACGGGCGTGCGCGCCGCCGAATCCTTCAACGGAACGTTCGCGCCCGTCCTGCACATCGACGTACTCCTGAGTCGGCGGTCATGCCGCGACCGCGTTGCCGGTTGGCACTCGCCTGGCTATCCTGTTAGCACTCAAGGCCTGGGAGTGCCTAATGGCCCCGCGAGGCGGACGGTAGGGAAGACCGAAGGAGGAGGTAGTCAGAGGATGGCGGACTTCAAGCTCCAGCCGCTCGAGGACCGGATCGTCGTGCAAGCCCAACGAGGGCGAGGAGACGACCGAGCTCGGGCCTCGTGATCCCGGACACGGCGAAGGAGAAGCCCCAGGAGGGCACGGTCGTGGCGGCGGGCCCCGGCAGGTGGAACGACGACGGCACCGGCCGCGTCGCGCTCGACGTCGAAGGTCGGCGACACGGTCATCTATTCGAAGTACGGCGGCACCGAGGTCAAGGTCGACGGCGATGAGTACCTCATCCTGTCGCGCTCGCGACGTGCTCTGCGCCGTACGCAGGCAAGTAAGGAGGCCCACGTGGCTTCGAAGCTGCTGAAGTTCGGCGAGGACGCACGGCGCGGCCTGGAGGCCGGCGTCGACAAGCTCGCCGACGCGGTCGCCATCACGCTCGGCCCCAAGGGCCAGAACGTGGTGCTCGACAAGAAGTGGGGCGCACCCACGATCACGAACGACGGTGTCACGATCGCCAAGGAGATCGAGCTCGAGGACCCGTGGGAGAACATGGGCGCCCAGCTCGTCAAGGAGGTCGCCACCAAGACGAACGACGTCGCCGGTGACGGCACCACGACGGCGACGGTGCTCGCCCGGGCCATGGTCAAGGGCGGCATGAAGAACGTCGCCGCCGGCGCCAACCCGATGGCCCTCAAGCGGGGCATCGAGAAGGCCGTCGAGGCCGCCGTCGAGGCGATCAAGAACGAGGCCAAGGACGATCGAGTCGAAGGACGAGATCGCGCAGGTCGCGTCGATCTCGGCCGCCGACACCGAGATCGGCGCCACGATCGCCGAGGCGCTCGACAAGGTCGGCAAGGACGGCGTCATCACGCGTCGAGGAGTCGAACACCTTCGGCATCGAGCTCGAGTTCACCGAGGGGATGCAGTTCGACAAGGGCTACATCTCGCCGTACTTCGTCACGGACCCGGAGCGCCAGGAGGCGGTCCTCGAGGACCCCTACATCCTGATCGTGAACAAGAAGATCTCCAGCGCGCAGGAGCTGCTGCCGCTGCTCGAGAAGGTCGCTGCAGACCGGCAAGCCGCTCGCGGTCATCGCCGAGGACGTCGACGGCGAGGCGCTCGCGACGCTCGTCGTCAACAAGATCCGCGGCACGTTCAACGCGGTCGCGATCAAGGCCCCTGGGTTCGGCGACCGTCGCAAGGCGATGCTGCAGGACATCGCGACCCTCACCGGCGGCGCAGGTGGTCTCCGAAGAGGTCGGCCTGAAGCTCGAGAACGTGACGCTCGATCTCCTCGGCAAGCGCGCGCAAGGTCGTCGTGACGAAGGACGACACGACGATCGTCGAGGGCGCCGGCTCCGAGGAGGACGTCCAGGGCCGCATCAACCAGATCAAGGCCGAGATCGACAACACGGACTCCGACTGGGACAGCGAGAAGCTGCAGGAGCGCCTCGCCAAGCTCGCCGGCGGCGTCGCGGTGATCAAGGTCGGCGCGGCCACCGAGGTCGAGCTCAAGGAGAAGAAGCACCGCATCGAGGACGCCGTCGTCGGCGACCCGCGCGGCGGTCGAGGAGGGCATCGTCCCCGGCGGCGGCGTCACGCTGATCCGCGCCGAGGCGGTCCTCGACAAGCTCGACCTCGACGGGCGACGAGGCGACGGGCGCGAACATCGTCCGCGACGCCCTCGCCGAGCCGGCCGCGGCGGATCGCTCAGAACGCCGGCTACGAGGGCGCGGTCATCGTCGAGCAGATCCGCACCGAGGGCGACGGCCGAGGCTTCGACGCCGCGACCGGCGAGTGGGTCGACATGGTGAAGGCCGGGATCATCGACCCGGCCGAAGGTCACCCGCTCGGCGCTGCAGAACGCCGCCTCCATCGCGGCCATCGTGCTCACCGCGGAGTCCGCGGTGGTCGAGAAGCCCGAGGAGGAAGAGCTCGGCGCCCGCGGGCGGCGCGCCACATGCACTGAGGCCCGGCAGGGCGAGGAACGGCCGCGAAGGGCGGGGCGCGAGCCCCGCCCTCGTCATCTCCGCCTCTCATCGTAGGAGGCTCACGCATACACTCGTGCCGCGTGTTCGAGGACCTGCTCGCGGGCTGGGACGGCGAGGAGATCGTCGCCCGCTTCGACGCGCCCGACCGAGACCTGGATGTTCGTCGCGCGTGCATTCGACCGTGCTCGGACCCGCGATGGGCGGCACGCGGATGAAGCGCCTACGCCGCTCCTGGGAGACGGTCTCGAGCGACGTCCTGCGCCTCTCCCGAGCGACATGACGTTGAAACAGGCGGCCGCGCATCTCCCGTACGGAGGCGGCAAGGCCGTTCTGGCCGTCCCGAGCGTGCCTGCCCCGGGCTCGTCGGCCCGACAGCGAGATCCTGCTCCGGTACGCGGCGCCTCGTCGACTCGCTCCACGGGACCTACGTCACGGCGGCGGACATGAACACCGGCGCGCCCGATATGGACGTGATCGGCGAGCGGACGACGCACGTGCTCGGACGCTCTGCGGGACCGAGGTGGTTCGGGCGATCCTGCGCCGGGCACGGCGCTGGGGTGTTCCACGGGATCCGGTCGGCATGGCGCCACGCGAGCGGTTCTGCGCGACCTCGATGGCGTCGTCGTCCTGGTGCAGGGTGTGGGCTCGGTCGGCGACCGCCTCGCCGATCATCTCGCGCGAGGCGGGCGCCGACGTCGCTGGTCGCCGATGTCGATGAGGGCGTGCGCGAGAAGACGGCCGATCGCGTCGGTCGGCGCGGTCGCTCGACGCCGGAGCTCGGTCGTCGGCACGGCGCTGCGACGTCTTCGCGCCGTGCGCCGCCGGCGCGGTGCTCACGCCGGAGACGATCCCGCGGCTGCGCGTGTCGCGTCGTGGCCGGAGCGGCGAACAACCAGCTCGGCAGTGCTGAGGATGCCGCGCTGCTCGCGCAGCGCGGCATCCTCTACGCCCCGACTACGTGATCAACGCCGGCGGCGTGATCCACCTGGCGGGCTACGAGACGCCTCGGATGGGACGAGGCCAGGATGCACGCGCGCCTGGCGGGGATCGGCGAGACCTCTCGGCTGGCATCTTCGCAACGGCGGACGCCGAGCGGATCACCACCGCCGAGGCCGCCGACCGGCTCGCGCTCGCCCGGCTCGCGGCCGGCCGCCCGGTTCGACGGCCGAGGGCCGGTCGCCGGCTGAGTCGCCGGCTACGACAGCACCCGCTTGCGGAACCCGTCGATCCCGAGCGCGAGGAAGCACGCGCTGAACCCGATCATCCCGCCGTAGATCGCCCAGTACGGACATGTGCGTGGACCTGCGGCGTCAGCGACGATCCGCATCCCCTCGCTCATGTACACGAGCGGATTCAGCAGGACGACCGCCTTGAGCCATGGGATCGGCGTGAGGTTCGCCCACGGGTAGTAGGTGGCCCCGAGGAACACGATCGGGATCACCACTGATCCCGAACAGGAGCGGCACCTGTCGCGGATTGACGCGGGTGCCGAGCACCAGCCCCAGCGACGCGGCGCCCACGGCGGCGAGGGGCGAGCAGCGTGAGCAGGAGCACCGGGCCGAACGTCCAGGTGCACGGGCGTTGCCGGGACGAACATCGCGAGCGGGAACACGATCGCGGCCGCGATCGAGCCCTGGAGCGCGCCGGCGACCACCTTCTCCACCGCGACGCTCCAGACGGGCAGCGGCGCCATGACCCGGTCCTCGATCTCCCTGCTGTATCCGAAGTCCTGAACGAGCGGCAGCGCGACGGCCTGGATGCCCTGGAAGATGCAGGCGATCGCGCACCACGCCCGGCACCAGGATGCTGGAGAACGCCGCGGCTCCGGCCGCTCCGCCGACGCCCTGACCGATCTTGGGGAAGACGTAGGCGAACACGAAGACGAACAGCAGCGGCTGCATCACGGTGCGCGCGATGAACTGCCCGAACTCCTTGCGGAGCACCGGATGATCACGCAGGACGAGCGCGCCGAACGCCGTCGTCGGCGTGCTCCGGAAGGTCCCGGCGTCCGGCAGGCCCTCGATCGCCGTGGTCGTCGGTCGCGCTCATTCGCGGAGGTCCTTCCCGGTGAGGTTGATGAACACCGTCTCGAGGGTGGGCGTCGTCGAGCGACATGTCGCGCACCGGGAACCCGCCGGATTCGGCAGCCTGGATCACGCGGGGAGCAGACCGCTCGTGCCGCGAACGGTGAGCTGAACCGTTCCCCAGCGACCGCGGTTCCGGTCACGCCCTCCATGTCCCGCAGGTGGGCTCGCGCAGCCGGTCCGGTCGATCACCGGCCTGCATCCGAACGATCGTGTCGCCGCCGACGGTCCGCTTGAGGTCCTCCGGCGTGTCGAGCGCCAAGATCCGGCCGTGGTCCATGATCGCGACCCGCTGGCACAGCTTGTCGGCCTCCTCCATGTAGTGCGTTGTCAGCACGATCGTCTGGCCCTCGCGGTGGATCTGACCGAGGATCTCCCAGAGCGCGAGCCGCGACTGCGGATCGAGCCCGGATGTCGGCTCGTCCAGGAACAGGACCTCGGGGCCGGTGCGCCGACCGCCCGGGCGAACAGCAGACGCTGTGCCATCCCGCCGGACAGGGTCGAGACGTCGGCGTCGGCCCGGTCCGACAGCCGGAAGAGCTCCAGCAGCGCGTCCGCCGTCCGCGCCGGCGGCCCGCGCACCCATGCCGAAGTACCGGCCGTGGAAGTAGAGGTTCTCCCGGACCGTCAGGCTGCGGTCGAGCGTGTTCGTCTGGGAGACGACGCCGACCACGCGCCTTGCGCCGACGGTGGGTCCGCGACGACGTCGATGCCGGCGACGATCGGCCGTGCCCGACGTGGGGACGACCCGCGTCGTCAGCATCCCGACGGTGGTGGTCTTGCCCGCGCCGTTCGGGCCGAGGAGGCCGAAGATCTCGCCCGTTCGGACCTCCAGGTCGAGGGCGTCGACGGCCTTGACGCCGGTCGGTAGACCTTCGTCAGCTGCGTCGCTCGGATGACGGCACCGTCGCTCGCCTCGCCGGCGGTCCTCGTCCTGGTCGATGGAGCGGTATCCACGGGTATCAACGATACGGCGGGTCCCGGTTCGGACACTCTGGACAGGGTCAGACGATCGGTTTCTCGGCGCCGGCTGCGACCGATGCCGGACACGAGCGTCGGCGACCGAGCACGATGTTGGTGATCGGCGAAGATCCACCAGAACCACGACGCCGATCCGGCCGGCACCGGAGCCGATCGGCGTGCAGCGTGGTCACCGACCGCCGTCAGGCCCGCCTCGAGGACGAACGCCCAGGACCACCACCAGACGTCGTCCAGCGCGCGCGAGATCATCAACGCCAGCGCCGCCGAGGACACGCCGGCGATGCCGCAATCCGGACGTAGGTGTAGTCGGGGTACGGCACCTGCGTCGAACCAGGCTCACGAGGATCCATCGCGGGACGAACGCGATCGCAGCCCGCACGCGCCCCAGACGGCCGCGAACAGCTGCAGCGCGCGTCGCAGGAACGCCATCTCGGGCCCTTCCTCCGCCAGAGCTCGGGCCCGAAGCGGCCCCAAAGTCGCTGGTAGGATACGCGAACCGCGGATGGCCCTGGCGCGCGAGCGCGCCCGCCGTCCGCCCGATCGGACCGCGGAGCCGGAGGGAACGAGCGACATGCAGCAAGGCCCCAGGGTCGCCGTCATCGGGCTCGACTGTGCAACCCCGCAGCTCCTGTTCGACGACCTCCGCGCCGAGGTCCCGACCATCGCGAAGCTGATGGACGAACGGGATGTACGGCGACCTCGCCAGCATCACGCCGCCCATCACGGTGCCCGGCCTGGGCGTGCGCGATGACGGGTCAGACGCCGGGGCAGCTCGGGATCTATGGGTTCCGGAACCGCAAGGACACCACGCTACGACGGACTCTCGATCGCGCACTCGGGCTCGGTGAAGGAGCCCGCCGTCTGGGACGCGCTGGGTGCGAAGGGCATGCGCTCGCGTCCTGATCGGCGTGCCGCCCTCGTATCCACCCCCGCCGACTTCCCCGGGTGGCGCGTCGGGTGCTTCCTCACACCGCCGTCCGCCGACCGCTACGCGTTCCCGCAGGATCTCGAGGCGGAGATCGAAGAGGAGCTCGGGGGAAGGGCCAGTACATCTTCGACATCCCGAACTTCCGGACGGCCGGCTTCGACGTCACGCTCGACCAGGTGTTCAAGATGACCGAGCGCCGGTTCCGGGTGGGCGCAGGCTCGATCCAGAACAAGCCCTGGGACTTCTTCATGCTCGTGCGACATCGCGCCGGACCGGCTCCATCACGTCTTCTGGCAATACGTCGATCCGACCCACCCGCTCCACGAGCCCGGCAACAAGTACGAGACCGTCTTCCAGGACTACTACCGGTTCTTCGACCGGGAGCTCGGCGTCGCTGGTCGAGCTGATCCCCGAGGACGCGGTGCACGATCGTCATGTCCGATCACGGCGCCCGTCCCATGATGGGCGGCCTGTGCTTCAACGACTGGCTGATCCAGGAGGGATACCTGGCGCTCCATCGAGCCGGTCGCCGGAGGTCCCGTCCCGTTCAAGGACGTATCGGTCGATTGGACCCGGACCGTGGCGTGGGGCGACGGCGGCTACTACGGACGGCTGTTCCTGAACGTCAAGGGTCGCGAGGACGCAGGGCGTCGGTCGATCCCTCGCGGTACGAGGAGACCCGCGACGAACTCGATCCAGAAGCTCGAGGCCGCTCCCGGCCCGGACGGCACGCCGCTCGGGACGAAGGTCCTCAAGCCGCAGGAGGTCTACCCGGAGGTTCGCGGCGTCGCCCCCGACCTCCTCGTCTACTTCGGCGACCTGGCGTGGCGCTCCGTGGGCTCGATCGGCAACCCGAGCTTGTTCACGTACGAGAACGACACCGGCCCCGATGGGGCGAACCATGACCGGGACGGCATCTTCGTCACGAGCGGCGCTCCCGGTCAGCCCACCGGCAAGGTGGATGGTCTCCGCCTCGTCGACGTCGGGCCGACCATCCCTTCCTCTACGACATCGAGGCGTCCACGGCGCTGCCGGGGCCGCCGGAAGGAGCTTCCTCGCATGACCGAGCATCGCGGGTTCACCATCTGGTTCACCGGCCTGTCCGGGAGCCGGGCAAGTCGACGATCGCCGAGATGCTGTATCACGAGTTCCAGGCTCGGGGATGAAGACCGAGATCCTCGACGGCGACGTCGTGCGCCAGAACTCTGTCCAAAGGTCTCGGCTTCTCCAAGGAGGACCGCGACACTCAACATCATGCGGATCGGGTTCGTCGCGAACCTCCTCACGCGCAACGGCGTCGCCACGATCTGCTGCCCGATCAGCCCGTACCGGGAGACCCGTGGATGCCGTCCGCGCGAGATCGGGGACTTCGTCGAGGTCTACGTCCACGCGACCGTCGCGGAGATCGCGGCGAACCGCGACCCGAAGGGCCTCTACAAGAAGGCGCTGGCGGGGAGCTGCCCGGATTCACGGGCGTCGATCCCGATGCCCCGTATGAAGCACCGGAGCAGCCCCGAGCTCGTCGTCGACACGATGGTGGGAGACACCCGAAGCGTCCTTGCAGCGTGTGCTCACGACGCTGGCGGCGCTCGGTACCTGGAAAGCGACCAGCCGATGATCCAGGGCGACCGCGATGCACTCCGGCATGACCGATCTCCGGCGTCCAGGAGACGGGGCACGTCGTCAAGGAACACTGAGCCTCGCTACCATCCCGGCTCGTGCGGCCCGTCTCGCCCGATCCGATCGCCGATCCCGGCGGTACCAGCGGCACCTGCTGGGTCTGCTCGGCGACGACGATCCCGCCGCGGTGCAGTCGGCGACCGCGGCCTCGGTCCGAGCCCCTGCTCCGGAGCGCCGGTGCCGACGCGACGACGCGCGCCCGAGCCGACGGAGTGGTCGGTGGTGCAATGCCTCGCGCACATCACGGACGCCGAGCTCGTCGTGAGCGGGCGGTATCGGTGGATCCTCGCCCACGATCGTCCGCCGCTGATGGGCTACGACCAGGATCGGTGGGTCGACCAGCTCCATCGCCCGCCCGAGTCCGGCCGACGAGCTGCTCGTCCGTGTTCGAACCGCTCCGCGCTGCGAACCTCGCGCTCTGGGATCGGACGCCGGAAGAGCGGAGGGATCGCATCGGGATGCACGCCGAGCGCGGGCCCGAGAGCTATCGAACTGACCTTCCGGTTGATCGCAGGGCACGACCGGTTCCATCTGGCACAAGCCGAGCGAGCGCTCGACGCCGTCCGCTCCTCGTAACCTCCCGAGGCGCCGAAGGGTCGTCTGCTACCCTCTCGCCATGTAGGTTTGGACGCCCACCCGGCGACGGGTGGGCGTTCGCGTTCTCTGGGGGACAGCGGATGGAGTTCGAGATCGGCATCGGCAAGACGGCGCGGCGGGCCTACGGGTTCGACGAGGTCGCGATCGTTCCGTCGCGGCGGACGCGCGACCCCGAGGACGTCGACATCAGCTGGGAGATCGACGCGTACACGTTCGGTCTGCCGATGATGGCCGCGGCGATGGACGCGGCCGTCTCGCCGGCGACGGCGATCGAGGTCGGCAAGCTCGGCGGCCTGGCGTGCCTCAACCTCGAGGGCCTGTGGACCCGCTACGAGGACCCGGACCCGATCTACGACGAGATCGCCGGCCTCCCGGACGACAAGGCCACCCGGCGCATGCAGGAGCTCTACGCCGAGCCGATCAGCGAGGAGCTGATCGGTCGGCGGATCCAGGAGATCAAGGCCGGCGGCGTGGTCGCCATGCGCCTCGCTCACCCCGCAGCGGGTCGAGCAGCTACGCGAAGCTGGTGCTCGAGGCCGAGCTCGACATCCTGGTGATCCAGGGCACGGTCGTCTCGGCCGAGCACGTCTCCACGCCAGCACGAGCCGCTCAACCTCAAGGAGTTCATCCCGTCGTTCGACATCCCGGTGATCGTCGGCGGGCTGCGCTCGTACTCGACCGCGCTGCACCTGATGCGGACCGGCGCGGTCGGCGTGCTCGTCGGCGTCGGGCCGGGCAACGCCTGCACGAGCCGCGGCGTGCTCGGGCGTCGGCGTGCCGCAGGCCACGGCGATCGCCGACGCGGCCGCGGCCCGCGTCGCGAGCACCTGCACGAGACCGGCCGCTACTGCCACGTGATCGCCGACGGCGGCATGCGCACCGGCGGCGACATCGCCAAGGCGATCGCCTGCGGCGCCGACGCGCGTGATGATCGGCTCGCCGCTCACCGCGCGCGTACGAGGCGCCGGGCCGCGGCTACCACTGGGGATGGCGACGTTCCATCCCGACGCTGCCGCGCGGCGCGCGGGTCAAGACGCAGCAGGTCGCGCTCGCTCGAGGAGATCCTGGTCGGGCCGGCCCACGAGAACGACGGCACGTTCAACCTGTTCGGCGCGCTCGCGACGTCGATGGCCACCACCGGCTACGAGACGATCAAGGAGTTCCAGAAGGCCGAGCTGGTGATCGCGCCCGTCGATCAAGACCGAGGGCAAGACCTACCAGACCGCAGCAGCGGGTGGGATGGGCCACTAGCCGATGCACCGGCGAGCAGCCCGCGGCCGGTCCTCGTCGTCGACCTCGGGGCGCAGTACGCGCAGCTGATCGCGCGGCGGGTCCGCGAGGCGCCACGTCTACTCCGAGATCGTGCCGCACGATCTGCACGGCGCCGAGCTTCGCGCGCGAAGCGCCCGGCCGGCATCATCCTCGTCCGGCGGCCCGGCGTCGCGTCTACGAGCGCCGGCGCGCCGCAGCTCGATCCGGACTGTTCGACCTGGGCGTGCCGGTGCTCGGCATCTGCTACGGCCACCAGCTGATGGCGCGGGCGCTGGGCGGCGAGGTCGCGGCCACCGGGCAGCGCGAGTACGGCGCGCACCACGCTGCACGCGTCGCAGCGCCGGCGTGCTGCTGCGCGACCTCGCCGGCGACCGACACGGTCTGGATGAGCCACGGCGACGCCGTCACGCGGGCGCCCGAAGGGTTCCGCGTCACGGCACGCACCGACCAGATCCCGATCGCCGCGATGGAGGATCCCGGACCGCGGGCTTGTTCGCCGTGCAGTTCCATCCCGAGGTGTCCCACACGCCGCACGGGCACGACGTCATGAAGCGGTTCCTCGTACGACGGCTGCGGGCTGCTGCCCGACTGGACGCCGACGAACATCATCGAGCGACGCGGTCGACGCGATCCGCGCGCAGGTCGGCGACGCGAGAGGTGCTCTGCGCGCTGTCGGGCGGCGTGGACTCGGCCGTCGCGGCGCTGCTGGTCCACCGCGCGGTCGGCGATCAGCTCACCTGCGTGTTCGTCGACACCGGGCTGCATCCGCGAGGGCGAGCCCGAGCAGGTCGAGGAGACGTTCGCGCGGCACTTCCGGATGCCGCTCGTCCACGTGAAGGCCGCCGACCGCTTCCTCGCGAGCCTGGCCGGCGTGACCGACCCCGAGACGAAGCGCAAGACGATCGGCGAGGAGTTCATCCGCGTCTTCGAGGAGGTGCGCGCGCGAGCACGTCGAGGCGCGCGTTCCTGGTGCAGGGCACGCTCTATCCCGACGTGATCGAGTCGGGCTCGAAGACGGCAGCCAACGATCAAGAGCCACCACAACGTCGGCGGGCTGCCCGAGGACATGGACTTCGAGCTCGTCGAGCCGCTCCGCGACCTGTTCAAGGACGAGGTCCGCGCAGGTCGGCGCCGAGCTGGGCCTGCCCGAGGAGATCGTGCAGCGCCAGCCGTTCCCCGGCCGGGACTGGCCGTGCGGATCGTCGGCGAGGTGACGCGCCGAGCGCGTGGCGCAGCGTGCGCGGCGCGGACGCGCATCGTGCGCGACGAGATCCGGCGGGCCGGCCTCGAACGGGAGACCTGGCAGGCGTTCTGCGTGCTGCTCGGCCGACGTGCAGAGCGGTCGGCGTGATGGGCGACGGCCGGCACCTACGAGCAACCCCGTCATCGTCCGGGTCGTGACAGCGAGGACGCGATGACCGCCGACTGGGCGCGCCTGCCGCACGAGCGTGCTGGACCGGATCGCGCAGCCGCATCGTTCGCGAGGTTCCGGGGTGAACCGCGTGGCGTACGACATCACTTCCAAGCCCCCGGGCACGATCGAGTGGGAGTAGGGCCGGCGCGACGCGCGATGCGTTCCAGGACCTGATGCCGTTCAACCACTGCTGGGGCTGCGGCGCAGACAACCCGGCCGGCCTCGGCCTCAAGAGCAGGTGGTCGGCAGATCGATCACGAGGTCGCGATCGCGACGTTCCGTCCGAGGGCCGAGCACATGGCGGGTCCCCGGCATCGTCCTCAACGGCGGCATCATCGCCACGATCCTCGACTGCCACGGGGTGTGCGCGTCCGTGGCGGACGTGCGTATCGGCACGAAGGACGGCGATCGGTCGTGGCGACACGATCTGGTTCGCGACCGGTTCGCTCGACGTCACCTACCGCGCGCCCGCTCCTGATCGACGCACCGTGTAACTCGCATGCCCGAGGCCCAGCGTGGTGCAGCGTGCGGAGCGGAAGACACTCGTCGGTTGCGACCGTCGCGGCCGTGGTGACGTCTGCGCCCGGGCGCCGACGGCCGTCGCAGTGCCGCCGTCCTGGCTCCGCGCTCGAGGTCTGATGCGGTGCCGCTCCTCCGGAGCGGCCCCCATCGCTACCCGGCTGGATGGCGTGATGGTGCGTGTTCGCCTTCCCTGAAGTTGATCCGGGTGACCAGCGCCTGAGCGCCTGCGTCACGACTCTCGACCGAGTCTCGCGTCGACGAGCCGCCGAACTTTGTCCGCGGGTGCCTGATGTCCCCGGCTCGTGAGACACCTCGATCCCCGAGACGCCGTGTATCCCGCCTCGACCATCCCTGGCCTTCTGGGCGTCAGCCTCCGCGGTCGATCGTATCGCGGTCCGCGGTGACCGCGGTGATCGCGTGGAGCGTCTTCCCGCCCGGTCGATCGCGAGCTGCGCCGTGAGGACGATCCCTCCACGACGAGCGCGGCGATCAGCGCCGGGTAGCCACGGGATGGACACTTTGCGCTGGTGGACCACCTGTGCGCCTGCATCGCCGTTCCTCCTTCCCTTCCGCCGGGCGGTGCGTCCGCCTCGATGGCTCGAAAGGAGGGCGGTGTTCGCCCGAACGAGGACGATGACCTTCCGTCGGGTATTCTCGCCGTCTCCGAGCCCGACTCACGTGCTGCGGGCGCGGAGCGCGTCCACGTCCACCACGCGTGATCGATCGCCCGGCCGGTGCGGACCCAGCCAGCGCGCGGAACGTCCTGAGCGCCTTCGTCACCGGCCTTCCCGCGAAGCGCCGCACGATCGGCGGCGAGCTCGCGCTGCGAGACGGGCAGCTCGGCATCCCCCGCCGCCCGCGGCGAGCCGCTCGGCGAGATCGACCAGGCTCTGCGCCAAGCGGGCCGGGACGTCGTACGCCTCGAGGTCGACGCGTTGTCGGACGACGCACGGAGCTCCCGCGCGTCAGCCGGAGCGCCACCGCTATGCGATCCGTGCGTTCGATCGCGGATTGAGCGGAACTCCTCGGCGGGCACCAGAACGACTTCAGCGGGGTCGACCGGTTCACCGACGCCAGGTATGGGCGCCGTCCAGGCGGACATCTGCCGAGGATCTCTCCCGGTCCCGCGACGATGACGGCATCTCGCGCCCGTTCGCTGCCGTCAGAACAGCGGAGGGTTCCCGCGAGGACCACGACGACGCGATCGGACGGCGCCCCTCGAACAGCAACCAACGTGGCGCTCCGCAGGGAGCGACATCGCAGATCGACCTCGCGCACGGTCGGACCGATCGTCTGCATCGAGGCCGGCGGAGGAAGCGCGACCCAGTCCGCGGGAACGACGTCGGTGGTCTTCGGCCACGAGCCTCCGAGGGAGCTGCGCTGAGCGTAATCCTCGCGGCCAGCCTCAGGCGGCGGAACTGCGTGCAGGTCACGCCTCCACGATCAAGCCGCTCGGAGCTCGCGTACCGCGGGTTGCAGGTGGTGAGGACGAGCGTCGGTCGGCTGGTCTGCGCAGGACGACGCCCCGCCGTCGCTTCGGGCAGGAGTTCGTTCTTCACCGCGTACGCGTAGGTGCCGAAGCCCGGTCAGCAGCTCGATCGTGTCGCCCGGCAGGACCTGATCCAGGTTGAAGAACGGGTGCAGGTAGGTCGCGCGGTGTCCGGCGATGCCGACGCGACCGGTCCCTGTCCCGAGGGTCGGCGGTGTCGAGCGTAGTGTCCGGGTCCGGCCTGAGGGACGGTAGTCGGTGCCCTGACGACCACCATGTCCAGGCCGATCCCGGGATCTCTGATCACCGCGTAGGCGCTTCCCGGGACGACGCGCGATCCCGGTTTCCGGGCCCTCGAGGGCGGTCGGGGATCGCGCGATCCTGCCCTTCGATGGCCGGTCGCAGCGCGTCCGCGCCCGTTGGGCTGCGGCCGTTCCCCACTGAGGAGCCAGGCGACGTATCGCAGGCAGCGCCGCCCCATCAGGCAGCAGCAGCCCGAACCATCGGATGACGGTTCGCCCGGTCCACGACGTGCGTTCGGAACGTCGGCCGCGCAGGGCGTCATCGCATGAACGGTACCGTGCAGCCATCCGGTCCAACATCAGCCGGACGTCGCGTCCGTTCGACTCCTACACTGAGCGCATAGTAATACGTAACTGAACGAAGTACAAC